>Ga0209254_10000867_pt1 | contig 26468 bp, 28 predicted proteins | sample FrelakmetDIP11DI_FD_187148 | JGI IMG/M metagenome (GOLD analysis project Ga0209254, IMG submission 187148) | Freshwater lake sediment microbial communities from the University of Notre Dame, USA, for methane emissions studies - DIP11 DI (SPAdes)... | ecosystem: Environmental > Aquatic >...
CCAACCGCTTGAGCAACGCGATGAACTCCACACTGCGGTGTCGGTCCTCGACGTTGGCGAAGATCTGTCCCGAGTGCAGATCGATTCCGGCCAGGATCGGGTTAGACGGCGCTTTCACGCCACCTGAGCAAGGGGAACCAAGATCTCCACGGATTCGTAGGGTACTGAGACCTGATTGTCTTCAGTACGCTCGACAAGACCCAGTTCCTCAAGTCGACTGATGTCCGAGTGAACGTTGGAGTAGTTCCGCTCGGCGGCCTTTGCAAGCGCGTAGACGCTGCAAGGACCGACACGGCGCAGCGTGTCCAGAAGATCCACTCGCGCAGGCGTAAGCTCGGAGAAGAGCGTTCTCGCGGACTCGAAGCTCAACCGGAAATCGGGTTCGACACCGCGCTGCGCAGCCGCGAGCTGCGCGCGCGCGGACCTCACCGCAGACCCTCGTCGGGCGACCTCGATGATTGCCTTCATGGTGCTCTCCAGTCGTCGATGTCGCGCTCAAAGTCGTCGAGCAACCTATCGACGGATTCGAACGTGTACGGTAATTCGGTGGCGTTGATGTGGCGGTGATCGCCCTTGCCAGGCTCGTTGTCGTACCTGACTCGGTCGACGCCGCCGCAGCCGTAGTACAGCCTGTACTTGAAGTTGTGAGCGCAGGGCGCCAGAGGTTCCGGAACGCGCCAGATGACGACTTCAACGATGGCGCCGTCGTCGCGAACTTCCTTGGTGCGCGCGAGCAGGAGCGCCTTCATGTATTGCATTATAGCAATACAGCGTGAGGATGTCGATGCTAGGGTGGTGTTCGCGCCGTCTAACTTGTTTTCTCACGGCAGTTTTTCGATCTGTCCGGATCCGAACTCCGTCTGACCGGAAGCCAAGCAGAGGAGTCAATCCGTCCACCGATCAAAGCATTGCGCGCAGATCCGACGGTGCGTCGACATGCCGAGACGCCCGATGACCAGGCATTTGAACTGACGACGCGGAGGGCTGTCCAGCGAACGCTCTTGTCGATTCGTACGGCCGCTATCCAGGCGTGTAGCCCGGCTCTCTGACCGACTGTTTCTGGCCGGGTCCGGCTTCTCGCCGACGGGCTGAGCAGGCCGTCGGGCGGCGGCTCAAAGTCAAACTGCCAGTCAGCAGGCGTTGACTGCGCACGGCCGACCCTTCAGCGACGTTCGCTGCTCGGAGTTGGTCGGCAGAAACCGGTTTTGCTTGCGCGGGCATCTCGTGCGAGGCTTGGAAGCAGGCCGCCAGCGGGCTCATCACCAGGTGCGTGGTGTGCCGTCTCGCAACGCCGCACGGTGTCTTGAGCTTGACGCTCAGCCTCAGCGGGGCCATCGGAACCCGCCTGCGCTGCGCGATCGCCGCGCCTACACCTCGCTGCTCAAGAGCGCCTGACGCGCGGCCGGCCGGCGAATGCCGCCGGCAGGCTCGCGTGCGCACCTCGGGAGACCCGCGGCATCGGGCGCCGCCCAGGCCGCCGCTGGCGCACCGGGTAAAGTGGCAGCATCAATTGCCGCCGCTACCGGACTCGCTCCCACGTCTGATAGGACACACCGCCTGAGGCCGCCGTGGGGTTAACCGCAGTCAGCTGGCTGCCTGTGATCTTGTAAGTGCGCTTCTCCGTGGTTCCGGCGCGATTTGGGAAACTGCTGGCCACCCAGGTGATACTGACCGAGTCGCCGTCGACGGAATAGGTCCCGAATCCGCTGATGATGCTCTGCACGACTGTTCGGTATTCCTCGTCAGTACCTTTGAGCCGATTGTTTACCGCGAACTTCGGTGCGTCTGGCTTAGACAAGTACGAGATGACGTACCCCCCGATCGAACACCGTCAGCCCGATGGGCTTTTCTCCGTAGAGGTACTGCTTGACGCCGCCCTCCTCGTTGTAAATCGAAACCGTACGCCATACGCCAACGATTTCCTCCTTGAGCGTCTGACACAAGGCGATGGCGGGCGCCGACAACAGCCCCGCCGTCATCACGCCCACTGCAGCAACGCGAGTCCATCCGATACGGTGAGTGGCTCCTGTCATAACGTGCCCCTTCCACGATCTGCGCCGCACCCAAACAGCGGATCGGTACCCGCTGGTGCGGCAAGGCGGGCGCCCCCCTTGAGTCATGGCTCACCAGAATGTTGGCCAATGGGGCTCCCCGATTCAAGCTGAGGAGGAGCAGCTCGGTCGAACGCCGGCCGGACGTATCCAGCGGCCCAGGAGCGATAGGGCGTGATTGATCTCGAGCGTCGAGACCACCGAGTTCGTTGTGTGGGCCTAGAAACGAGGCGCGCGGGGACCGATTCCTCAAGCAGGATGCGCATCGCCCGCGCCTGCGGCTCGTGCTTCCTCGAGCACGTGGATCGCCGCCTCTCGCGTGACAGAAGGGAAATCCTCGCGGAAGACTTCGAGCGAGTCGCCAGCCTCGAGGTGGTCGAAGAGCACGCGGACGGGCACCCGCGTCCCGGCGAATACTGGCGTTCCGGCCAGAATCTCGGGGGCTCGAGCGATGTTCCCGGATGTCACCCTGGACCTCCGACAGGCGATCGCCTTCCAGGCTACTCCGGGTCCGCAGCGGCCAACCGGCTCAGTGCCGCACGCACACCTTCCCGTAGTGCCCGCCGCTCTTGAGGTAGGCAAGCGCCTCCTTCAGCTCCGCGAACCCGAACACGCGATCGACGACCGGCCGCACTCGGTGCTGCTCGATGGCGCGCATCATCGCCTCGAAGCCATCGCGGTGGCCAACGGTGATCCCCTGCAGCCGCACCTTGCGCGTGACGATCAGGCCGAGCGGCGCCGCGAGGTTCGAGCCCGAGAGCACGCCGATCATCGAGAGCGTGCCGCCCGGCCGAATGGCGCGCAACGACTGCGGCAGCGTCTTCTCGCCGCCGAGCTCCACGATGTGATCGAAGCCGCGCCCGCCCGTGATCTCGCGCGCCGGCCGCCACCATTCGGCGGTCGTCGTGTAGTTGATGCCCGCATCCGCCCCGAGCACCTTCGCGCGCTGCAGCTTCCAATCGCTCGACGAGATGACCGTGACGTGCGCGCCGAGCAGCTTCGCGAACTGGATCGCGAAGAGCGCCACGCCCCCTGTCCCCTGCACCAGCACGTGCGAGCCGGGACGAAGCGAGTCGTAGGTCACGACCGCACTCCAGGCGGTGAGCGCCGCGCACGGCAACGTCGCCGCCTCCTCGTCGTTCAAGTGTGGGGGCGCCTTCACCACGCCGCGCTCGGGCAGGCACATGAGGTCCGCCATCACGCCGTCGATCGGGCCGCCGAGCGTCTGCGTGAGGCGCTCGAGGTCGGGCTCCCCCGCGAGCCATCCCTGATGGAAGCACGGGCACACTCGATCGCCCACCTTCACCCGCGTGACGCCCGCGCCCACCTCCACGACCTCGCCGACGCCGTCCGAGATCGGGATCAGCGGCAGCGCGCCCGTGAACGACCCGTAACCGCGGTTCGGTACCACGAGGTCGCGATAGTTGAGCGACGCCGCCTTCATGCGCAGGAGCACCTGCCCGGGGCCCGGCGTCGGATCCGGCCGCGTCGCGAGCTGCAGGTGGTCCATGCCCCAGTCGTCCTGGATCTGGAAGACTCTCATGTCTGCTTGGGGCACGATCCGTTGAGAAGGTGCGATGCCAGCGGGGCTGAGGCCTTGCGGGATCGATAGCCGCCTCTTCCCCGCCCCGGATCGTACACGGCGAGGGGCCAAAACGATCCGCGCGCCGTGCGATCGCCTTCCTCAAGCCCTAAACTCAAGACATGCTGAATATCCTCCCCCTCGCCCTCTTCGCCCTCTCGGCATCGCTTGGCGCGCCCGCGCTCGCCCAGGCGCCGCACACGCACGAGCATCGCTTCCAGAACGCCGAGCAGTGGGCGCGCTACTTCGATGACCCGGCACGCGACCAATGGCAGATGCCGCACCAAGTCATCCAGCACCTCGAGCTCGCGCCGGACTCGAAAGTCGCCGACCTCGGCGCCGGCACCGGCTACTTCGCCGTCCGGCTCGCGCACATGACGAAGGGCAAGGTCTACGCGGTGGACGTCGAGCCCGACATGGTCAAGTACCTCGGCGAACGCGCGGCACGCGAGAAGCTCGCGAACCTCCAGGCCGTGCAGGCCTCGCCCGCCGATGCCCGGCTGCCGGAGAAGGTGGACCGCGTGCTGCTCGTCGACGTCTATCACCACATCCCCGACCGCGAGCGCTACTTCGGCAAGCTGAAGTCCTCGCTTGCGCCACAGGCGCAGGTCGCGATCATCGACTTCCGCATGGAAGCGCCGGTCGGCCCACCACCCAGCTCGCGCGTCGCGGAAGCGGAGGTCGTCGGCGAGATGGAACGTGCCGGCTACGCGCTCGTGAAGCGACACGACTTCCTGCCGAACCAGTTCTATCTGGTGTTCGCGTCCAAATAGGGCTCTGGGCTGCCGATGCGGCTATTGGTTGACCGGTGTAGGGGTTCGCGCTGCGCTGTCGTCGGAGGGCGTCGAGCACGACCGAAACTTGCTTGCCACGCCCAGTGTCAGCGGCAGCGACTGGATTACCGTCTGGTGATGCCCTCTGAAGAAAATTGGGAACGCGTTGCGTAGCCGCGCGGTCCAGCCTTTCCGAACCCCCTCCCTCCTACTCGCCGCCGCGGCTTCCCTTCTTCCGCTCCGCGGCCAGCGCCTCCATCGCAGCCCACAGGCGGCGCCTCTCCTCGGGCGTGGGATTCGTGCCGGGCAGCACGTGCGTGCGGTGCGGCGCGCGGTCGAGCCAGAACCCGCCGGTCACCTCGCCCGCCTCGGGCGCGGCCGCGAGCCAGGTGATCGTGTCCGCGCCTTCGTCTGCGTCGCGCAGCAACGGCCGGGTGACCGAGCGGAACGCCGGCAGCGAGGTCGCGACGCCGGGCGTGTCCGCCCATCCGGGATGCATCGCGTTGACGACGACGCCGTCGGGCGCGAGCTCGTCGGCCCACGTTTCCGTCAGCGTCACCAGCGCGCGCTTCGCTCGCGCGTAGGCCACGCTGCCGTTGTAGGCGCCCCTCTCGTATTGCATGTCGTCGAGCGCCAGGCCCGAGGTGTACATGCCGCCCGAGGCCACGTTGATGATGCGTGCCGGCGCCGACGCCTTCAGCCGCGGGATCAGCAGCTGCGTGAGGAGGAACGGCGCGAGCAGGTTCGTCGCGAGCGAAGTCTCGTGGCCCTCGGGCGTCGTCGTGCGCGAGTTGAGCAGCACGCCGGCGTTGTTCACGAGCACATGGATGTGCGGCTCGCTCTCGAGCAGCCGATGCGCGAGGCTGCGCACGTCGCGAAGCAGGCTCAGGTCGGCGAGCGCCACCGCGATGTCTTTGTTTCCCGTCGCGGCGACGATCGACTTCCGCGTCGCTTCCGCCTTCTCCCCGTTACGTCCGACGATGACGACCCGCGCCCCCAGCGCAGCGATCTGCCGCGCCGCGGCTTCCCCGAGCCCCGACGTCGCGCCCGTCACCACCACGGTGCGGCCGCGCATCGAGACCTTGAGCGGCGCCCAGGAGCGCTTGCCCCACGCGTAGCCGAGCTTGGTGAAGCGCAGCATGCCGGGCAGGATCAGCCGGTCCTGCAGGTCGGAGAGAAGGCTCGGCGCGGGACGCCGCGGTGTCGTCATCAGTGGTCTGCGCCGTGCGAGTGGAGCGAGAGGGGCGACATGTCTTGTGCCTGTTCTGCGCCGGAGACGCGAGCGGGAAGAAAGATCGCGGCGAAGTCTACGCCATCGGGGCCGAGCGCCCGCCGCGGTCGGATGACCGTACCGGCAACGACGCCGTTCTCACCAGATGCATACAGGCCTGCCTGACGAGTGCGACGCAACGCCACCCTCGCCCTCATCGGGGGAGGTCAGGGTGGGGGTGCAGAGGTCACGATGCCCGTCCTTACCGTCCCGCCGAGTCCTCGCCCCCGCGACATCCCGCTCACCCGTCACGCACCGCTTGGCGCAGTCCCCACCCGCGCCGTCGGCACGAGACCATTCGTGCGCAGCATCACGAAACGCCAGCGCGCGTCCGTCGCCCGCCGCCCCTGTTGCGCCATAAAGCAGGCGCATGGACGGCCACATGGACGGCCCCCTCCTCTACGCAGCCTCCTGGCTCGGCATCGCCGGCATCGCAGTCATCCTCTGGCTCACGAGCCGCGACGGCGTGGCGGGCTGGGTGGGTCGGCTCGGCATCGCCGCGCTCGCGATCGTCGCCACGGCGGGCACGGTCGTGCTCGCGCGGTCGAACGTGTCCGGAGAAAGCATCGCCGGGGCGGTGCTCGCAGTCGGCACCGTTCTCTTCGGGCTCGTCACGCTTGCGATGTGGTCCGCTTTCGTCGTCTCCGTCAGGCGTTGGTTGCAGCGGAGACGAGCGCCGCGCGACGCCGCGAAAGCGCGCGGTGCACGCCGCCGCGCCGACCTCGCGCTCGCCGTGTCCCTGGTTGGCTGCGCCGCTGGTCTCGTGGTCGGCCTCTATCGCGCAGAGCAGGAGCGGCCGCCGCACGCGGCTGGCCTCGTCGACGCCCGGCTCGCAGCCGATGCCCGGCGCGCGTGGTCTCTCGGCTCGGACGGCGAGTTGCTCGAGTGGCGGCTCGTCGCACTGCCTGCCGAGCGTGCCGGCGTCTCGGCGCCCTCACCGTACCGTGTGGAGCGGCGGCATCGGCTGCCGGCGCCGCCTGCAAGCGCACGCCTCGTCATCTCGCATGACGGCAGTCGCGTCGCCACGCTCGCCGACGGTACGGTTCGGGTCTACGCGCTCGCGGCGAGCGGCGGCGATGCGACGCTGAGCGCGACCGTCCAGGGGATCACGGCCGTGGCCGCCGCCCGCGATGCGTTCGTCCTCGCCGCGCCGAAGGGATTGCAGTGGATCCCCGCACCAGGCGCGGCGCCGCAGATCGAACTTGCGTGGCCGCTGCCCGTGATCGCACTTGCCGCGAATGCGCGCGGCGAAGCCGTGTTCGGCGACGAGTCCGGACAGCTGTTGCGCGTCGAGCAGGGTCGACCCGTACCGCTTGCCGAGGTGCCCGGGCGCGTGCGCGCGCTCGCGTTCGACAGTGGGGGCGACCGCCTGCTCGTCTTCTACGAGAAGAGTGCGCTTGCCATCGACATGCGAACCGCCGGGATCACGGCGCTCGGCACCGAAACCGCCGACTTCGCCGTACCGGCCGGCGGGACGCGCATGCTCGTCTGCCACGGCACCGCCGTGAGCTGCACCTGGCTCGATCTCGCCGACGGCCGCCGCGGCGCGGGCTTCAGTGGCGTGCTCAAGGGCTACGCGCGCGTGGATGGTGCGCCAGGCGCAGCGCTGCTCGTCGGTGAGGGATCGCTCTACGTGCAGGGCCTCGGTGCGGATGGACAGGGATACGGCGGGGCGTTCCTGCGCAATCCGCGGTTCTGACTTAGTCGGAACGTGCAGCAGGGGTACGCGAGAGCGAGAAACCCCGCAAGCCCTCGCGAAGCACTCACCTCACTGCGCCGAGCGCCCTGCTCGACGGCGCAATGCCAACCCCCGACGAGTGGGTCCATGTCGCTCAGCGGCGTCGGAATCTGGTGCTCGCTGCGACCGAAGCGCGCTGCGAGGGATGCCTGCAGCCCGAAACAGCGGCGAAGCAAGTCCGCATCGCTCTCGCGGAAGGTCGGGAGAAAGCCGACCCGCCGCCCCTCGCTACGCCACCAGCCGCTCCACGAGCAGCGACACCCGAGAGTAGGTGAGGAAGGCTTCGTGCGTAGCGCGCGTGACCGCCACGTAGGTCAGGCGGACATCGTCCTCGATGTCCGTGCCGTGCCGTCCGAGCAGGCCGAGTGCGCCGACGGCGACGCACGGGAATTCCAATCCCTTTGCGGTGTGCATCGAGAGAAGTCGCACTGCCGGCACCGCGATCGACACGCGGTTGCGATTGTGCTTCGCGATGTCCACCGGGATGCCGTGACGGGCGAACACGCGCGCGAAACGCTCGCCGACATGATGCTCCGGGTAGAGCACGGCCATCTCCGGCCACTCGTAGCCGGCGTGCCTGCGCGCGAGCAGCCACTCCGCGATCGCGTGCGCTTCCCCGTCGAAGCTCACGCACTCGCGCACCTCCGGCTCCGCGCCCTGGCGGCCGCCGTCCTGCGGCACCAGCACCGGGCTCTCGTCGTCGGCCGGCACGCCGGGCGCGCCGAGCACATCGCCCGCGAAGCGCCGGGCGAAGCCGAGGATCTGCGTCGTGTTCCGGTAGTTGACGCGCAAGACCGTGGTGCGGCCCTGGGCTTCGATGCCGAGCTGCTTCCACACCGGACGGGAGCGGCCCTTGTAGATCGCCTGCATGTCGTCGTAGACGATCATGAGCGATCGCCTGTGGACGTCGACCATCTTCGCCGCGAGCGCGAGCCACTGCGGCTCGAAGTCGTGAGCCTCGTCGATCAGCACGGCCTCGTACTGCCCGCGCGGGATCTGTCCGCGATCGACCGCCGCGATCACCGCGGCGACGCTCGCCGCCAACCGCTCCGCGTAGTCGGGGATCGCGCTCGCGTCCGGCGCGGGAACGTCGTAGGTGCGCAGCATCCGGTAGCACCACGAGTGGAAGGTGCTCACCTGCACGCGCTCTTGGACGCCGCGCCCGCGCATCGCGTTCTCCAGTCGACCCGCGATTCCGTTCGCGTAGCACAGCACGAGGACGGGCTTCGTTGCCGCACGCGCCATGTACTCCGCGCGGAACGCGAGGATCAGCGTCTTGCCCGAGCCGGCAACGCCGCGAACGATGCGATGGCCGTCGCCGAGGCTGCGCGCAAGTTGCTCCTGGTGCAGGTCCATCACTTCCAGGAGGCGGTCGTCGTTCGCCGCCGGTTCGTCGAGCGGCAACGCAATCTGCCGGATACGAAGCTCGGGGAAGAGCAGTCCGCGCAGGCGGTCGAACTGCGGCAGGGTCATCGGCGGGCCTGTGCGAGCCGGCACCATCGCCCAGAGCTGCGATCGGAACGCGTCCGCGTCGGCGCTCTCCGTCATCTCGTCCCGGAACACGCAGCGATCCGGCGGCCACACCTCGCGCAGGTCGCGCTGCTCGAACTGCCTCCGCGTGATGTTCGTGAACACCACGCCGGAGCCGATGGGCAGGATCGGCCGCCCTTTGCAAGGATGATGGGGCGGAAAAGCGAGCTGCGGATCGCGTTCGACGTCGCGCAGAACGTCGAACGCGTACCTGCGCACCTGCTCGAACGGGCTCTGTTCGCGCACCGGCCCGCGCGACGTCAGCAGATCGACCTCGGTCTTAGTCACGCCGAGGATCGAATCGAGCCGCCAGTCCTTCACCTCCAGCACCAGGATGCCCTGTGCCGGATGAACGATCACGAAGTCAGGATGACGCCCCCGCGGCCCGACCGGGATGTTGTGCCAGACGCAGGCGTTCTCTTCGAGGAAATCGTTCAGCCGCTCGGCCACGCGCAGCTCGCCGCGCGTGTCGAAGCGGGCGGAGCCTAGGGTGGGGATGAGGGTTGCCACGCCAACTTCGGCTGTGCGTCTTCAACGTGCGTTCGTCAGTGCACTCGTAGTCTGCGCTCGACCCGACGCGGGCTCGCCGCCCGGCGCATCTGGGAATCCAGCGGCTGAAGAAATGATGGCCGAGGCAGCGACTCGACGCCAGCGCGCGCCCCACCCAGGGGAGGAATAAGCCCGGACGGACGCGGCGAAGCCGCCCCGTCTGTTGACTCTGGCATCGGTGAGTAGCCGACCGACAAGGCGACCAAGCGAGATAGTCTACGCCGCGGCACAAGAGCTGGCGGTGACAGTAAGGCGACCACCCAAACCTGCCGCGCAGAACCTTTTCCGCGGGCAGTTGCGGTTGATCGAGCGTCGACGGTCAACCGGAACTGTCCTCCCTCCCCCTGGCAGGGGGAGGGTTGGGGTGGGGGTTGGGCCGTTGTGCAGGGATGTGGTCCGGCTTCAGCGACCGCCGGACCCCCATCCCAGCCTTCCCCCTGAGAGGGGGAAGGAGCGAAGTCACCGCGACCAGGGTCGGCAAGCGACTTGCTCGCGACGCTCACGACCTTGTTCTGCTTGTCCGCGACCTGCCGCAGGTAGATGTCCTGCACCGGGTTGTGCGACTTCGACAGCGTGAACGCGCCGCGTGGGCTCTCGATGTGCGCCTTGCGCAGCCGTCGGCGAGCTCGGCCTTCTTGGTGAGGTCGCCCTTCACGCCGGCAAGTCCCGCGGCGAGCATCTGTGCCGCTCCGTAGCCTGCACGGCGTACACGTCCGGCCGCAACTTGTACGTCTTCGCGTAGGCCAGGCGGAACGACTTGTCGTTGGGCTTGTCGAGCGAATCGGCGTAGTGCAGCGTCGTTTGGATGCCGTTCGCCGCGTCGCCCGCCTCGAGCACGCCATCGGTCAGGAAACCGGAGCCGTAGAGCGGGATCCTTCCCTGCAGCCCGGCGGCCTGGTAGTCCTTGAGGAACTTCGTGGCACGGGCTGCGGCGAAGCACGTGAACACAGCGTCGGGCTTGGTCGCGGCGATCTCGGTGAGCAGCGCCTGGAGCTCGACCTCACGACCGGCGAGCTTGCCGCCCTACTCCGCCACGTAGAGACGAGAGCCGTTGTCGATGGCGGTGCCGAGCGCGGCGAAAGCGCCGGTCGCGGGCAGCATGATGCCGACCTTGATCTTGTCGGTCGACTGGGCGTGTCCCGGAGGCGCCGCGAACTTCGTGACGGCGGCGGCAACGGCAATGGCGATGTTCTTCAGATTGATGGGTGGACTCCTCCGATCGGCGGTTGGATGAAGCGGGCGGTGGCCTCGATCAGCGCCTGCGGCTGATCGCGGTGAGGGGAATGGCCGCAGCGCTCGAGCTCGAGCAGCCGAGTGTGCGGCACGCGGCGCGCGATGCCGCGGATCTGTTCGAGCGTGCCGTATTTGTCGTCGACGCCCTGCACGGCGAGCAGTGGGCAGCGGATGGCCTCGATCTCGGCCTCGATCGACCACGCGCGAAACGGCGGGTGCAGCCAGATGTCGTTCCAGCCCCAGAAGGCCGAGTCGGGGTCGTCGTGGTACCTGGCGAGGCGCTCGCGCAGGTCGGTGTCGAGGTACGCTTGGCGCGCCTTCTCGATGCTCGCGAGCGAAAGTTCCTCGACCATGATGTGCGGGGCAAGCACGACAGCGCCGCGGATCGCGTCGTGGAACCGCGCGGCGTACAGGAGCGCGATCGAGCCGCCGTCGCTGTGCCCGAAGAGCCACGGCTTCTCGGCCTTCGCATCCACATCGAGCGCGGCGAGCAGCGCCGGCAGCAGCTCGTACGCCTGCCGGTGCATGAAGTCGAGGTCCCACGCCTCCTCGGCGGCGCGCGGCGTGGAGCGGCCGTAGCCGGGGCGCGAGTACACGAGACCGCGGGCGCCGAGGGCGTCGCACAGCCGCGCCGGGAAGTCGCGCCACATGGCGAGCGACCCGAGGCCCTCGTGCAGGAACACGACGAGCGGCGCCTCGCGACGCTCTCGCCCGAGCCACGCGTGCTCGATGCGCACGCGGCGCCCCGCCCAGTCGATGTCGACGAACGCGCTCATGGGCGCGCGGTCTCGAGCTCGCGCAGCTTGAAGCGGTGGATCTCGCCGGTCGCGATCTTGCGCAGGTCCGCAAGGAGCTCGATCCGTCGCGGGTACTTGTACGGCGCCAGCTTGTCCTTCACGAAGGCCTTGAGCTCGGCGACCGTCGCGTGCGCGCGCATCGGGCTCATCGGTTCTCCTCCTCCTGCTACGTTCGACGATAGCTCTACGCGGCGAGTGCGGCGAGGACGCCCGACCGCGCCTGCAGCGCCGAGCGCCAGCGATAGAAGTTCAGGGCGCGCAGGCCGCCGGGCTCCTCGCCGCCACCGGCACGGCCGGGGCCACCGTCGAGCGACTGCGGCGTGACGTTGCCGAGGCCGGTATGCGCTGAGGCGACCTCCGGGGTCACGACGTGAACGCGGCCATGCGCGTCGGCGAGCTCGAGGGTCGCCGCGGCAAGCGAACGGGGATCGGTGCTGTACGGCGACACGACGAGCGAGCCCCGCCCACGACGCACGAGCGCGGGTTGCTCTGCCGGGCCAGATGCAGTACGTCGCGTACATGCACTTTACGGAGATCCAAGCAACGTGTTAAGCACTATATCGCGTACTCCGGAGCGCGCCAGAAAGACGCAAGACCAGGCATCGTCCGGTCAGCGACTTGCAAGCGGTCGCGCCCATGCACCTGTCGAGCGGTCAGGGTCGGGAGAGCCGGCTGCACCGCCGGTGGACGGCATACCGAAGAGCGAAGATGTCCCGCCGGACGCATCCGTCATCGCGCAGAAACATCCCTTCCTCGTTGCTCTCGGCGGTCGTGTCCGGGCGTTGCGCTCGCGGCGGGGCATGACCCGGAAGGCGCTCGCCACCGCAGCCGATGTCTCGGAGCGCCACCTCGCGAATCTCGAGTACGGCGTGGGCAACGCGTCGATGCTCGTGCTGCTGCAGGTGGCGAACGCGCTGCAATGCTCGCTCGCCGAACTGATGGGCGACGAGACGACGCGCTCGCCGGAGTGGCTGCTCATCCGCGGAATGCTCGAGGGACGCGACGAGGCCACGCTGCGCAAGGCACGGATCGCCGTCGGCGAACTGCTCGGCGCGGGCGGCGCGCACGGCGAGGTCGCCCATCCGCGCAGTTCCCGCGTGGCGCTCGTGGGCCTGCGGGGCGCGGGCAAGAGCACGCTCGGCGCGATGCTCGCCGAGGACCTCGGCTTCCCCTTCGTGGAGCTCTCGCGCGAGATCGAGAAGTTCGCGGGCTGCAGCGTGAGCGAAATCCAGGCACTGTACGGGCAGAACGCCTACCGGCGCTACGAGCGCCGCGCGCTCGAAGAGACGATCCGGATCTACCGGGAGGCCGTGATCGCGACGCCGGGCGGCATCGTGTCCGACCCGGCGACCTTCAACCTGCTGCTCGCTCACTGCACTACGGTCTGGCTCCAGGCGGATCCGTAGGACCACATGAAGCGGGTGCTCGCGCAGGGCGACACCCGACCGATGGCCGCCAGCTCGGAGGCGATGGAGGACCTCAAGACCATCCTCGCCGGACGCGCGGCCTTCTACTCGAAGGCCGAGCTCCGGGTCGACACGAGCGCGCAGCCGCTGCCCGAGACGTTTCAGCGACTGCGGGACACAGTCCGCGAAGCACTGCAGCTTGCGTGAAGCGCGGGCAGCATTAAACTGCATTTTTCTGTTGACGGGGTCGATGTAATGCACTCCGCTGCATTTCATCGAACTGACGCAAGTTGTGCTTAAGTGCCTGTCAAGGAGACTGCCGTGACCCACCGGAGCTGCGTGGACACCGAGCTCAATGACGCGATCAACCGCATCCGTTTCGAGCACCCCGAGGTGCGGACGGTGGTCGTGACATCGACTGGGCCGACGAGACGCGCATCGCCATCGAAGAGCGGGCCGCGATGAGTCCCGACGCACTTACCGGGATGGAGGCGCGGCGCGCCCGGGCGCGCCGCACCCCTCCCGCCCCTTCACCCCTGGAGCGCCCCATGTCGATCAGCTACGACGAGAAGATCCCGAACAACGTGCACCTGAGCGAGGACCGCACCCTGCAGCGCGCGCTCGAGCAGTGGCAGCCCAACTACCTCCAATGGTGGCGCGACATGGGGCCGGACGGCTCGCAGGACTTCGACGTCTACCTCCGTACCGCGGTGAGCGTCGAGCCGCAGGGCTGGGCGCAGTTCGGCTACGTGAAGATGCCCGAGTACCGCTGGGGCATCTTCCTGAATCCCGCGGAGAGGGACCGCAAGATCCACTTCGGCGACCACAAGGGCGAGGACGCCTGGCAGGAGGTGCCCGGCGAGCATCGCGCCAACCTGCGCCGGATCATCGTGACGCAGGGCGACACCGAGCCCGCGAGCGTCGAGCAGCAACGGCACCTGGGATTGACTTGTCCGAGCCAGTACGACCTGCGCAACCTCTTCCAGGTGAACGTCGAGGAAGGCCGCCATCTGTGGGCGATGGTCTACCTCCTGCACAAGTACTTCGGCCGCGACGGCCGCGAGGAAGGCGAGGCGCTGCTCGAGCGGCGCAGCGGCGACCAGGACAAGCCGCGCATCCTGCAGGCGTTCAACGAGAAGACGCCCGACTGGCTCTCCTTCTTCATGTTCACCTACTTCACCGACCGCGACGGCAAGTTCCAGCTGTGCGCGCTCGCCGAGTCGGGCTTCGATCCGCTCGCCCGGACCACGAAGTTCATGCTCACGGAAGAGGCGCACCACATGTTCGTGGGCGAATCGGGCGTGTCGCGCGTCATCCAGCGCACCTGCCAGGCGATGAACGAGCTCAAGACCGACGACCCGGCGAAGCTGCGCGCGGCCGGCGTGATCGACCTGCCGACGATCCAGCGCTACCTCAACTTCCACTTCAGCGTGACCATCGATCTCTTCGGCGCCGACGAGTCGAGCAACGCCGCGACCTTCTACTCGAGCGGGCTCAAGGGCCGCTTCGAGGAAGGCAAGCGCACCGACGATCACCTGCTCAAGGACCAGACCTACCGCGTGCTGCAGGCGAAGGACGGGCAGCTCGCGGAGAAGGAGGTGCCGATGCTGAACGCACTGAACGAGGTGCTGCGCGACGACTACATCCGCGACTCGGTCGGCGGCGTCGAGCGCTGGAACAAGGTGATCGAGAAAGCCGGCATTCCCTTCCGCCTGAAGACGCCGCACAAGGCGTTCCACCGCAACATCGGCGCGCTCGCCGGCGTGAAGGTCTCGCCGGAGGGACGGGTGGTGAGCGAGGCCGAGTGGGCGGCGCAGGTCGTCCAGTGGCTGCCGAGCACGACCGATCGCGCCTTCGTCGCAAGTCTCATGGGCCGCGTCGTCGAGCCGGGCAAGTTCGCCCACTGGATCGCGCCGCCGGTCGTCGGCATCAACCGGCAGCCGATCGACTTTCAGTACGTGCGGTTCAACTGACCATTCGTGCGGGCGCTGTCGACAAGCGACCGCTGAACCCCCACCCCGGCCCTCCCCCTGACCCCCCTGACAGGGGGAGGGAGCGAAGGTCCTTCCCCAGCCGGCGGGGTACTCCTTCCCCCTCCCAGGGGGAAGGCTGGGATGGGGGTACGGCCGAAACTCCTCCCCCTTGCAGCGGGACGGGCGGGATGGGGGTGCCAAACCCGCCTCCGCAAGAACGACCAGGAGAGTCCGATGGACCAGTCCGACCTGGCGGTGCTCAAGCAGCACCTGATCGACCCCGAGATCTGCATTCGCTGCAACACCTGCGAGGCGACCTGCCCGGTCGGCGCGGTGACGCACGACTCGCGCAACTACGTCGTCGACGCGGCGAAGTGCAACCACTGCATGGCGTGCATCCCGCCCTGCCCCACCGGGAGCATCGACAACTGGCGGATGGTGCCGCGGGCGAAGGCCTACAGCGTGGAGGCGCAGCTCGGCTGGGACGTCCTGCCGCCAGAGCTGACCGCCGAGGAGCTCGCCCCCGACGGCGTGGGCGTGGGCGTGGACGTGGCGATCGCCGCGGCCGAGCCCGTGGTCGAGTCACGCGCCGTCTTGGACGACGCGACGTTCCGCACCGGCGACTACGCCGCCACGGTGCCGCCGTGGTCCGCGGCCCATGCCTTCACCAACCTCTACGGCCCGAAGGCGGCGGAGAAGTCGGTGACCGCCACCGTCGTCGGCAACGTGCGCGTGACGCAGGTCGGGCGCGAGTACGACACCCACCACGTGATGCTCGACTTCGGCGCGATGCCTTTCCCCGTGCTCGAGGGCCAGAGCATCGGCGTGATCCCGCCCGGCACCGACGCGCACGGGCAGCCCCACCACGCACGCCAGTACTCGGTGGCGAGCCCGCGCAACGGCGAGCGCCCCGGCTACAACAACCTCTCGCTCACCATCAAGCGCGTGCTCGCTGACCACCAGGGCCGTCCCGTGCGCGGCGTGGCGAGCAACTACATGTGCGACCTCAAGGTCGGCGACCAGGTCGAGGTGATCGGCCCGTTCGGCGCCAGCTTCCTGATGCCGAACCATCCGAAGAGCCACATCGTCATGATTTGCACCGGCACCGGGAGCGCGCCGATGCGGGCGATGGCCGAATGGCGGCGGCGCCTGCGCAAGTCGGGCAAGTTCGAGGGCGGCAAGCTGTTGCTCTTCTTCGGCGCGCGCACTCGCGAAGAGCTGCCGTACTTCGGGCCCCTGCAGAGCCTGCCGAAGGACTTCATCGACATCAATCTCGCCTTCAGCCGCACGCCCGGCCAGCCGAAGCGCTACGTGCAGGATCTCATGCGCGAGCGGGCCGCCGACCTGGCCCTGCTCCTCGTCGACCCGAATGCGTACTTCTACGTCTGCGGCCTGAAGGCGATGGAGGAAGGCGTCGTGCTCGCGCTGCACGACATCGCGAAGCACGCCGGGCTCGACTGGGACGCGGTGGGCGCTTCCCTCAAGCGCCACGGCCGGCTCCATCTCGAGACATACTGAAACGGCCCGTGACCGAAACCTGGCGCGCGCAGCGAAGCCGGTGCCGACGAGGACACGAAGCTCGGCTTCAACTATCCGGCCGGACCGTTCGAGTGGCTCCGCGAGTGGAGCGCCGCGGCGGTCGTCGACGTGATCGAAGCGCTCGATGCCAGTTACCGTGGCGAGCGTGTCGCGTGAGCCCGCTGCTGCGGCGCCGAGCACTGAGCGCGCGCGCAGGCGGGAGCTCAGTGCGACCTGTCACGGATGCTGGTTTCCGGTCGGTGCCATGAAATTCGATGAGCTCCGCGTCGGACAGGTCGTCGAAGCAGGCCCCTACCGGGTCACCGAGGACGAGGTGTGTGCTTTCGCCGCCGTCTACGACCCGCAATGGTTCCACGCCGACCCCGAGGCCGCCGCGCGCGTTTTCTTCGAGGGCCTCATCGCAAGCGGCTGGCACACCAGCGCGATCGCGATGCGCCTCGCCACGGAGGCGGTCTTGAAGGGCGCGGAATCCTTCGCCTCTCCGGGCGTCGCGTACATCAAGTGGCGACACCCGGTGCGGCCCGGGGATGAGCTGTCGCTGAAAGCGACCTTCCTCGACATCCGACGATCTCGCAGCCAGCCGTCGCTCGGTATCCTCCGCTGGCGATGGCAGCTCTCGAACGCCACGGGCGCCGAGGTCCCCGATCTCGAGGTGACGAGCCTTTTCGATCTCGAGTTGCCGGATAGCATCACGAGTCCTCCTCCAGAGACTCACGCGCGCGTGGCACCATGACCCACGTCTACATCCGCGACTCGATACGCACCCCGTTCGGCCGCTACGGCGGCGCGCTCTCCCCCGTGCGCGCCGACGACCTCGGCGCGATCCCGATCAGGGCGCTCGTTGCGCGCAATCCCAAGGTCGGCTGGGCCTCCGTGACCGCTGCCGTGTCCTCTTCGGCTGCGCGAACGGACGCGGAGCGGATGCGCACGGGTATGCCGCACAGACGTATGCGCTCGGCGTGCGCCACGCCGTCGGTCAGCCTCAGGGCAGTGCGCCCCCTCCGAAATCTGGACAAGCTCTGTGAGCTTCTCCCGGCATCGTTCTCTTCCCTGCTCGCGTCAGCCGAGCTCTCCGGGGTGGAAACGCATCGAGGGCTTGCCCGGCGTATGCTCGGCGACGAACCGATCGCTGACCGGGTTGTAGCGATAGGTCAGGAACAGCTTGTCCCGCACGTTGCTCAGCCGCTCGGGCCGGAAAAGCGCCGCATTGGTGCCGTCGCAGCGCGCCGAGCGCGTCAGCAGCCCGTTCAGCCCCTGATCGTGAACGTAGTGGCCCACCTGCTGACAGAAGGCGTAGCTCGTCCGGCTCACCAGGTCGGGATGGCGCCGCGCCTTCGCGCGCAGGTCGATCAGGATGGCATCGCAACGCACGTCGAACACGCGGCGCTCGGTGCGGATGTCGCGGTCCTCGTCGGGAAAGGCGTCCTGCACGAAGCGGCTCCAGTGCCAGGCGGTCTCGTAGACGGTGGTCGCCAGCTCCAGCGAGCCGTACCAGACGCCGTAGCGCGTCGCATCGGAGAAGCGGGAGGCCAGCCAGTGGGCCGTGTCGAACGAGTAGGTGATGACGGTGCCGTAGTCGAAGGGCCGGGTGATCACCGCGCCGGGCGTGGGGATGCGTTGGGCGCCCTCGGCGGCGATGGCGATCGCGAGGTCGGCCGGGTCCTCCGAGAGGTCGTCGAAGAGATCCTGCGAGGGCTTGACGCCGGGGATGTTGCGGATCAGATCCCCGTCCAGGGTGACATTGGAGTCGAAGAGGTCCGCGGACCAAGCGCCGCGCGCAGCAGGCGCGGCCACTGCCGGGTCGGCGAGCTTGCGAGGCGGGTTTGCGGGAGTGGAGCGCGGCGCCTTCGCAACGGGCTTCCTCGACGCCATCGGCGGTCACTGCCCGCGCTGGAAGTCCAGATACCGTCGCAGCGCCAGCAGCCCTTCGAAGCCGTGCTCGACCACGACGTCCACGGGGCGCGCGCCGAGCCGACGGTTGGGTTGCGTCATCCAGCGGTAGGCGAGGTCGCGGTCGTGCGGGAACAGCATGCGCAGCGACTTGTGGATGCCGAGCAGATGGCCGGCTCGATCCAGAAGGTCCCGGCTGTCGCCGAAGGGCTCGCCGGCCCGGTAGCGAGCCAGTGTGGAGCGGCTGCCGCCGGAGAGCCCCAGCAGCGTCGCCTGCTCGGCGGCAGAAAGCTGCCAGTGATCGAGCAGCCTGGTCACCATCGCCGCGAGTCTCGCGCGCGATTCACGCGTGCCGAGGTCGATCGAGACTTCACGCTCGGCAACGGCGGGCATCGCGGCTCTCCGGAACTGCTGCCTTCGCCGCGCATTGCTGGGCCGCGAAAGCCGTTGTAGCTGGGTATTGCAGCGTACCATCTGGTACGCCGGACAGTCAACGGCGCGTCACCTCGCCGGGGCTTGGCATCGGCGTCCCGGCGTCGTCGCGACGCTCGGCCGCCAGGCGCTTGGGTTGGCGGAGGAGCGTTCCCTGACCGTGCCCGACGCGTCGAGCATTGCATCCGGCGACATACTGCTGCGGCTCCGCACTGCGTACCACCTCGTCTCGAAAGCAGCGACTGAGGTCCTCCGCCGTCCGAACATCGACCTTGCGTCCGCCGAGCAGTTCCGCCAGCTCGATCTCGATCTGCGCCATGTCCAGCAAGGTCGTACCGGAACCGGGCTCGAATTCCACCAGCAGATCGATGTCGCTGTCCGGCCCTGCCGTGCCTTTCAGTTGCGAGCCGAACAGCGACAGCCGGCGGATGCGGTGCATCTCGCAGAGCCGTGCGAGGGTCGCTTCGTCAATCCTCAGGCTCGGGTGCATGCGCCTGTCCTCGTCCCAGGAGCTCGGCCTGGGCCGGCTCGTCGCGGCCCGGCGTTCGTGCAAGCCTGGTGATCTCGGGCCAGCTTTGCATGAGCGCATTGTACGAAAGCGCCTCGGCCGCACGCTTCTTGCGCTCTCAGACGGTGTAGGGGCGATAGGCGAGCTCGCGCGCGGTCTCGGACTTGGTGCCGAGCTGACTGGTCGACGTGAAACAAAAAGAGCCTGCGATCACTTGCAGGCTCTTGATGTTTCTGGTGGAGATGAGGGGGATCGAACCCCTGACCTTCGCATTGCGAACGCGACGCTCTCCCAGCTGAGCTACATCCCCGGAAGGGGCGTCAGTATAGCCGGCGAGGCCGACGGCCACAACGCGGTAGGACGTTTCCGAAGGGGGGCGTCCGGCTCGCGGGGACCACGGCCGCGCCCTTACGGCAGCCTTGTCGCCAGGCGGCTGACCTTCGCACTGCGAAAGAGACGCTCGCCCTGCCCCATTCGCTGCTCGCGAAGCGCCCGAGGCGGCGGCGCGGCACTCCGCCACAACGGCGGGGCACGAGCGCTTGCGGGAGGGCGGTGCCTCGTTACGATGGGGCGCGCAGTCCGAGCAGCGCTGCCGGCCGCCCCTTCGGAGGAGACGCAATGCAGATCACGCCGCCGTTCGGTTATCGGGAGATCGTGCCGCTGCAGCAGCAGATGGCGGTGCGCCTGCCAACGCCGGGCGAGCTGCCGCCATTCGCGGCGCAGACGAACGCGGTGCCGATGAGCTACACGGAGTTCGCGCCCGCTTCGCGGGACTACCCGATCGTCTTCACGTCGGGCGACGGGAAGACCTTTACCGCGGTGGCGGTGACGGGCACGGCGCCCGGGGAGAATCTCTTCGTGCGCGACGGGCGTTGGGACGCGCAGGCGTACGTTCCGGCCTACGTGCGCCGCCATCCGTTCTGCATGGCACGCATGCAGATGGACAACGTGGGTCAGCCGCAACGCCTGGTCTGCCTCGAGAAATCGGCGGTGGTCGAAAGCGGCGGCGAGCGGCTCTTCGACGACGCCGGCAAGCCGTCCGAGCGCTGGGGGCCGCTCGAGCGGTTCATCAACGAATACGAAGCCGACCTCGAGCGCACCCGCGAGATGTGCGCGCTCCTCGCGGAGTACAAGCTGCTCGAGCCGTTCGCGCTGCAGGCGAAGCTGCCGGCGGGAGAGCTTTCGCTCAACGGCATGGCGCGCGTGGACGAGCGCAGGCTCGCCGCGCTCGACGAGCAGCAGCTGCGCGATCTGCTCGGCAAGGGCATCCTCGGGCGCATCTACGTGCACCTGGTGTCTCTGGAGAACTTCCCGCGGCTCCTCGCGCGCAAGGCGGGCGTCCAGACGGCGCAGCCGGCCTCGGAGCGGCAGGCGGCGCCCGCCCCGGCGCCGGTGGACTAGAAGGCGGCGAGGGTCGGCGGCTGCTGCGGAGGTCGCGGCGCGAGGGACAACGCCTCGGTACGCAAGAGAAGAAGCAGGCGGAAAGAGCCTACGCCGGCAACGTCGTGGCGAAGGCCAAGCCCGAACAATCGCGCCAGGACTGTTGTCAGCCGACATTCGTGCGCCGCGACTGCTTGAGGCGCCGGCTCGGTTCCGCTAGCTCGACACCGGCGCGCGGCAGCGCTCGGGCTTCATTCTCGACGTGATCGAGGGCGCCTACGCGCCGACCTCGGGGCCGGAGGACCGCACACTCATCGACAACAAGCACGCGGCCTCGCTGCACTACTCCGGGAAGCTCTCGCTGCAGCCGCAGGAGGGATTCGACCCGGCGATCACGCCCGTGCTGAACCGCGTGAGCGGCGATCCGGGCACTGTCGCGGCCGCCGAGCGCGTGATCGACTACGCGTTTGCCAACCCCGAGACGCTGACGCTGACGCAGATCGTGGGCAACGGCTCGCTGTTCGAGTCGCTCTGGGCGGGGTGAGCCACTGGGGCGAAGCGGGTCGCAAGGGTGTGCGACGCGCGCGGCAGTAGACTACGGACATTGCAAGCCACCCTCGGAGCGTTGGGATGAGCGCGCTGTTCACTCCGGCCCGATACAAGCTGTCGGTCGCGGAGTTCCACAAGCTCGGTGATGCGGGGATCCTCTCGGAAGATGCCCGGGTGGAGCTTATCGATGGAGAGTTGATCGAGATGGCACCGATAGGCCCGCGCCACGCATCGGCCGTGGACACACTCGTGGAGCTCCTTTCGCCACAAGCGCCCGGGCGTTTTCGCCTCTCGACCCAGAATCCGCTCTCGCTCCCTCCCCGCTCGGAACCGCAGCCCGACCTGATGCTGCTGCGGCTGCGCGAGGATCGGTATGCGTCCTCCTTGCCCGTGGCCGACGACGTACTGCTTCTGTTCGAGGTCGCCGACCGTAGCGTGGACTACGACCGCGGACCGAAGCTCGCTCTCTACGCGCAGGCCGGGATCCGCGAGTACTGGCTGGTCGACCTGGCTGCGGTGCGGCTCGAGGCCTATCGCGCTCCGGGGAGAGAAGGCTATGGGCGCCGGCTCGAGCTCGGAGTGTCGGACACGGTTTCGCCCGAGGCACTGCCCGGGGTGGCGGTGGAGTTGCGGACGGTCCTCGGGTAGCCGCCGGCGACGCATCCAGGGGCAGGCGCGCAGCTGGCCCCGCGGCACTGCCCTTGCTCGACTCTCCGGATGGTGCGGACTCCTCCGCATCGCATCACCCAAGGAGGATTCATGGGCAAGCTGGACGGTAAGAAGGTGGCGATCCTCGTCGCCGAGGGCTTCGAGCAGCAGGAGCTGACGGGGCCGAAGCAGGCGCTCGATGAGGCGGGCGCAAAGACGATGATCGTGTCGCCCGCGCAGGGTGAAGTGCAGGGCTGGAACCACTTCGACAAGGCGGACAAGTTCAAGGTGGACGTGCTGCTCGAGCAGGCGGACGCGCAACAGTTCGACGCGCTGCTCCTCCCCGGCGGCGTCGCGAACCCCGATCAGCTGCGCATGCAGCCGAAGGCGGTGCAGTTCGTGAAGTCGTTCGTGCAGGAGGGCAAGCCGGTCGCAGTGATCTGCCACGGGCCGTGGACGTTGGTCGAGGCCGACTGCGTGCGCGACCGCAAGATCACCTCGTGGCCGTCGCTGCGCAAGGACCTCGAGAACGCCGGCGCGCAGTGGGTTGACCAGGATGTGGTGGTCGACAAGGGCCTGGTGTCGAGCCGCAAGCCGCAGGACATCCCCGCGTTCAACGCGAAGATGATCGAGGAGTTCGCGGAAGGAAGGCACCGCGTTGCGGCGTAGGCCCGCCGCTTCCCTCCCCCTTGTAGGGGAGGGTCAGGGTGGGGGTGCCGAGGCCGCACGATCGCCGACACCCCCTTCCCGGCCTTCCCCCCTGGAAGGGGGAAGGAGATCGGTTCCCTCCCTCAGAAGGGGAGGGTCAGGGTGGGGTGCCGAGCCCGCACGATCGCCGCACCCCCATCCCGACCTTCCCCTGCGAGGGGAAGGAGAAAGTGCTCACGGCTCGTCGTCGTCGCTGCCGCCATGCGCGGCGCGCGCAAGGCGATCGTTGATCGCAGTCCATCCGGCTGAAGTCGGCGGCTGCTCCACGAGGATGACGTCGGGCTTTGCGGCGTCGAGCGCGCGGAGCGCGGCGTACAGCTCGTGCGCGTACTTGGCAGACACGGCGGGCACCACGCGCTGGAGCGCAGGCGCAAGCCGCGGCATCGGCACTTCGAGCGCGAGCGCGGCAATGCGCCGGCCCTTGTGCGAGCCGAGCGCTTCGATCATCTCGCGGCGCTTCATTAGCTTCACATGCGCGCGCGGCGCATAGTGCGAAGCCTTGCGGCCGGGCGCGCGCGGCGCGTCGTGACCCGCCACCGCGAGCGGCGCACCGAGCACCTGCTCTAGGGCGGCGACGGGAACGCCCCCGGGCCGGAGCAGCCGCGGCGCTTCGAAGGAAAGATCGACGATCGTCGATTCGATGCCGACCGGCGCCGCGCCGCCATCCAGGATGAGCGGCAGCGCCGTGCCGAAGTCGTGGCCGACGTGCTCGGCCGCCGTGGGGCTCACGTGGCCGTAGCGATTGGCGGAGGGCGCGGCGATGCCGCCCATGAAGGCCACGAGGAGCGCGTGCGCAACGGGATGCGAGGGCACGCGAATGCCGACCGTGTCCTGCCCGCCGGTCACGACATCGGGCACGGTCGGATCGCGCTTCAGCACCAGCGTGAGCGCGCCCGGCCAGAATGCGCGCGCGAGCTTGTGAGCCGACTCCGGTATCTCGCGCGCGAATTTCCCGAGCCACGAGGCATCCGCAATGTGAATGATCACCGGGTGATCGGCTGGCCGGCCCTTGAGCTTGAAGATCTTCCGCACGGCGTCGGCGTTCGACGCATCGGCGCCGAGGCCGTAGACAGTCTCGGTTGGGAACGCGACGACGTCGCCGGCGCGGAGCAGCTCGACGGCGTGCGCGATCGCGTCCTCGTCGGCGGAGAAGATGTGCGGCGGTTCTGGCGCCGCGGGCGCGGTCGGTGCGATGACCTGCGAAGAAGCAGGAGCGACCTCGGCGGTTGGTTGGGTCTCTCGTGGCGCAGCCACGCTCGTCCCCTCCGGCGCTGCATCGGGGGCACGGGACGCTGGGGCCGGCGCAGGCCGCTGCTCATCCCCGACGCTGGGGTCGGCAGCGGAGCCGGCAAGCTCCCCCGCGCTCTGCGTGTCGGCCCCGGGCCGTTCGTCGTTCGAGTGATTTTCCATTCGATGCTGTGTCGGCGCCTCGCACTCCCTCCCCCATCCAACCCCCATCCAGGGGGAGGGTCGGGGTGGGGGTGCTGGTCTCGTGCCAAAGGCAGCGGTCGCTTCGCCTCAGAACCCCCACCCTCGCCCTCCCCCTACGCTGAGGGGGAGGGAAAGAGAGGATTCTGAGGATTCTCCGGCCCTCTGCGTCCTCCGCTCCGCGGTGAAGCTTTTTCTTCAGCGCCCGCCGCCGAGATCCCTCCTGATTTCCGTCACGACCGCGAGCGCCTCATCCACCGATGCGCCGAGCACCGTCGCGTGTCCCATCTTGCGGCCCGGCCGCGCCTCGCGCTTGCCGTAGAGATGCAGCTTGGCCGCCGGATGGCGCAGCACGCGCGTCCAGTCGGGCTCGACCGGCTCGTTCGCGCCGAGCGTGAACCAGAGGTCGCCGAGCAGGTTGCACATGACTGCGGGCACGTGTTGCGCGGTCGCGCCGAGCGGCAGCTTCGCAAGCACGCGGACCTGCTGCTCGAACTGCGAAGTCACGCAGGCGTCGATGGTGTAGTGCCCGCTGTTGTGCGGGCGGGGCGCCATTTCGTTCGCGAGCAGCTTGCCGCCGGCAACGAAGAACTCGACACAGAGCACGCCGACGTAATCGAGCCCCGCCGCGACGCGCAGGGTCGCCTCGGTTGCCTGTCGCGCGAGCGGCGGCTCGACGCGCGCCGGCACCATGCTCGTGTCGAGGATGCCGTTGGCATGGACGTTCTCGGCGACCGGCCACGTGACCGCATCGCCGCTCTCGGTGCGCGCCACGACGACGGAGAGCTCGCAGTCGAGCGCGAGCCGCTGCTCGAGCACGCACGGCACGCCGCCGAGCCTCGCGAACGCCGCCCGGGCCTCTTCGCGGTCCGCGACGCGCGCCTGCCCCTTGCCGTCGTAGCCGAGCCGCGCGACCTTGAGGATGCCCGGGAAGAGCGTTGCGGGTGCCGCGTCGAGGTCGTCGGCTTTCAGGACGACGGCATACGGCGCGGTATCGATCTTCGTGCGGCGCAGGAAGTCCTTCTCGTGGATGCGGTCCTGCGCGATCGCGACGGCGCTCGCCGACGGCGTGACGCGGACGTGGCTCGCGAGGAACTCGAGCGAGCGGGCGGGGACATTCTCGAACTCGGTCGTCACGCCCTTGCAGAGCGACGCGAGCTCGAAGAGGCCGAGCTGGTCGAGGTAGTCGGTGCGGATGTGGCGGTCGGCGACGTCGCCGGCGGGCGAGTCGGTGCCGGGGTCGAGCACGCAGACGCGGAAGCCCATGCTCTGCGCGGCCATGGTGAACATGCGGCCGAGCTGGCCGCCGCCGAGGAGGCCGAGCCAGGAGCCCGGAGGGATGGTGTCGTTCATCTAAGGCCTGCTGCCCAAAGCCTGCTGCCCTACTGCCTGCTGCTTCACCGCAAAGGCGCGAAGGACGCAAAGGAGCGCGAAGAAAGCAAGGCCGGCGCGGACAGGCCCCGACCCAACGCGGAGATCAGCGCACGAAACGACCATACGACCTTTGCGTGTCTTCGCGTTCTTTGCGCCTTTGCGGTGAAAGCCTCTTGCCTTCCTACCGCGGCAGCTTCATCGCCCGCACCTGCTCCGCCATGTCTGCCCGGTAGGCCGCAAGCTTCTTCGCGAGCGCCGCATCCGTCGTGGCGAGGATCGCCACCGCGAACAGCGCCGCGTTCGCGGCGCCGGCCTCGCCGATCGCGAACGTCGCCACGGGAATGCCCTTCGGCATCTGCACGATCGAGAGCAGCGAGTCCTGCCCCGCGAGGTGCTTCGAGGCGACCGGCACGCCGAGCACCGGGACGGTCGTCTTCGCGGCCAGCATGCCGGGAAGATGCGCCGCGCCGCCGGCGCCCGCGATGATCGCCTTCAGTCCGCGCTCCGCCGCGGTGTCGGCGTACTCGAACATCTCGTCGGGCGTGCGATGCGCCGAGACGACGCGCGCTTCGTGCGCGACGCCGAAGTACTCGAGCACCTCGACCGCGCGCTTCATCGTCTCCCAGTCGGACGAGGAGCCCATCACGACGCCGACCAAGGGTTTCGCGTGCTTTGCCGTCATCCCTCGATCCGCTCCCCGGTGAGGCGCCACAGCGCCTCCTGGTACTTCTCGGCGGTCTTGCCGATCACGTCGCCGGGCAGGTTGGGCGCGGGCGGCCGCTTGTTCCAGTCGATGCGCTCGAGATAGTCGCGCACGAACTGCTTGTCGAAGGACGGCGGGCTGGTCCCGGGCCGATAGGTGTCGGCGGGCCAGAAGCGCGAGGAATCGGCCGTCAGCGCCTCGTCGATCAGCACCAGCCTGCCCGCGTCATCCACGCCGAACTCGAACTTGGTGTCGGCGATGATGATGCCGCGCTCCGCAGCGTAGCTCGCCGCCTCGCGGTACAGCGCGAGCGTCACGTCGCGAACTTCCGCGGCGCGATCCGCGCCGAGCAAGCGTTCGGCACGCACGAAGTCGATGTTCTCGTCGTGCTCGCCGCGCTCGGCCTT
>Ga0209254_10000868_pt1 | contig 26464 bp, 21 predicted proteins | sample FrelakmetDIP11DI_FD_187148 | JGI IMG/M metagenome (GOLD analysis project Ga0209254, IMG submission 187148) | Freshwater lake sediment microbial communities from the University of Notre Dame, USA, for methane emissions studies - DIP11 DI (SPAdes)... | ecosystem: Environmental > Aquatic >...
AATCCCCGCCTTTTCCTTGGGCTGGGAGCTTTTTTCTTTAGCCAGTGGCCTTTCTTTATTCGTTATTGGAAAATGCCCTCAGCTTATATCGGTACCTTTATCTTTTTTTTCTTAGGAATTGGAGTCGCTTTTTTTGTCTTTATCGAAAAAATAAAAAAAATGAATTTAAATAAAACCATACGTTGGTATTCCTACCATGTGGTTGCCAGTATTATTGGAGCCCTGTGCATAACCTATTTTTTCTTTTTTGTCAGATCAAACTGGATTGAAAATAACCGATCAATCTATTGGAATTCATATAACTTCTACCATTATCTCTTAAATCAGATTGAATATAAAGCTTGTCTGATGTCTATAAATACTTACTTCGGCACAAGCTACGTGCAACAATGTGAAAATTACCGTCTGGATATTACAAACTTTTTAACTACTGATATTCTCGCCCCTCAAATTTTTAATCAAGTTACCCAAAATCGTTTTCCCCTGGTAATGATTCCTCCTATCAAGAGTCCTTCCATAGGTGAAGCTATTATTAATATGAATATAATAAATAATCGTTTTTACTGGGAACCAATTCGAAGATTTAATCATATAGTTGAAGCGAACCTTCAACCGGACGGGTTGTTATTCTACATTACAGCTTCTCCTCAACCCATCAGCCAAGAATCCAAAAAAATCCATATCAATAAACTAAAAGATTTTTTCAATAATAATATATTAGGCTTCTCACAACCCAGTGACATGGAAGAAAAAAAAATGTACTGTTGTTTGTTAGAAAACTCTTCCGCTATTTTCTTTAATAAAAAGGAGTACCCTTTGGCAATCCATAACCTCCGGGCGGCTGAAATGCTTATTCCTGATGACGTGGCGCAAATGAATGCTTTGGGAGCGGGGTATGCTGCGATGGGCATTTTTGATCAAGCTGAAATTTATTTAAAAAAAACTTTAGATATTTTTTCCTCTGATATTTTAACCCTGCAAAATTTAGGTCAACTCTATCGTGATATCCAACAATATGATATGGCATTGCCGATTTACAAAAAAATACTTAAAAAAGATCCAAAAAACCTTAAAGCACATTTCGGTCTTGGCCTTTGCTATGAAAAAATTGGCAACCTCGACAAGGCCCATGATTCGTTTCAAAAGGTAATAACCCTGAGTCCAAAAGATCCACTGGCTACCGAAGCACGGAAAAAGTTATCTCTTCTCGCTGTGCATTGATTATTTCTTACCCTTATGATAAATATCAAAATTAAGCTTTTCGCTTTAAAAAAAAGGAGTGTCAATGTATAAAAATAAAACTATCGGGGTAGTAATTCCAGCACATAACGAAGAAATTTTGATCGTCCGGGTCATTGATACTATCCCTGATTTTGTTGATAAAATCATTGTTGTCAATGACGCCAGCACTGATAATACTGCTTTAGTTTTAGAAAATGAAAAAAAACAACATCCTCTTCTCGAAATAATTACTCATACGAAAAATCAGGGAGTAGGAGGAGCTATTGTTACCGGATATAAGCGCGCCAAAGAATTAAAAATAGATGTGACGGTGGTTATGGCAGGTGACGCTCAGATGGATCCTGCCGACCTCCCGGATATCATTGACCCGGTGGTAAGTAGTGGAGTGGATTACAGCAAGGGCAACCGCCTTTTCCGGGGAGAATCCTGGGACATGATCCCCCATTATAGATATTTAGGCAACTCGCTTCTTTCTTTCCTTACTAAAATTGCCTCCGGTTATTGGCATATTGCTGATTCTCAATGTGGATACACCGCTATTTCCCTCAAGGCACTTAATCTCCTTGATTTAGACAATATCTATAAAAAATATGGGGTGCCGAATGATATCCTTATAAAACTAAACATTGAAAATTGCCGTGCACGGGATGTCAGCATTCGGCCGGTTTACAATATTGGAGAAAAGTCGGGTATTCGGCTCTGGAAAGTAATTCCTACTATAAGTAGGCTTCTTTTTCGAGGATTTTTTCAGCGCCTTTTCATTAAATATGTGATCAAGGATTTTCATCCCCTTGTTCTCTTCTATTGTATGGCTTTTACAACTATCCCCTTAAGCTTTATATTCCTTTGTAGAGTTTTTTATATTTACTATACTACCGGTTTTGTTCCACCTACATCCCACTTGCTTTTCTGGTTTATGTTTGTCTCTGGAATCCAGACACTTTTATTTGCTATGTGGTTTGATATGGAATATAATAAAGACCTCAGATAACAAACCGATACAAAATGAGTATCAAACCTATTCTACAAAAGCATCTGATATTCTTTTCCCTAGTCTTTCTCCTTGCAGGTGTCTTTTCAATTCACCGTAAGCTCGAAAGAATTCAGCCCCGTCAAAAGTCAATGGAAAGTTATCTATATATTCCTTCTGCAAAATTCTTAAAACCCTTTACTTTTGGTTTTAACCAGGTTGTTGCCGACTATTTCTGGATAAAGACCGTAGGCTACTTTGGAGAACATCTTATGTCAGACCGAAACTATCCTTGGCTTTATCCTATGTTAGATCTCGTTACCACCCTTGATCCTCAGTTCATATGGCCTTACTATTTTGGAGGGATTACACTTAGTTTAGAAGCACATCAGGTAGAGCAAAGCAACCTCATTTTAAAAAAAGCAATCCACTATCATCCTGATAAATGGCACTTCCTTTTCTATCTCGGATTCAATTATTGGTATCACGACAATAACCTTCTTATGGCAGCTACCTACATTAAACAAGCTGCCATGAACCCAAAAGCGCCTCGCTATCTAAAAACATTCCCCGCACGGCTGTATAATGAAGCAGGGCAAAAAGATACTGCCATCCAATTTCTCTTAGAAATGAAAAAAAATACTCAGGATATCCAGATGAGGGCAGAACTTGATAAACGCATTGAAGAAATTCTTAAGGGAAAAATGAAACTCCACTATAAACCAAAAATCCGGGTTAGATAATCTCTTTGAGTTTTATAAAAGTAATAACCTATGAATCAAGTAATTAAAACAATAGATCTTACCAAAGAATTTCAATCGTCTTTTCCTTTTAGAAAAGTCAAAGCATTGACTGACCTCTCGCTGGAAGTAAAGCGGGGAGAGGTCTTCGGATTTTTAGGCCCTAACGGCGCAGGGAAAACCACCACTTTTAAACTATTGGTGGGGCTTCTTCATCCCACCCGCGGAAAGATTTTTTTATGGGAAGAGGACCACTATAAAATTGAACTCAAATCTAAAATCGGTTTTTTACCGGAAAGCCCTTATTTCTATAACTACCTTAAGGCAAAAGAATACCTCCATTTATGCGGACAACTTTATGGCATTACATTTAAAAAACGTCAACACAAAGTTGATTCCCTTCTGGAACTCGTGGGATTGAAAGACCATAAAAATGCGCTGATAAAGACTTATTCAAAGGGAATGCTCCAGCGTCTCGGTTTAGCTCAGGCGCTCATCAATGATCCGGAACTACTTATCCTCGATGAGCCGATGTCCGGTTTAGACCCCCTGGGCCGAAAAGAAGTCAGAGACATAATTCTCGAGCTAAAGGCTCAGGGCAAAACTATTATCTTCAGTACCCATATTCTTTCTGATGTGGAAACCGTATGCGATCGAGTGGGTATCATTATTATGGGTAAACTAAGCGACTGCGGCCCGATAGAAAATCTCCGCAACCCCAAAATAAAATCATTTGAGATCTGTATTAAAGGCCTTCCGATAGAAACAATTAATAATTTAAGAGAACGAGGACTACCTTTGATACAAAGGGGAGAAGAGGCTTTTATTCGAATAGAGGAAGTTAAGGTTAATGACTTACTCCACGATCTTTTAAATAAAGGTGGGGAGCTTATTTCCTTGATTCCTCGAAAAGAAACGCTCGAGGACTTATACGTAAGTCAAATTAAATCCATTGAGAAATGACATGAAAATCATAGCCCTGGCATATAATACCTTCCGGGAGGCCATCCGTGACAAAGTGCTTTACAGCCTTATTTTCTTCGCTGTCTTGATGACTGGGATTTCGGTTATTTTAGATAATCTCACTATCGGTGAACCAACAAAAATCATCAAAGATTTTGGCTTAGCCTCCATTGAAATCTTTGGAGTGTTAATCGCCATCTTTGTCGGTATCGGGCTGGTGTACAAAGAAATGGAACGCAAGACCATTTATAACATTCTCTCCAAACCAATCCATCGCTATCAATTCATCATCGGGAAATATCTTGGCCTGGTATTAACCCTCCTGGTTGAAGTGCTGACAATGTCGATTGCGCTTTTCACCATTTTATATTTTTATGAAGGGAAGATTGCGGTCGCGCTCTTACCGGCGATTGGGATGATATTTGTCGCATTGATGATCATTACCGCTTTTGCACTCTTATTTTCAGCTTTTTCAACACCTATTTTAAGCGGATTATTTACGCTATCCTTCTTCATTATCGGCCATCTTACCCCAGACCTGCTTGAGTTAGGCAAAAAAGCAGATAGCCTACCAGCGCGATATTTAACTAAAGCACTCTACTATGTTATTCCAAATTTAGAATATTTCAATATCAAGGGGCAAGTGGTTTATCACGTGCCGCTTAAAGAAGGATATCTTTATTTAGCATCTTTGTATGGAATTTTGTATATTTCGGTCATTCTTCTTCTTTCTATAGTAATTTTTCAAAGCCGAGATATTAAATAACCCCGATAATCCTTATAACAGTGATTAACAGTAAGACTAATTATGAGGTAACTAAAAATGACCATAGCGGGTAAAATTCTTATTGGCGTAGGTGTTTTTATTTTATCCCTTCTTTTGGTGTTCGCAAAAGTTACCATCAATGCTCGCAGTGAATATCAAGAAGGTGATAAGTTTTTTCGCGCGAAAGATTATAAACAGGCAGTCATCCATTTTAACCGGGCGATTCACTGGTACTCTCCGGGGAGCAAACCAGTCACAAACTCAATCCAGGCTCTTTGGGAAATCGGCACACACGCTGAAAATCAAGGAGACATTGACTTAGCTTTAGATGCCTTTCAATCTATCACCAGCAGCCTTTATTCGGCTCGAAGTTTCTACACTCCCCATCAAGAGTGGATCGCAAAATGTGACGACCGGATCGCTGCTATTCGGGCTAAGCAAGAAGAAAGCCGTTCGCAGTATAAAGGAATCCCTTTTGAGAAACGAAAGGAAACGGCCATAAAAATATTAAGGATGAAGACCGAACCGGATGTTTTCTGGTCAATGATTGTAGAAGTCGGATTTTTGGGCTGGATAGGTTGTGCTATTGGTTTTATCCTTAGTGTTTTCATCGGTGCAAAAGGATTTAATTCTAAACGCGCGCTTTTTTGGGGAGTATTAATTATTTTCTTCTATACTCTCTGGATCGTGGCTATGCTGAGAGCGTGAACAGGAGGAGCGTATAGTTTAAAGTTTTGGGCAACTGGCAGGTCCCTATTGTTTCAACGAGCCAGTCAAGCACAACCCGCGCATCTTCTTTAGTAACAATTTTTCCTTTATCCATGCCGGTAACAAGAAAACAAAAATCGAAAAAACTTTTTTTACATCCAGAAAACACCGCACAACCCTTCCTGCCGCTTTTAAGAAAAGCTTATCACCATCCTGCCCATCCATAAAAGTTTTTTTAGTTTTTAAGGGCTTTAATAATTTTATTTAATATCTCTTCTGCGTCTTCAACCGGCACACGGCATGAGCCTGCTCCCTGATGCCCTCCTCCCCCATAATGGGTGAGCAGTTCACCCACATTGATGTTTGATGTTTTATTGAATATGTTCTTGCCCACTGAAATGCCAATCCTGCCCTTATGATGAGAATCGCGGAAAATCTTTATTGAGATGTTTGAGTCCGGGAAAAGCGAATAAACTAAAAATCGATTTAATTTTCCCTGAAAATTAATTTCTCTAAAATCATTAATCACAACGTTGCCGTCTTGACGGGTGTTGTTTAAAAGAAGGTCATGATAAACTTTAAAGTCTTCTAATACCTGTTTACACCGATCCTTAACCTCCGCATCCTCCATAACCAAAGCAAAAGGTTGCACTCTTAGAAGATGTATCAGCTTGATCCAATAGGGCTCATCAGCCCGGCTATTGGGGTCAAGGGTAAAAGCAAGTAACACACAACCCTGCGGATCAAAAATGTCCCCCATCTCTAAGTCAGCGGAATCAATCCGGTCGGCTTCCTGAACTAATGCTTCGTAGCGAGTCAACGACCCCTGAGGATAATAGTCAAAAACCACCCGGGCCGCGCTCGGAGCAAGAAAAAATTTTCCTCGAAAAGAGCCGGATAGTTGGTTAGTAATATGGTGATCAAACCAGAGATAAACATTAGGATGATACGGGAGATTTGCCAGAATATCTTCAGAACTCACCTCGACTTCGCGATCTTGCATTGCTTTAGGTTCAATAAAAAGAAACCGGTCAATACGTTCTTGAGCGGTTAAAAGAACTCCGCAAACGATACCATCAAAATCTGCTCGAGTAATAAGTCGCATAGTTTCCTTAAAAAAATTGATTAGTTTCCTAAAACAATTACCCCTGGTTTTGCGGGTTGTTATTTTGCTTTCTTCCTATTATAAAATAGATTCAATTGTCAACGAAATATGTTATTTCTGCTTAAAAAAATCAATTATTTTTTTATACGCTCGTTTAAACATGTTGGGGGAGAAATCTCATGCAAGCAATGAAAAAAGGAATTGGAGAAACATTCCAGGAAGAAACCAAATATTTCCGCGATAAAATGCCTCGTGGTTTCCTGGACTGGTCAAAAAAACCAGACGTTTACAAAAAATATCAGGAACTTACTCAAATTACAGACCTTCCCGAGCCATCACCCTTACCTCGCCAGGAGTTTTGGACTTTTATTGCACAAAGACGATCGCGAAGAAACTTTATTGACCGTCCTTTAACCCAAAAACAAATTTCCCTGCTCTTATGGGCTACCCAAGGAATTACTTTCCCAACTGATTTTTTTGAGTTTCGGGCCACCCCGTCTGCCGGAGGCCTCTTCCCTATTGAAACCTACCTGGTTATAAATAACGTTGAAAATATTGCCCCTGGCATTTATCATTATAAGGTAAAAGAGCATGCGCTGGAGAAATTGAAAGAAGGCAAAAATTATCCTTTCCAATTGGCCTCTGCCGCTCTTAACCAAGACCTCATTGCCCGGTGTGGAGCAACATTCGTCTGGACCGCGGTTATTCCAAGAACCAAATGGAAGTACCGCGAGCGATGTTATCGGTATATCTATTTAGACGCCGGACATATCGGGGAAAATCTTTATTTAGCTGCGGAAGCTTTGGATCTCGGATGTTGCACCATCGGAGCTTTTTACGATGAGGAAATAAACCAGTTAATCGGCGTAGACGGCATCGAGGAAACCACCATCTATCTTGGGGTGGTGGGACAAATTTCTTAATCTTTTGTTATCCTCACTTGTTATCGTTTTCCACTGCTGATTTGAGGCGATCAAAAAAGTTGGGAATTGCTGAGGTAACGCGATTCCAGTTGGCGATCTGGGGTGCACCAAAAGGATCTCTTTCGAATTCATCACAGGCAAGCTCAATTCCCTTCACAAATGTCTCCACTGACACTGACTCTTGATGCCGGTCAAAAAAGAGTCCGTCAATTTCGCTGTCATGACCATACTTGGCAATAAAATCCTGAGCAGTTCGTAAATAGGTCGCTTTTAATGTTTTAACCCATCCCGATGGAAAAATCACCCCCATGCTGGCCATCATCCTGAAGATGGTTTTGGCAATATCAATACTCATTTTATTAAGGCCTGTGTTGGGGTCGGTCTCAGAAAGGGGCTGGTGTTTGTGTTCGTAGTTATCAGCAATTTCTACCTGACAAATTCTTCTCAGGGAACAGTTGCGATAAACTTCGGCTAATACCCCCACCTCCAAACCCCAGTCTCCGGGAATTCGGTTTATCCGGGCTAAGTCAGCACGCATCGAAAATTCCCCAGCCAAGATATATCGAAATGAATCAAGGTACTCCAAAAAATCATTGCGGCCCACTATCTTTTTTAACGCTCTAATAAGCGGAGTTACAAAAAGGCGGGTTACTCTTCCATGGAGCCGGTTAGTAACGCGAGCATAGTAGCCTTTACAAAACTCATAATCAAGATTCGGATTTGCCACCGGATAGCAAAGCCGGGCTAATAATTCACGATTATAGGTAACAATATCACAGTCATGAAGTACAATGACATCGCTTTTCCCCCGAGCAAGTATGTACCCATAGGCGATCCAGGCGGAACGGCCTTTACCATCTCCGCCAGCAGACACGCCTTCCTTTTCGAGGATAGAGTAAAGCTCCTGAATATTTTCTCCGTCATTCCAGATAATCGCAACCGGAAGATTAAAAGAAGCAAACATTGCTTTAACCTCAGCGAATTCTTCTTTCTTCGTTCTTCCGATGGTAACAACAATCTCGTTTAGGTAATTGACTTTTGCGATTTCTGATAAAATGTTCTTGATCGGCTTTGCCGTGAGATCTTGAAAGAGCGCCGGAAGTACCAAGGCTATGGGACGTTTTTGGGAAAAGCCCTCTATTTCTCTTTCCAGCCTTTCAATATCCCCCGGCTTAAGACGATGAAGATTACTTATCTCGCCATTTTGAAAAAAATCAGCCATTGTTCACCTCCTCCTGAAAATTTATAAAGGTGTTTTGGTTAGAGAGGAACCTTTCTGAGGTGATGATTGATCTCTTCACTTTCCAGTTTCTTTTGATCCCAAATACTGATAAGATAGTCTTTATTATCTTCAAATTCCACTGCCTGTTCTTCCACCACCTTCTCTGCCTCTAGCGAAGACATTTTTCGAGTCTGATTGATAAAGGCTGCTACCCGGCCATAATAAAGGGGGGTAATTATTTCCATGAGTTTATTTCGGTTAAACCGCCATGAATGAAACGTGGCCGCCAGCTCGTAAAGAATAAGAGCCCAAACATAAAGGGAAAAGGAAAATTTTCGAGAAGAAAGTTTACGGGCTGATTCGATTTCTTTCACACAATCATCAGAAAGGATCTCCCGATACAAAGAGCCAAATTGTTTTGCACCAAAACGGAATTTTTCAACTATCCTTTCTAAATTCACTTCTATTGCCTCAGGCTCAATAAAGTCATCTCCGCCAAACGTTTCTACTGCCATACTCCCCTGAATCTTCTTCCAATACCATTCGTTTTGTTCCATAAGACTAAATAACGTTCCAATTACCTGGCGAAACATGGGACCGAGACTTTCCGAAGGGTCTTTAGCATCGTGAATCTTAACCCCCAAGCGGGCCTGAGCTATTTTAAACCCCTTGATGATTGCCTGGGTAGTCATCCAGATATCAATGCCGAAACGGGCAACATCAGTATTCCAAACATTCTCACTGATGTAAGCTGAAGCCGCATCTCTGGAAAAAGCAAAATCGCCCCCGATCGGCTGCCGGATACGTTTACCGTAAAGAGCCCGGGTCAGGTTATACACAAGATTGTTGGTAATGGTACCATCATATTTGTAGCGGGCGTAAATCGGAGCGACGAATTGATATCCCTTTTCCAGGATGGGATCGAGAAGATACATTATCCAATCAGAGGTAATGCTCCGCAAATCCGAATCAACAACCGCGCAACCCTTCACCTCTAACCGCACCGCAGTTTCAAAAATCGACCGTAATGCGGTACCCTTTCCCGCTTGCCCGCGATAAATGGAAATAATTTTTTCCTGCCATGGCTTGATTTCAAATTCCTTGGCTACCTCGCGGGTATCATCAGTAGACCCTCCATCAGCGACCAGGATAACGCACTTTTTATCCCGAAAGTGATTGTAAAGCCCATGGCTTACCATCTGCATCACATGCATAATGGTCTTCTCATTATTGTAAGAAGGAATACCGACCAAAATATCAGCCTGCTCAATCTCCTCAAGTCTTTTTGCCGTATAGGGCCTCAGGGCAGTTTCATAGACCATTAAACCCTCGCAAGTTAACCCCGTAATAAATTCACGAAAAGCATGATGTCACACTTTCCAAACAAATAAAAAAACCACTATCTAAGCGCGCAGATAGCGGCCCGACTATCTTCTGATACACTTAACCTATTAAAAGATTAAAGAATCTCAGAATCAAAAATACAATCATTAAAGTTTTATTCTTAGCTTGGGAAAAGTCATAACCCATGTTTAAATTATAGCAAAAACCTTTTTTGTGTCAAACATTTTTTGAAACTTTAACACTAAGCTTTCAATCCGCCTATCCATTTGCAACTGATTGTGGCAATAATTGATTTTTTAGGGACAAGTAAGGTATATAATCGGTTATCCGAACTTTTTGGTTTAGCTTTGCTGACGTCTGTTTTTATTTACTATCAACGCAATGAGTGAGAAAACCTTCTCCGGAAACTGACAAAATGGTCCAATCTTCAGCAAATAAAAACCCACCACTTATTATTTTTACTGACCTGGACGGTACCCTTTTAGATCATTACAGTTACTCTTTTGATGCTGCCCGCGAAGCTTTAGAAAAAATTAACGTGGCTAAAATACCTTTGATCTTTTGCTCGAGCAAAACGCGGGCCGAAATTGAGATGTGGCGGAAGAAGTTAGGAAATCATTACCCTTTTATCAGTGAAAATGGAGGTGCGATTTTTTATCCTAAAAAAGAAAAGTATCCTAATGCGTATCAAGTCCGCACCCGTAATGGGTACCGCGTGCTCAAACTGGGAACATACTATCCAGACTTGCTTCAACAGTTTAAAAAATTAAAAAAAGTTTTCGGCGAAAAAGTCCGTGGATTTTCAGAAATGGACTTATCTGAGGTTGCAGCTCTTACCGGCCTCACGGAAAACCAAGCCGCCTTGGCCCAGAAGCGCGAATATTCCGAGCCTTTTGTTTTTACGGGGAACAAAGATGAAAAGCAGAAGCTACAAATTTTTGTGAAAAAATGTCCACTAAATGTTACCCAAGGCGGCCGTTTTTTTCATCTTCTCGGGGATAATGATAAAGGTAAGGCAGTAAGCATTGTCATCAAGGGATATAAAGATGTCAATCCTAAGTTGCAATCAATCGCCATTGGAGATAGTTACAATGATCTCCCCATGCTTCAAAAGGTGGACATCCCGGTTCTCGTGCAAAAACCAAAGGGAATTTTTGATAAAAAAATTTCCTCCCTCACTGATCTTATCCGAGCCCCGGGAGTAGGGCCAGAAGGATGGAATAAAGCAATTTTATCCATTTTAACTCAATATCTTTAAAATATAATCTGGTATAGCCAACTTATAGACTTTTATCGCTCCGGTGAGATATGAAAAGCCCTTATGTGGATATTATAATAATTGCAACCTACTTTGTTAGTATTATGTTCATCGGTATCTGGGCAGGCCGCAAGGAATCCACCTTAAATGATTTTGCGCTCGGTGGCCGCCGGATTCCCTGGTGGGCGGTCTTAGCTTCGATCATTGCCGCGGAAACCAGCGCCGCGACGTTCCTCGGCGCGCCCGCAGAAGGATATCGAACCCAAAACATCCTCTATGTCCAACTAACCATCGGGACTATTTTAGCCCGCATTTTAATTGCCTGGCTTTTTCTTAAGCCCTATTATCACTACAAAGTTTACACGGTTTATGAATTTTTAGAGATCCGTTTCGGGAAAGTTACCCGTACGATCGGAAGCTCTATTTTTCTCTTAACCCGTGTCCTGGCGAGCGGAGTGCGCGTGTATATCGCCTCGGTAATTTTAGTCGTCGCCTGGAAATATCTCACGGGTTGTTCACCAACCTTTAGTCAATATGTGATTGCTATCCTTATTTTGACCGGGATAACCGCGGTTTATACTATGATCGGAGGGATAAAGGCCGTTATCTGGACTGACCTTATTCAAGCGGTGATCATGTTTGGCGGAGCCATTGTTTCCTTACTGACCATCCTTGTCCTTATTCCCGGAGGATGGGAAGGCATAAAACTGGGAACGAGCGATTTTGCCCATTTCAAGGTGTTTGATAGCGGCATGAATGGAAATGGTGATTTATGTACTGCTTTGCTTGGAGTCTTTAACCAGGAGTATACCATCTGGGCTGCTTTATTTGGGGCAACGTTTCTCACCCTTGCCACCCACGGGACGGATCAGGACATGGTCCAACGGATGCTTACTGCTTCCACCTATCAACGAAGCCGGATCTCGCTTATGCTTTCGGGAATCGCTGACATCCCGATCGCTCTTACCTTTGTTTTAATCGGCATCTTTCTTTTTGCTTTTTTCCGGGTTGCTCCTGACCCGCAACTTCCTGCCGCGCCGAATGAGATTTTCGCTTACTTCATTATCAATTACATGCCCAACGGGATCCGCGGCCTTATTATCGCCGGTGTGTTTGCCTCAGCCATGGGGTCTTTAAGCGCGGCGCTCAATGCTCTGGCTACCAGCGCGGTAAAAGATTTTTACATTCCTTATCTCAAAAAGGACGGAGATGAATCACACTATGTGTTGGCCGCGCGCGTCTTCACGGCTCTTTTTGCCTTTCTTTTGGTTTTGGTGGCGATCATCGCCTCCTATCAGGTTCTCCATCATCCTGAAAAAACAATCATTCCCATGGCGTTTGGAATCATCGGATACACGTATGGTCCTCTATTGGGGGTATTCCTCATCGGCATGCTCACGCGCTCCCGGGGACATAACCGCGGCAATATTATTGCCATGAGTTGTGGATTCTTAACAGTGCTCGTGCTCAGCGGAACCGCCAATACTCTCCTCGGCTTATTTAATTTACCTTTAATCCCCTGCCCCACAATCGCCTTTACCTGGTACATCATGTTTGGCAGTATCGTAACCTTTCTGGTGGGCATACTGTTCCGATCCACCCCTCAAAAAACAAAAGATGCTGATTCATAAAAAACAGCATCTTTTATTCTTATGAAAATTTCCTAAAAATTAAATTTACTCTATGATCGCCATAACCTGATCGCTCTCTACTGATTGGCCAGCCGCGACTTTAATTTCCTTTACTTTCCCTGCGGCGGGAGCACCGATCGGTATTTCCATCTTCATAGCTTCCAAAATGAACATCTCATCATCTTCATTTAAACTTTGACCAACCTCACACCGCAAATGAAGAATTTTACCTACCATAGGAGCTTTGACTTCTGTACTCACGTTACGTACCTCCTTTGTTAATATTTCAGTTTTGTTATAAATGATTAGCCACAAATTCAGCAATATCTAAAACTTTGACCTTATCATCGGCATTTTTAGCTTTCAACCCATCTTCAAACATGGTAAGGCAAAATGGGCACGCCGTTGCAATCAAATCAGGATTTTTAGTAAGCGCTTCCTCAGTGCGCACTTCATTAATTTTTTTACCTCTTAACTCTTCCATCCACATCCTCCCCCCTCCGGCTCCGCAGCAGAAGCTGGTCCTTTCGATTCGTTCCATTTCCACGAGGTTGGCCTGAGGAATCGAATTGAGTATCTGTCGGGGTGGTTCATAAATATCATTATATCTCCCCAAGAAGCACGAGTCATGGAGGGTTATCGTTTTTGCAAGCTCACCTTTTAACTTTATTCGTCCGTTTTTAATCAGATCTAAAATTAACTCAGTGTGGTGCATGACCTCAAACTTGGCCCCAAACTGCGGGTATTCTTTTTTCAATACGTTATAGCCGTGAGGACAGGTAGCTAACACTTTTTTAACATTATAGTTCTTGAAGATCTCAATGTTCTCCTGTGCCATCGTCTGAAAAAGGTATTCATTTCCAATCCTCCGCGCTGAATCACCACAGCATTTCTCATCAGTACCCAAGATAGCAAAGTTGATGCCCGCAGCCTGCATAATTTTAACCATTGCTCGGGCAACCTTTTTATAGCGGTCATCAAAAGATCCCGCACATCCCACATAATAGAGGATATCAAACTCGCCCGGCGCTTCCGAAAGAATTTTTATCCCTAAGTCTTTGGCCCAATCGGCTCGGGTAGCCATTCCTATTCCCCACGGATTACTGTTGTTTTCCATGTTGCGGAAAACCGTCTGAACCTCTGCCGGGAAGTTGCTTTCCATCAACACCAGATAACGCCGCATGTCATCAAGCTTATCAACATGCTCAATCGCTACCGGACAAACCTCCATGCAGGCCATACAATTAGTGCAGTCCCAGATTTCATCATGGGTAACCACGGAACCCACGATCAGGGGCTCCTCCTCCCCTTCTTTTTTCCTGAGCAGATTCTGCCCATTTTCAAAGAGGTTATGCTTGAGATTAATGATAACATCTTTGGGCTTAAGCGGTTTGCCGCTAATGTTTGCCGGACAGTTCGCGCTGCACTGCCCGCATTCTGTGCATGCGTAAAGGTCAAGGAGCTGTTTCCAGGAAAAATCCGTGACCTTAGAAACCCCGAAACTCTCTGCTGACTCAAAATCTTTAATCGGCTGGAGCGTGCCTTTTGGCCGGCTGGAATGAAAATACAGGTTAGGATGAGCGGCCAGAATATGGAGGTGCTTGGAGTAAAGGATATAGATGCCGAACCCAAAAATCACCATCATATGCACATACCAGAAGCAGTAGAAAAGGGTATGGGCATGTGACTGTAACCCCATATTCGCTATCCCCTGAGCAAAAGCCGAACCCATAAAGGCCCAGTCCGCGAAAGGTTTCTCCTCAGCTAAAAGGCGGGATCCTTCAACTAAAAAATTGAGAAGCATTAATGAAAAAACAACGAGCAGGATGACCCCAGCTTCAAGAGAAGGTTCCAAACGCTCTGGCCTTACAAGGTATCGTCGTATTGCAGCCCAAATAACTGAGACCAGGACAACCAATCCGGCCAGATCAAGCATGAAAAAGAAACCATTATTAAATAATGATCCCAAAAGGGAGGGATTCAATTTTTCATACAAACCCTCCGCAATATGGAACCCATAACTCACCACAAAAAAGGAAAACCCATAAAACAGGAGCATATGCCCGATCCCGGACAAATCTTTGCGGGTGACGTTTTTAAGAGCGCAGGTCTGCGTGAGAACCTGCCCCAGGGTAAAACGCCATCGTTCGCCCGGATTATCCGATCGGTCTTCAGGTTTTCCCAGTTTAAGCAAACTAATGAGGTATTGTGCTCGCTTGGTAAAAAAATAAGCCGTAATACCTATCAGCACTAAAAGAAAAATCTTGCCCGCTATTGGTAACATACAGTATCCCTCTTTTGAGATCTTTAATTATCCAATCGCCTTCTTTATTTCTGCCGTAAGAGCCGGCACCACTTTAAAGAGGTCTCCCACAATACCGTAATCAGCGGTACTGAAGATCGGAGCCTCAGGGTCTTTATTAATCGCCACAATGCACTTTGACGTTCTCATGCCCGCCAAATGCTGAATCGCACCAGAAATCCCGCAGGCGATATAAAGTTTTGGGGAAACTACTTTTCCGGTCTGGCCGATCTGATCGCTATGAGGCCGCCAACCCTCATCAACAACCGTTCGGGAGGCACCCACAGCCGCTCCCAGCAATCCCGCCAGTTCTTCAAGAACCGCAAACCCTTCTGGACCCTTCAGACCTCTTCCGCCGGAAACAATAATATCCGCCTCGGTAACATCAATTTTACCGGCGGTTTTAGCGAGAATTTCTTTTACCACACTGCGGAAATCATCATCAGAAAGGGCAAGGTCAATCTTTTCAACCTCTGCGCTCTTCGAAGCATCCGGTGCATCCGGTGAAAATACCTTGGGACGCAGAGAAATAACTGCGGGTTGACTATTAAATTTTACGGTGACGTATGCCTTGCCGGCATAAATCGGTCTTTTTACTTGAATACCACCATCTTGGGAAGCCCATTCCGTACAGTCAGATGAAAGCGGAGCTCCGAGAGCAGCAGAGGCATAACCTCCCAAATCTTTGCCCTGGAACGTGGCGGCTAACAAGACAACTGCTGGATCATTTTTGCTTACGACCTCGGAAAAAGCTTTTCCGTAAGCATCCACTGTGAAGTCTTTAAGTTTCGCGTTATCCACCACAATTACCTTATCCGCTCCGTATTGACCTAAATCCTTAGCCACGGCTTCAACGCCTGATCCAATCACTACGGCAATCGCTTTTCCACCGAGTCCTTGAGCCATTTTTTTTCCCTGACAAATCGCCTCGTATGCGACTGATCGAAACTTCCCTCCCATTTGTTCAGCGAAGATTAATACATTATTTCCCATTTTTACCTCCAACGTGTAAACGAATTCTCTTCGTCATTTTCAATCAATTATAAAGCCTTAGCTTCGTTTTTAAGCAAATTAACCAGTGCCGGTACCGCTTCTTCACCTTCGCCCACAATCTTGCCGGGTGGACGTGCCGGTGGATAGTCCATTTTCACAATACTAAGCTTGGGAGCATCTAATTGAGCCGGCTTTTCTTCCAGCGGTTTTTTCTTGGCCTTCATGATATCCATGAGCTTGGGATAGCGGGGTTCGTTCAATCCTTTCTCAGCGGTAAACGCGGCGGGTAATTTTACTTCAACAATTTCTTTTCCCATATCGCTCTCGCGCTCCACGGTTGCCTTCCCATCAGCAACATCTAACTTTATGATGCGGGTGACCACCGGAAGGTTGAGGAGCTTGGCGACCTGTACTCCCACGGCCCCATTATCATAATCCACTGCCTGCTTTCCGAACAGCAGGAGATCAAACTGCATCCCTTTTAATGCAGCCGCCAATGCTTGAGCTTCTGCCAAGGTGTCTTGACATTCGGTAGCGTCATTCAAATGAGTACCTTTGTCCGCTCCCATGGCATACGCTTTTCTCATGATGGTCTGGGCTTCCGCCGGACCAAGAGAAAGGATAGTAATTTCTCCTTTTCCAAGTTTTTCTTTAATGCGAATCGCTTCCTCTACCGCAAACTCATCGAACGGACTAATAATAAATTCCACTCCAGCGGGGTCAATCTTCGTTCCCTCTCCACCGATTTTTATCTTGGTTTCGGTATCGGGAACCCGTTTAACACAAACAACAATATTCATCTATATTCCCTCCTTTTGGAAACATGAGTTATCATTTACTCAGGATAGCGCGGGCAATGATGACTTTCTGAATATTCGAGGTTCCCTCTACGGTCTGTAATGACTTCGCGTCTCTAAAAAATCGTTCTACCGGGTATTCACTCGAGTATCCATAGCTTCCAAAAATCTTCATTGCCAATCCCGATGCATTGACCGCGGCTTCGGCGGCATAGTATTTAGCGGTAGAAACTGACAGGGTATTACCTATGTTCCCTTGATCTTTTTCATAAGCAGCTTTGAGCACTAAAAGTCTCGCAGCCTCATATTCCACGTACATCAGGGCGAGTTGATCCTGGATCATTTCGAATTCAGCAATCGGTTGACCAAACTGAGTTCTCTCTAAAGCATATTTGATTGCATGTTCGTGACAGCCGCGGGCGATTCCCACTCCGCGAGCCGCGCAGCCCAAACGGGTATTATTGAGCTGCCACATGCAGATCTTAAAACCATCGCCTTTTTGTCCCAGGAGAGCTGATTTCGGAATTTTCGCTTCTTCAAAAGCTATTTCTCCGGTGGGGGCGCAAAAAAGCCCAAGTTTGGTCTCAATCGCTGCGGTTTTGATGCCCGGATTGTTTTTCATATCCACTAAAAAGCAGGAAATGCCTTTGTGTTTTTTCGCCTTATCAGTATACGCGTACACTAATGAAACATCCGCTGTCTGAGCGTTTGAAATCCACATCTTTTGCCCGTTCAAAATATACCCGTCATCAGTTTCGGTTGCCGAGGTTCCCATACTTGCCACGTCCGAACCGGAATTCGGTTCCGTAATGGCAAACGCGCCGACCACATCCCCGTTCACTAACGCCGGAATATACTTTTCCTTCTGTTCTTCATTACCATAGTTTAGAATAGTAAACGCGGGTCCCCACATCTGCATATTAAAAGGCAACGTCCAGGAAGCGCTGACCCGGCCGATCTCTTCGGTTAACAGAGCCGCACACAGGTGCCCGGTTTCATTGCCGCCATATTTCTCCGGAATAACACAGCCAAAAAATCCCAATTCCGCCATCTTTTTAAATGTTTCTTTGCGGAAATGATGTTCCTTTTCATCCTCTTTTTGGGTGGGAAGGATCTCTTTTTCGGCAAAATCCCGCCCAACCTCCATCATTGATTTTTGTTCTTCGGTAAAGTCGAAATTCATTGTAAAACTCCTTTCTTCTGGTGGTGAATTTTGGCCAGCTGCTGCTTAAAATTGCTGCACGGTAGTGTGGGGGCTCAGCTCTAAAAATTCTCTGCTCCGCTGCTCCTCCTTAAATTTTTTTGAAAGAGTGCAATAGCCATTCCAATCCAAAAAGTTAGAAAAAGAAAGAGCTAAGTCCTTGAGATTTCCTGAGTTTGTAAGTGAAAGGAACTCGTTGGTTAGCGAAGTCTCAGAGCGATAAAATATATTTTTTTACAAACTGTAAAGGTTTTTCGTAACTTTAACCACCCCTCATGCTTGGATTTTTTATCCAACAGACTTGAATCTTTACTAATAATCGCTCGTTATGTCAACAAAAAAATTTAAGGGGAATCATTCTTTTGAAATGACCTATTGACAAAAACCTTGGTCTATTGAAAAATATAAAAAAGATAAGCTACTTAAAAATAAATTGCTTGACTTCTGTAGTCTGAAAGAAAATAAAAAGTTCAGATTTTTTTATTGATATTTTAAATCAAATGGTTAAAGATTTGCGCCTGTAGCTCAGTTGGATAGAGCAACGGACTTCTAATCCGTAGGTCGCCCGTTCGAGTCGGGCCAGGCGTGTTGTGAAATTTATGGTGGGTGTAGCTCAGTTGGTTAGAGCACTGGGTTGTGGCCTCAGTGGTCGAGGGTTCGAATCCCTTCACTCACCCTTGTTAGCGCCCGTAGCTCAGTTGGATAGAGCGTCGGACTTCGAATCCGCAGGTCGCCCGTTCGAGTCGGGCCGGGCGTGTAAAGGGCCGTTAGCTCAATCGGCAGAGCAACTGACTCTTAATCAGTAGGCTTGGGGTTCGATCCCCCGACGGCCCATGGACAGAGAATCCCTGCGAGAGTGGCGGAATTGGCAGACGCACTGGACTTAGGATCCAGCCCCGCAAAACGGGATGGGGGTTCAACTCCCCCCTCTCGCATGGAAGTGGTTGTAATGTTAATATTTTAAAAAGGAAACCAGCGACTTGAAAGCAGAAGTGAAAGATGTTAGCCCGGTAGTAAAACAACTCGAAGTGACAATCTCCGCGGATAGTATTGGCAATGAGATTGAGAAATTTTATTTTGACTTGAGAAAAACAGCAAAACTTAAAGGGTTTCGTCCTGGGAAGGTCCCGCGCGCGGTTTTGGAAAAGTTTTACAAAAAGCAGGTCGAAGGCGAAGTCATCAGCAAACTTGTCAGCGACTCTTATGAAGCTGCTATTAAAGAAAAAAACATCCTGCCGGTTTCTCCTCCCATCATCGACACCCCTAAGTTCGCGTCAGAAAAAGATTTTACGTACACTGCCCGCGTTGAGGTTGCCCCTGCCCTTGATTTAAAGGGAGATTATCTCGGAATTGAAGCTGAGCAAGAAAAATTAGAGGTCACTGAAGAGGATGTCAACAAATATTTGGAGGAAATACGCGCCTATCACGCTCAACTAAAAGCGGTTGAGGAAGACCGCTCTATTCGTTCCGGGGATTTCGTGGTCATTGACTTTACCGGAACCATTAACAAAGAACCTCTGAAGGGCGGGAAAGTCCAGGATCGGTTGATTGAAATTACCCCTGAAAGCTTTCTCCCTGGATTTACTAACCAATTAATCGGGTTACGGCCAGGATCTAACCGGGAAATTGTTGTTACGCCTCCTGAAGATTTTGAGCAAAAGGAACTTGCCGGAAAAACTATTACGTTTGATGTAACCATAAAAGAAATAAAAGAAAAAATCACCCCGCCTCTGGATGATAATTTTGCCCGTGATGTCGGTGAGTTTGAAACTCTGGCCGTGCTTAAGGATCACTTAAAAACAGAAATCACCCGCAGGGAGGAAGAGCGCATCCGTTCTACCCTGTATAATAATCTTCTCCAAAAAATCCTGGAAAATAACCACTTTGACGTTCCGCCCTCCTTGGTTGAACGACAGACTGAATTTTTAATTTATCACGCGCGCTCCCAGATGACCAGACAAGGAATCAAAATGGATTCCTCAACCATGATGAACCGGGAACTTAAAGAAGCGTATCGTCCAATCGCTGAATTTCAGGTAAAGCGCTCTTTTCTTCTTGCCGATATAGCAAAAAGAGAAGGAATAGAAGTTGACCCATCGGAGATAAAAGAGTATCTTAAAAATGTGTCTCCTCACGCGGAGGAAGATAGCGAACCGCACTCAGGGCAAGAGGCTAAAGACCAGATCAAGGCCAAAGTCTTGGAGGAGAAAACCCTTGCTTTTCTTGCTGAAAAAGCTAAACTAAATTTAGTGGACCGAAAGAAATCTTAGCAGAGGAGGACTTTTTTCTGATGCTGGTACCCATTGTGATCGAGCAGACCAGCCGCGGTGAACGGGCTTATGATATTTATTCACGACTTTTAAAAGACAGGATTATATTCCTGGGAACCCCCATCGATGATATTATCGCTAACTTAATCATTGCCCAGATGCTTTTTCTGGAGTCGGAAGATCCGGATAAAGATCTTTATCTTTATTTGAATTCTCCCGGAGGTATCGTGACCGCGGGGTTAGCGATCTACGATACCATGCAGTATATAAAACCTAATGTGTGCACCATCTGCCTCGGACAAGCGGCAAGCATGGGCGCTTTACTGCTTGCGGCTGGCGCTCCGGGTAAGCGCTTCGCGTTACCCCACTCCCGCATCTTAATCCATCAGCTGTTGGGCGGAATTCAGGGCCAGGCTACGGATATCGACATCCATGCCCGTGAAATCCTGAGGATGAGGAAGGAACTGGACATGATCTTGGTGAGACACACCAACCAGCCTTTGGAAAAAATCCAGCGGGATACCGAGCGGGATTATTTTATGAGTGGCGACGAAGCAAAAAAATACGGCATCATTGACGCGGTGATCGAGAAAAATCCTCACGTGGTGATGGACCTTAAATCCATCCTGAACAAAGGAGAAAAAAGTAGTGAGTAAAAAAGGCTCCGATAAATACAGCAATCTCTTCTGTTCGTTCTGCGGCAAAAGCCAGGATGAGGTAAAAAAACTGATCGCCGGCCCTTCGGTCTATATCTGTGATGAGTGCATTGAGCTCTGCAATGATATCATCGCTGAAGAATATGAAAAAGAAGATGCGACCCGGAAAAGCACCACGATACCCAAACCGGCAGAAATCAAAAAGAGCCTTGACGAGTACGTGATCGGGCAGGATCGGGCAAAAAAAATTCTTTCCGTCGCAGTGAATAACCACTATAAACGGATTGAGGCCAAGAAGTCAGTCAGTGATGTGGAGCTCCAGAAAAGCAATATCCTTTTAATCGGCCCGACCGGGACCGGAAAAACCTTGTTAGCGCAGACCCTGGCGAAGATCCTCAATGTGCCTTTCACTATTGCTGATGCCACAACGCTTACCGAAGCAGGCTACGTGGGTGAAGATGTCGAAAACATCATTCTCAGTCTCCTCCAGGCCGCGGATTACGATATCGAGCGGACCACTAAAGGAATTATTTACATTGATGAGATTGATAAAATTTCCCGGAAAACGGATTCCCCGTCCATCACCCGTGATGTTTCCGGGGAAGGAGTCCAGCAAGCTCTTCTCAAAATTATTGAAGGAACCATTGCAAATGTTCCCCCCAAGGGCGGGAGAAAACATCCCCAGCAAGATTTTCTCCAGGTTGATACAACGAACATTCTCTTTATCTGTGGCGGAGCGTTTAACGGGGTTGAAGATATTATCGAAAAGCGCTTAGGCCATAGCTCAATGGGGTTTATGGGTAATGTTATAAGCAAAAAGGAAAGGAAAGTCGGGAAAATTTTAAACGAGATTCAGCCCGAGGATTTGCTCAAGTATGGCCTGATCCCCGAGCTGATTGGCCGTCTGCCGGTGATCGCCACCTTAGGTGAACTTTCTGAAGAAGCCCTGATCCAGATTATGGTTGAGCCCAAGAATGCTTTAGTCAAACAATACCAAACCATGTTTTCCTTTGAAAATGTTAAACTTCGCTTCACCAAGGGAGCGCTCGCGGCAATTTCTCAACAAGCAACCAAGCGCAAAACCGGAGCACGGGGCTTACGGTCTATCATGGAAGACATCATGCTCGATGTCATGTTTGATATCCCGTCACAGTCAAACATCAAAGAATGCATTATTAATGAAGAAGTAGTCTTAAAGAGGGAATCACCCCTCCTCATGTATGAAAAAGAAACAAAATCCGCGTAGGTCATAGGAAAATGATTTTCAAAAACTCAAAAAACCAGCTGCTCCCGTTTGATCGGGAAAAAGAAAAAGCGTATCCCCTTTTACCATTACGTGATATCGTGCTTTTCCCGTATATGGTTGTTCCCCTCTTTGTCGGCCGCGCCAAGTCCATAAAGGCTTTGGAAGAGGCCTTGAACAAAGAAAAACTTGTCTTTTTAGCCACCCAGAGAAAAGCCAAGGATGACAATCCCGCTGAAAACGACATCCATAGTGCCGGCACACTGGGAACGGTCCTCCAGCTCCTTCGGCTTCCCGATGGAGGAGTAAAGGTCTTAGTCGAAGGGAAAAAACGCGGAGTCATCCAGGAGTTTTCACCTCATCCGGATTTCTTTCAGGTTTACGTGAGAGAAATTGAAGACGCTACCGAGATCACCCCTGAAGTTGAAGCCCTGATGCGACGCGCGCACTCCACCTTCGAAAACTACGTCAAGCTGAGTAAAAAAGTTCCACCCGAGATGCTGGTTTCCGTCAGCACGATCGATGAACCGAACCGGCTTACTGATACCATTGCCGCCCATCTGAGCTTGAAGCTTGATGACAAACAGAAACTTTTAGAAATTGAAAACGGGAAGGAACGGCTGGAAAAGCTCTACGGTTTTATGGAGGCAGAAATCGAGATCCTCGAGATCGAGAAAAAAATCCGCAACCGCGTCAAAAAACAGATGGAGAAAACCCAGAAGGAATACTACCTCTCCGAGCAGATGCGCGCGATCCAAAAGGAAATGGGCGACCGCGATGATATAACCACGGAACTCAAAGACCTCGAAGACCAGATAAAAAAGAAAAAGATGTCCCCGGAAGCAACCGACAAGGTAAAAAAGGAATTCAAGAAGCTCAAGATGATGCCCCCGATGTCCGCGGAAGTTACGGTCGTACGAAACTACATCGACTGGATCCTCTCTCTTCCCTGGTTTGAAAAAACCGAAGCCAAACTCAATATTGATGAAGCTGCCCGCATCCTTGAAGAAGACCACTACGGACTTAAAGACCCCAAAGAACGCATCTTGGAGTATTTAGCAGTCCAGGGTCTTGTGGAAAAACTCAAAGGCCCGATCCTGTGTTTTGTCGGCCCGCCTGGAGTGGGGAAAACCTCGTTAGCCAAGTCTATTGCCCGGGCCACAGGACGAAACTTTGTCCGCATTTCCTTGGGCGGGGTTCGGGATGAAGCTGAAATCCGGGGCCATCGACGCACCTATATCGGAGCTTTACCCGGAAAAATCCTTCAGTACCTCAAGAAAGCTGGTTCTAATAATCCGGTTTTTCTCCTCGATGAAGTAGATAAAATGAGCGCGGATTTTCGCGGAGATCCTTCCGCGGCGCTCCTTGAAGTCTTAGACCCGGAACAAAACCATGCCTTTAACGACCATTATATTGACATTGATTATGATTTATCTGAAGTCATGTTCATTACCACGGCGAATTTAGTAGACCCGATTATTCCTGCTTTACGGGACAGGATGGAGATCATTCGGCTTCCCGGATACACCGAAGATGAAAAGCTTCATATTGCCCGTCAATTTCTCATTTCGAAACAAATAAAAGAAAACGGTTTGACTGAAAAAAATATCACGTTTACTGATAACGGCATCCTCACCATTATCCGGCGCTTTACCCGGGAGGCTGGAGTCAGGAACTTGGAGCGGGAGATATCTTCTATCTGTCGTAAAGTTGCTAAGGAAGTCATTCGCAAAGGCAGAGAGAACCATTCCCACATCACTGCTCAAAATATTTCTAAATATTTAGGGGTGTATCGGTTTAGATATGGAAAGACGGAGGAAAAAGACGAGATCGGCATGACCACCGGACTGGCCTGGACCGAAGCCGGCGGTGAGCTTCTGTCCATAGAGGCAACCATCATGCCGGGAAAAGGCAAACTGCTTCTGACCGGCAAACTGGGAGACGTGATGCAGGAATCTGCCCAGGCAGCATTAACCTATGTCCGTTCCCGCGGGGAATATCTGAGTCTGGATAAAGATTTTTTTCAGAATATTGATATCCATATCCATGTCCCTGAAGGAGCGATCCCCAAGGATGGCCCGTCCGCGGGTGTAGCCATGGCCACCTCTTTGGCCTCGGCCCTAACCAAAAGGCCAGTTCATAAAGATATTGCCATGACCGGAGAAATTACCCTCCGCGGCAAGGTGCTTCCCATCGGCGGATTAAAAGAGAAACTTATTGCAGCTCACCGCGGAAATGTTACCTGCGTCATCATACCCCGTGATAATGAAAAAGACCTTAAAGAAATACCGTCCCGGGTAAAAAAAGACATGAGGATTGTTCTCGCCGATCATGTTGATGAAGTGCTTCGGCGGGCACTTATTTTGGATAACCCAGAAAAATTTTTAAAAGAAAAATTCGAGCGCACCGAAGAATTTTTTAATACCACGAAACCAGTGGGTGAAGTAGTAACCCATTAAACTTAATGGCGCCCTTTACGGGCGGATAGCTCAGCTGGGAGAGCGCCGGCCTTACAAGCCGGAGGTCGTAGGTTCGAAACCTGCTCCGCCTACTCACTGGAAACAAAAAGGCCTGAGTTTTTTCCCAGGCCTTTTTTATTTTCTGAATCATTCTCAGTAATAACCCCGGTCCGTTACTTTTATATTGACATTTAAACTGGTTAGCATTAAAAAGAATAGAAAATATCAACCCCAAAAAAGATAAGTAATGGAGAGCAACTGTGTTTAAAGTCAAGAATTATTTTACTAAAAGTCAGCGCACCAATACATACGATTTTTGATCATGGCATTCAGTATTGTTAAGAGTTTGCGCATACATGCAGTCATGGCTGCTTTATGAACTTTACCAGCGTTAGAAAGACGATTATAAAAAGCTTTAATTTTAGGATTACAACGCACAGCTGCAAGGGTACTCATGTATAACACAGCTCGAACATTAGCCCTGCCACCCCATATGGTACGTCTACCACGGAATAGACCGCTGTCTCGATTTAAGGGGGCAACCCCAACCAAGGCAGCAATTTGTTTACGGTTTAACGTGCCAAGCTCTGGCAAGTCAGATAGCAGACTTGTGGACAGCACAGGTCCCACTCCTGGCATACTTTGCAAAATGCCCTCATTCTCTCGCCAGAGAGGGCTTTTTTTAATAGCTTTATTGAGATCGCCATTTGCTTTTTTTAAGCGTTTTTCCAACCAGGTAATGTGGTTCTGGATATCTTTTCTAATCCATTGCGGGGCAGATCCAAGACGGTTTTTTTCTGCTGTCAGCATTTCCACGATTTGCCGCCGCCGTGTGTTCAATGCGTCCAATTTCCGTGCTTCCAGTGTCTTGAGCGGTCTAATCTCGGGACGTATCGCTTCCCCAAAACAAGCTATCACCTGTGCATCAATGGAATCAGTCTTAGCTAACCGTCCCGTGGCCTTAGCAAAATCTCGTATCTGTCTTGGATTGATTACCACAACGGGTAATCCGTCCGCAGCCAAGGCCCCAACCACTGATGTCTCTAATCCTCCAGTGGCTTCTAAAACTATCAATGTTGGGGAAAATGGTTTTATAAACCCTAACAGAAATGATATGCCGTCCTCGTTATTAGTAAAACTAATGCTATCCCCAGATGGGATCACTGCAACATCCAACTGGTGTTTTGAAACATCAATACCGATAAAATTTTCTTTTTGGCTCATAGTTTTACCTCCGTGTCCCTTCCTTGCAAAATACGGGCTCTTAGCGCCCAAGCAACTGTTCGGGTTGATCGGGAGAATAGATGTGGCGACCCATGCTCTCCCACGGTCTCTTAAATCCCAGGATCAGGGCGGTCTGCCACATCTCTAACACTTTTAACAAAAACTATACTTACAAATTATTATTGTTTATACAAATATATATGGATTCGTAATTAATAATATACAAGGATTAAGGTGAGGGGGCGTTAAGCGTCGTCATATTTATGCCCTGATTAATAAAAAGAGGATAATAATAAATACCATAACTTCGGCCTATCTCACAAGCAGAAGGTTTTTTGGTTAATCTTTTTGCGAATTTTTATCATTATCCCCGAAAATAATCCTTGCTTTCAGCCCCTCTTGTGCAATACAATGCAAGATATGCAAACCAAACCAAAAAACACAACC
>Ga0209254_10000869_pt1 | contig 26460 bp, 22 predicted proteins | sample FrelakmetDIP11DI_FD_187148 | JGI IMG/M metagenome (GOLD analysis project Ga0209254, IMG submission 187148) | Freshwater lake sediment microbial communities from the University of Notre Dame, USA, for methane emissions studies - DIP11 DI (SPAdes)... | ecosystem: Environmental > Aquatic >...
CCAGGTGAAGTTTGCTGAGGGTTACGCACACCCCACCCGGGACGTCACTCTTCCGGAGGAAGTAGCTGCCAAGATGATCCCTGCGGATGCTTATGGCAATATCCACTTCCCAATCAGCCTGGCGAGCTTCTCTGCAGCTGTCAAGGAAATTGTGGATGGTTGGAATGAAATTGTAGGTGGATCCTAAATGGTTTCGGATCGGTGGGCGTCTGACTCTTTGAACTTAATCGCCTGCTCAAGCAGCCGCCACATTGAGTTCCGATAAATGGATCCTGATTTCAGGAGCATAATCGATCCAGTTTGATTACCTGAGATCCCATCAGGTAATCCCATTACAGGAAAATAGGGTCCGCGAACCAAAACCCGGTTCGTGGATCCTTCTTGTTTAAAACACTTTATCGTAGCTGTACTGGCTGACTATCAGATTGCCAGTAGTGAACCGTCCAGGGGAGAAAGCGGTGATATCGATGCTGCCTGGCTCGCCGTCCACAATCCAGTCTACCAGGTTTGAACCGACGGCCGGGGCGATCTTGAAGCCGGTGCCGCTGAAGCCGCAGTCCAGGTAGAAACCATCGGGTCCCGCCGGTCCGAGAACCGGGTGTCCGTCGGGAGTGACGCCGTCGAACCCCGCCAGGGTGCTGTGCAGGCTGCCATTTTCCAGCGCAGGGATGCGCCGGGTCAATCTCTCTATGGCGCGCTCCACGAAGCCGGGATGGGCTTTTCCCGTGTTCTCCTCGGGTGATTCGCCACGCGTGTTGCCGTCTTCCAATCCCACCAGGGTCAGGTTTCCGGTCTCAGGGCGAAAATACATACTGTTAATGTCGTCGATCACCGTCGGATGAGCAGGTCCAAAATCCAGCGGCCGGCGCACGAACATGGTTTCATGGCGCCAGGTTTTGACAGGCAAATCGACGCCTGCCATGCTTGCCACCCAGGCAGCCCAGGCGCCGGCCGCGTTGATCACGATGGGGGAGTCGAACCGGTCATGGTCTGTGTTCACGCCTGTCACACGGTCACTGTTAATGCGGATACCGGTGACCTGGCATTCCTGGATCAATCTCGCACCTCGCTGGCGGGCGGCATCCATCAGGGTGCGCGTGGTGGATGTCGGGTCAGCATAGCCGGATTCCGGTTCATAGGCTGCGAACTCAAAATCATTCACGAATAAGGAAGGCGCCAACCGACTGACGTCATCACCAGTGATGAGCAAAGTAGGGATCCCCAGTCTCTGCTGCATGGCTACGTTATGCTGCAGGTGATCGTTATGTTGGGATTGGGCGAGCTGGATGAAACCGGTGCGGGTGAAACCGCAATCACCGCTTACAATTTCCGACCAGCTGCGGAAATACTGGAAGGAATCCCAGGCCAGGCGCGATTCGAGCTCCAGGTCGTAATGCATCCGGACCAGCCCACTCGAGTATCCGCTGGCTTCAGAGGCCAGGAAGCGCCTTTCGAGGACCACAGGTTTGAGGCCGCGCAAAGACAGGTGAAAAGCCAGGCTGGCTCCGTGGACTCCGGCACCAATGATGATGGCATCTGCAGTTGGATTTGACATTAGGCAAGTGGATGCACACTAAATATTATGATGCTGTTATATTATCATAAGCAAGACGATAGATGTTTCTACAGGCTCAGTGATTCGTAGATATGGGAGACTCAAGGCTGGCTCAAAACATCGATCGCAGCCAGGTAGACGATTTCGAGCGATTTCAAAATGCCGTCCAACCGGTCTGGAACTTCCCAGCGCAGTTTTGCCAGGCTGTCCATGATCACGACCACCGAGACGGTCTGGATATTGCGGACCTTACCAACTGTGAACAGTCCGGCGGATTCCATTTCAACAGTTTTAACACCTTCTGACTGGTATTGAATCACTTCTGCAGCAGTCTCCCGGTAGGGAGCGTCCGTAGTCCAGGTAGTTCCCACAGAGCAGGTGCCGCCGTGTTTTTGGATTGCCTCCGCCATCCGGCCGACCAGGACTGGATCGGCGGAAACCAATTTTTCCGGTGGTAAATAATGATAGGAAGTGCCCTCATCCCGGATAGCCTGGCTGCAGACCACGATATCTCCTGCTACCAGATCGGGCTGTAATGAGCCGCCCCAGGTCATCAATGCCATGCGCTTGAATCCGAGGGCCGCGAATTCCTCTGCCAGCTCGACAACAATTGGCGAGCCTCCACCCATATTTACCATCACGCCCACTCTATCCCTGGGTTTTTTTACCAGGTACAGGTCGCCGATCATGCCGCCGGCTTTTCTAATTGGGATGCGCCATCTCATCTTGAGGGGAATGCTGCGGTCGAGGGAAAACAAGATGTTTGAGATCCCGCCCATCTCAGGCAGACGCCCTAACCGCTGGCGGTAGCTGATGATATCGGAGGGATTGAGGATCGCAGCGAGCTGGTGTTTGTTGGGAAAATTAGGTGGAGGCATAATACGTTCCCTCATCTATAATTTAGGTTAATCTCGTGGCCTTTGTGTCGCGAATCTTGTGTAGATGAAAATCATGGCCTGGATCGATTCGGAGACCAGCGTGGCAATGCAGGCGCCAACCAGGCCGAAGACGGGGATCAAAAGCACGTCCAAAATTACCAGAATAACCAGGCTAATTACAAAAGTGGATAAGACTCGGCGTTCCTGCCTGGCGGAAATCAGCGAGGCCGAGAGATAGATGTTGATAGAGAAAGGAATCATCAGCCAGGCCAGAATGCGCAGGGCCAAAATTGAAGGAGTAAATTCCTTACCAAATACCAGGCTGATTATTGGCCTTGAAAAAAAGAAGAGCAGTACAGCTGCAACCACGCCGACTGCCAGCAAGAACCACCAGGATGCAACCAGTGCCTTCTTATTTTCCCTGGATACCTGGCTGCCACCCAGGTAGGCGAATGACATGATAGGAAGGAGTGCTCCCAGCAGTGCAATATGCAAAAATTGAGAAGCTTCAACGGTGCGCATGGCGGCAGAGAACCAGCCCGTATCGGAAATTCCTTGCATGTTGCTTAGGAGTATAAGCGTGACCTTTTGGTAAAGAATCTTCACCAAAGCGACAATCGCCAGGGGAGCGCTGGCATGGAGCAGGACGGAAATGCTCGATAAGGGAAAGCTTCGAATGAGACTGAAACCCGGAATCCTGAGCCAGCAATAACCAACGGCAAGCAAAGCCACGATGAGCTGCACCGTCAATAATATCCAGCTCAGGACCAGCAGGCTGCTGTCCGGGCGAATCAGCCACCAGGCCAGGCCTACATGCAGACCAGCCAAAAGCAGGTTGAGCCACATGTAAGGCTGCATGTATTCCATTCCACGCAGGACCGCACTGGAGATCGTGTAGATGGCTAATGGAAATAATGCCAGGCTGTAAAGTCTTACTGCTGCGGCAAATTGAGAACCTTGCTCTGGCAGCAGCGGAAAGAAGAGCAGTACCAGGCCAATGAATAACGCGGACAGAACCAGCTGCAGGATCGTGGACGGCACCAGCAAGGAAAAATCTCTGCGCGCTGCAATCTCGCGCATCAGCAGCATGTCGGTCCCAAAGGTGGAGAATACATTTCCGATAAAAATAACAGCTGCCATGTAGGCAAAGCCTCCCAGGCTGGATTCTCCCATCCGCCTGGCTACCAGAATCGTGAACAACAGCAGCAGGACCTGACTTCCCAGCCGAGCGGCAGTTAACCAGACAGAGTTGAGACTGACTCTCTTGATCACCCCCCTGTCCTGTGGGCTATTCCCGAGCGATGGGGATTCATCCGGACCAATCATGCTGATCGATTAGCCCGGGTGCTGGAAGCGGAAGGAGATGATGTAGAAATCGCCCCACGCTCGAAATGGACGCTTCATCGCCAGGTTATCGTCCAATTTACACAGGGAGCTGTAAATGCGAGGATGCCGCAATGCCAGGTTCTTGCTTTCAGCCGGTGGGGCAAAAATCGAAATGCCCTCCACTTCAAGGAGCTCAAATTGGGGCCCAAAAACGGATCTAACCTGTTCGGGGGTGAAGTAATAGATAGTGAAGTATTTACCTTCCAGGTGCGCCATAGTTCCACGGGCAGAAAGCCTTCGAAACGCGAAGCGGAAATCTCCCTTAAAGACCCACCCCAGCTCCCACAGGCAAATCCGAGGCATCAAAACCCAGGCTACCAGGCCACCTTGTTTTAGCAGAGCGGGCAGCTTATCAATTACGGGATGTAAGTCAGGGATGCAGTTCAAACCCCCGAGGTCGGAAAAAACCGCATCGAAAGGCCCATTTTCGATTTTCTCCAATTCCAGAAATGAGCATTCCTGGATCGTGATACGGTCTGCCAGCTCCTGCAGCTCGACTTTATCGCGGATGCGCTGCAGCATACCCGGGGCAATGTCAGTCGCGTGGATGTAAAAGCCCTGGCGGGCCAGGTAGACCGCATCTGAACCTGTGCCCGCATTCAGCTCCAGAATCCGGGCTCCCGGCTCCAGGTGGCGCGTCAGGTGAGCGTAGACTGTGGAGCGCATGCGGGAGAGATTCGGGTGATCCTCGGCAAAGCGGTCATACTTTTCAGCGGTCAGGGAAAAAGCTTCGGCGATATCTTGAAGAGGTAGACTCATCGATGTTGGATCAATCCTTTGAACTCATTGCCCAGATACGCTCTGCGCGCAGGCTTGGCTCGATTTGCCGGGAATCCATCTCCATACTCCCTTCGATCATGAAAGGTCCTGCCAGACGCAGCTCGCTGCGGCAGCGCCGGTAGACTTCTGCACTGATTACCACCTGCAGTGTCCCTTCGAGATCTTCGAGCGACATGAAGTAAATGGCCTCCCCTTTGGAAGTCGAGCTGCGCCGCCAAAACTGCCGGATACCCGCTACCCTTACCTGCTGGCCGATGCGCGCCGCAGCTTCAACTGTTGTCAATGCCTTACTTTCAGAAATCTGGTCGCTGTACAGCTCCAGCCTGTGGGCGACCACACTGGCGCCCAGGATTTCTTCCTGCGCCCGGGCTTTTTCGGCTATCGAGAGATCCTCAGCACTCGTATCTGGAGCTCCGAACAGTGAAAGCTGGCCTCCCTGCCAGCCGCCCAGGTTCAGCCGGTGCAGCAACTCCGGGATGGTGCCGAATCCTTCCAACGCCTCAACTTTTACCAGGTTGTGTGCTTCCTGAATACGCGGATCGGCCCGTATCAAAAAATCCTCAAACGAACGAAACGGGCGTTCTCTCAGGATCCGTTTTTGGGTGCGGTTGCTGAGATCACGAACCTGGTCGAGACCCATGAACAAGACCGGCTTACCATCCAGGTGACTTACGCTGAACTCGTGTTGAGCATAATTGACATGGGGAGGTTTTAGAGTCAAACCCATGCGCCTGGCTTCGGTCAGGTAATTGCTCTGGCTGTAGTACCCACCCCAATTCGCCAGGACAGCCGCCATGAAAATCGCCGGATGGTGGGTCTTGCACCAGGCTGAGCGCCAGGCAACCCTGGCATAAGATGCGGCGTGAGCTTTGGGGAAGCCGTAGCCTGCAAAGGCTGCCATCAATTCCCAGATATGTTCAGCGGTCGCTTCAGGGATATTGTGCCGCTCATACGTCCCTGCGATAAACTTTTCCTTCAGGGACTGCATCTGTTTTCCGGGATCAAAGTGGCTCATCGCCCGGCGCAAGAGGTCGGCGTCTGCCAGAGATAGCCCAGCCAGCTGGTGAGCGATACGCAATACCTGCTCCTGGTACAGGATGACACCGAAGGTATCATCCAGCACAGGAGCGAGAGAAGGATGCAGGTAAGAAGTGGGCTCGCGGCCCTGGAACCTGCGGATAAAGTTGTCCTTCTGACCGCCGGTCAGGGGTCCTGGCCGGTATAGTGCCAGTGCTGCCATTACGCCGTCCAGGCTGCTGGCCTGGATTTCTTTGAGCGTGAGGCGCATGCCAGGGCTTTCAATCTGGAAACAGCCGATGGTCTTTCCTGCCCTGACCAGCTCGGAGGTGTCCCGATCTTCTTCCGGGATATCATCCAGGCTTCTCAGCTTGCGGTGCGGGAGTGCGGTAAAACCCGAATTAACTCCCTCGACCACATCGCCCAGCACCGTCAGGCCGCGGATACCGAGCAGATCGATTTTGACCAATCCGAGCTGCTCTATCGATTCCAGGTCGAACTGTGTGATCATCATGCCTTTCGCAGCCAGCTGGATGGGAGTCAGGTCGGTGATGGCCTGTGGGGCAATTACGATTCCACCGGGGTGGATGGAGAGGTGGTGTGGAACACCCAGCAAAGCGGAAGCGGTGCGAATGATGGATTGATGCTGCGGGGAAGGAAAATGGCTGGCTAACTCGTCAAAGGGCTGGTCATCGGGAAACTCTCGATCTGCAGGGCTGTACCAGCGGTGGGGAAGAACCTCAATCATTTTGCTAATTTCCGCTGGTGAGAGCCCATGTGCTTTAGCGACTTCGCGCAAAGCGGATCGCCGGCGAAAACGGTTGATCGTGCACACCATCGCGACCCGTTCCCGGCCGTATTTTCGATAGACGAATTCGATGACTTCATTTCGCCTGCGGGAACAAAGATCGATATCGATGTCTGGAAGCGAAGCCCGGGCAGGATTTAGGAAGCGCTCAAAATAGAGGTTCAGACGGATCGGATCGGGAGAGGTGATGCCCAGGCAGTGCGCAACCAGCGACGAAGCCGCCGACCCGCGCGACGAAAAAGGTACTCCCGTCTCGCGGGCGAAAGAAAGGATCTCCTCAACAATCAAGAACAGAGATGAGTAGCCCAGGGATTCGATCACCTGCAATTCATGTTCCAACCTCTGGCGAATGGCAGGTGTAATCTCAGCGAATAATTGGATTGCCCCTTGCTGCGCTTTATTCCTGAGCATCTGGCTGGCATTCATTCCCTCTGGCGTTTCCACTTCCGGCAGGTGCGGGATCCCTACGGGCAGAGCAGGCTGGCAGCGCTCGATGATCTCTGCGATATTGTGGAGAGCGCCCGGGCAATCGACATACCCGGTTTCGAATTCTCCCGGAGACATAAATTTCGCCTCCGAAGAACTTGAGAATTCATTTTGGGTGGAATCCAGGATAGAGTTTTTACGAATGGCGGTAACGACTCGCTGCATTTCCGCCTGGGCAGGCGAAGTGTAATAAATATCCTGGGCGGCGACCAATGGCAAACCGGTTTTTAGCGAAAGTTCCATTAATGCCTGCCTGGTGGATTGATTCTGTGCTCCACCTGGCGGCAGTTCAATATAAAGTCGGTTCTGAAAGACTTCCACCAGGCTGTGCAAATGGTGCTGCGCAAGCTCCAGTGCGCTGGTTTCAATAATTTTCGATATCAATCCCCGGCTCCCACCGGTCAGGCAAATTAAACTTGCGGCTTCCTGGGATAGAATTTCAAACGGGAGAATCCGAGAAGCATCCTCTGAATATGCCAGCACGGCGCTGCTCAGGCGGCACAGGCTGCGCCAGCCTGCTGAGTCCAATGCCAGGAATACCAGGGTCCCGGAGGAGGCTCTGCTGAATCCCTTCTGGGAAGGGGCTTCGACCTCCAGCTCGACGCCAAAAATTGGTTTAATCCCTTCGTCAATGCAGGCATTGTAGAATTCAATCGCCCCGGTGAGATTCAGATGGTCAGTAAGCGCGAGCGCAGCCATTCCTGACCGTGCTGCAGAACGTGCCAGCTCAGCCGGCGAAGCAAGCCCCTCCAGAAAACTATAATACGAGTGGACGTGCAGGTGGGCTAAATCCATTTCCACCAATTTTAGCCTGAATTCTATGAACTGCGTTCCAGGATTCTCCTTCTGCATCTTTGAAACAACTTATAATTGGGTGTTATGGAATCAAACAAGAAGAACCTGGCCATCCTTTTCTTTACCATGGTCGTTATCATGCTTGGATTTGGCATGATAATCCCGGTGATGCCATTTTATATCAAGAGCTTCGGCGCCAGCGGAAGAGCCCTCGGCACACTGATGGCGGTCTATGGCATCACTCAATTTGCCTTTGCTCCCATCTGGGGAGGCCTCTCAGACCGCCATGGGAGAAAACCCATCCTGATGTTGGGTGTGCTGGGGAATGCAATTGCACAGCTCCTATTTGGCCTGTCCACTCAGCTGTGGATGTTGTTCGCTGCCCGGGCGTTATCAGGGATCCTATCTGCAGCTACCTTACCAACAGCGATGGCATATATCGGTGACACTACGACTCATGAGCAGAGGGGCGGCGGCATGGGAATGATTGGGGCCGCGATGGGAATCGGAATGGTGATTGGTCCAGGATTGGGCGGCTTGCTGGGTGGAACAAATTTGTCGGCTCCTTTTTTCCTGGCTGCAGCGCTTTCCTTCCTGTCCTTAATCTTAATCTGGCTGCTACTGCCTGAGCCGCAGATAGTCCGATCGGCTGTGTCAGGGGTAAAGAAAGACAACCAGCTGGTCACTTTGATCAAGGCAGTTACAGGTCCGATCGGAATCCTGCTCCTGTTGTCCTTCCTGCTGACCTTTGGCCTGACCAATTTTGAAGCCGTCTTCGGTTTATACGCGGCTGACCGTTATCAGTACGGTCCCGGCCAGGTGGGGATGGTGCTTACCTTGATCGGGCTTCTCTCTGCGATCGTTCAGGGTGGATTGATCGGACCGATGATTCGCAAAATTGGCGAGGTCCCGATTATCCGCTGGGCGTTACTACTATCAGCCGTAGGATTCATTTTGATGACCCTGCCGCAGACTTTCCTGCAGGTTTTCCTGGCGACCGGTTTTTTTGTCTCGTTCAACTCTCTGCTCAATCCGAGCGTGGCCTCGCTGATATCGAAAAGGACCCCTTACCTGCAGGGGATTACGATGGGTTTGAACAACTCCTACCTGAGCCTGGGCCGCATTTTCGGTCCTTTATGGGCAGGATTTGCCTACGATCTGGGGATGAATTTGCCATTCCTCTCGGGTGCAGTGATCATGCTGGTGGGATTCTTCATCAGCATGTTTGCTCTGGCACCCAATACGGCGGAATTTGCTGAAAGTAAAACCCAGGTGTAATTTTTGGTCTTTGGAAATTGGGGCCATCTACCCGGGATGTTATGGTTCTCGGTGCCAGCAGCGCCAGATCAGTTTGTTGAATCCTTTTGAGAATCAGCAGTCTGCGGTCTTCAGATTGGATTGAAATTACTTTCTGCCAGATAAGCAGATAATCATCCTCAATTACGCTGGATGTCTCATAAGCATGATCCAGGTAATATTCGAAAGCTATGATGTACTCGGGCTGGAAATCGCGGATCAGGTCGGGTGAGATCCACTGGTTTGGAGAGAGAGCTTGCTGGTAAGGCAGCGCCTCGGGGGAGACCAGGCCGATTGGGTCCAGAATTTTCGCCTGGTCCAGGCACCACCCAATGACTCCAATATCCGGTGCCAGCACGGTATCTCCTGCCTGGATTTCGGGTTTAACTTCCTGGCAGGCTTCCCAATAGACAGCTTCTCGCTGTCGATCCGGGTCCCAGCTGGGATTGAAGTGATTGATGGTGAGGGGGATGCCAGGAATTAATGCAATAAGGATCCCAATCGTCAGCCATCGCCATGCTCGTAAGGTTTCAGTTGAAAACCAGGCCGCCGAAGCCACTGAAAGAATACCAATTGGAATCAAAGGCAGGTAATACCATGGGAACCACATGGCGGGATTCTGGATGGACATTAACAAACTGAAAAGGAATGGAAAAGAAAGCCAGGCCGCCATCAAGCGCTTCGATTTTGACAATTTGAAGCTACCAACCACAACTGCCGAAATGCCGGTGACAAAACCAAGTACCAACCACAGCACAGGCAGGTAAATATTCAGCGTCCCGGTGGCGTAGAAAGTTGCCAGGAAGAGAAGTGCATGACCTGCCGGGTTGCGGTAGGCGATGCTTTTTGCCAGAATCGTGTTAGGCAGTAAATGTCCAAAATAAAAAAGAGAGAATAATAACCAGGGAGTGATAATCAGGCAGAAGAGCAGCACGGCTTTCAAGAAACTGCGTCGGTCCCTGAAAAACCAGAGAATAAAAACAGGCAGAGAAGCAATGATGCTGTCCGGACGAATCAAGAATGCCAGCCCGGCCCAGACTGCCGAGGTCCATTTCATCTCTCCCAAAATGAAGTCGTGATACATGAGAAGCAGCAGGGTGATGTATAAAGGCGTCTCCATTCCCCCAGATACCACATCCAGCCGTACTGGTTGGAAAATGTAAGCAATCGATATCAATCCAGCCAGGGCTGAACTCCCGAATATCCTGTTCGATATACGGAACAGCAGCACAGCATTGACTGCTTCAACAACCAGGTTCAACAAATAAGAAAACTGTGGAAGACTCTCGGTCTGAATGATTTTGCCTGCTCCAGCCAGGAGCAGAGTGAATAGAGGCGTAGAAGTTCCTAATACCTGCTGAGGGGGATTATAAACAAAGCCCAATCCGTTGGAGATATTGCGGGCGTAACGGTACGTGATGAATGCATCATCATAAGTTCGCATGTCATAGGCAAAATGACTGAGAATCACGAGGGTGACCAGGATCAACGAGATAAATAAAGGGCTTTTGGAGAGATTCTTCAATCCGGTTCTACCAGAGCTCTATGAATGTGATTTCCATTATAATCATCCGAATGTACTAATAAACAGACTGGCTTACATCTTTGATGGTTCGATATTCATGAATTGAAGGAGACTTATTAGTATGGAGACAGAAACGATCCAATGCTCGATAGTTTTACCGGTTCCCAATGAGCAGCTTTTTCACGCCTGGCTGGACAGCGAAGCCCACACACAATTTACAGGAGCCGGAGCGAAAATTATCCCGGCGCCAGGAGGCAAGTTTTCTGCCTGGGATGGTTATATCAGCGGTGAAACCTTAGAAATTGACCCCCCACACCGCATCCTGCAGTCCTGGAGAACTACGGAATTTTCAGATGACAACCCGGATTCCCTTCTCGAAGTCCTGTTCGAGGTCCAGGATAACGGCACTCGCTTGATCCTTAACCATTCTAGAATTCCTGCAGGGCAGGCAGAGTCCTACCGCCAGGGTTGGGAAGATTATTATTTTCTCCCGATGCGAGATTATTTCTCTTCTGGACAAGAGGGATAATAAAATGTGTGTAATGAATGGAGGTCGAGATGCCTGATGTTTTAGAGTTATGGGAGCATCCAAGCGCGCAGGAGTTTTATATGTTTGCCGGTTGGAGGCAATGGGCTGATGCAGGGATGGTTTCATCCGGATTGCCTGAATACCTGGTAAAACAAACCAGGGCTCACCAGATTGGCATGTTCAGACCAGATGGCTTTTATATGTTTCAAATTCCAGGAACGCACGATCTTGTGCGCCCTGTGGTGAAATTCAAGGAAGGCTATCCAGAGTCGCTTCAGACGCAGCGCAATGAAATCTTTTATGCAGAGTTCCAGCAGCGCGGCTTGATTTACTTCATCGGAGATGAGCCTCACCTTGACATCGAGCGCTATTCAGCGGCAGTATTGGAGATTGCCAGCAACTTCAATGTAAAACGCATCATTGGATTTGGCGGAGTTTATGGCGAGATTCCATACGAAAAAGAGAGGATGATCTCGTGCACGTACAGCCTACCGTCCTTGAAAGACGAAGTCCGCAAACTCTCAGTCAACCTGTCAGATTACCACGGCGGTGCCAGTATAGGATCTTTCCTTTGCCGCCGGGCGGGAGACCTTGACCTGGAATATATCTCCTTTTATGCTTTCGTTCCGACCTATGATTTTTCTTCGATTGCCCAGGTAGGAAGCTCAATCCGCATCGAGCACGATTACAAAGCCTGGTTGGGGATCATGCAGCGTGTGAATTACCTGTTGAAGCTGGATTTCGACCTGACAGATTTAGGAAAACGAAGCAGTCAGCTGGTGCAGGTTCTCGAAGAAAAGATCCAAGAGATAGTAGCGGCCGCGCCAGAGGCCGGAATTCGTGAATACCTGGAAAAACTTTCTGCAGAATACGCAGAAGTTCCTTTCGCGCCGTTGGACGATGTATGGGAAAATGAGATACGACGCCTGCGGGATAAATTTGAGCCAGATGGTGAATGATATAAGGTCGTAATAATCCTGGAAACCCGTCAGACCTCAGCCAGCAGGATGACTGTGGAATGAGGTTGGACAGAATACTGGTCCAGAGGGATTTGTATGGCATCACCCAGGCTGGTAATATCTTCGGGGCTGGGGAGACTCGTGTCAACCAGCCTGCCCCACATGTGACCTGGGGGTAAAGGTGGTAATTCGAAATCCAATCCCTGATCATATGCATTGAAAATGATGTGCAGGCGTTCGCTGCAAACCGCGTTGATTAAAGTGAAGGCAAGCGAATGGGAATTATCCCGCCAATCGGGCTGACCCAATCGTGCGCCGTGCCATATCAGGCGATCCTGAATACTGCCGTTATTCCAAAATTTTTCTTCACGGAATACGCTGCAAGTTTGAACCAGCGAAACCAGCTGGCGGACAAAGCGCAGCAGGTCTGACTCCCTCTCGACATCCTGCCAGTTGAACCAGCTCAACTCGTTATCCTGGCAGTAAGCATTGTTGTTTCCGTGTTGGGAGCGGCGGATTTCATCTCCCATCAGGATCATCGGCGTACCCTGGGAGATCAACAGGATAGAGAAGAAGTTCTTCAGCTGCTTCAAGCGCAGGCTTTGAATCGTGGGATCACTGGTGGGACCTTCAAATCCACCATTCCAGCTGAAATTATGATCGCTCCCATCCTTATTATTATGGCGGTTCAGCTCATTGTGCTTGGAATTATAGGAGACCAGGTCGTTTAGCGTGAAACCGTCATGGGCAGTAACAAAGTTGATGGAACGATTTGGTTCCCGATCGGCTTGCGGGAAAAGATCCCGGCTGCCAGTTAACCGGGATGAGAAGTTTCGAACCGTGCCATTATCGCCGCGCACAAACCGGCGGACGTCGTCCCGGAATGGTCCGTTCCATTCTGCCCAACGGTGCCCGATAAAGGAGCCGACCTGGTAGAGACCTGCTGCGTCCCAGGCCTCAGCGATAATCTTGCTGCCGGCCAGGACCGGGTCGGATTCAATTTCCCAAATGATTGGTGGATTCTTGAGGGGTTCCCCCCATTCATCGCGTGAGAATACGGAGGCCAGATCGAAACGGAAGCCATCCACATGCATTTCCGAAACCCAATACCGTAAGCAATCCAGGATCATGCGCCGGACGATGGAATGATTGGCGTCAATAGTGTGCCCGCATCCGGTGAAATCAAGGTAGCGAGACAGGTCAGCGCGGTCAAGGATATAGTACCCCCGGTTTTCAATTCCCCTGAACGAGAGCAGAGGGCCATCGATATTGCCTTCTGCTGTGTGATTGAATACCACATCCAGGATCACTTCGATGCCAGCTTTATGCAAGGCTTTTACCATGTCTCGAAATTCATCCACAGGTTGAGTCGGGTCTTTCCCGGAGCAGTATCCTGAGTGCGGAGCGAAAAAAGCTACCGGCGAATAACCCCAGTAATTGGTGAGCGAATCCGGGGCATCCTGTTCATCGAACTGCTGAATGGGAAGCAGCTCAACGGTGTTGATGCCCAGGCTCTGCAGGTAAGGAATTTTCTCGATAAAGCCGGCATAAGTCCCCCGATTCGAAGGAGCAACTCCAGAGGAGGGATGGCGCGTGAACCCGCCTACGTGCATTTCATAGATGATGGATTTAGAAAACAGCAGGCGCGGGAATTCATCTCCCTCCCAATCATACCTGCGAGGGTCGATAACCACACTCCTCATTGCGTGGGCACAGTTGTCCCCCCAGCTCTTAGCAGCCTGGCGGTCGTATCTATCGCCCGCTACTACGGCACGGCTGTAAGGATCGAGAAGGACTTTGGAACCATCGAAGCGGTGTCCTTTGGCAGGATCGAAGGGTCCATCCACCCGGTAAGCATACAGCTGACCATGGTTGATACCTTCGATAAAAAGATGCCAATAATAGAAGGTGCGGTTGAATTTCCTGTCCAGCTGGATAACACGGTTCGGAAAATCCGCATCCAAGCCGTCGAACAACAGTAGCTCGACTTGTTGGCAGTTCTTAGAAAATAGAGAGAAATTGACGCCCCCTGCCTGAACTGAAGCACCCAGTGGGTAGCTTTTGCCTGAAAGATTTTTCAGCTGCTTCATGGTCAATAAGTTTACCATGCCGGTCTATTTTCCCACCCGATTGGAATTCATTTCTGTTTATGTTAAACTAGCAGTGCAGAGAATAACAGTAGATTTAGTTACATGTTTCGAGATAAACCTATCTGATGTCCATTAGAGAAAAGAACCAATTTCGACCTGCTCTGATCGGATTATTCCTGCTGCTTTCATTTGTCTTTCCACAATCAAATTCTACTGGTGAAGAGCGAGCGTGGCAAACGATTGTAACCGGGATACAATACCGCTTTTTTATCCTGCCTGGCCCGTTTAACGTTTACGTCGCCCGCCTGGATCGAAATAATCCCCAGGTGACGATCGACAGCAGCATCGCCCAGGGCCGCGTGAGCGGAGGGCTGGAAACAGTGCGTGCAATGGCTGAGCGCTATGACGAATCGGTCAGCTACTGGGGGGAGCAGTGGGGTGGGCGCAGCCAGGTAGTCGTGGCAATTAATGGCTTCTTTTATAATCCGGAGACCGGTATTCCGAGCAGCGGCCAGATATCATCGTCGTGGTATGTCAAGCGTTTTGATGAACGGGAGAACGGCAGTGGGTTCGCCTGGACACTGGAGAGAGCAGCCTTCATCGGTGGGTGCGTGGTTCATAACCGCAGCAGGCAGGTGATTACATTCCTTGAAAACGGCGAAGTCCAGCCATTTGACGACATTAACGTGCCGCGCGCTGACAACAAGGTTATCCTGTACACGCCACAGTATGATGCAACCACGCAAACGCCGGACGAGGGCATCGAAGTGCTGGTCGAGCTAGACCGCCCGCTGATGATCCTTCCCACACCGGGGATGGTCACCGGTGCCGTCCTGGCGGTGAGAGATGGCCAGGGATCTACACCCATCCCATTCGATGCCATTGTGATATCTGCCTCTGGGTCGGCCGCAGAGATTTTGCGCAAGAACGTTCAAATTGGCGATCCGATCGGAATTTCGCAGGAAATCCGCCACTTGGACCCCAGCTGCAAGGAACCGAATACGAACGAATGGTCCAAGACTTTCGCCTCCGTCGGGGCGAGCTACGTGTTTCTTAAGGACGGAGTGATCCAGCGGTTGGGAGAGACGGGCCAGATCCTGCGCTCTGCACGCACTGCGGTCGCCTATAACCAGGATTTCATTTACTTCTTCGTAGTGGATGGCCGTGACAGGCTTAACAGCCTGGGTATGAGCATGGTGGAGCTGGCTGTTTTTTCGAAAAACTACCTGGGTGCCAGCTGGGGTACGGCATTGGATGGCGGTGGCTCGTCAACCATGGTGATACAAGGACAGCTGAAGAATAACCCAACCACGGAAGTGCAGGAAGAAAATTCCAGCTCACGGCACATCGAACGGGCAGTTGCCAACGGGCTGATGATGGTGAATATCCTGCCGATGGAAGTTTCCACCAGGTTCGATCCAGGAAACGCAGTGACGATCACGGCAGATTCAGAGGTGAACATGCGGCTTGGCCCGGGAACTAACTTTCCTGTCCTGACCACTCTTCTGCCTGGAAGTAAAGGGGTGATTATTGACCATGCGAATGGATTGAACGGAATACTCGCAAAAAACCTGAATTGGTGGAAAGTCTCTTTTGGGGAGTACGAAGGCTGGGTAAGTGAAGAGTATCTGCGATAAAATTACCAGCAGCATTGAAAAAATATTTTGGGGTGGGAATGATGCTTTTTGATAGATAAACAGCCAATTTCAGTTTACTCAAAAAATCCAGGAGGCACCCATGAATTTTGACCTTACTGACGAGCAGCGCATGTGGCGTGAGGCCGTGCATGCCTTTGTTGCCAAAATAGTGAAACCTGCTGCTCAACGCGTGGATGAAGAAGCTGTTTTCAACTGGGACGCCGTGCGAAAAATGGGTCCTTTAGGATTATTGGGTTTGAATGTGCCGGAGGAGTACGGCGGTGCCGGAGTCGATGCGATTAGCGCCGCCATCGCGATCGAAGAAATCGGTTGGGGGTGCGGGAGTACCGGGCTTTCAATTGCAGCCCACAATGGATTGGGATGCGGGTCAGTGTCCCTCTTCGGGACGAGCGATCAAAAAAGTCGTTTCCTCCCCGCGGTGGTGGATGGTAAGGGGAAGCTGGCTGCCCTTGCTTTGACGGAGCCAGGGGCGGGATCCGATCTGCAGGGCGGCGTGCGAACAAAGGCCACTCGCCAGGGGGATGGATGGATATTGAACGGCTCAAAAGCCTGGTGTACCAATGCTGGCATCTCGGATTTTATTGTCACCCTGGCTCGCACCGATCCTGTGGAGGGCTCGCACTCATTAAGCATGTTCATCGTACCAGCAGATACACCCGGTCTGCATATTGGACCGCAAGAGAAGAAGATGGGGTTGAAAGGCTCGCCCACCCATTCAATTACTTACGAAGGTGTGCGTGTGCCTTACCAGAATTTGCTCGGAAATCAAAATTCCGGACTTCAGCAGGCCCTGGCGGTGCTGGATGGAGGCCGGATCGGGATCGGCGCCCTTTCCGTAGGCCTGGCGCAGGCTGCTTTTGAAGAAGCCATACGCTATGCCCAGGAACGGCAGGCTTTTGGGCAGGCGCTGGCTGGCTTCCAGGCCATCCAATGGATGCTGGCAGACGCGGCCACCGAGATTGCGGCTGCCAGGATGATGGTTTATCACGCAGCCTGGTTGAAGGACCAGAATCGGCCATTCAGCAAACAGGCTGCCATGGGTAAATTATTTGCTTCTGAGGTCGGTGAGCGAGTGAGCCGGAATGCCATACAGATTCACGGTGGATATGGGTACAGCCGTGAATATCCTGTTGAAAGGATTTACCGGGATGCCCGCCTGATGACAATCGGGGAGGGGACCAGCGAAATGCAACGCATGGTCATTGCCCGGCATGTCCTGCATGAAGAATATTAAATCCTAAGGGCCGGAAGCTTCGGCAGTCGTTGGATTGAGCGTCTTCCAGTGGGCCAGAGGAAAGTAGATGAATTCTGCCTTGCCGATGATATTCTCGACCGGTACCATTCCCCATTGATGCGAATCGGAGGAGTTATTGCGGTTATCGCCCAGGACGAAAACCATGCGTTCCGGGACAACCCAATTTCCACGATAGATCGGTGGGGCCTGGATGTACGGTTCTTTCTGCAGAACATCGTTGACAAAGACCCGCCCGGTATCGATCTTGATCATGTCCCCTGGTAAACCGATAATGCGCTTGATGTATGGCTCCCCTAGGGGATCCGGAGGCGGGAGGAATACGATGACATCGCCGCGCCTGGGGGTGCTGATCTTATATGCCAGCTTGTTGACCAGGACAAAATCCCTTTCATTCAAGGTCGGCTGCATGCTGATGGATTGAACCCGAATCCTGGCGGATATAGCGTTAATGGCGAAATATAGAACCAGTGAGATCAGCAGCGTCTGGAATATTTCCAACAGAAACCGGCGCAGCTTACCGGCACCTTCGTTGACTTCCTGTGGGTCAGGATCGGGGTGCGATTCCGTGAAGAAATTATCCATTCTATGGTTCAACCAGCAGGGTGAAATGGATGGCCTGCTTCGGCATCTGGCGATTCATGTAGCAATTGTACCGCATGGGGCAGCACCGGCAAGATCACCTGCAGGTTCTCGACCGCGGCTTTAGGATTCCCAGGGAGGTTTACGATCAGGGTGTTTTTCCTGATTCCAGCTGCCGCGCGCGACAGCATGGCATGCGGTGTGATCGCCAGGCTTGCGCTGCGCATCGCTTCTGCCAGGCCTGGAGCGTCGCGCTCGATCACCGCCCTGGTTGCTTCTGGAGTTATATCGCGCGGGCTGAAACCCGTACCTCCAGTCGTAAGGATCACATCCAGCTCGCCAGATTCGCACCAGGCTGTGAGTGTCTTCTCAATTGACAATCGATCGTCTGGTAGAACCTGCTGGTAGATAATATCCCACTTCTGAGTTTTAACGGCTTCCGCAAGCATTGGCCCAGTGGCATCGAGTCGCTCACCTCTGGCTGAGCGGTCAGAAACCGTCAGAATTGCCACGCGCAGAACCGGTTCAGGGGATGTCTTTTGCATAAGTATAAAGCTCCATGCGCTGCCAACCGCGTTTCTCATAGAATTCGATGGCGTTTTGATTGTCCTTTGTGACCAGTAAGTAATAACGGTGACAGCCTTTCGATTTCAACCTGAGTTCTAATTCTTCGACCAGCCTGGAGGCAATACCCAGATTGCGGAAATCTTGCTCTACTGCTAAATGATACATGATCCCGCGCCGGCCGTCGAAGCCACCCAGAATACTGCCTATGATCCGACCTCCCGCTTCAGCAATCAGGAAGAGATCGGGATCCCTCAGGCTTTTCTTCCCAATTTCTTCGAGGGTGTCTGATCTACGCAGATGAATACCAGGACCGGCTGCCTCCCACAGTTTATAAACCGCAGGATAATCGTCGGGAAACTTGAATTGGCGGATCGAGACAGGCAAATCAAGCGATTCCATGGCAAAAAACAAGCAGAAATCCAGGCAGGCCGGTCATAATTAAAGGGGGTTAGTGGTCGTGTGATCCTGGATACCAGCTATCGCAGGGTCAGCGACCAGGGCCGCATTCAATACGTCTTCGATAGTCTCTGAGAAAACGAAGTGGATCGTGTTGCGGACCTCTTCTGGCAGGTCTTCCAGGTCGGCCTCATTGCGCTTTGGCAGGATTACCGTATGCAATCCGGAGCGGTGCGCCGCCAGCACTTTCTCTTTAATCCCCCCAACCGGCATCACCTGGCCGCGCAGGGTGATTTCACCCGTCATTCCAACTTTAGCATTCACAGGGCGGCCGGAGATGAGGGACACCAGGGCTGTGGCGATTGCAACCCCAGCCGAAGGGCCATCTTTGGGCTGTGCACCTGCCGGGATGTGCAGGTGAATATCCGAGTTTGAGAAGAAATCAGGCTCCAATCCTAAGGCCGCGCTGCGCGAACGGACATACGATAAAGCTGCTCGGGCGGATTCCTGCATTACGTTCCCAATCGACCCGGTGATTTGAAATCCCTTGTCACCGGGCATTTTGGTAGCTTCAATGAACAAGACATCTCCGCCTACTGGTGTCCAGGCCAGGCCGGTGGCCACACCCGGGATCGAAGTCCGGATGGCGATGTCATCGTCTTCGAAGAAGTGCGGCCTACCCAGGATTTCGGAAACTTTAGCGGTATCCAGGGATGTATGCTCGACGCCATTTTCGGCAATGCGGGTGACAAGTTTTCGGCAAATCGAGCCGATCTGCCGTTCCAGGTTGCGCACACCGGCCTCGCGTGTGTACGACCGGATGACTGTCATCAAGCCCGGGTCAGTAAATTCAACTTCACCCTGGCGCAGTCCATTTTCGATCAACTGGCGTGGGATCAGGAAACCTTTGGCGATGGAAATCTTCTCTCGGTCGGTGTATCCCGATAATGTCAGAATCTCCATGCGGTCGCGCAGTGGGTCCGGGATTGGCTCCAGCAAGTTGGCGGTGGTGATGAACATTACCTGCGAGAGATCGAAAGGAACTTCCAGATAGTGGTCACGAAATTCGACGTTTTGCTCAGGATCCAGCACTTCGAGCAATGCCGAAGCGGGATCACCGTGAAAATCGAATACCAGCTTATCGACTTCGTCCAGCATGAAGATTGGATTACGGGATTCAATCCTGCGCATAGCCTGCAGAATGCGGCCTGGTAAAGCGCCGATGTAAGTGCGGCGGTGGCCGCGAATCTCGGCTTCATCGCGCATTCCGCCAAGAGACATGCGTACGAATTTCCTTCCCAGCGTACGGGCGATCGAACGGCCCAAGGAAGTCTTTCCCACCCCGGGAGGCCCGACAAAGCACAGTATTGCTCCTTCGCGGATGCGGTGGACGTCGTCCAGGTTTGATTGGGTAAACTCGGCTGCGCGTTCTTTCCGCAGTTTACGCACAGCCAGGAATTCCAAAATCCTCTCTTTGATATCCTCCAGGCCGTAATGATCCTGATCAAGTACCTGGCGGGCATGGGAAATATCAAGATTATCTTCGGTAAACGCGGACCAGGGCAGGGAGACCAGCCAATCCAGGTAGGTGCGAATAACGCCATACTCTGCAGCAGCTGCAGGCAACCGGCTGAGGCGGTCCAGCTCGCGGCGGGCTTGTTTGGCTGCCTCTTCTGGCATATTAGCCAGCTCAATTTTCTTGCGGAACTCATCCACTTCAGCTGCTTGCTCGTCTTCTTCACCCAGTTCACGTTGAATCGCTTTAAGCTGCTCACGCAGGAAGTACTCACGCTGGACTTTGTCGATTTCCGAGCGAGCTTCTGCCTGGATTTTCTGCCCCATCTCCAATACTTCCACTTCGTGTGTCAGGATACCCACCAGGCGGTGCAATTTCGCGGAAGTAGAATCTTCCTCGAGCAGCGTCTGAGCTTCCTGCAGCTCCATACGCTGGAAATTGGCGATGGTGTAGACAGTCTGAAGAGGATCTTCCAGGGAGATTACAGAAGCGACCAGCTCCCGTGGGATTGAAGGCACCATCTCAGCGATGTGTTCGAACTGGTTGCGAGCGTTGCGAGCCAGCGCCTCCAGCTCGAGACCCTCTTCAACCGATTCGGGTGACTGTTCGATTTCCGCCTTCAAGTATGGATCTTCCTGGATGTAATGCGTCGTCCTGCAGCGCGCCAGACCCTGCACGACCAGCCGGATGGTGCCATCCGGCGCTCGGAACATGCGGTGTACCATGGCAACGGTGCCGATCGGGAAAAGGTCTGCGGGTCCGGGCACTTCCAGCTCGGGATTTCGGGATGTCACAACTGCGATCAGGCGCTCGTCACTCCCCATCACATCATCGACCAGGCGGATGGAACGCATCTGGCCAATAGTCAATGGGACTGCGGTGTGGGGAAATACTACCAAGCCGCGCAAAGGTAAAACCGGTAAAACCCGCGGTAACTGATCCTCAATGCGAGGTTCTAGAAGGCTCTCTTCCCCTGTCTCGCTTTCCGACTGGACGATGCGAGGTATGATCGGCAGGGTGATTAATTCTTCAAACCCTGCCTGCTGCTCATAAAGCCAGTTGAGCATTTCAAGGATGCTGGTGTTCCAACGGGTGGCTGGCATAGATCTCTTGTGTTCTCTACATTTTCTCTTTTGAATTTAAGCGCTGAGGAGAATCTGGCGTGGCTGAGATTTGAGCATGGTCACCTTCAGGAAGCCATCACCATACACAGCCTGCACCTGGTCCGTCTCGATTGAAGCTGGCAACTCAAAAGATATATTGAATTCACCGAAGAGTATCTCCATACGGTGATAGGCTCGGCGTTCGGGTATCTCCTGCCTGAAGCCGGTGATCAATAACTGCCGGTTCTTCAGCTCGATGGAGAAATCTTTTTCATCCATTCCCGCGATTTCTACCCTCACTACGAGCTCAGTATCCGTCTCGTAAATATCCATCGGGGGATTCCAGGTCAGGCTGCGGGAAATCATATATTTGATATCAATTGGAAAGTGGTCAAAATTTAGAATGTACTGTAATAACTTAGTGGCGCCCCTGGCGGGATTCGAACCCACAACCAATAGCTTAGAAGGCTACTGCTCTATCCTTTGAGCTACAGGGGCAATTGATGAAATCTTAACATCCCGGGCACGGGCGTAAACCCTTGTATACGCGGGTGCCAGATAGAGTTTTCAGGATCGTAGTCGCATCACGATTTAACTGCTGCCCCAACTCGACCGGTGTCAGTGGATTGTTGCCGTTTGCTAACAACAGCCGGAATACCGCCTCGACCAGTGAGGTTTGGTTGGTGATGAATGTGGGGAGCCTGGCACAGTGAGAGATTAATATGTGCTGGAGACCGTCTACTCGCTGCACCTCAGCCGTCTGTGGATCGATCCAATCAACGGTGGCTGTGAGATCCATGCTGGCGAACGCTTTCTGGTGTTCCGCACACAAGAAACTCTGTAGATATACGCGCCAATCGCGGTCATTATGACGCCACCAATCGAAGTCAATATGAAAGCGGGTTTCAATGGTTGGCCTGACCAGACTGATGCGCTTGACTTCGACCAATTTTTCCTTCCTTTTGAAATACTCCCCGTAATATTTGCCTGCCGGTTAATTACCCGATTCAGGTTCGCTCAGGCGAAAATGCAGGTCTCCAACATGTGAAAACCAGGATTTTGAAGCCAGTAGCGCAAGAATTGGTCCGGGTGGTGACCTCCGGATGACATTGACTGCTGCATACAATTCGGTGGCATGAACGTGGCTCTGTGGATTTAATTTTGCCAGTTCTCTGACCGTGTTCAGCACAAGGTTCTCAAATGGTACCTGGTGTTTCTGGTTCTTGAGCCAGACTTCATCCAGAGCTTCCTCGTCAGGGATGGCGATTGCCATACGCTCATCGACTGTGCCGGAAACCACCTGTTTAAGCATCGCAAAAACAATACCGCTGTCTGATCCAACCAGGACGGTGCGAATCCATTCTCGGCTTGGTCGGCGGCTGTCGGTTGAGATGATCACCTGCCCGGGTTTGCTACCTTTTTTCAACCGGATAATGCTGCCTGGCATCACACCATGCTTTTGGTACCATTCCGCCAGTCCGTGCACATAACGTTTTTCCCTCACTACCCAACCAGGAAACTCTTCACCTGAGTCGCCATCGACCAGCATAAACCGGATGCGCGGAGCCTCATAGGCGGTTGGGAAGAGGTGCCGCACTCTAGCTGAAAGAGGCAGGGTACCGGATCGACAGTGGGGGTAAATTAGCTTGATCTCACCGTCGTCCATGTGCCTGTAGCTGGCGGTGACAGGAGAAAGCTCGTCGCTCAACATCTGCTCCAAATCGAGCATATCTCCAGAAATTAATGAGCGATCATATTCGATCGGTGTATATCGCAGATGAACAGGAGGCTCCAAAACCTCCGCTGGTTCCAGCCGGCGCAGAAACCACAACACATCACCGGCAGGTCCGACTTCATCGAACCGGGTGTCTTCCTGCAGGGCCAGGTCAAAAGAAAATTCCACCAATTTTGGATTCACTCCTGGAGCCAGCTCGATCTGTTCAAGCAGTGTGTTTGTAGTCAGCGGACCGCCTCCGGCTTCATCCAGGACAGCTTCGGCCAGGTTCAGATGCCCGACATTGGTATCCACCAGGATTGCTCGAGGAAACCAGCGACCAGCAATGCGGACAAAATCGGGATTGGTGGCCAGATCCTCTTCCAGGATATCGGTCAAATCATCAGAATATTGCTCGAGGACTGCTTCCCGGTCGAATTGATCGGATTCATCCGTGATTTTGGGGGGTTGGTTAAGAATATGGTCTTCGACGCTGGCAGCAAATTCCCGCTTGATTCCGTTACCAAATTCAACCTGGATCACCTGGAAGTCAGCTAAATCGGGGTTTTCTCCGGGACGTATTCCAATTACTTCCCCGTGCGACCACTGCAGGGCAGGGAAAATCAACTTTTGATTCAGAGAATAGCTTTTTATCGGTTGGTAAAGATCTCCGCCAGACGTACGTTGTTTCTCGATTATTTTTTTCTGGCGTCCAATTCGCTCCTCCACCAGCGCATTGACCAGTTCCTGGGATGTCAGTGGAGTTTCCAATTCCAGGAGGTGATTATAGAGAAACTCGATATCCTCGCCTTTTAGTGTGAACGTCTCCCAGTAGCTAGTTTCAATTGTTGTCGTGACCATTCAATAATTCCCACGCGCTAAAACGACCGCACAGACTGCTTATTTTCATGCGTCGCCAAGACTTGTTTATTTTTGTTTTGAATTCAGGCGCCAGTTTGCTCATTTGCGCCATATAGCAGAATATATTATACTCGATGGAGAATGCAACCGAGTGAGGCATCATTGCGGAGATGACTAATGGCTGAGACTGAATGGGAAGTAGTGACTGAGACTGCAGGCTCGTTCAAAGCAGACATGCTGAAAGGCTTGCTGGAAGCGCAGGGTATCCCAGTCCTATTATCACAAGAGGGTTTGGGTCATTCCGTATATTCGCTGACGGTAGGACCTCTGGCGAGGGTACAGGTCCTGGTACCGGCAGAGCTTATCGATCGCGCACAAAGCGTATTGAACGATTTGGAAAGCGGGGCATTTGAAGAAGAAGGCGATGCGGAACCGCCGGAAGGCGATGCGGGCTGATTGAGCACCAACTGGAGGATTCTATTGGATTGAAGGGAAACCCGTCTCCAGCCATTCCAGGGGATCGACCTGAACACCGCCGACCCACACTTCCCAATGTAAATGGGGTCCAGTTACCCTGCCTGTCCCACCGACCAACCCGATTACCTGTCCGGGTGTGACTTGATCTCCAACTTTCACTAGAATCTCGGACTGGTGAAGGTAGCCAGTATAGACTCCCCAACCATGATTGATCATCGTGGCGTTCCCGCGCACCGTCATCGGACCGGCGAATACCACCGTTCCGGCAGCGGGAGCCAGTATATTCACACCGACCCCGCCGCAAAAATCCAATCCTGAATGGAAATATGAGTAAGCACTGCCGTTATATGACCGCCGGTTGCCGTATTTGGATGGCCAGCAGTCACTAAAAGGAGGCGGAGCAGGGGTGGTGAAACTGCCCTCCCATTGTTTTTCTGGAGTTACGGGAGCAGCTAACGCCGCCCATTCGGCATCTTCAGGTGCGGTCACGGCCGGATCGATCGTCTCAGGACTGACGGTGAGCACCGGATCGAATGGGTAATTTCCACTGGTTACCAGTACAGCCTGGGAGAAAGCAAACGAAGGCCTGTTACCCGCTGCATCTGCTGGCAGCGTCCCAGTGATCGTCAAAGAATACAGGCCGGGTGGAGTCATGGCATGGATCCCCTGCAGAGCAGTCAGGCTGCCGTCGTCCGATTCCAGGAAATGCAGCTCCCGGTCGATCAGTGATCCGCTGAATGTAGTGCCTTGCTCCGCAGCGATGCTCATCACTGATGTGTTCCCCTGAACCAGCAGGGAAGGGTTGATAGTGATGGTGTAAATTTCACCGGGAAGTGCGCTCGGTTTGGAGATTTCACTTTCATCTGAGGCTGCATTCTCATTCGAATGCATCACATCCCCTGAAATAAGTTGCCAGAGAGAAGGCAGATCGTTCTCCAGCGCCAACGTCCAGGGATTCGTGCTGTTAATAACCGCTAATTCAAGCAGTGATTGGCCGCTGGTCAACAGCATCCGGCTTTTTTCCTCGATGGCAGTATTTTCTTCGAGCAACACCAGGCTGGCACCCACAAACAATTCAGCAGGACTAGCGATGTGATTCAGCTGGGTCAGTGTCTCGACTGGCAAATGGTATCGTCGGCCAAGACTGCGTAAATTATCGCCATATCCTACCGTGGTGGTGGTGAGGGTACCCTGTATGCCTTCGAGGCCTGGAATGATCAAGCGCGCCCCGACACTTAACTGGCTAGGATCGGTGATGCCGTTGGTTTGAGTTAAATCATCTATTGAAACCCGGAAACGAACGGCGATTTCCCACAGGGAATCGCCATCCTGCACAACGTATACAGCATCCTCAGATTCCTGGGCCAGGGCAGTCTGAACCGGTGCAAAGAACATGAGAAATGCAAAGAATGCCAGGCTTAATTTCCAGGCAATTTGAAAGCATTTGGTTCTTCTGAAAAAAAACATTCGACTTACCATACAAAACGAACCATTCGAATTCTGTTATTTTTGCTTTTCTGTTTCGACCTCAAACTCAATTCGATCACCAATTTGAAATTCGTTCAACCATTCAGTAGATAATTCTAAAATATAACAGGCAGGCAACCTGGGGACGTAAGCCGGTCGCCAGCGTTGGGCGATTTGTTTATCGACAACGACGTAATCTGAATTGATCCAGATTATCGCCAGGTCCATCCACACTCCAAGCATGTGAATTGTGGAATTTATGCGGCTTTCCCTTGGCTGCACCAGCAGAAGACCGCGGTTGGAGGGGATCGACCGCCTGAAGGTCAGTCCTCTCAAGCGGCAAAGAAATGAAGAGCAGTATTTTGCCCATAGAGGTGATTTTAATGGCCTGGTGTAATTCCTTATTCCCACCACGCGCATCGCTCGTTCATATCCTTAATTGCTTAGAAATTCCACTCTCAACTTGCAAGGATTTCTTCCTTCAAGGAGAATGCCAGAAGTAGTTTACCATAAGCGCTGACGAACCATCATCACAACTAACCCTTGCCACGTGTAACTCATCAGGCTATAATCATTGGATTAGCGTGATTGGCGTAACGTGAAACGTGAATTCACGTTTCACGTTTTCTTTTTCAGGCAGAAATTTGAAGATGAACCGAGGGTTGAATGATTGATGTGAATGATCTCCGAAAAGGAGTCACATTTGAATATGATGGCAGCCTGTATAAAGTGCTGGACTATCACCATCATAAACCGGGGAGAG
>Ga0209254_10000870_pt1 | contig 26455 bp, 25 predicted proteins | sample FrelakmetDIP11DI_FD_187148 | JGI IMG/M metagenome (GOLD analysis project Ga0209254, IMG submission 187148) | Freshwater lake sediment microbial communities from the University of Notre Dame, USA, for methane emissions studies - DIP11 DI (SPAdes)... | ecosystem: Environmental > Aquatic >...
GTCCGTCACGCTGAACATCCGCCGCCCTCTGTCCCAACGCATGCGGTATCGTGCTCCATGCAAAGCTAAGGAATCAGTGCCCCATGAAACTCTACACAGGTGACCTCAGCCCGTACTCGGCCAAGGTACGTATGCAGATTTACGCCAAGGGCATTACCGACATCGCGTTCGAACGGCCGCCCGGCTTTCTGCAGGGCGAGTTCAGCAAAACCTCGCCACTCGGCCGCATTCCGGCACTCGATATCGATGGCGACGTGATGCCCGAGTCCGAGGTGATCGCCGAGTACCTCGAAGAATGTTATCCGCTGCCATCGTTGCTCGGCAGCACGCCGCGCCAGCGTGCGCAGGTGCGCACCGTCGCGCGCATCGCCGACATTTATCTGATGAACAACATCTTCATGGCGCTGCCGCAGGTGCGGCGCACGTCGCGCGTAGAAGCGATCCGCGACTTGTTCGTGGCGCAGGTGACACGTGGCATCAACGCGCTGGAACACTACCTGGGCGATGGCCGTTGTGCGGTGGGCAACAGCCTGACGCTCGCCGACTGCAGCCTGGTGCCGGCGCTGTTCCTGTGTGAACACGTGGTGCCCACCTTGGACGTGGACAACCCCATCCCGAACCGAACGCGCACCGCCGCTTATTGGCAACGCATTCAGCAGGACCCGCACGCCGCTCGCGTGCTTGCCGAGATGACCCACGGCCTGGCGGAGCGGCGCGCCGGGCGCGGTTGAAGCCGGGCCAACATCGCGCTGCGCGGCCGGGCTCGGACTCGATCAGCGTCCGTCGCGACCGGAAGTCCGACGCTACCCGCCCTGAATCCGCGGCAGCAGAAAAACCTCTGCCCCTTCAGGAATCGGTTGGTTGCGGTCGTCCCGATAGATTTCACCGTTAATCGATACGGCGATGCCTTCCGTTAGCCGGCTCTGAATCCTCGGATAACGCTCGGCGAGCTTGCGGAGCAACTCCCGGATCGTCGCGGCCTCGATCGCTATCGACGCCGCTCCGCCGACAAATTCGCGGAGCGACGACGATACGTTGACCTCGATCATCAGCCGGCGGTGCGCTCGCGCTGGGCGGTCTTGATCGCCTTCAGAATGCGCGGCGGCGACATCGGGATGTGTGTCATGCGCACTCCCGCCGCATTCGACACCGCGTTCGCGATGGCGGCCAGCGGCGGCACGATCGACGTTTCGCCGACGCCGCGCACCCCATAGGGATGGTTCGGATTCGGGATTTCCAGAATCTGCGTGTCGATGAACGGTAGATCGGAGCAGACCGGTATTCGATAGTCGAGAAAGCCCGCGTTCTGCAGCCGGCCATCGGCGCCGTAGACGTACTCCTCGTTCAGCGCCCAGCCGATGCCTTGCGCAGCGGCGCCCTGGAACTGACCTTCCACGTAATCCGGATGAATTGCTTTGCCGGCGTCCTGAATCACCGTGTAACGAATGACCTGGGTCTTGCCGGTTTCCGGATCGACTTCGATGTCACAGATGTGCGTCGCGAACGACACGCCGGCGCCGTCGGCCACCACTTCGTTGTGGCCGGCAATAGGACCGCCGGTGCGCGGCGATGCGGCGGCGAGTTCTGCCAGCGTCAATTCGTTGAGGTTGCCGTGCTCGGCGCGCAGTGCAACGGCGCTGCCGTTGCGCCACTCGACATCCGCAACGTCGATGTCCCAGGTCTTCGCGGCGCGTTCTTTGAGCACTTCAATTGCGTTGCGTGCGGCGAAGATCGTCGCCATACCCGAGGAGAACGTGCCGCGGCTCCCCTCTGTGGTGTCGTTGTGGCCGAGCGACGCTGTGTCGCCAATCGTGCACTTGACGCGCTCGTAGGGAATGCCGAGTTCTTCCGCGGCGATCAGTGACAACGACGCACGCGCGCCGCCGACATCGACCGTGCCCACGGTAAGCGACACCGTGCCATCGGTGCCGATGTTCAGATCCGTGCACGTCTGACCGCCGAAGTTGAACCAGAACCCGCATGCCATGCCGCGCCCCTGGTTTTTCTTGAGCGGCGCTTTCATGTGCGGATGATTTTTTGCCGCCTGCAGCGTCGGCCCGATGCCGATCGGTCCGTACGTCGGGCCATAGGACGCGCGAGTACCTTCCTTCGCGGCGTTTTTGATGCGGAAATCGACGGGGTCCATGCCGATTTCAGCGGCCACCAGATCCATCGTACTTTCCACTGCAAACGCCGCCATCGGCGCCGACGGCGCGCGGTAGGCCGCGACCTTTGGCCGGTTCACGAGCACGTCGTAGCCGATCGACTTGACGTTTTCGAGGTCGTAACACGCCCATGACGTCATCGCGCCGAGCATGCCCCAGATCGACGGGAACGCGCCGTCCTGATAACGCAGTGTCGCCTTCGCCGCGGTGATCCGGCCATCCTTCGTTGCACCGATCTTCACGTCGATCGACGTCGAACAGGTCGGGCCGGTGGCACGGAACACTTCATCGCGCGTCATCACGAGCTTGACCGGGCGATTGGCCTTGCGCGACAGCGCGAGTGCCAGAGGCTCGACCCACACATGGGTCTTGCCGCCGAAGCCGCCGCCAATTTCGGAGGACGTCACCTTGAGCTTGGCGATGTCCATGCCGAGCAACGTCGCGCAGACGGTGCGAAACGTAAAGTGCCCCTGGGTCGTGACCCACAGTTCGCCCTGCCCGTCGGGACCGACACTGGCCAGGCACGCGTGCGGTTCGATGTAACCCTGGTGGGTCTGCTCGGTCTTGTAGCTTCGCTCGATGACAACATCAGCGCGCGCAAAGCCCGCTTCCACGTCGCCGTGGCCGAACTCGGTCACCTGCGAGACGTTGGATGCCTTGGTCGGCTTTGGTTCGACACCGGTGGTGCGCACGTGCGGTTGTACGATCGGCGCGCCGGGCTTCATCGCTTCGTCCACGTCGGTGACGTGCGGCAGAATTTCGTAGTCGACCTTGATGAGCTTGAGCGCCTTGCGCGCGGTTTCGGCATCGATCGCGGCGACCGCGGCGACCGCATGGCCGTCGTACAGCGCGCGGCCGCGTGCCATACAGTTCTCGAGCGTGTCGAGCATGCCGCGATCGCCCTTGGTCAGATCCGGCAGGTCGGCACTGGTGATGACGGCCTTGACGCCTTTGAGCTTCTCGGCCTTCGACGTATCGATCTTCTTGATCTTCGCGTGCGCATGCGGCGAGCGCAGCACCACACCGACGAGCTGACCGGGAGCGAACGCGTCGGCGCCATACTTCGCCCGACCGGTCACTTTGTCGACGCCATCGGGACGCAGCGGCCGCGTGCCGACGATCTTGAATTCCTGGTTGGTGAATTTTGTATCGTGTGCCACTTGGACTTAACCTCCGGGGTTCGTTGCGGGGTCGGATCCGAAGAAGCCGACGATGGCGCGGAGCACGTTCAACGCTGTTTTTTCCTGACGTCTTTTGCCGCTGCGCTGACTGCGCGGACGATCTTGTCGTAACCGGTGCAGCGACACAGGTTGCCTGCCAGCGCGTAACGGATTTCTTGCTCGTTCGGATCGGGGTTGCGGTCGAGCAGCGCCTTCGCCGCAACCAGGAAACCGGGTGTACAGATGCCACACTGCAGCGCTGCGTGGGCGATGAATTGGGTCTGCAGCGGGTGCAGCGCGCCATCGATTGACAGGCCCTCGACGGTGGTCACTTCGCGTCCTTGCGCTTCCGCGCCGAGCACCAGGCACGCACACACCAGACGCCCGTCGAGCGTGACACTGCACGCGCCGCAGTCGCCGGTACCACACCCTTCCTTTGCACCGGTCAGGCCGAGGCGATTGCGCAGCACGTCAAGCAACGTCTCGCGCGGATCGCAGACGTACTCGACTGCATCGCCGTTGATCGTGGTGGCAACGTGAATTCCCGACATCATTTTCCCCCTGCGCGCTGATACGCGATTCGGGCGGCGCGGCGCGCGAGGACGCCTGCCACCTCAGTTCTGAATTCGATCGTGCCGCGTTTGTCGTCGATCGGCCGGCAGGCCGCTTCGCAGGCAGAGGCAAGTTTTTCCAGCGCCGCGTCGTCGAGCCGCGTGCCAACGATCGCTTTGGCGGCCGCAGCGACCAGCAGAACCGTCGGCCCAACCGCACCAAGCACCACGCGCGCCCGTTTGATGACGCCCTTCGGCCCGAGCGTAAGATTGACACCCGCGCTCACGACGGCAATGTCCATCTCGGTGCGCGGGATGAAGCGCAGATACGCATCGCCCGACTTCGGCGCCGGCTTCGGTAGCGTGATCGCCTCGATGATCTCGCCCTTCTTCAGCGACGTTTTGCCCGGACCCGTGACGACCTCCTCGACGGCTACGGTGCGCCGACCCTTCGGCCCGACGACGATGGCCTTGGCGCCCGCCGCGACCATGGCCGGTACGCTGTCTGCCGCGGGCGATGCATTGCACAAGTTGCCGGCGATGGTGCAGCGGCTCTGAATCTGATCCGAACCGATCAGATTGGCCGCCTCGACAACACCCGGCCAGGCTTTCTTCAATGCCGCGTTTTCGCCGAGCACCGCGCAGGGCACCGCGGCGCCGATTCGAAAACCCGCTGAAGTGCGTGTCATCGTCTGCATCGACGGTATTCGCTTCACGTCGACCAGCAGATCCGGCTCGACCAGGCCGCTTTTCAAACGGACCAGCAGGTCCGTGCCGCCGGCGAGCAGAAAGGCGCTGCCTTTGGCCTTGGCCAGCAGCCCTGCGGCTTCTTTGGTGGTCGTCGGTGCTTCGTATCGCATTGGCGGGTGCCTCATGTTTCGCTAAGCGATCGTGCCTACGTCTGCGCAGTCCAGCAAGGGGTTGACGTGAAACGATTTGCGTAGCGTGCATAACGCGGATTTGGCTGCCGGGCGAACATGCCTCAAGATAGCCGCGCTAACGACATCATTGGAGTGAGGACATCATGGCGATCGATTTTGAGATACCAACCGAAGCAAAGGCCATTCGCGAACGTGTGCGCAAGTGGGTGCATGACGAATGTGCACCCGCCGAAAAACGTCTGCTCGCCGGCGGCGACTACAAAACAATACTCGGCGAACTGCGCAAGAAGGCGCGCGCCCAGGGGCTCTGGTGTCCGTTCATCCCGAAGGAATACGGCGGCATGGGACTCGGACCGCTGGCCAACGCGCTGGTGCAGATGGAACTCGGCGAGAGCTATCTCGGCGCGCTGTCGATGAATACGCAAGGCCCCGACGACGCGACGATGCTGACGCTGCTGGAGCACGGCACGCCGTTTCAAAAAGAGAAATTTCTCAAGCCGCTGCTCAACGGCGACAAACGCATCTGTTATTCGATGACGGAAAAAGCCGCCGGCGCCGACGCCACCGGCATGCAGACGCGCGCCGACCGTAAAGGCAACGACTTGTATGTACTGAACGGCGAGAAATGGTTTTCGTCGGCCGCGAGCGTCGCCGACATTGCACTGGTGATGGCGAAAACCGATCCCGACGCGCCGCGTCACAAACAGTTCTCGACGTTTCTCGTCGAACTGCCGAACCCCGGCTACAAAATCAAGCGTGACATTCAGACGATGGCGCTCGAAGGTCCGCTGTCGCACATTCTCGGCGGCGGTCACTCCGAGGTCGAGATCAACAATCTCGAAATACCAGCGGAAAACCTGCTCGGCGGCGAAGGTAACGGTTTCAACATGGGGCAACATCGGCTGGCATACGGTCGCTTGCGCCACGGCATGCACAACGTCGCAATGGCGCAACGCGCGCTCGACATGGCAACCGCACACGTCACGAACCGCACAACCTTCGGCAAGAAGCTCGACGAGCGTCAGGCCGTGCAGTTCATGCTGGCCGAATGCGCGAGTCAGCTCTACATCGCGCGCCTTATGCTGATGCACATCGCGTACAAGGCCGAGAACAAGCTCGACATCCGTCAGGAAAACGGCATCGCAAAGGTGTTCCTCGCGAACATGGTTCACCACGTGGTGGACACCGCGATCCAGCTGCACGGCGCGCTCGGTTACTCGCGCGATACGCCGCTGGCCGCGTGGTACACGCACATCCGCTCGCAGCGGCTCGTCGACGGACCGGACGAAGTGCATCGCTGGACGACGGGGCGCAACGTCATCAAGGCGTTCAAAGCGACCGGGACCACGGCCGGTGCGTGCGGCGGGGATATCTTGTAACACATGGGGTCAACACCTGGGGTCAGAGTGCCTTCTGCCCAGAAGGCACTCTGACCCCAGCGCTGCTGACAACACGCCGGGCACTCGTATGCCAACGATCCGGATAGTCCGCCCACATCATCTGCCGCACGACGAGGTCCGCACCGACGTCGAGGAACTGGCCGCTGAGCTGAAAGAGAAACTGCGGGCGGACTTCCACTGGGAAGGCGAAACGTTGTGTTTTTCCCGCACCGGCGCCAGCGGCACGATCAAAGTCGGTAAGGACAGCATTGCGGTCGAGGTCAAGCTCAGCATGGCGCTGTCGCCGCTCAAAGCCCGGGTGGAAAAGACGGTGACCGACTACCTGGATGAAAAACTCGCCTGACCTGCTCCGCGACGAATCCCTTCTGAATGTGGGCACTCCGAACCCAACAATCCGTGGCCGCTACACGTTCGTTCACGCACTACGAGCGCAAGTCCGAACAGCTCGTGTACCACAATTTCGCAAGATCGATCAGTCAACGCGCTGGGCAATGCCGTAACTTCGCCGCGAACTGAACCGCGCGCTCGCCGACTCGGGCCGGGCGCAATAGAAGGAGACTTCCATGCCATTCCACACTGCACGAGAACAGATTGCCGCGCTTGCCGCCGGCGAAGTGTCGTCGGTAGAACTGCTCGATCGATCGATCAAGCGCATCGAAGCAGCGGACGGAGTACTCAACGCGGTCGCCGTGCGCGATTTTGAACGCGCGAGAAGCGCGGCCTTGCAGGCGGATGCCGCCCTCGCACGCGGCGAGCGCAGGCCATTGCTCGGACTGCCGATCTCGGTGAAGGAATCGTTCAACGTGGCGGGTTTGCCCACCACCTGGGGCATTTCGGGAACCGAACAAATTCCGATTCACGAGGACAGCGTTGCCGTTGCGCGCCTTAAATCTTCCGGCGCCGTGCTGTTGGGCAAGACCAACGTCGCGGCGCAGCTCGCGGATTGGCAAACGTTCAATCCGGTATACGGGGTTACCAACAATCCCTGGGACATCACCCGCACGCCGGGCGGCTCGTCCGGTGGCTCGGCTGCGGCGCTGGCCGCAGGTTACGTAGCATTGGAGATGGGTTCCGATCTCAACGGTTCTATGCGCATACCGGCGCACTGCTGCGGCGTGTTCGCACACCGGCCCACTTTTGCGCTCGCGCCCACCCGCGGCCAGGCGCCGCCCGGTACGCCGATGCTCTCCGTGAATGCCGACGTCGAATTCGCAACGATCGGCCCGATGGCGAGATCCGCCAACGACCTGGCGCTGGCGCTGGATGTGTTGGCGGGCCCCGACGATGCTCAGGCCGTCGCGTACAAGGTGCAGCTACCGGCGCCGCGAGCAACCCGCCTGCGCGACTTCCGTGTGCTCGTTCTCGACGAGCACCCATGGGGGCCATTGAGCGCGGACGTGCACGACGCGGTAAATAGCTTCGCGGTGAACCTCGGTAAGGCTGGCTGCAAGACAGCCCGTTCCAGCCCGCTGCTACCCGACCTGGGGACGATGGCCGGCACCTTTGTAAAACTGTTGATGGCGTTCTTCGGCGCCGGGACGCACCAGGAATGGCTCGACGCGGACCGGGTACGCCTGGGCATTGCCCATCAATGGCGGCAGTTGTTTCAGGCGTGGGACGTGGTGGTGTGCCCGGTGTGGCCCACACCCGCGTTCCCCCATGACCACAGTCCGATCAATGACCGTCGGCTCGATATCGACGGCGCAAAATTGCCGTATCAAGGCCAGGCGATGTGGTGCAGCGTCGCCGCGATTGCGGGATTGCCCGCGACTGTGATGCCCGTGGACTCGAGTAGCCAAGGGTTGCCGATCGGAGTGCAGATTATCGGCCCCTACCTCGAAGACCGGACGACGATCCACTTTGCGGAACTCGCCGAGCAGGCGTTCGGCGGGTTCGTGCGGCCGCCTGGATTCGCCGACTAGAAGCCTGCATGGTGCAGGCGACTCCGGCCGCCGTGCAATCCGCCACGTGCCGGGATCTCTAACAGATGGTCTCAGCCGCGATGTCCGCGTGGGCGCGCACCTGTTACCCGCCTACGGCTTTGCGCGCACGGGCAATGCCGCCCCGGTATATCCCTTCGACCACTTTCGTGGACTCCGCTTCGGAGGCGCCCCTCGGCTCGAAGGTACCCGACCAGTTGACGTTGCACGTGCCGTCGCGCTTGTCGGTGATCTGCACTTTCGCCGAATAGCTTTTGACCGGTAGCGGGCTGTCGTCGTTGGTAATCGCGTAGGCAAATACCATGGCTTTTGCGTCGTGGCGATCCAGGCGTTCGATGACCTTGCCGCCACCCATACCGATCGTGCGCACCATACCGACACCCTGGCCCGTGGTTTCAAACGAGGTGATTGGACCGCCGACTTTAATGCCGCCGAAATCGCTGAGCGCGGCCCACACGTCCACTGCTTTACCTTTGATGTCTTCCGAAATCGTAACCGTCGTCATACGTTCTCCCCTTCGTTGTGTTGTCAGTTATGCCTTCAGCCGAGTTCCAAACCGTCGAGCACGCCGTCTTCCCGCCACTTGGCCAGCAGGCGGTTGAACGCATTTACGCCCGGTGCGTAGGACTCGTTGTTCAGGCCGCCGCCGCGCTGCGCGATCTTGCCTTCGTTGTTGTAGTAGCCCGGGGTGCACTCTTCGAAGAATGCGACGTTGCTGACCGCGAGTCTGCGGATTTCGGCGACCCAGGCAGCCTCGGCCGCGGCGGACGGCTGCGCATACCGCGCGCCGCGGTCCATCACCTGCTTGATGATGTAGCCGATGTGCTGCGCCTGGTCGTCGAGCATCGACGTCAGGTTCACCGACAGGCCGTTCTGCGACAGCCCCATCAGATAACAGTTGGGGAAGCCGTGGCTCGAAAAGCCGTGCAGCGTCTTCATGCCGCTCGCCCAATAGTCGCTGAGCGCGACCCCGTTCTGACCGACGATGTCGTAGCCGGCACGCCGCGTCCACGCGGTGCCTACTTCGAAGCCGGTCGCGAAGATGATGCAGTCGACCGGGTACTCGACGCCGTTCGCGATCACGCCATTCTTCGTGATCCGCTCGACGCCCTGCGACTCGCCGGTATCAACCAGCGTGACGTTGGGGCGATTGAACGTGGGCAGGTACTCGTCGTTGAACGTCGGGCGTTTGCAGAACTGTCGATACCACGGCTTCAGCGCCTCAGCGGTATCGTGCGCGCGCACGGATTTTTCGACCCGCTCGCGAATGCCGTTCATCTTTTTGAAGTCGGCAAGCTCGGTCAGCTGCGCCGCTTCCTCCATCGAAATCGGCACCTTGCTGTCCTTCGGAAACATGCTCGCCAGCGTGCGGAAAATGTCTGTCCAGCCATCGTTGACGAGGTCTTCCTTCACCGGCACTCCGGTGATCATCGCGTTGAAGTTCTCCCGGCGTTCGCGTTGCCAGCCCGGCTGCAGCGTCTTCGCCCAAGCGTAGTCGGTGGGCTTGTTGCCCCGCAGATCCACCGACGACGGCGTGCGCTGAAACACATACAGATGCTTCGCAGCGGCGCCCAGATGCGGCACGCTCTGAATAGCCGTGGCACCTGTGCCGATGATGGCCACCCGTTTGTCTGCAAGATTGGTCAGACCGCCACTGTGATCGCCACCGGTGTAGGCATAGTCCCAACGGCTGGTGTGAAAGGTGTGGCCTTCGAATTCTTCGATGCCAGGGACCGCCGGCAATTTCGGCCGGTTGAGCGGACCTGTGGCCATCACGACGAAGCGCGCCTTCATGGCGTCGTTGCGATCCGTCGAGACGATCCAGCGTGCGAGGCCTTCGTCCCAACGCAGATCCGTTACTTTGGTCTGGAAGCAAGCCGCTTCGTAGAGGTTGAACGTGTTGGCGATGCGCTGGGAGTGTTCATATATTTCCGGCGCGAACGAGTACTTTTCTTTCGGCATGTAGCCGAGGTCTTCAAGCAGCGGCAGGTAGCAGTACGCCTCGATGTCGCACTGCGCGCCGGGATACCGATTCCAGTACCAGGTGCCACCGAAGTCGCCACCCGCCTCGACGATGCGGATGTCTTTGACTCCCGCTTGGCGCAGGCGCGCGCCGGCGAGCAGTCCGCCGAACCCGCCGCCGATGATCACAACGTCCACTTCGTCGGTGAGTGGCTCACGCGTATAGCCGGGTTCGACGTACGGATCATCGACGAAGTGCGCGAACTTCCCGGTGACCTCTAAATACTGGTCGTTACCTTCCGGACGGACACGCTTGTCGCGCTCCTGCCGATACTTCTCGCGCAATGCGTCGGGATCGAAGCCGAGATTCGAAAACTGGGTTTTGAGCTGGCTGGCCATGTGTTCCTTCCTCTTCACTGATCGACGCTTGATCTAAGAGCTGGCAATTCACGTGAATTAATTATGCATCGGCGACCACGACGCGGCCAGTGTGGTTCGGGAAATATCCGCTCCTCGTGGGCGGGCCTCAGCAGGGCGGTTCGAATGCTCGGCACTGCGCGCACACAGCGTCCTTATATTCGGCATCCAGATCACGACTCAGCTCCGGCCGCTGCGCAATCCAACCGATGCTCGCAAGACCGCGAATCAGCATGAACATCGGCACGAGCGCGAGCGCCGCGTCGGCAATCTCGCGCACCGCACGATAGCCGCGCACGAACGCCGCTTGGATCGCACCGAAATACGGCTCGTCCATGTAATGCCGCAACGCCACCGCGATGTCGTACTGGTGCCAGCCGAAGCCGGCGTCGTCGAAGTCGATGACTGTCAGCGAGTCGTCGTGCACCAGCAGATTGCCGGGATGCATGTCGGCATGAATCAGGCTGAAGGTCGTGCTCGGCCGACCGTAGCGGTCGAGCGCGGCACGCAGCTCATCGCGCGTGCCGATCATCAATTGGCGCTCGGCGCTCGACAGCGCCGGATGCTCCCAGAACGGACCCCAGAACGGCGTATCGCCCATCAGGCCATCGGTGTCGAGACGATGGCGCGTGAACGCAGCCGGCACCTGCCAGCCGCTCGCCTGATTGTGCATAGCCGCGACTATCGCACCCAGCTGTGCGAAGTAGTTTTCAAACACGCTGACGTCGTTGTTATGGTGCAGCAGCAGCGCCAGCAGCTCGCCTTCGGTCCAGCGCGCAACGCCGGCGTTGCGTCGCTCGTCGGTGACTGGAACCGGCACCGTCGTGTACTCGCGCCCGTCGCGCGTCGTCAGCGGTACCGGCACGTTCACGCCCGCCTCTCCCAGCGCGCGAATCCACATCCGCTCGGCGTTGAGTTCCTCGAGGGTGTGATACCAGGGACGGTGCAGCCGCAGCACGTAGGCCGCGCCGTCGCCGCGATCGGTGACGCGGAAGCACACATTCTCGGAAACTGAAACGAGTTCCAGCGTATCCACGTCGATTGGAAACTCGCGCAGCGCCTCGCGTGCGGGGAGCGTGTACGCCTCGATCGCAGCCGCTTTATCCATCGATCTCGGCAAGCGTCGCATCGAATGCGGTCAGGAACTCCTGCGCATCGCCGTGCGAAAACACCAGCGGCGGGCGGATCTTCAGCACGTTGCCGAACACCCCGGCATTGCTGGTGAGAAAACCGCGGTCCTTCAGAGAGTTGGCCATGTCGAAAGCGCGCGCCGCATCGGGCACCTTGCTCGCGCCGTCCTTCACCATTTCCACGCCCACGAACAGACCCTGACCGCGTACATCGCCCATCGCCGCGCAGCGCGGCTTGCGCTCGAGCAACGCCGCCTTCAATGCCGCGCCGACCTGCGCCGAGTTTTCGCGTAGTCCATCGCGCTCGATCACGTCGAGCACCGCCATGCCGACCGCCGCCTGCAACGGACTCGACGCGAACGTATTGAAATAACGGGTCTTCGCGCGGAACTGATCCACCAACGACTTGCTCGCGGCGGTCGCCGACAACGGCAGACCATTGCCCATCGGTTTGCCGGTGACGACGATGTCCGGGGTAAACCCCGTGACCTCGTAACCCCACCAGCGTCCGGTTCGGCAGTAGCCGGACTGCACTTCGTCGGAGATCACCAGACCGCCGGCTGCACGCGCGATCTCTGCGGCGCGCGCCATAAAACCCCGCGGCACATCGGGCAGCCCTTCGTTCGCAAAAATCGAGCAGACGATCAATGCGGCAAAACCTTCGCCGTTGGTCTCCAGGCCCACAATCGCATCGCGTAACCGATCGAGGTAAGCCTCCGCAAGATCCGCTTCGGCGAGGTTCGGCAGCACCGGCCGGTACAGCTCGGGAAACGGGAACGAACGCACATCCGGACTCGGCAGCTGACCCCGCCGCAGACCCGACAGTTTGGCGACCGCTTCGCTGTTGCCGTGATAAGTACCATCGCTGCAGACGATGCCGCGCTTGCCGGTCGCAATTCGCGCCATTCGCAGCGCAACTTCGTTGGCTTCGGTGCCGGAACAACTGAACACCACGCTTTCGATCGCGGGTCCGTGCAGCTGCGTCAGTCGCTCCGCGAAGTTGACGATGCCTTCATGCAGATAGCGGCTGTGCACGTTCAGCGTGCCCTGCTGGCGCGCCATCGCCTCGACGACGTCGGGATTGGCGTGACCCACGCACGGCACGTTGTTGTACATGTCGATGTAACGTTTGCCGTCGGCATCGAACAGGTAGGCACCCTGCCCGCGCACGATGTGCAGCGGCTTGCTGTAGAACAGCGGCGCGCCGGCGCCCAAAAAACGTTCGCGGCGTGCGAGCAGCGATTCAGTCGTATTCGATCCGCGCGCCGATTCACTCATGAGAGTTTCCTTGTGCAACGCTCATCGCGAACGGAGAAACACCGTGTCGACGTCGCCGCCGATGCTCGCGAGTTCGTAACGCAGCACCTCGGCGGCGCGTTTGCGTCCCAGACTCTTCGTCATCGCCTCGACCGCGACCACGACCAGCGCTTCGATACAGTCGTCTTCCGACAGACCGTTGTCCTTCGCGCCTTTGCCGATGTCCGCTAGACAGCATCGCGCCAATTCGTACTTGCTCGACTTCTGACTCATGGCTTGCCCTCGAAAAAACGCCGTGGATTGTCGACGAACAGCGTGCGGATGTCCGCGTCGCTCGCACCCATGCTGCGCAATTCCGGAATCACGTGACGGTGCATGTATAGATACTGGTCGGGATTGCCGAGCGCGAAATCGTGCTGCTCAGGAATGCTGCCATCGGCGCGTTCGTTGTGAATGTGCAGACAGATACAATCGTGGGACGGGCACAAGCGGTCGCCGTAGCCGTCGTCCAACAGCTTCTTCAAGGTGACGGTGCGCATGTGCGGACTGACGTTGCGGCCGGGATAACGATCGAGCCCCAGGTAACACCCCTGATCCAGAATCCACTTCAGGTATTCGGTGTCGGTCGTGTCATTGCAGTGATCGATCTTCACGCGCGTCAGGTCGACGCCCTCTTCTTTGAAGATCTTGATCTGCCGTCGCGCCACGTGTCCGGTCGGAAAGGAATGCACCATGATCGGCACGCCGGTTTCCCGATGCGCGCGCGCCACGGCTCTCGCCATCGTTTCGAGCTGCGGCGTGACCCCCTCCGCATCGGCGGCGCACTTCAGCATGCCGGCCTTGATCGCGGTGCCGCGAAAGCCCTCGACGATGTCGCGAATGAATTCCCTCGCCATCTGATTCGGGCCGACGCCGTGCATGAACCGCGGCACGTCGAGCCACCAGCCGGTGACATTGATGATGTTGACGCCGGAGCTCTTTGCAACGGCTGCGAGTAACGGTGCATTGCGGCCAAGATCAAACGTCGTTGCATCGACGATGGTGTCGATCCCGCCGGCCTTCGCGCGCTTCAGGCAGTCGATTGCGCGCGCTTCGCGATCCGGACCCAGCAGGTCCGGATAGCTTTCATACAGACCGCTTGCACACACGAGCACGTGCTCGTGCATCAACGTGAAACCGAGCTGCGCTGGCGCAATCGGACCGAGCACGCTGTTGATCGTCGACGTAGCCATCCCAACGTCTCCTCGAAAGGGGGTCACTCGTTCGAGATCGTGATTTCCTTGGCGGTGATGAATTCGAGCAGCACGGGTTTGCCCTGCCGCGTCATCTCGATGCCGCGCTGCAGCGCCGCAACGATGTCGTTGGGGTTGGTGATGCGCTCGCCGTGGCAGCCGAAGGCTTTTGCCATGTCGGCATAGTTGCCGGAGATGTCGGTGGATCCGTACTTCGCCTGCGACACCGGCATGATCGGAATTTCAATCGCCATCGAAAAATTGTTGAACAGGATCGAGAGAATCGGAATGCGTTCACGCGCGCAGGTTTCGAAGTCCATGCCGGTAAAGCCGATCGCGGCATCGCCCCAGACGTTGATGCACAGATGATCGGGCTTCGCGAGCTTGGCACCCATCGCGAGCCCAAGGCCGTATCCGAGCTGCGTCGTCTTGCCCCAGCCAATGTAACTGAGGGGCGTGATTGCCTCCCAGAACGGGGTGGTCTGGTCGCGTGGACTGCCCGCATCGTGGGTGATGATCGTCTTCGACTTGTCGACGAGTTTGTTCAGTTCCCACAACACACGATACGGATTGATCGGTGTGTCGTTGCTGGTGAGCTTCGGCAACCACTGCCCGAGCCAGGCTTCGCGGATGCCGGCGATCTGTTGTGGCACGGCGGCTCGCGCTTGCGCCGGCGCTTTGTCGTGGCCCGCCATCGCGCCGCGCAGCGCAGTCAGCGTCAACAACGCATCGCCAATCAACCCGTACTGCGCCGCGACGTCCTTATTCAGATCCATCGGGTCGAGCGTGGCGTGGATGATCGTCTTGCCCGGCGGCATCGCCACGCCGAAGCCGGTCAACGCGAAGCTGCAGCCGATGCCCAGAATCACATCGGCTTCGGCGAGGAACGTTTTTACCGCGCGCGGATTCGCCCGCCCGCCGCTGCCGAGCGACAGCGGATGGTTTTCGGGGAACGCGCTTTTGCCTTCGATCGACGTCGTCACCGGGATATTCCATTCCTCGGCCAACGCCGCAAGCTCACTCCAGGCCTTCGCGTAGTGCACGCCCTGACCCGCGTAAATCACCGGATGAGCCGCGCCCGCCAGCACTTTTGCGGCTTGCGCCACGGCCACCGGATCCGGGCCACTCTTTGCCTTGAAGCTCGGCACATATACCCAGTTGTCCGGTACGTCTTCGCCGAATACATCCAGCGGAACTTCGAGCAACACCGGACCCGGCCGGCCGTTCCGGAGCTGGAAAAATATGCGACGCAAAACTTCGGGAATCGCTTTGCCCATCGTCAGCGGTTCGGCCCACTTGGTGATGTGCTGCATATTCAAGGTCGAGTTGAAGTTCGGGTAATAGTGCGCGATGCGCCGCGGATAACCCGCCGGAATCACCAGGATCGGCACCGACTCGCCATACGCCTGCGCGACGCCGCCGAATGCGTTTTCAGCGCCGGGGCCGTGCTGCATGCAGAACACGCCGATCCTGTCGCCCGACGAGACGCGCGAATACGCGTCCGCCATATGTAACCCGACGCGCTCCTGCCGCACGATCACGGTGCGGATATCCTCGGCGGCCGCGGCCTCGATCAACGGATTCACGGGATACGCGAACAGGATCTCGACGCCCTCCGCTTTCAGCGCTTTGGCGATGGCTTGAACAACTTTCATTCCAATATCCTCAGCTGTAGGCGGTGACGGGCTCGCGTGTTACGCGCCACATAAAAAGGGCGGTCGCGGCAATTACGCGCCGTCGCGTGACTAACGTCCCTTGAAGGTCGGCTCGCGCTTGGCAACAAATGCTTTGGTCGCCTCGCGATGGTCTTCGGTCTGGCCGCAATGCACGTGATGTGTCGCTTCGAGGTCGAGACAATCATCAACATCGCCGGTCATCGCGCGATTGAGATTTTCTTTCATGTAGCGGTACGCGACGGTAGGCCCGTTGGCGAGCCGCAGCGCGATCTCGCGGGTTTTCGCGGCGAGTTCGCCGGGCTCGCAGACCCAGTTCGTAAGCCCCAGCCGCAGCGCTTCGTCCGCGCTGACGCGATCCGACAGGAAATACAGCTCGCGCGCCTTCGCCGAACCGATCAGCTGCGTCATGAAGTAGGTACCGCCGTAGTCGCCGGAAAAACCGACGCGGGCGAACGCGGTCGTCAGGATTGCGTTGCTGGCCATGATCCGCATGTCGCAGGCCAGCGCGAGCGACAGGCCGGCGCCGGCCGCCGCACCCGGCAAGGCCGCAATTGTCGGCTTCGGTATCCTGAACAGCTTGCCGGCCGTTGCACGCTGGTTGACACGCTGCCGGTGAATCGCGCCGTCGATCGTGTTGGTGCCGACCGTGCCGTCACCGCTCGCCGCCATTCCCTTCACGTCGCCGCCCGCGCAGAAGCCTTTGCCGGCGCCGGTGAGCACGATGCATTTTACGGCGGGGTCGAGTTCGGCCGCTGCGAGTTGTTGCGCCAGCGCGCCGGTCATCGCACCCGACATCGCATTGCGCGCATCGGGCCGGTTCATCGTCAGCGTCAACACGCCTTCATCCAATGCAGCGAGCAGGTCGGTCGTACCGGTGTCGATACTTTTAGCGGCCATATCGGTGTGCTCCTGGGTTTGTCGTTCGTTGCAGTCGTCTGATGGTTTTAATGCGCCGGCAATCGGGCGACCGCTTGTTCGGCCAGCGTCAGCGCACCGTCGATCCGCTCCCGCAGCTCGTCGAGATCGACGCCTTCGGCGCTTTTTTTGCCTTCCATGTAACGCGCGTATACGCCGTGCACGATCGCCGCGGATTTCCAGCGGTTGAAGCCAACGTAATAGTCGAGGCGCGACAGATCGCACCCGGTGCGCGCGGCATAACGCTGCGCCAGCTGTGTGCGCGATGGAAACCCCGGGCCTGCCGTCGCCGCCTCGGGCCGCGGCGGCAACACATCCGTCGGATCGGGCCACTGATTCAGCGCATAGGCGAGGTCCGCCAGCGGATCGCCGAGCGTCGAAATCTCCCAATCAACCACCGCGGCGATCATGCCGTCGGCGCCGACCAGACAGTTGTGCAGACCATAGTCGCCGTGTACGACCCTGATCGGACCCTGCTGCGGCAGATTGTCGAGAAAAAACTGCTGCAGCGTGTGCGCGCGCGGGTCGTCGTACTGCGCGGGCTCGATCGACGCCGTCCACGACCGATACCACGTCTTCAGCTGACGGGCGATGTAACTGTCGCGTTTGCCGAGATCACCGAGCCCCACCGCGTCGGGATCGATCGCATGCAGATCCGCGAGCACGTCGATGAACGAAAACGCGAGGCGCTGCCGATTTGCGTCCTTCACCCATTTGCGGGTGTCATCCGAGGTGTACAGCGGGTGTCCGTCGATGTGCCCCATCACGTAGAACGGCGCGCCGGTCACCACGACATCGGCACAGAAGCCGAGCGCCGCCGGCACCGGCACCGGCGTAGGCCCAAGTGCCGAAATCAGCGCCCACTCGCGCGCCATGTCGTGGGCCTTGGGCAATAGTTCACCCTCCGGCGGGCGACGGATCACCGCGCGGCGCCCCTGCGTGTCTTCAATCAGGTACGTCAGATTGGAGTGCCCGCCCTCGAGCCGGGTCCACGTCAGCGGTGGCGTCAGGCCTGCGACATTGCTCCGGATCCAGGCTTCCACGGCCTGCGTGTTGTAGCCCGGCAGCGTGGTGTGTGTGGCGCTCATGCTTGCGATCGCGCTGCGGGTGCATCCGCAACAAACGCAGCGACCGCATCGTCGCGCAGCTGGCGCTTGAGGATCTTTCCGGACGCGGTGCGCGGTAACGGCACCGTAGAGGCGCGCAGGTAACGTGGCACTTCGAACCGAGCCAGATGCGTGTCGAGGAAGTCACGGAGCGCGTGCAGATCCAGCGCTGCACTGCCGTAGACGGTGGCGCCAACTTCCTCGCCGAGGCGCTCGTCCGGCACCGCGTACACCGCCGCTTCGTGCACATCGGGGTGTTTCAACAGCGCGGCCTCCACCTGGCCGCAACCGATGTTTTCACCGCCGCGAATGATCAGATCCTTGATGCGATCGACGATGAACAGATAACCCTCGTCGTCGAGGTACGCAACGTCACCGGTGCGGAACCAGCCGTCCTCGAAGAGCGTGGCGTTCAGCTCAGGCCGATTCCAGTAACCCGTGAAAAGCGTCGTCCCGCGCACCAGCAGTTCGCCGCGTTCACCGGGGCGCAGCGCCGTGCCCTGTTCGTCGACGACCTTCAATTCGAGCACCGCCGAGCAGCGCCCGGAACTCGCCGGACGCGCCAGATAGTCGAGCCCACCGATGCCGGTGCCGATGGCGTTCGTTTCGGTCATGCCCCAGCCGGTGTTCGGCAGCGCCTTGGCAAACGACGCTTCGATCTGCTTGACCTGTTCCGGCGCCCGTGGCGCACCACCGCCACCGACGGTCAACAACGAACTGAGATCACGCGCGGTCTGCTTGGCAACCCGCACCAGATCGCCGGTCATCGCGGCGGGCGCGACGAACGATGTGATCCGTTCACGCTCAACCAGCGCGGCAGCCACTTCGGGATCCCATTTGTACATCGCCACGATCTTGCGCTGCGCGCGGTACGATTGCAGATACACCGCGTGCGATCCGGTCGCATGAAACAGCGGCACCGCAAGCAGTGTCGCCGATTGGTACGGCAGCACCGGCGGTTCAACGCCGCCCACCAGCGCACCCGCTTTGCCATCCAGCTCCCACGAGAACAGCGCGGTCAGGATATTGCGGTGCGTCGACACCACACCCTTCGGATGTCCGGTGGAACCCGACGTATAAAAAATCGTCGCCGGATCATGAAGCGCCACGTCGACGGCAGGCATGTCGACCTCGCCAACGGATTCTAGAAGCTGCGCCAGATCGGCTGCATTCGCATTCGTTTTCGTCGGCCGCACCGCGATCACGCTCACGTCGATGCTCGGCGAACACCGGGCGAGCCGATTGAGTCGCTCCTGGTCCGCGAACAACACCTTCGCGCCCGAGTCCTTCAATCCGTATTCCATCTCTTCCGGCTGCCACAGCGAGTTCATCGCCACTGCAATCGCGCCGATCGACGTCGCGGCCGTAAACGCTTCAATCCATTCCGGATAGTTGCGCATCGAGATCGCGACACGGTCGCCTTTCACTACACCGTATTCATGCACCAGTACGTGCGCGATCCGGGCGGCGCGACGATACACTTCGGCAAACGTCAGCCGCTCGTCCTCGAACACGATGAACGGCAGATCGCTTACGTTCTGCAGGAACAGTTCGCCCAGCGAGCGCGGCGTGTTCTTGAACACCCGCAACGGCACGTCATTGATCTGCGCCCGCAACAACTCGTACGGCTGACCGGGGCCGGTCAGGGCCGCAATCGCCTCGTCTCGTGTCATCGTCTGATTCACCCGCTCAGCTCCACATGTTCGCGCCGCCGCAGATCGTCAGCGCTTGCCCCGTGATGTAGGAACTCGAATCCGAACCGAGAAACACGGCGAGCCCCTTCAGGTCGTCGGCTTCGCCCAGACGCCGCAGCGGAATCTGCTCGTTGGCGCGTTTTTCCGACTCCGGGTTGTCCCACAACGCCTGCGCGAAGTCGGTACGGATCAGCCCCGGGCAGATCGCATTCACACGCACATGCTGCGGACCGAGCTCCGCGGCCAGATTCCGCACCAGCGCAATCACCGCCAGTTTTGAAATATTGTAGGTGCCCAGCACCAACGACGGCGAAAATGCGCCAGTGCTGGACGTGATCATGATCGACCCGCCGCCGCGTTTGATCATATCCGGCACCACCATCTGCACCAGCCAGTGATTGGCCTTGACGTTGGTCGACATGATTTTGTCGTAGGCCTCATCCGGAATTTTCGACATCGGCCCGTAGAACGGGTTGACGCCGGCGTTGCCGACGAGGATGTCGATCGGGCCGAGTTTGGCGTGCGTTGCGTCCACGAGCGAGCGCAACTGCTCCTTGTAGCCTGCGTTGCAGGCGAATGCGAAGGCGCGTTGTTCACCGCACTTCGCGTTGATCGCCGCTGCGGTTGCTTCGCACTGATCGAGCTTGCGGCTCGACAACATCACGCGCGCACCATGCTCCGCGAGCCCTTCGGCCATCGCGGCCCCCATGCCCTTGGAGGCGCCCGTGAGCAGCGCCACCTTGCCGGTGAGATCGAACAACCGGGTCGAAACCATATCCACTACCTCGTGCTGACCGGCGTACGGTTACTGGTACTTGCGCAGTTCAGCACGACCGACCACGAGGTGGTGCACCTCATCCGGGCCGTCAGCGATGCGCAGCGTACGCTGGCCGGTATACATCGCCGCGAGCGGCGTCCATTGCGACACACCGGTGGCGCCGTGAATCTGAATCGCCTGGTCGATGATCTGACACACACGCTCGGGCACCATGGCCTTCACCATATGTACCCAGATACGCGCTTCACGGTTGCCGAGCACGTCCATCGCCTTGGCAGCTTTCAGCACCATCAGGCGCATCGCCTCGATGTCGATGCGCGCACGCGACACGACTTCGAGATTTTTGCCAAGCTGGATGAGCGGCTTGCCGAACGCTTCGCGCGACGTGGCGCGTTTCATCATCAGATCGAGCGCGCGCTCCGCCTGGCCGATCGAACGCATGCAGTGGTGGATACGCCCCGGCCCGAGCCGCACTTGCGAGATCTCGAAGCCGCGGCCCTCGCCGAGCAACATGTTTTCCTTCGGTACGCGCACGTTGTCGAGCTTGATGTGCATATGCCCGTGGGGCGCATCGTCGTGACCGAACACCATCATCGGCCCCAGCACGTTCACGCCGGGCGTATTCATCGGCACGAGGATCTGCGACTGCTGCCGGTGCGACGGCGCGTCGGGGCTCGTCTTCACCATGCAGATCATGATTTTGCAGCGCGGATCGCCAGCGCCGGAGATGTAATACTTCTCGCCGTTGATCACCCACTCATCGCCGATCAGCTCCGCTTTGCAACCGATGTTCTTCGCATCCGACGAGGCAAGGTGCGGTTCGGTCATACCGAAGCACGAGCGGATTTCGCCGGCGAGCAACGGTTTCAGCCATTGTTCTTTCTGCGCTTCGGTGCCGACGCGCTCGAGCACTTCCATGTTGCCGGTGTCGGGTGCCGAACAGTTGAGCGACTCCGACGCGAGCGGACTCTTGCCCAGCTCCGCCGCGATGTAGGCGTAGTCGAGGTTCTTCAGGCCTTCGCCGGTGTCGGCATCCGGCAGAAAAAAGTTCCACAGACCCGATTTTTTGGCCTTGTCTTTGGCGCCTTGCAGTAACTCGAGCTGACCCGGCGCCCAGCTCCAGCGGTCTTTGCGGTTTTCGGCGAGCCGGAAAAACTCTTCGGTGATCGGCGTTACGTTTTCGGCGATGTGCTTTTTCACCGCGTTCAACAGCGGCTCCGCCGCCTCCGACATGGTCAGGTTGTTCATATCGGCTTCGAGATCGGGCTTGCTCATGGTGTCTTCCTTTGGTTCAGGTTTTGAATCGTCGTGGTTTCGTGTTCAGCGGTTGGGGCCGCGGCTCATCGGATACGGCTGCCAGCGTTCGAGCGCTACCTTAGGCAACACAGTCGGGTTGACGCAACTCATCGGCCAGCGGCCGCGCAGCACCAGCGCCACTTCGCGGCCGACGCGGCGACGCGTCTCCGGTCGCATGCGCGTACTCGCCGACGCCACGTGCGGCGTCACCAGCACGTTTTCCATCTGCAGCAACGGGTTGTCGGGTCGCGGCGGCTCCTGTTCCAGCACGTCGAGCCCGGCGCCGGCGATGGTGCCGTTGCGCAGCGCGTCGATCAGCGCGGCCTCGTCGACGATCGGGCCGCGCGCCGTATTGATGATCACCGCCGTCGGTTTCATCTGCGCAAACGCCGCGGCATTGATTGCATGTTCGGTCTCGGCGTTGTGCGGTGCGTGGATCGACAAAAAGTCGCTGCGCTGCAGCAGTTCCGGGAAGCTCACGGGTTCAACCCCCGCGGCGCTGAGTTCCAGTTCGCTGACGTACGGGTCGTGGGCGATGACGCGCAGACCGAATGCCTGGGCGCGCCGTGCGGTGCAGCGCGCGACGTTGCCGAATGCAAACAAACCGAGCGTCTGCCCCAGCACGCGCGGAATGCGGCTCAAAATCGGGCGCGCCTGGTACCACTGCCCGTCCCGCGCCATCCGCGCCATCGTTGGCGTCAGCCGCGACACGTTCAGCAGCAGCATCATTGCGTAGTCGGCGACCTCTTCGATGAAGACGTCGGGCACGTTGGTGACGACGATGCCGGCGGCCGTTGCCGCATCGACGTCGACCATGTCGACACCCACACTGCCGACACCGATCACCACGCACTGCTTCAGGTTATCGATGACCTGCGCATCGATGCGCAGTCCCCAGGACGTGATGATCGCATCGACGTCGCGCACACCCGCGGCAAACTCGGCGGGTGTGTCGGCGCGGATCTCAACGATGTCGGCAACCTTCGCCAACCCCTCGAGCTCCAGCGAATAACGCTGCTCGAGCGTCTGATTCTGGGCCTGTTTCGCCAGCTGAATGCCAACTCTTTTTCTGTTCATGTTCGGTTCCACATGATGAGTTGCCGGTGTCAATACCCGGTATTTTCCCGCTCCCGTTTGGTTGCGCCGCGGGCAGCAGCCAGGTCGGTGGCCGCCGCCTGCATCATGAAGCCGCCATCGGAATTGAGGGTAACGAAGTTGAACCCGGCTTCGAGCCGTCGCCGCGTGTAGTCGAGCCCGCCGGTGTGGATGCCGACCGGCACGCCGTGTTTTTTACAAGTGGCGAGAATCCGCGCAACCGTTGCGACATGCAGCGGATCGTCGGTATCGCCACGCGGCGGCAAGCCCAGTGCCAGCGCAAGATCGGACGGGCCGATATAAATTCCGCCGAGCCCGGGTGTCGTGACGATCGACTCCAGATTTTCGATGCCTTCCTTCGTCTCGATCATTGCGATACACGCGATTTCATCGTTGGCTTCCGCCGCATAACCACGGCCGCCATACAGCGCCGCACGGATCGGACCAAACGACCGTGTACCACCCGGCGGGTACCGACACGCGGAGATCGCGGCCTGGGCTTCGGCGCGGTTGTTGACGAGTGGCACGATCACGCCGAGCGCGCCGGCATCGAGCACTTTCATAATCTGCTTCGGGTCGTTGCCCGATACCCGCACGATCGGCGTGACCTCGGTCGTCGAGATCGCCGGCAGCATGTGCAGCAGATCCCGGTAGTCGAGCAGCCCATGCTGCAGATCGATGCAGATCCAGTCGAACCCGGCGTTCGCCAGCATTTCCGCCGAGTGTGTATTGGCGAGCGACAGCCAGCAACCGATGGTCTGCTCACCGGCGCGCCATTTGGCAAGTGCAGTGTTTTTTCTCATGGAACTCCGTCCCGCGTTGGTGGCCTGTTCAACGAAGCGAGAGACCGAAAGCTGCTGGCAGATCGCCTGAGCGCGCGCATCCCGCTTCGGACACACAACGCTTCCGCACCCTCGGTCCGCAGCAAACCCTTTCCCCAGCGTGCAATAGTCATTTTTCGCAACCGCCGTGTCCAATTCAGTTTTGTTGCCGACCCATGCCTGACGCTCATGGCGCCCGGACTGCCCGCCGCGGTGTGACCGATCGCGTGACGCGGCACCCACCGCGGGCTAGAGTCCGGCAACGACTTGCACCGGAGTAAGCCATGTTGTCGATCACCGAGTTACCCGCGTTTCAGCCGCTGGTCATCATCAGCGTGCTGCTCATCCTGAAGATGGGCGCGGTCGCGTTCATCACCGCCACCGCCCGGTTCGGCTCGAAGGTCGTGCTCAATCCTGAAGATGTCCCGGTCAATCCGGGTTCGCACGCCGCGGACGCGGAGGCGCCGGCAACGTTGCGCGCCAAACGGGCGCATCTGAACGATGTCGAAAACATCCCGGCGTTCCTGATTCTGGCGTTGCTCTTCACGCTCACCGGATGTTCGGCCACGGCGGGATGGATCTACTTCGGCGTGTACTTCGCGGCCCGCACGCTGCACACGATCTGCTATCTGAACTCGGTTCAGCCGTGGCGCACGGCCGCGTTCGCCGTCGGCCAGTTCACGCAGCTCGGCATGATGGTCCAGCTCGTGATGTTCGTCCTGTAGCCACCCGTACCAAGGCAGTCGCAATGGAAGCAACGTTCGAGCCGCAGCGGCATATCCGCGGGATCGACACGTGTCCTGAGGAGCCGGTCGTCGGTGAAACCGCGCCAACAACAGCACACAGCGGTGCCGGGCGCTGACGATCGATTGATCCGCCGGCGCGGTGCGGAAACAGGAAGATGTGATGCTGGCGCTGTCGCGGGAACGGGTGCGCGCTTTGCACCGATTCTGCAGGATCTCGTCGGCTCTCGCGCGAGTGCGATATGAACCCGCATCGCCCCCCGTTGATATCGCTAGCGAAGCACTGCACATGCTCTGTGATTGCGGGAGATGCGTCGAACCACGGTGGCCGGCGGATCAGGCGGCGCCGCGGACGTACTCGACGCGTCACTCGTCGCGCATCGGCATCAGCGTTTCAATCCGATGAACAGTTCGTAGCCCTGCTCGAGGTCCGAGTGTTCGTAAATCCGGCTGTGCGGCTCGAAACCCACGGCCGCCAGCGTCGCGAGCCACACCTCACGGGAGAAGAGTCCACTCGTGTGACGATCGTGCATCACGCGTACATCGCCCTGTTCATCGCGGATGGCGTAGACGTAATCCGTAATGGTGGTTGCGTCGTTCGGATCGGGATCCCACGACCATTCGAGATAACGCAAGCCACGGCGTCCTGCGTCGGTGCCGCCCGACGACGTCTCGGGTTTGAAGCGTTCCGTCGTCGTATCAGGCGCAAACAACGCGACGCCGCCGGCGCGGCAATGCATATACGCGGTCGTCATCGCGCGTTCGAGATCCGCACGCGTCGTCATGTGGTCGATCGCGTCGTGGATGAACACGGCATCGAATTGCTCGCCCAAGCGCACATCGCGCATGTCGCCGTGATGATGGCGCAGTTCCGGATTGATCTTGCGCGACTGGCGCAGCATGCCTTCGGCGAGATCGACCAGCGTCATCTCGAAGTCGGCCTTCAGATAAAACGCGTTGTTGCCGCCGCCCGCACCCAGCTCGAGCAGCGTTCGAGGACGCGTCAACGCGTGGTCGAGCAGCGCCGCTTTGAAGAGTGCCGCTTCCTCGACGTATTCCTCGACGGGCGACAGCAGCGTCCACCAATCGGCGAGGTCCGTGTACATATGTTCGTTCATCGCGGCCAACTGTTGTCTGTGTCCGGCGCGCGGTCAAGCGCGTCGAGCTGCGCATCTACGCGCCGCACGGCTGCATCGAGATCGTGCGCAACGCCGGCAAACGCGAGGTACTGCAATTCGCCCAGCGCGATGTGTAACGTATAACAGGTGACGCGCTCGACGAGGTCCACATCATCGAAGTGCTCGCGCGCCAACGTCATGACCTGCTGCGGATCGAGACCCGGATACCACGGCGCGCAATAACACAGCCAGGCGACGTCATAGAGCGGATCGCCGACGAGCGAATTACCCCAGTCGAATACCGCGTTCACGCGATTGTCAGGCGCGACGAGCACGTTGCCGGGCAGGTCGGCGTGGATGATCTTGCGCATCTGTAGCCGCACATCGACGCGTCGTTCCAGCAGACGCAGACCGCGCGCGAACACGGTACCGGCCGTTGCGTGGCTGGCTAGACGTGAGCGCCAACCACGCAATCGGTCGTCGTCACGTTCGCCCACGTCGAGCAGGTATGTCCGCCAGGAGTCATGCGGTGCGATGACCGATGGCGCTTGCCACATGCCGAAGCCGGTGCCCGGCGCGTCGATGTCGCGGATCGCGCCCAGTGAAAGGAACAGTTCACCGATGACGCTGCGCAGACGATCGACCGAGAGTGACGCGAGCCCCTCGCCGTGGTGTCGCACCGATACCGCATACACACCCTCGAAGGCGTCGCCGATCTCGAGCACCTCGGGAACAGGCAGGTAGGGCCGCCGCCAGCCCGCGGCGACACGATCTTTTTCGTAGTCCTCCCGATACGCGCCGAAACGAATCACGCGTTCGTGATCATCGGATCGAAACGCAAATGCGCTCGACCATGCGCCGCCGTGCAGCAGCGCCACATCGGAAACGTTGGGAAATCGCGGCCGCAGAAAATCGACAACGCGTAGAAGCGTCGGCGTGGGCGTATGTTTGGTGATGTTTGCAGCCATCCGGTTTGTAGGCTCTCTTCTGACGCGGCATGTCCTGACGCGGCATGTCGACATCGATCGCCACGCGAATTAGATTCCTGCGCGTATACATCTGCAAACCGCACCTCGGAGAACACATGCTCAGCAAAGGGAAAACCGCGGCCATCGTAT
>Ga0209254_10000871_pt1 | contig 26431 bp, 16 predicted proteins | sample FrelakmetDIP11DI_FD_187148 | JGI IMG/M metagenome (GOLD analysis project Ga0209254, IMG submission 187148) | Freshwater lake sediment microbial communities from the University of Notre Dame, USA, for methane emissions studies - DIP11 DI (SPAdes)... | ecosystem: Environmental > Aquatic >...
CCTAGCAGGCTGTTGAAAAGCTCCTTTCAACAGCCGGATTCCGGGCCACGGACGGCCCGGCGAAATCATGCGCCATCGTAGGTGCTTGATTTCGGGAGCACAGCGAAAGTCACGCCTTTCGCAAGCGACGTTGAGAAATGCATGGAGAGCATTTTTCAACACCCTGCTAGATCTCCCAATCGGCGAAACGAGTGATACCGAGCTCGTCGATGCACGAGCGGATGCCATGCCCCGCGACACCAGGAATGTCGTGCGTGCAACCGATATGAGTGCCCCAGCGGCTCACGATGTCGCGTGCCGTGCGGAAGTTGTGCACGTCGCCGGCGATGGCGCGCTCGAGCCCGGACTCGAGAAGGCCGCTCGAGAATTCACCGAGGCCCGGCGCATTGAACGTTACGCCGCGCACCGGCACCCACGTGACGATGCCAGCCACCGCAGCCGCGAGTCCACCTCCGAGCGAATGCCCGACGAGGACGAAACGCGTGCAGCCGAACGCCGCCAGGGCGCGGTGGGCAGCGGCGAAATAAGCTAGCGCACATCCGAGCTGCTCGGCCGGAAGCTGACGGCGGATGATCTGCAGGTTCGCACCTTTCCAATCGACCATCTCGCGCGACCCACGGAATGCGATCACCCCAACCTCGGCACTGCCGGTGTAGGCACCGCCGGCAAATTCCATGTTGCGGCAATACGGTTCGCCGCGTGGCACGGCAACGGGCGTATGCCCACGCACGATCGTCGGAAAGTCGTGGTAGACATCCTCCGACAGCATTGCGCACTCAAACACCGAGGGCATGGATACCCTTCTACGCGTGACCGGCTAGCGCCGCCACCGGAACAACAGCAGGTCCTTGAGCCGGGCGAGGAACGCGCGTCCTCCGGCTGAAATCCGCATGCCGGCGGGCGGCAACAGGAAAACGCACTCGACCTTGCCGAGCCGCAGCCGGTCCTTCGACTCGAGGAACTTGTTGGCGAATATCTCGCCGTTCACGTAGGTGTGGTTGGTCGACAACATGTCGGAAATCTTCCAGCGATCGCCGCGGCGCACCACCTTCGCATGCAGCCCCGACACGGACGGATCTTCGAGCACGATCGAAAGATCGTGCGCCTGCGGGTCCTTGCCGATATTCCAGAAATTCATCTCGCCCGAGCACTTGAGCAGGTATGGATACGCTTCCGAATCGCCATCGAAGACCATCAGCGTCGGCTCGGTCACTTCGCGCTCGAGCTGCTCGACGTCGATTTTGCGCTCGACATGCAGCCCCGACGCCGGGCCTTGCATGACGACAGTTCCTGTGCCCGGGGACCACCAGACCTTCGGCAGGTTCCGCCGGACCACCCCCAGAACGGTGCCACCCTTCTTACCGACGTCGTCGTTCTCGGGCGGAGTCTCGGGAACAGACGCGACGGGCTGCCCCGGGGTGGGTGCGGATTTCGGCGCGGGTGTGGGTTTGGCGATCGGAGCCGCGGGCGTAACACGAAGCACTGTACCGTGCGGATCGGCATGGACTCCGCCATCACCAGTGCTCGCAACTCGTTCGTCGCTCAGCACGTATTCGGTGAGATCGAAGCGGATACGGTCACCGTTGCACGCCGGCGTCGGATTCTCGACACGCTGGTCGTTAACGAACGTGCCGTTGCGCGACCCGAGGTCCTCGACGGTGACGCCGCGGGATACCGGTGTCAGGCGGGCATGGACGCGTGAGACCTTGTCCTCCGGAATGACGAGGTCGACCTTGACTTCGCGACCGTCGACCACTCCCTGAGCCACGCGTCCGGCATAGACCAGCGCTTCGAACCTCAGGACTTCGCGGCCCGTGTCGTCCGTCAGCGCGAGTGCCGGCCGCCTTGAACCACCGTCAGTCATGCAGTCATCCTTCGCACTCAACGCGCGTTGCGGGTGTTATTCGCAACACACGACCACCACACTGACGTTGTCCGCTGCCCGGTGCTCGACTGCGGCCCGCACAAGGGCGCGTGTCGCATCGTTCGGCGCCGTCGCGGACCTTAGTACATCGGCGATCTCGTCATCGCTCAAGGTGTCGTGCAGTCCGTCGCTGCACAGCAGGATCCAGTCGCCTGCGACCACTGGCAGCTCGACCAGACCTGGGTCTGGCGTCATTGCTCCGACCGCCTGCCGTAGGACTCTTTGACGCGGGTCATTCCTGGCGGCTACGGCGTCGAGCTGGCCGGCCTCGATCAGTTCCTCGAGCAGCGAGTGATCGCGCGTGATGCGTCGCAACTCGCCGATACGCCACAAGTAGGCGCGGCTGTCACCGCTCCAGGCTACCTGGCAGGTCGAGTTGCGCAGGCGAGCGACGACCAGGGTGGATCCCATACCGTCACGGGCGGAGTCCTGTGCAGCTGCCTGCAGCACCGCCTCATGTGCAGCCATGAACAGCGTCTTGAGGTCCTCCTCGCCCGCCTTGCTGCACCGGATCACTGTTTCCTTGACGACCCGCGAAGCGACCTCACCGGACGCGTGCCCTCCCATGCCGTCGGCCACCAACCACAGCATTGTGGGAATCGACCAGCCGATCGAGTCCTCGTTGTAATCCAGGACCGCGCCCGGGTGTGTCTCGCCAGAGAAATCGACCATCGGCTAGAACCTTCCGAACACCTGTCTTGCCGTCGCAGCATAGCGCGAAGGACGGAAAGTCTCGTCGTTGCCGAGCGCATCGAAAAGCACGTCGATCGCGGGCGCCAGGCGGTCCTGCTCGCCGAGATACGTGCTCAACGTTACTATGCTGAGCAGTCCCTGTTCGGCCGTCCCGTAATCTACGAGACCGCCTGAGGCCGCCTGAGCTACCAGCCGCTTGCGAATGTCCCGCATCTGAGCTGGGCTGCGCGCACGGATCCAGCCTTGGCTATGCGCCTGGATCCAGGAATCGAGGCCCTTGGCACTCTGAGCCGTAGCCTCGCGGCTGGACTGGCCAGCCGCGACGAGACGGTTGATGAGACCGCGAAGCTGCGCGCTCTCACCAGGCGAGAGCACGTCGCTGATAACTTCCAGCATCCGAAGATGATGGTCCTGGAGCCTGAGCGCCCCGGGCTCCAACCCCTGGCTGCGGCGCTGCAATGACCAGCGCCGGTCGAGCGGGTCCAACCCGTGGTGACAACCCTGGCAATCGTAGAAGCCGAGTTCCGGTGTGAGTCCTGGCGACTGCATGTACCTCGTCTGCAGCATCTGCAGAAATCTTCGGCTACCCTCGATCTGCCCCCCGAGCCACAAGGATGCCGTGTCGATCCCACCCTTGCGGCGCCGGTAATCCTCGTCGAGCGAGTAATGCGCCGGCTGGTTCGCCGTGAAGTTCTCGAGTTCGAATGAGAGCCGCGGATGGCCGGCTCCCAAGATACGGTGTGTGGCGAAACGATCCGCCGTGCCCATGTGGCAGTTGTAGCAGCGTTGTGCCCGCGTTAGCGGATCCGAGAGCCGATAGAGGCCGTGACGCACGCTGTCCTGGTGTGTGACGCCCTTATCGTCGTGCGTCGAGAGCCATTTCTCCGAAGCGCCGTGGCAGCTCTCGCATCCAACCCCATCGGTGAGCTGGAACTCCGGCCCTCGTTGGGCAACCGGGATGTTCGCCGCGTGGCAGTTGAGGCAGAGCGGTGACTCGTTGGCGCTCGCAAGCCCGAGTTTCGCAGCGATGAGCCGCGACTCCGGCGTCAGCAGCGTCCTGTACGCACGCGAGTGGTAATCGTCACCGCGCCAGATGCGGTACTCGTTGAGCCAGACGTTAGTGGTCGGATCCCTGTCGATGCGTCCGTGGCACTGGCCGCTCGCGCAGCTCGACACGCCCATGTATCGGGGCGTGTCCTGCGGCAGCGCCAGGCCCGGCGCTGCCAGCAGTAGCGTGACGGCGAGGAGCCGCGTGATCCGCATCCCGCCCTTACCTCCTGCCCTGCACGGCTACGGTGGCTGGCGGATCTGTCGCCGTCGCAGGCAGTGCGTCCTGCACCGTCCATAACCGGCCGTCAGGTAACAGGTACATTCTTTTCATCTCGTCAAGGTTCAGCGGACGCGAGCCCCTACGGCCGAAAACAGCTATCTGCCCACCCGTTTCGTCAACGCCTCGATCGCGATCGAGACCCTTCGACAGGCTCAGCGCCGCCTCCTTCGTGGCGAAGGTAGCGACAAGCTCTGGCTTCGGTGCCGGGCTGAAGCCGTAGAACTTCGGCTGACTGTCCGGCGACGTGAGCTGCAGCACCCGGAGTCCGTTGCGGCCATCCGCGACGTATGCGAACGCCGACGCGTTGGTGGAGGCGACGATCACGTCATGCGCGTCGTTGAGCTTCCCGCCCGCATCGAAGAGCCCGTAGAGAGCCAGCGCCTCCGGGACTTTCGCATCGATGATCGCAAGGCCCTGGCGGCCAGCAGCCACGTATGCGTACGTCCGGGCGATGTAGATCCGCTGCGCATCCGCGAGCGGCACGAGGCTGCCCGGCACGACCCTCGGTTGCTCGGGGTTCGTCACGTCGATTGTGCGCACCCCCTCCGCGTCGCTCACCAGCAGGTACCGGAATTGCAGCGCCGTTGCCCGCGGATCCTTGAGCGGAAGGTTTGCGACCACGCGCGGCTTCAACGGATCATTCAGATTCGCGACGATGAGCGCATCGGGTGTGGTCATGTAGACGTAGTAACCGCCGATCGTGAGGTGCCGCACACCCTTCAGGGCGCCGCCACCGTCCCAGGTCAATTTCCGTTCGATGAAATTGTTGCGCGGCTCGCCGTCCATGAACGTGTCGATGTCGACGAGGATGAGCCCCTCTTCCGCATCCGAGATCAGTGCGTAGTTGTAGATCGGGTGGAACGGCTGTTCCTCATTGTCCTTGCGCATGAGTTCGCCCTGGTTGCGCGAAGGCTGGATCGGCTGGTTCGTGGGCAGCGCGACACAGGTGGCGTTACGCGTGGCCACGTGCGCGTCCTGGCCGAGGGGACTGAACGGCGCCGTGATGATGCCTTGCGAGATGCCCTTGTTGGCGATCCCCGCGACGTCGTATACGCGGAAACCGTCGCGCCCCTCGGCGACGTACAAGTACTCGCCGCGTAACTGCAGGCAACTCGCCGTCCCCGCATCGTGTCGCTGCGCGGTGGGCAACACCTTGCCGCCCGCCTGATGTTGTGCGAACCAGTCGGGGTAAGCGTACCTGTGAAGGTAACTGCCAATCACCGCCTGCGGCTCGGGCCATTCCGTGACCTGCACCGCCGTCACTTCGCCTTCGCCGCCTACCCAGGCGTTATAGCCCACGAAGTTGACGAAGTTCGTTCCCTGCGCGAGCAGCTGCGCCATGATCGCGTTGTTGTCGTTTGCCGCCGACACGTGGCAGTCGGAGCAGGTCTTCGTCTCCGTGCGACGCTCCGTGTGGGGGTAATGCGGGTTGAACGCTTGTGAGCTGTAACCACTCGCCGCGATCGGGGGCTGCTGGATGTAAATCTTCTCGCGGTTCGCATTGGTCGAGGAGAGAACCAGCGCAGACGAAGACCGCAGCGGCGCGTACTTGCCGCCCTCCGAGGGCCCGCGCTTGCCGATGAGGAACATCTCGTCGCGGGCCACCTGCGGGTTGTACGTCGCATAGTTGCGGGTCTCGCCGCCCTCGTAGTGATGCCGCTCGGTCTTGCGGTTCGCCTCAATCGGCAGATGGCATCCGCCGCAGGCAGTAGTCCATGACGTGTGGCAGGCATAGCACTCCATCTTGTCGTTCGGGTGCGCGAGCTTGTCGGCAGGCGTGCCTGGGCCCCATGACTGACTCACCGGATCGGCCATCATCAGCTTGGCCCGCGCCGCCTTGGCGTTGTAGTCCGGGTCACCAGGGGTGACGGAGCGCTTGACGATGCTCACTTTCCATTCGAGCTTCGGATCGACCATCGAGCGCTGCATCAGCTCGCCGTTGATCCACTCGAAGCGCTGGCGCCCGTCTGACGTGCGCAGGGCCATGAGGTCAGCGCCGCCACCGAGTGCTGCCTGCCCGGACGTATAAAGATTGGGCAGAGCCGTCGCCGTGCCATGGCAATCCACGCAGTCGATCTCTACCGCGTGCGCCACTTCGCCGTAGATGTAGCCATTGCCGTGCATGTCCTGCGAGAAATGGCAGTCGACGCACTGCATACCCTTGTCCGCATGGATCGACGAGAGGTGCACCGCCTTCTGAAACTTGGCGGGGTCGTCGTCGCTCACCAGCTTCCCGTCGGCGTCGAGTAGGTTGCCTTCGCGATCGCGCTTGAACACGGCGCGGAAATTCCAGCCATGTCCGTGGTAGTCCGCGAACTGGGTGTCCTTGAGCTTGGGGTTCAACTCCGAGACCTTTTTCAGGAACTCGACGTCTCCCCATTTGCCGCGCACCGCCGCTTCCTCGGGATTGCGCGCGTTGACCCGGTCGATCTCCTCGTCGGTCGGGTAGGCCTGCTTCTCCGGCCACATGTGCGGCGCATCCGACTCGTAGTCCCACATCGTGTAGCCGAGAAACGTGTTCATGAACATGTTCGGCTGGTGCATGTGACAGATCATGCACTGCGAGGTCGGCACCGCACTCGAGAATGTGTGCTTGAGCGGATGTCCGGACTCGGTCTTACTTATCGTGGGATCGCTCGTAACCGTCTTGCCCTCGTGCCCGTACAAGGCGTAGACGCTCGAGTGCTTCGGGTCACGATCGTTCGCGTAGACCACGTGGCAGGAGGCGCAGCCGGAGTTGCGATAATCGCCCGGCTGGTCATTGGTGCCCATGAACCACAGGAACGGATCGTTGAGTCGGGTCTTGGTGATGTTGATCACAGGGACGGCGATGCGCGCGCCCGTGCCGGGCCCGCGGTTCGACTGTCGGAAGTCCGGACGGCCGGGCTCCTCGATGCGCTGCAACTGCCCAAGCACATTTGGAAGACCGACCTCAGGGAAAAGATTGCTGATGTTGCGGCCGCCGCGCTCGAAGACACGAAAAATGTCGCCCGGCTTGATGGACTCCCACGCGGGCAACGGCAATAGCTCCGGAATGATGGTCTTCGAGAGAAGCAGCGGCGCCAGGTCTTTGGGCATCTCGGGGCCCTTGAGCATCGCGGGCTTGCCGTCGGACGTATACGCCTCGCCCAGGATATAGTTCTTGAACGGCAGGATGCCGTTGTTGTATGACGCTCCACCCCAAAGCATCACGCCCGTTGCGTGCATGCTGCGCACAGATTTCTCGATCGTGTCCTGGTGACAGGCGCCGCAAGAAAGTTCCGCGACACGGAAATCGGACGGGTTGGCAAAGCGGATGAACTCGCGGCTTTCGCGGTTGAGCAGCGTGTAGGTGCGCTCGGGATTAGCGCTCGAGGGATAGTGCCAGGCCTTCGGATAACGCGGCAGGACGTGCGCGCGTTCCAACGTCGCGATGTATTGCGCGGAGCCGAGCGCGTCCGGTTCACCACTTACGAGCGGCCGCGACTGCGTCGGATCGCCGCCATGACAGTCGGTGCAACCTAGCTGCACCGCCGATGACTGGTGCATGGTCGGCTGGTCTGTCGGTGAGTGGCAGGACAGGCACCCGGTGCTCTTAGCCTGCATCTCCACCTCCGTCTGGCTGCGCGGCGCTGCCGGCGCCATGACGTAGCTGCGTTCGACTGCTTCCTCGCCTTCCTCGGCATGCGCAACCAGCAGCAGCGCGCTGCTTGCGATTCCCGCCAGGATCAATGCCGCTCTCGAGAGGCTTTTCATGCTTGTATCCCTAGTACGGTGCGTTGCGTCAGTACGCGAGGATCACGTTGAGCAGGAAGTAACCCGCATCCTCGTCCGGAAACAGGTCCTCAAAGCCCTTGCCGCCGATGAGTTTCGCGTAGGAGGCGCGGATCACCACGTTCTGACTCATTCTCGGCCGCCAGGTCGCCGACACCGAAACGTCGTGCCCGATCTCGTCGTCGATGCCTGCCTGGTTGCGGGCCACCTCAAGCACCTCGGTCGTGTCGAAGCGCAGGTAATTCCAGTTGAACGACAGGCGAAGCTCCGGGAGGACGTCCGCATCGGCCCCGATTCCGACGAGCCACAGTCCCGGGTTGGAGAAATTCGACTGCCCCTCGTCCTTCGACGATCGCAGGCTCGGCAGCAAGGCATTGCGCCCCGAGAGCGCGACGCGCCCACCTCCGATCAGCGGCACGGCCTGGCGAATCCAGTAGCTCGTGTCGGCGCCCGCGAATTGAGGGTTCTCGAGTACGGCGTCGAAGCCATTGTCCTGGTCGTCGAAGGGATCGTCATCGCCGCTCGCGTAGAGGAACGACACTCGCGGACGGATCCAGTCGAAATCCATCGAGGCTTCGGTAGCCACGAAGCCGGCGCTGATGTCGACCGAGTCGTCTACGAACACGCCGGGTGTCGTTTCACCGAACACGTAGTACGCCGACGCAGTGAGGTTGAAGCGCCCGAAATGACCGTCGCCGTTGTAGCCCACATAGGTGACGTCGTACTTGCGCGGTTTCTCGATGCCCAGTGATGACGGCCGCTCGATGAAACCGTTAGTGTTGTAATGACTCTCGTCATCCTCGCCGTTGCGGTTGTGCAATACCGTGCCCTGCGAGGTGAAGCCCTTCACCGGCATGTCCTGCCAGTAAATGTTCGCGACGATCACGTCGTCGTCGCGAATATCCTCGGTAACGTCGTTCAGTCCGCTGTTTGTGTCTTTCTCCAGCCGCCGGAACCAGGCCAGGTTGTACTGGAAGCGGTTGTCGTGCCGTGTCCCGAACAGACGCACGCCGAGCTGGTTGTCCTGGAACAGGAACCCACGAAAGTCCGAAGAAAACGGCTGGATACCGACCCGCAGGCTGTCGAAGTCATACCGCTCCGAGACGTTGCGCAGGTGCTTGTCGACGAAGGCGGCCTGAATGCCGACGAAACCGTCGCTGCGCGTCTTGCCCTCGCGCGGATCGACGCTCACGCCGAGCACCTCGTCGAGTTGGACGTAGTTGAAGTTGAACACGGGGATGAAGCGAAATTCCCAGTCTGGCGGCTTGAAGGTGGTGTTGCCCTTGTAATAGACGAACTCCGTCGCGACGTTCTGGACCAGCGCCCACTGGTCCTGGCTACCGAACACGTCGATCTGGCCGCTCCCCCCCGTGGAACTCCCACCCACGGGCGTCGGCACCTCGCGCAACTCGTAGACCGTGTCCGAGATCGCACTCAAGTTGAAGAACCATCCTTCGTCGTTGACCGGACGGTCTGCCTTCAGCTCGCTGCGGTTATAGGGATCCCACCAGTGCATTTCGTAGCCCGGTAGCGCGTCGACGATGCGCCAGCGATCGGGCACCGCCTGCACGACCTGGCTGGTCATGCAGCTGTGCTCGGCGATGCACGCATCCGCGCGACTGCGCGCAGGCGGGCGTGGCACGGGCGATGGCGGATTTGGTTGCCGCTGGAATCCGTAGTCCAGCGCCGAGCGTGCCTCGGTGTCAGCAACCTCCCCGGGTCGTTGCGTCTCGACCGCGGGCAACCTTGGCTGAGCAGGGTCCGGACAAGGCACCGCCTTGTAGCCCGGACGCCGGCGGTTCACGATCCGTCCACGTTCGTCTTGGAAGCACTGCGGCTCCTGAGCGATGGCGAGGGGAGCCTCGAGTGCGCTCGCCAAGCCGATGACGGCCAGCAGCGACATACATGCAGCTCTTGTCATGGGCCTGCCCCTACTTCCCAGCACATACGTTCTGGTCATTCGTATCGAGGAACGGCGTCTGCGGACATTGTACGTACCGCAGGCGGACCCCATTGGGCGTCAATCGATCCGCCCGGAGATCTTCCGTCGCGTTACCGATCGCGCCGCTCAGTGCGGTGGACGCGTTGTGCAGGCCGAGAAAGGCGACCAGGTCGTCCTGGTCGACGCCGTCGCCTGACACGCCGATACCCCCGACGAGGTTGCCGCTGCGATAGATCGGAACGCTACCAGGGAAGATCTGCAGGCCGTTGGCGGCGCGACGCCCAACCGTATTGGGGACCGTCGAGAACGTCGGGATGCCGCCTGCGACGTTGATCGCGACGCCAATGCAGCCGTTTGAAGCGTCAACGTCCGGGAAAACTCCGCCCGATGCCGCAAAGAAGACGTGTTGCAGGACCGCGTTCATGGCAAGGTCCAGCTGCAGGCCCGTCGAGAATGGGCTCCACTCGGCGAATGGCTTGCTCATGGGGCCGTTCGGCTTGCCGCCGAGTCCATCCGGATAGAACGGACGTGCGAGATTGCCAAACGCGCGATCCGAGAACGCCACTGTCCCCGTGCCGAAGCTACCGTTCAGACCGAGGAACGTATCGGTGGCTGTCACGTAAGCGGGAATGCTCGAAGAGCCGGTGACAGCCACGAGCTGCGTCGGAGGGAACTCCACGTACCGCGCCGGCGCATTGGCGAGCGAAGCCAGGTCGGCAGCGAACGATGGAGCGGAGAGAAACGCGGCGCTACGTGCTTTCTGCAGCGACACATCCGCACCGAACACCGGCGCATCACGCGTGCGCACCATGCCGAGGATCTCGCCCCTGGTGTCGACGACTGAAATCGTGACCCGGGCTTGGCTGCCTAACGGGCGGCGGATCTGCGCCCGCGTTCGGTTTGCAATGTCCAGCGCGGACTGCAACACCGTGCGCACCTCTGCAGCGGTCAGCCCCCCCGCGCCGTCCGTGCCGCTGCGCGGAGCAAAGCGAGGACTGTTGGAGCTATCCACGAACACGAATGCATCGGACGCTGCGGTGAAATTGGCGCCCACATCCGCGCGAATGCCGGACTGCGCAGCCGTGAATGCAGTGCCTGCGACGATGGCGCCATTGCTGTAGCCCGAGACCGGGATCAACGCGCCTACGGACGCCGGCAGCGACGCCAGGAGCGATGCTGCCGCAGGATCCGCCGCAAGTTCGTTGAATTGCGCATCACTGAAGCGGAAGGTCTTGCCATCCGCGGTGATGCGGTCACCTCTCCGGTCCTCGGGCGCGCCGAAATCGAAGCTGGCAGCCAGTGCAATCAACTCATCGAGATCCCTGTCGCGATCGGCGATGTTGACGTCGGCGGTGTAGAGACCGTCGGCTAGCACTCCGACGCCGCCCACGACCGTGCCACCCTTGTACAGCGGGAACCCGCCCGGATCGGCCGAGAGACCGAGTGGCGAGCGGTGCGGACCAACGCTTACGCCTGTCCCCGAGAATCGCTGGCTGAAGTCCGAGCACGGCAACTGGCTGAACTGCACGCCGAACAGTGGTCCGGCCGGCTGGTCCTGCTCGCCGGGATTGAAGTTCTCCTGCACGATCTGGCTCGCTGTGCGCGTGCTGAAGGCGTTCCCTTCCGACGAAAGAAATGCGCCGGTCACGGCCTTGGCGATGGCCGCAAGGTGATCGACGTTCACGGGCGCCGCGGCGCTCGGCAGCTTGATGCCCTCGAGACCGGTCTTCACCAGCGGCTGACCATTCGCATCGAGTCGGGTCGCAATTAGCACTGTGCGAGCTGCCGCATTCCCCATGCGATAGACACCGAGCACGTTGCCGACCCGATCGACGACCGCGATGGTCGCGTTCGCGTTGCGCGCCCGCGCTTCGGAGACGCCCTGCGCGATGATCTTCTCTACCTCCGCGACACTGAGCGACGAGGCGGAACTTGCGCAGCTTCCGTTACAGCCGGGGTCGGTCTGGTCGGCCCCGGACGTATCAACCGTACTACCGCCCCCACCGCCGCAGCTGGCAAGGGAACCTAGCATGAGCGCAATCACGTAGCGGACGTGGCGCATTGAGTCTCTGTGATTCATGGGGTGGCCTTCGTCTCAAGGGCCATGTGTGGCGGGTGGTATTCGTGGCAGTCGTCGCAACGCATCGGCGCACGACTCGTCGTCGACTCGTCTGCATGGCACTCGAGGCACGTGGCGATCTTCGGCATCAGCACGTCCGTCGGTTCATGCGACTTCGTCGCCGGATGGCAAGCGAGACACGCATCGACAGCGGTCTTGTCGTCCATCACGCGATGCAAGGTGTGATTGAAGCGAGCCTCCGGCATCAGGTCGTCGGCGAGCTTCACCGGCGTGACCACAAAGCGGTCCGGCAGATGAACCATGTCCTTCCGCACCTTGACCACGTGGCAGGTCACACAGCCGCCGCGCATGAACTGGTCGGCGACTTCGGCAGCGAACAGGCGCTTTGCGCATTCGATGTCGCCACGCGCACACCCGGAACTACCGCGTGGCGCACGATCCGGGATTCGCCGCCACTTGAAGCCGTCCGTACGGGGCGGCGGCGGTGACAGCGCCTGCTTCAGGAAATGCCCTTCCATCACGAGGATCGCTTCCCGTGCATCGCCGTGCGGCAGCTGACGGAAAGGATCGTCATCGTCGAAACCCAATTCGTGGCACTTGGAGCAATGTCGCTCCATCTCGATCGGCCGGAAGTGTTGGCCGTCGGTCGCCGGCTCGTGGCACGACGCACAGTTGAGTGTCTCGCCCGTCCGCAGGTGACTTACCTTGTCCCGGTTCATGTGGACGTCATGCGGAAACTTCAGGTTAGAGGCATCGTTTGCGGTGTCGATGGAGACCGTTTTATAGACCCAGGGATTTGCAGCGGCCTGGTTGGGGCCCAGCACCGGGAATGTGACCTCGAACTGCGGATGCGTCTTCTCTGTGAACCCACGGACCATTCTCACAGGATCGCCGGTCCTTGCGATGCCCTTTTCGCGCCCGTGACAGTCGACGCACTGGCTGTCGCGGGTGACGAGCAACGTGGACGGTTCGTTGTGCTCGCGATGGCAGCGGGCACAACGTCCCGTTTCCATGTCGATCGCAGCTAGGACCTTCGCATCCGCGTGATCGTTGATCTGCATGTGGCACTCCCTGCAGACGTCGTCCTTGACGCGACGGAAGAGATTGGTGTGACAGCGCTGACATTCCCCCTCGTCGCCGAATCGGTGGCCGCTCGCGAGGGGTCCCGAGTTCCAGATCGTATGTGTGATAAACCAGGGCGCCTTGATGCTGTCTCCGGGCACCAGCAACGAAAAGAAGAAAGGCAGAACGAGGCTGAGCAAAACCGCCGCCAGCGACAGCCGCCACGCCCATGCACGCCGCTTGAAGCCTGCCTGCTCGAGCGTGGTGCGAAAGCTGGACTGCCACTGCACTGTGTCGGCGCGGCCAATCTCGACATCGAGGCCGAGGTCGAAGCCGGTCGGCGCCGCAATGACGATGATCTTATGAGGGCCGATCTCCAGCTTGTCTCCAAGTTTGAGCTTGGCGCGCTTGCATGAGCGTCCGTTGACCTGGGCGGCGTTACTCGCATGCGCTTTGTAGTGCGCCACGCCTCTGCCGACTCCAAGCGTGCCGTGCAGCGGCGCGATTCCGGGCAACTGCAGCAAGCAATCGGCGCCCGAACCAATGCTCAGCGTACCGGCCTCGAGTTCCGTCTCAAGCCGTTCTGCCGTCCCGTCTGCACGGACCGCCGACTGCCGGATGAGGACCGTGCTCACCAGTAGAGAAACACCACGAGGATATGAGCTGCGAGCGCGAACAGCAGCGCGATCGAAACCGGGACATGTACCAGCAGCCACGCCTGCAGCAGGCCCTGCAGCCGGATGGTCCCGCGCATGCGCCGCAGCACGGCCTGGCGCCGCGCAATCAGCGAGACCAGGTCCTGCAACGCGGCGGCTTCGTCGACCCGGATGGCGTTGGGGGCGAGGCGCGCGACCAATTGCAGCATCGGTTGCTGGTCAGGGTTGGGGATCTGTCGAGCCGCACCGGCGTTCACCTCGCTTCCCGGTGGGACTCCCAGGTAAGTCGAGCGATCACGCGCGAGGAGCTGGTCCATAACGCTGCCGCCGATGACCGTTCGCTCGATGCTGCTTCGAACCGCCAGAGCCGTCGCAGGCGCGCACGACGACGCGCGACCCAGGCACGCCTCGTTCAGCGCGCTGACCTCGTCGGCCAGCTTCTGCATCGAGACGCCCTGTCGCATCGCCGCGAGTTGCCGCGGCACGAGCAGGTAAAAGGAGGTTCCCACGATGCCGCTCACGATTACGATGGTCATCAGCACGAAGGTCGCTGTATGCACGTTCCAGCCGACCTGAAAAGCCGCATGCAACAGCGCGATGAAAAATACCGCGATTCCGAGATAGACGTGCGCGGAGACCCAGGCCTCGACCCTGTTAGCACCTCCATAGCGACGTCGCCTCACGCCGAGCAACGTCAGCCAGATGATGAGCGCTGTCGCCACACCGCCGAGCGTATAGCCTTGCCAGGTGTTGCCGCTTGGCGGTTTTGTCGTTGACTGGCTCAGGAAGACGATGAGAGAGAGCCCGGTGAGCCCCAATGCGTACCAGAGATATCGTGTCCGCGCGTAGGTGAGGATGTTCTCGGCCATCAGCTAGACCTGTCCAAGACCCGCACGAACTCAGCGGGCGAGATGCGTCGCGCCGCCCCTGTCGGGCATGCGGTGACGCACGCGGGGCCGCCGGCGACCCCGAGGCATGCGTCGCACTTCACTGCCTTCTTGCCCTTGGCCTTCGCCTCGGCGCCCGGCTCGAACCCTTCCGCTTCTCCGGGCCCAGGCCCTGCGCCCAGCAGTAGCCACGCGAGCAGCCCAGGCTTCGGCGGCGCCTTGTATTCCATGCGGATCACGCCGTAGGGGCAGTTGGCCTGGCAGTTGCCGCAGCCGATGCAGGTATCGTCGATGTAGACTTCGCCAGTTGAGGAGCGATGGATGGCGTTCGGAGGGCAATCCTTCATGCAGTGCGGCTGCTGGCAGTGACGACAGGCGGTCGGCAGGTGCAGGTGCGCGAGCGTCGGTCCCGCGGCACGGTCGAGCCGTGACACACCACCATGCGTCTCCGCACAGGCTTTCTCGCAGTTGTCACAACCAACGCAGAGGTACTCGTCGATCACGAGCGCGTTGGTCGCCTCGCCCATGCCGTTCGCGAGCAGGAAATCCATCAAGTGACCGGATTCGGGCCTCGTTTCCCAGAGCGCGCTGTTGACCAGCCGCGACGCGGTCCGCTTGCGCAAGGACTCGATCTGCTCGGGATCGCGGCTAACGAGCGCCGCAAGAATGTCCTTCGAAAGCTCGATAGTCTCCGTGTAGACTGAGGCGATCGCTGAGTCGGGACGCGTCTCCTCACCGAACAGCGTCATCAGGCCGAGGATCTCGCCGGCGCGAAGCTCGGCGACCACGGTCCGTCCCTGAGGAGTGCGACGGTACATCGCCACCGTCCCGTTGCGCAGGATGTGCACGGAGTCACTGGGAGCGCCGTCGTTCCAAAGCGCCTCTCCCGGGCGGAACGTACGCTGCTTGACGCGATCCGCAAACGGACGGAGCTCCTCTACCGTTGAGGTCGGCGCGAAATGTCGCTGGAGCTCGCGTACGACGAAGATCCAGTCGATCCCCTGGCGGACGACCTCGTTCGAGGCCATCAGCTTCAGGATCGTGCGCCGGGGCGTCTCGACCAACACACAGTTGCGACCGACACGCGCCGTCTCGAGGCGCGGCTGGCCCGCGATCAGGCTCATCTCGCCGAAGAAGTCACCTTTCTGCAGCACTCGCCTGCCACCGGGCAGCGACTTCGACTCAAGGCTCACCTCGCCATCCACGACGGTGAAGAACGACACACCGTAGTCATTCTCCTGGTAGATGACATCGCCTTCGGAGACGATCTGTGTCGTGCGTGGTGCGGACGAACCGGGTTTGCAGGCAACGTTCAACCTCCGACGCAACTCTTCCAGGTCACGCTTCGCCTCCTGCGCGGACAAGGGGTCGGCGTGACTCGCATAGACGCGACTTTCGATGATCAGCTCGCGGAATGCCAATGCGTTGAGCTGGCGGAACATCGCGATCCGCCGCATGAAGAGCTTCAGCAGTTCCTCGGCTTCGGACTCAAACGGCAATCCCCGGAACTGGTTGACGAGCAGTTCGTGGTCGAGCGGTCGGATCGGGTTGCCGCGGATGTACTCGACGACGTCGTAGCCCTGGTTCATCGCCTGCTTGATCAGCGGGAAGCCGGCCAAGGCGCCGATGACGTAGAGGCCGGGGACGTTGCTCTCGTAGCGATCGGAAAGCTCTGGGAGAGCATCGGCCCCGGCGTGCGGGAGCTTGATGCCGCAAGGCTCGAGGAAGCCGCGCGGTGGATCCGCTCCGAGCCGCGCGACGATCCGGTGCACGCTGACCGTCTTCGGGCCCTCGGGCGTCTTGAGTGTTACCTCGAGGCTGCCATCCTGGACACGCGGACCGATGCGCTCGACCGCGGTGTTGTAGTAACACTCGAGCGGCGTGCCGAGATCGCTGATGGCCTTGAGGATCAGACTTTGGTTGCCGTCCTTGATGCGACTGAACTCGCCCTTGCGGTTCAGGATAATGACCCTATTGTTGCGCGCGAGCGCGACCGCGTTTTCAACCGCCGCGTCGCCGGCACCGACCACGAGAATGGTCTCATCCTTGTACTCGTCGGGGTCGTCGAGCTGGTACTGGACGGTCGAAGCCGTCTCGCCAGGCGCGCCGAGCTTGCGAGGATTTCCCTGCAAGCCGATGGCAAGGACCACATTGCGTGCCGCGATGCTCGAGCCGTCCGTCATCTCAATCCGAAAAGCGCCCTGCTGACCGCTGATGTTGCGGACCTCGCTTGAGAGCTGGATATTGACGCCGAGGTCGCGGAGGCCCTGGTCCCAAGCGCCTAGGATCTCTTCGCGCTTTCCGGCCTCGAAGGCCATGTCGCTGCGCAGCCCGAGGTAGCCAGGCTCGGCCATCACGAGCTTACCCTTCTGATAGCGGTAGATGGTCTTGGAGGGGTGGTCGAAAGCCTCGAGCAGCACGTGGCTGGGAGTGCTGCATTTCGCTTCGCTGTCGTGCATCGCCGCCCGAGCCGCCGCGGACAAGCCCGCCGGACCGGCGCCTACGATGGCGATATCAAACGATCCCCCCAATCTCATCCCCTGCCGCGATCAATTCGATCGCTGGGTCCGCCTCAACGGCGGCCCTGCGTTCCAATTTGCGGGCCACCCTGCCCACAGCCCTGTCGCTAGATTCTTCTCGTTCGTATTGGGGAATATTCGCTGTCGAGGCTGGGATGTCAACTTCGCCGGCAATGGGGCAGATCCAAACGGCAATTTCTGTCGAGGGGCGGGTCGCGGGCGCGCGGGGCGAGCGGTGGTGGGGTGGTGAGCTTCGACCAAGCGCACGTGGAGCTGACAAAGAACTACCCCGTGCGGTTGCTGCAGATCACGGAACGACGCGTTGGCCAGGCGGCACGGCTCGAAAAACGGAATCGCACCGATTTCTGCAAACTGCGAACCAAGCCGGGCCTGGAGCCGGTGCGGTTCAAGCAGCCATCCTGAAATCCTGGCGACCTGCTAGGTGACCGGGATGAACAGGAAGTCGCCGTTGAGGTGCCCAGTACCCCCGAGTATGGCGTATTGTGGGCGTTGGTCCTGCTTCAGCTTGGCCGCGGCGTCCCGGACGTTGGAAAACAGCGCGCGATGCAATTCGCCACCTTCGAGAATCCGATCGTTCTGGCGCAGCACGTCGAGCAGCACCTTGGCGAAGATGCTGTGCGCTCCGCCCGCAGAGTCGATAACAGGCTGGTCGCCGCCCGACGTCAGGATAGTGCGTGATGGAAGCCTGGCGAGGGTGACCAGCCCCTTGATCTGCGCCGCGTCATTGCCAATGCGTGGGAATCCGACACTCGAACCACGCATCATGGACCCCTGGTAACAGGAATCAGCCACGACCAGCACGTGCTTAGCCGCTATGAGATTAATCATATCCGTTAACTGCTGGCCCGAAATCCCGTCGAAGTTTTTTTCGAGACGGGCGTCGACCGGCAGCCAGTAGCTCTGCGAATTCTGCTTGTCGATCTCTCCATGGCCTGCGTAATAGATCAGCAGGCTGTCGTTCTTCTTCAGCATCTTCTTGTATTCGTCTATCGCACTCAGGATTTCTTCCTTCGTTGCGTCTGTGAGCAAGCGGGTTTGGAATCCATATCGCTGGCGCAGCAACTGGTCGAGCGCCGTCGCATCCGCAGCAGCGGTCTGCAGCTTGGGCATGTTCTGGTAGTTGTTGTTGCCGATGATCAGGGCATGGTAACCACCGATTCGCAGTTCCTTAGGGGCGCTGCGTGCAGGCACTCCTCGGCCCACTGCAGTGCCGGCCGGAACACCACGCATCGCGAGGGTTTCCATCGGCATCGCCTGCATGTCCTGGATTTTCTGCCTGTACATGCGGCTTTCCAACTGCAGCGAGGCGATCTGCGACTGCTGCTTCACGACTTCGCTTTCCCTTGCGGCGAGATCGTTGTGAAGCCGTGCGCTCTCCTCCTGCTGGGCGGTACCCATCGTGCGCACGCGCCGGTTGATTTCCTCCCGCTCAACGGCCAGCCGACTGCGCTCTTCAGCAAGTTCGGCAGTCATGTCTGCCGTTCGCTGTTCGGTCTCCGCGAGCCGGCGCTTGGTGCTCACCAGCTCGGTACGAACTGCTGCGATCTCCTTTTCCTGCTGTGCGCGCAGCTCGGCGATCTGCACCTGCTGCTGCGCGATCTGACTCTCGCGGGCAGCGAGGTTAGCCTGCAGTTTCTGGCGAGCCGCTTGTTCCGCCGCCGAGGTTCCGCTGGTCTTGGCCGTCAACTGCTGGCGATCAGTCGTGAGCCTGGCACGCTCAGCATCAAGTTGCGCCGTCATATCATTTAGCTGCTTCTGGGTCGTGGCCAACCGCTGCCTGGTCGCATTCAGCTCGGCCTGCTGCTGCGCTTGCGTCTTGGCCTGTGCGGCTTGTTCCGCACGCAACTTGGTGAGTTCGGCCGTGTAAGTCCTTTGCTGTTGCTGCAACGTGGCTATCTGAACCTGCTGGGCAGCAAGGCTCCTCTCCCGAGCCACCAGCTCGGCCTCGAGACGCTTGCGCTGCGCGTCATCAACTGGCGGGGCGGAAGGCGTTGCGGCAGGCGCTGGATTCGGCACGCTCGTCTTCGCAAGCCTCTCTCGCTCGGCAGCAATGCGGGCACGTTCGCCAGTCAGGTCCGCGCGCAGTTTCGAGGCCTGCTGCTCCGTCTCGAGCAACTTGCGTTGCGTGGTGATGAGCTTCTGCTGCAGCTGGTCATTGGCAGCGGCGGCCTGCCCCAACTGATCGCGCAAGGCCAAATCCTTGTCAGCCGCCGCTTTCATCTGGTCCGCGAGCTGCACGCGCTGAGCCGCCGAAGCGGCCTCCCGCTGCGCAACCGCAGTCTCCTCTCGGAGCAGTTGTTGCTCGCGCACGCCGAGTTCCGCCTCGAGACGCTGCAGCTCGGCGACCTTCGTCGGGCTAGTGGGCGCAGCCGAGCGAAGTCGCTCTGTATCGGCGCGGAGGCTCGACGCCTCGCTCCGGGCCTGGGCTAGTGCCGCTCTTTGGGAAGACAGCTGCGTCTCCTGCGTATCAAGTTCAGCCTTGAGACGGTCAACCTCGCCGACCTGCTGCTCGAGCTGCGCCGTCAAGGCGTTGATCTGGCCAAGCAACTCTCCCTGTTGCGCCTTGGCTTCGGACACATACATCAGGCTGTCGTCCAGGATGCCGGAGGCTTCCCTGTACAGGTTCAATGCCTTCAGAGGGTCCTTCTGCACGCCCAGCCCCTGCTCATACAGATACGCCAGGTTCATCTTGGCGCGGCTGGAGTTCTGTGCCGCTGCCTTCTCATACCACTTTGCCGCTTCGGCGAAATCGGCCGGCCGGCCCAATCCCTTCTCGTAAATCTCGCCCACGTACGCCTGAGCCTCGGCGTCACCGGCTTCCGCCTGCGGTCTCCATACAGACAGCGCCGTCTCGTAGTTGGCGCGATCGTAGGCGACATACTCCCCGCCTCGAATCTCGCAGTCCGATGCATTCGTCTTTACGGGTCGCCGCGGACTGAGATAAGTCATCTGCCCGCCCAGCTTGCGGACCTGTCCCGGGAGCAGGCAGTCGACCGCGACCAGGCGACTTGGGTCCTGGGGGACTGCCGACCCCTTCTGGGCCATCAATGCCCCTGGAGCGAACAGGCCGGAAACCGTGGTCAATCCGGCAAGCACGACCGCCAGGCTTGCCCGGTGACCGTACCTTGCCAACGCGGAAAAATAGCGCACACGCATTTGGACCTTCTCCTGTGACCGTGGCCCGGCAGAACGCCTCGGTCACGCGTTGACCCGGTGCTTGAGGTTGTGTCTCGCTTAGACTATACCTAGCGTGCGAATTGGAAAAGAATCCTGATTGAAGCGTCCTGGAGTACCCCGAGGGTCTCTTCCAGCTTCGCAACGGGGTGGGGGAGTCGCGACGCAAGCAAGGCTCGCGCGATCACGAAAACAATGAATCATGGAGGACTTGACTGATGTTGACGCATTTCGTTGCGCGCCCTCCGCGCGCGTCAAAGCTGTCGTTGGTCTTGACTGCAGTCGCTGCCGTCGGTGCCGCGGCCCTCTGGACGGTGGATGCGCTAGCGCTCGAGCCCTCCGGGGACACGCTGATCAACTCGGCCCAGAACGAGAACCAGCGCTCCATGGCGGCAGCGATCGCTAATCTTTGCCCCCAGATGCGTGTCTTGAACCTGTCGGGGCAACTGAGCAGCGATGAGCAGCAGCTTTTCTTCCGATGCCGGGAAGTCCTGAATGCGACCTCAACGGAGGCTCAACCTGCGGGGCTTCAAGCACTCACGGGCGAAGAATTAAACTCGGCCCACTCGACAACCGTGGACTTTGGAGCAACGCAGTACACCAGTGTCGTCTCGCGGCTCGCCATGCTTCGAAATGCAAGGGGCGGCGGTACTGTCGCGTCCGTCGCTGCACCCGCAGGCTATTTCAGCTTCGGCGGCGCAAGCGGTGACCAGGAATCCGGGCTGGCCGGTGGCCGCCTTGGTGCCTTCCTGAATGCCCGCATCGGTACCGGCGACAAGGACACGACCGACTTCGAGGAAGGCTACGACATCGATACCACGGGCCTGAGCGCGGGTGTCGACTATCGCTTCGGCGACGCGTTCGTAGGCGGCGTCGCCTTGAGCTACGGGAAGAGCGAGGCCGATTACAAGAACGGCGGCAATTTCGACAGCGACGGCTACGCCGGCTCTCTGTACGGAAGCTGGTATGGTGATCATGCCTACGTGGACCTGATTGGTTCTTTCGGCAAGATGGACCATGACTCGGTTCGGCAGGTGCAGTACAGCATCCCGTACGTTGTGGCGCCGAACCCCCCGACGACCCAGACCATCGACTATCGGGCAACCGGGAGCACTGAGAGCGATCTCTCGAGTTTCGGTGCGAGTGCCGGATACCGCTTCGGCAAAGGCGCTCTCGCCTTCGGGCCAATTGCCGCCATCAGCTATACGAAAGTCGAAACGGATGGCTTCACGGAACAAGGAGCAAACGAGCTCAACCTCGTCTACGGCGACGTTGACGGTGAGTCACTGCAGCTGCAGATTGGTTTCGACGTGGATTACACTTCCAGCCAGTCATGGGGAGTCATCGCACCGCACGCGCGCGTCGTTTACGTCAGTGAACAGAAGAATGACCAGGACTCGTTCTTCGTACGGTACGCATTCGATCCATGCTTCGACACCACCCGCTGCACGTCCACCATCGGTGGAACCGACCCCACCCAGACAACGCTCGACGTCACATCGGATGACCCTGATACCAGCTTCTTCCGATGGGGGGTTGGCCTGTCAGCCATCTTCGCCAACCACGTAACAGCGTTCGTGGACTACGAGTCCATCGCGGACCTCGACGGTATCAGCTACGGCGAAGCGACGATTGGCGTGCGCTACGAATTCCGCTGAACTGCGGTTCTTTTGCAACTCAGTGGCCGGCCAGGATGGCCGGCCACTGGCTCTCCCAGCAGCAAGTGTGTCGGACACCCGCTGCAATGCGGACTTGACCTGCACCCAGCCGCTTCGCCGCGGACTCAACGATGGATGACGGTACGTTTCGGTCACGCTCACCCACGACGTGCAGCTGACTGATGCCCGCCGGTAGCGCCCCCTCTTCCACGGGATTGATCGAGCCGGTCAGTGGCGAGTAGCCATGCAACGCGGTCCACGCCGCAGTGTCGAGATTTCCAGCAAGCGTGACTACGCGCTCGACTCCAGTGAGGCGACGCGCCAGCAGAGCCGCCAGCGTCCCTCCACCACTGTGCCCGAAAATCTCGACGCTCCGGGCACCGTACTGCTCCCGTAGTTCCTCGACCACGACCCGCAGGCTCTCGACCACTTGCGGACTGAATCGCGCACTGGTCCAGTCGAGCACGCTGCATGGAGGCGTAGCAGCAAGACCGAAATAGCACGGTCTGCCGACGTAAACCGCCAGACCGTCGTCCAGTGTCATCAGTTGCAGCATGACCGGGCGACGAGGGGTCGGATCCGGTGCCGGTACTTGGCTAGTGAGATACGGGGTTCCGTCGCCTTCCAGATATACATGGAGGGTCTGCGCCAGACTTGCACTGTTGGTCGCATAAACGAGGTGGTCGAAGGGAGCGCCATGCACGACCGTCCTGGAAAAATCATGTGCCCGCGCAATGGCGTCGCAGCGCTCGAGCGGGGTCGTGCAACCGACGGTGCCGACCGCCATGAGCATCAAGCAGCAGCGAAGTAACCCGCGTCGCAATGTCACTTGCCGCGGGAACTGAGAGCGGCCCTGGCGTCCTTCTCCACCTGCAGGAGCGATTCCCGATCAGGGTCGATCTTGCGCGCGTAACCGGTCACTTCCATTACACCCTTGTAGTCTTTCGCCTCAAAGCGGCGGGTCACCTCTGCCTCGTAAATCTTGACTATCCGGACGATCCCGTCGGCCGCGGCCGCATTCTTTGGGTCCATTGCCAGCACATTACTGAATGCGCCATACGCGCTGGAGACGCCCTCCGAGAGGAGGCCCGCATTGAAGCGGCCCTCGGTAAGATCGAGGTAGTAACCGCCCTGCTCCAGCAGCATCCGCATGAGCTCGGCATCGGGCCTGGCGACGGGGCGACCACGCAGTCGCGCGTCTTCGAGTTGAGCCCGCGCCCGTTCCTCCAGGCGTTCTCTCAGATGTCGGTCCGGATCCTGCCGCTGGATGAAATAAGAGCCCGCAATCACGGCGGTAGCGGCAGCAATAGCCACCACGCCGCCGATGATTCGTCTCTTGATCGTGGGTCCACGCGCCATTTCCGCGAGGAACCGGTCAACAGTCGGAGTACGCTCTGCCTGTCGGAAAGCCAGCCCATGTACCAGCGCGCGATACTGCAAGCGCCCTAGGCCCGTCGGCCGTTCGATCTTTACGTTTTTGAGCGCCGCCTGCATCGAAGAATCGACACCAGGCCGCACGACTGGATGCCGTCCCGCAAGCAGTTCATATGCAACGCAGGCGAGCGCATAAACGTCGTCCCGCGGATCCGGCGGCAATCCAGCGAACATCTCGGGGCTCGCATACGCGATCGTCAGCGCACCCAGGTGCGTGCCGTCGAACCTCGTGCCCTTCCCGTCGCCGCTCGCTGGCAGCACGCGCGCAATGCCGAAGTCGAGGACCTTGGCACGGCCGTCCTGGAGTACGAATACGTTTCCGGGCTTGAAGTCCGAATGGACAACGCCCTGCTCGTGCGCATAGGCAAGCCCGTGGCCGCAGCACTCGATTATCGGCCACGCGAGCTTGAACGGAAGGCCGTGCGGATTCTCCTCGATCAGCTTGTCGAGCGGAGTGCCGCGCAGCAGCTCCATCAGGATGAAGAAAGCGGATCCCTCACTCTCGTGGTTGTGCACCGTGACGATGTTCGGATGCGCCAGCTTCATGGCACGCCGAGCCTCACGCTGCAGTGCAATCAGGCTGTCGGGATGCCGGCCGAAGTCCGCACTGACGATCTTGATGGCGACGTAAGGGTCACGGTCCTGCGCGGCCTCGCGGTCGCGATCGAGCGCCTTGAAAACGACGCCCATACCGCCTCGGCCAATCAATGACTCGAGGACGTATCTTTTCTTTTCACCGATGGCCATGCCCGGGGCGAGAGCATGGGGTTCCGCAGGCACGAAGGTTTCACCAGCGGGACGCGGGGCGGTCTCGTGGGATTGCCTTCCCACCGTCGAACGGACCAGCGTGACTCCATTCAGCGTGTCACGGATCGCCTGATAAAGCCCGGCTCGCAACTGCCCGCGGGAGTTCAAGTCCTCAACGTAACGCCCGAAGGCGGCGACGGCCTCAGGCTCCGACGCCTTGGCCCGCGCGAGTTGGTCGAGCAGTTCGTAGTGTGACGCCTCGTCCCGCGTCACTCGCTGCAGAAGCTGAACCCAACCTTCGTTCATCTTTTTCCCATTGGCCTGGGCACCCCTTCAGCCCCGCTGGGGTCGACAGCCTACCATTTCAGGTGCCATCGACCGCGCCGAAAGAGCGCTTTCTCCGGCAGCAGGACATCCCTCGCCAGTCCATCAATGAACCAGCCGCAGCCAGACTCACCGGCACCGCTGCTTGTTACATATACCCCCCTCAGAAACAGGTGGGTCGTTCCGGGCACCGCGCCGACCAGTTGCTCGACCTGCGCCAGCACCTCAGTCTTGAGCGCTGCTACGCATCGCGGGAAAGCATACAGGCGCTGGCGGTAAAGGGGACGGCGCTCCTCTGTGAACCGCCGCGTAAGGCCGCAGTTGAGCCTTGCAATCATCGCATCGAAGGTCACCGGTAAGGTCCGCAGGGCTCGTCCCGAGTGGCTGTCCCTTAAGTCGAAGGTCACGCCCCACAGCTGCCTACGTCCGCTGTCGTCCAGGCCAGCGAAATACTCCTCGAAGCCTGGGATGCGGTCAGCCTTCGTGAGTACGAGATAGACGGGCAGGTGTGCTCCTGCCAGCGCATCGAGGTCACGCATCTGCTGCCGAACGCTTTGCACGCCGGCTGGGCGCGGCGCGCCCGACGGATCCAGGAGATCCGTGATGTCGAGCGTTACTACCACTCCGCACAGCTGGGACCGCATATCCTCGCCGACGAGTTGTGCGGCATTACGCGGCGGGCCCGACGCCTCTATGAAGACACATTCCGCGCCCGACCCGGCGCCGATACACCCCAGCAGCGACGACTTTCCCGAGCCGCTGGACCCGAGAACCGCAAAAACGGGGGCTGCCCTCGATCGCAGTCGATCGAATGCACGTGCAGTGAGCACCAGAGGTGCAAGCACCACTGAGCGAGCCGTGACACGTGGACCCAAAGCTGGGAATCCGGCCGCGTTACCCGGTCGGATAGCAGACGGCGCGTCTGCCGGAAAGTCGCGATGCATGCTCAGTCGTGCGAACAAGCCGTGCTCCAGCGGCTCGAGCGCGGGCTCGCCGGCGAACCCGACACAGGCGCAGTGGTACAACGCCTCGAGCAGGTCCGGCCCAGCTTTCGGGTCTTCAGCCAAGCGCCCGATCTGTGCAGCGCCCCGCGCGACGTCCCCCTCGAGCACCGCAAAGAGTAGGCCCCGAACTGCATCAACCTGCTCGCGCAGCACACCGCCACGCGTCGCGCGATGTTCGAACCCGCGCAGTTCGTCCAATACCTCCGTCTGCTGGGCTCCACCGGCTTTGCGAAACTCGATCGATCTCAGCAATGCGGGCCCCACGGAGAACACCAGCGAGTCCAGCCCGCTCGCTGCAGCTTCGGCGCGAACCATGGTGCCACCGCGCGCCCCGAGCCCCGCTGGAGCTGAACCGCTCGGCTGCCGCGGCCGGATGATTGTCTGGTTGCCTGGCATCGACTCCTAACCTGCTACATTGATGAAGCGGGAAATATGGATTGTCATGGAGCGGAGTATTGCGAGGTCGGGGCGTGATGTCGATGTGGGCTGCCGCCGGTTCCACAGACACCCGGTTCGGGTGTGATGATGAAACCAGAGGTGGCCAATCGCAAAGCGACGGTTCAGCCGGGAGCTCAAGCGTGAGGCGGTGAGGTTGGTGATGGCGCGAGGCGTCTCGATCGCGCAGACATCGCGTGATCCGGACTTGTACGAGAACGTGCTGAGCAGATGGGTTCGAGACGTGCCGGCGGCTTTGGTCCACGCGTTTCCGGGCCGGAGACAGATGAAGCCCGACCAGGCGGGAATCGAGCACATGAAGAAGGAAGTGGCCAAGTTCAAGATGGAGCCGGACATCCCCAAGAAAGCCGCGGCCTTTTTCGCCAAGGAGTCGACATAGAGCTCGGCATCGTGGCGAATCACCGAGGGGTCTAGTCGGTGTTCTTGATGTGCGAGGCGCTCGGTGTGTCTCGAAGCGAGTCTTGCGGCTGGCTGGTGCACCTAGAGAGACGGCGGCCCCGCTTCGCTCCCGGCCGTCCCACTGGGACCGTCGCCGGTGCGCTGACTCGAACGCCCAAGTCCAACCACGCAGCGCGTGGTTGTCGACCTCCCGACGCTGTCGGGAGTCCCTGACGCCTCACCAGTGCCTGCCGGTGAAATGAAAAGGGGCCCCTCTTGCGAGGGACCCCTTTCCATTTCACTGGTGCGCCCGGAGAGATTCGAACTCCCGACCTTCTGGTTCGTAGCCAGACGCTCTATCCAACTGAGCTACGGGCGCGTTATGAACG
>Ga0209254_10000872_pt1 | contig 26422 bp, 24 predicted proteins | sample FrelakmetDIP11DI_FD_187148 | JGI IMG/M metagenome (GOLD analysis project Ga0209254, IMG submission 187148) | Freshwater lake sediment microbial communities from the University of Notre Dame, USA, for methane emissions studies - DIP11 DI (SPAdes)... | ecosystem: Environmental > Aquatic >...
CGATATCCCTGCTTCTTCTCTGGCAGGGATATCGAGTTTCTGGACATTTTAAGCACTGCATTGCAAAGTAGGAATGAGTATTTCAAGATTCTTTCTTAACGGAGATCCGCGAGGGGAGAGACAATATGGACCTCATTCTTGAAGGAATCAAAAAAGCCTTCTGGCTTCTGGTCACATTTGATCCTGAGGTTTTCAGTATTACCCTCCTTTCGCTTCAGATTTCGGGGAGTGCTACCCTGATCAGCCTCTTCTTCGGGATATCCGTCGGGACCACCGTAGCGCTCACAAGGTTTCGCGGGAGGAGGATCGCGGTCAGCCTGATCAACACAGGGATGGGCCTCCCCCCGGTCGTAGTGGGCCTTTTTGTGACCATCTTTCTCTGGAGGAATGGTCCTCTGGGGTTTTTCGAAATGCTCTACACGCCCACAGCCATGATTCTTGCCCAGACGGTGATTGCAACCCCTATTGTGATGGGCATCACCCTGGCTGCGATGCAACAGCTTCCCGCAAAACTCCGGCTTCAAATTCTGGCTTTAGGGGCGACCCGTCTTCAAATGGTGTGGATTCTCATCAAGGAAGCCAGACTTCCTCTTCTGGCAGCGGTCATGGCCGGATTCGGTGGTGTGATTTCTGAGGTAGGCGCTTCGATCATGGTCGGAGGTAACATTAAGGGATATTCCCGAGTCCTCACCACAGCCACCGTGATGGAAACGAGCCGCGGCAATTTTGACGTGGCCATCGCACTGGGCATCATTCTCCTTTTGTTCGCCTATCTCATCAATCTGATTCTTACTCATGTTCAACAAAGAGAAAGAGCCAGATAAGAAAATGATCAATCCGCAATTATCAATGGACGAAGAGAAATAAGCAATGAACAATGATTCTTCCAACATCTTGGAGATCAATGACATCAAGGTCAAGAGGGCTGGAGCCCTGCTTGTGGACATTCCTTCGTTGCAAGTTGAGAGAGGGGAGATCCTCTCACTCATTGGCCCTAATGGTGCTGGAAAGACCACGTTGCTTTTGACGCTTTGCTGCCTACCCAAGCCCACCACTGGGGAAATTTCCTTCCGGGGGCAGAAGATAGGTTCCGATGTCTCGGTCTTTGAGTACCGAAGAAATCTTGCTATGGTTTTCCAAGAACCCCTCCTTTTCAACACCACCGTGTTTAAGAATGTTGCCTCCGGTCTAACCATCAGAGGGATGGAGAAGGATCAGATTCGCCGAATTGTGAAGGAATCTCTCGAACGATTTGGAATCAGCCATTTAGGTGAACGTTCTGCCCGAACCCTTTCTGGAGGTGAGGCGCAACGGACGAGCCTTGCGAGAGCTTTCGCCATTCGACCTGAGATCTTGTTCCTCGATGAACCGTTTGCAGCCCTTGACCCCCCCACCCGAGAAGCCCTGATCGAGGATTTGCAGGCTGTTCTTCAAGACACCCATACGACAACGATCTTTGCAACGCACGATCGGGCAGAGGCACTGAGACTCTCGGACCGGATCGGTGTGATGAATGATGGGAGCATTCTACAAATCGGCGCTCCGGAAGAGGTGATGAACCATCCCATGAATGAGTTTGTCGCCAATTTTGTGGGAGTCGAGACCATTTTGAGGGGAAAAGTGATTCGGAAAGACGAGGGAAGCTTCGTCACGATGGTCTCAGATCATGAGATCGAGGCTGTCGGGGATGTGAAGCTGGGAGAAAGCGTTGTCCTCTGCATTCGGCCGGAAAATGTTACCCTTTCCACTGCGAGTCGGAGCGAAACGACGAGCGCAAGAAATGTGTTTCGTGGACGAATTACAAAGATTACACCCCTCGGTTTTTTTCAGAAAATACAGTTAAACTGTGGATTTTCTCTCGTGGCTTATGTGACACGACATTCCGTGGACGAGCTGTCCTTGGGTGAGGGGAAAGACGTCAACGCTTCATTTAAGGCAACTGCAATTCACGTGGTGAGAAAGAGAGAGAAGTGATCAAAGGATAGTAATCAGTAGGCAGTTATCAGTATAAGATTACGAATATAGACTAAGGACCAAAGTCAACAAACAACGGACTGCAGACAATGGACAATGGACCGAAGTCTTTTGCATTAGGAGATTTTTAGAATGGTGTACTTCTTGACGCCTCCAGGAGCCTGAACGGTGATCTCATCATCAGCTTCTTTTCCGATCAGGGCTCTTCCGAGAGGTGATGTGATAGAAATTGTACCCAACGAAATGTCCGATTCATCGGGTCCTACGAGCTGATAAGTTACTTCCTCCCCGCTCCCGTGGTTTTCCAAGGTCACAAAAGAGCCAAAACCCACCCTATCGCAGGGGAGATGATTGACCTCCATAATCTCAGAGTTGGCTAACTTCTGCTCGATGTCTCGAATTTTCCCTTCGACAAAAGACTGTTTCTCTTTGGCAGCTACATATTCGGCATTTTCACTCAAGTCTCCGTGAGCACGGGCTTCTTCGATGGCCTTGATCACCTCAGGTCGAACCACCTTTTTGAGGTTTCCCAGTTCTTTATGAAGCTGATTGTATCCGTTTCGTGTGATCGGGTTGCGTGCCATCCTGCCTCTCTATGAACAGCGAATATAACTGAGGGAGATTTATGTGCCAATTGAAGTTCGGTATCTTAGAAGACCTCTCTTCGAAGGACTGTTGGGCTATGAAGCTCGCCGCCCCTGTCTGCCGCCAGGCAGACAGGGGGCGCGGCTTCCGGGTAATGTAGATATGATTACAGGGTCGGCCTTCCTCCCCTATCCCGCTAAGGCGGGACGGGGCATCGAGCCGACTTGCCCGTGACCCATAACAGGGAGGACTAACGGCTTCAGTGATGGTGATATTGGTAGCCGAAACCCAACCCCCAGCCGTAGGGATACCCCCACCCCCACCATGGATACCAGGGATTATAATACCACCCAGGGGAATAGTAATAGGAAGAGGGATAGTAGTACTCCCAGAGATGGAGTTGCCTGCTGAGTACAAGAGGATATCGGTAGTCCATTTCGCCGAGAGGTCTGACGTCTTCCCCAAGAAGTTCACCCGCCACGGTAATCTTGCGGCCTTTCCTGTAAACATAAGTGTCCAGGTAACTGTCCACACGAACCAAGAACCTCCCTTCGGAGGAGCCTGTGGGTTCTTCTCTCCAGGTGAGAGATCTCTGAAATACTTCGATGAGGGTGGTTCCGTCTTGCTTATTGGTAGTTTCGATAATCTCCCCGCCCCAGACGACACCCTTCCCTTTGTAAGCATTCGGGTTTTTCAGGATTTCTCCAAAGGTTGCACCTGGGTCCGCCGCCTCCCGCAAATCCTTCGAAATGACATGGACGCAGCCGGAAAGGAGAACCGCCAAAAAAAGCAAAAGAAAGGATCGAAACCAATTTTTCATGCTTTGTACTTTTTCAGCCATCAAAATTTTAACCCATTCTGACGGAGGATTCAAATTGACCAAGGGGATACCCAATCCATGGATTATCGTTGACCGGCAAGTGCCCCGTAAGCCCCGCCCTTGAGGGCGGGGTCAAGGGGCACAATATAAAGAAGTACCTTACCGGGAAGCTACGCCCTTTAGGGCGTGGAGCTTCAATCCAGGAGTCCGAGGGGAAAGAAGAAGGCCCCGCTTTATAACGGGGCCTTCTTCCCCATCGGTAGATGGTTAGAGGGGTTGTTTATCCTTTGATCAATCTCGGAATCATCATGTGGTGATGAGGGCAAATTGATTTTGGGTTTTGGTAGGCGGAGCCTGCGAAGGCCACCATGTATTTCCTCATATCAGGCAAGGAAATAATTTCATCGACCAATCCCTTCTTGGCACAGTAAGCCGGTCTTGATTTATCATAATAGTCTTGTGCCAAGGCGTTCATCTTGTCGATGGTGGGCTTTAGGGGGCGACCGGAATCCTTTTCCTTCACCAACCTTCTCGCAAACGAGGCGACCGCTGCCGTCTCACCATGCATGACATAAATTTCTGTTGTCGGTGTGCCCAGAGTGAAAGCATTGTTATTGTTGGCCTGAGGTCCTCCCATGATATAATGAGCAGCCGCTGTTCCTTTTCTTAAAACAATACACATCATGGGCACATCCGTCTGTTCGATCGAGTAGATCAGCGATTGGCCCAACCCAAGAAGTTCAGCCTTTTCTGCTATGTCGCCAACGTCAATACCCGTCGTATCTTGGAACCAGATGATGGGAACTCTATCTCTGCCGCACTGGGTCACAAACTCATTCAGCTTAATGAGACCCTGTCGATAAAGTTTCCCGCCGACACCCGGATAAGGAGCATATTCAGGATATCCCTTTGGCAAGAAACCTTGCCGATTGCCGATAATGCCTACCAAGAAGCCGCCAATTTTCGCTAGCCCCGTGTAAACTTCTGGGCCATAGCCCGGTCTGAACTCCATGTGCTCACTGTTATCCGTCAGCCTGGCAAGGACCTCATCGAAATTGTAGGCCATCTTTTGATTGAAGGTGACCAGATAGTTGGTTTCTTCAGGAGAAAACTTCGGTTCTTTTGGCTCTGCGACTCTGAAAAACCTGGGATCATAGGCCGGGATATATTTCATATATTCTTTTAGCGCATCCAGAACTCCCTCTTCCTTTTCAAAGACTGCCTTGAAGAAACCGGTTGAATCATAGTGGATCTCCACCCGCCCGGGAGGAACGGCCTTGAATTTTCTCGTAGCTTCAATAATAAGCTCCGCCCCTTCCTCATCAAAGGAACCCTTGGGGCTCATGCCACTGACAATGCCGCCACCCCCGACAGCAATATTGCAGTTCTTATGAGCTAAGAGGATGGTTGGGCTAACCCCCTGGTATCCTCCGCCGGCAGGGTTGGTTCCATAGATTCCTGCCAGGACCGGAATCCCCAATTTTTCCAATTCCGCATGTCTAAAGAAAGTAGTCCCGCTTCCTCTTCGGTTAGCGTATACCTTCTCCTGTTCAGGGAGTTTCACGCCACTGCAGTTGACTAACCAGACCAAAGGAACGTGAAGGCGCTTGGAGATGTCGGTGACACGCAAAATATTCTCTGCCTGACCAGCAATCCAGGCTCCAGCCATGACCTTATTGTCGAAGCCGATGATGACAGCCCATTTTCCACTGATTCTACCCAAGCCATCCACCACGCCGGTTGTCCCGGATTCTTCATCCATGGGATCGTAGAGAGTATGTAAGGGACACCAGGTGCCTGGATCCAATAAATATTCAAGCCTCTGGTAGACGGTCATTTCCCCTCTCTTGTTGATATCCTCTGCCGAGAGCCCAGCGGTTCTCACCTTTTCGACAGCCGCTGCAATGGTCTTCTCCACTCCTTTGATTTGGTTCACATTTTCTTCTGCCCTCTTAATTTGTTGCTCGGATAAAGCCTTACCAAAATAGGTCATTTTTTCAAAATACGGTTTCATAGAGCATCCCCCAAGATTTGAATTTAAGAATTTTTTCACAATATAAGTACCAGAAAAAAAAGATTTTGGCAAGATATTTTTCTGTTTACTTTTCCTTTGATTTTTGTTATCTACAATCTATGAAAATTTCGACGAAAACTCAACTGGCTTTGGTTTTCCTGGCCCTCGTTTGTTTCATCGGTGTCGTTTCCGGTCTGATCGCCAACTACATTGTAACAAACCATGTTATCCGGGAGGCTCAGGAGACTGCAAAAGAAGACCTCAATACGGCGAGATATGTCTACACGTCAAGAATCAGGGACATCGATAAGACGATTCGTTGGACCTCGATGAGACACGTATTGAAACCAACGGTCAAACAGAGAAACGTTTCCTCCATCCGGCTTGAATTGACCAACGTCATGACGGAGGAAAAGCTAGACTTCTTAACCCTCGTTGATCAAAATGGCACAGTCATTCATCGGTTTCATAATCCGGGGGTGTCAGGTGACAGTCTGGTCAGAGATCCCTTCGTGCGAAGTGCCCTTGGAAAAAAGGGGATTTCCGGAACCCAAATCGTGGCGAGGGAAGAGCTGTTGAAAGATGGAGAGGCCTTGGCCCAAAGGGCTGCCTTCCGGCTCATACCGACCCCCAAAGAGAAGGTAACCGAAAGAGCCGAGGAGACCTCTGGAATGGCTCTAAAATCCGCTCATCCGATATTCGATTTCAATAAGGACCTTATCGGTGCGCTTGTGGGTGGAGTTCTCCTGAATCGCAACTATGAGATCGTTGACTTGGTTAAGAGCATCGTTTATAAGAACGCCAAGCATCATGGGAAGGAGATTGGGACAGCCACGATATTCATGGGAGACCTTAGGGTATCGACCAATGTTCCCGATCGCGAGGGAAACCGAGCTGTTGGGACGCGTGCCATGAAGGAGGTCTATGGGCATGTGATTGAGAAGGGGCTCCCTTGGATTCAGAGAGCCTTTGTGGTGGATGACTGGTACATCACAGCGTACGAGCCCATAAGGGACATTCAGGGTCAAATTGTGGGTATGCTCTATGTCGGTATTCTCGAGAGCAAGTATGCCGATATTAAGAACAAGACCGTTCTCCTTTTCTTGCTCTTTTCCATGACGGGCATGTTAATGGCGCTTGTCGTGTCATTTATTCTTTCGCGGGAGTTCTTGAAAACAAACGCAGCAGGAACAGTCATCAAAGAAGTAACTTAGATTAAATTCCATCTTTGTCAGAATTCTCACTGTCGTGCTTTTTTCTCCACCCTTTTCGCAGGCCGGAAATCAGAAGCCAAATAACAATGATGACAATGCCTATTGCCAGTAGGTTGGGTGTGCCTGTTTTCCGCAAGAAATCTGAGAAGGATTCGATCGTTTCCATTAAAGCATTAAGCACTCATCGTTCCGAAGAAGATGTCACGAAGATTTTTCTGAAATCATACCAGAAAAGCTGGGCTCTCTCAATGGATACAACATCCTGTGGTCATGAAGTCAATCTGTTGTGTTTTGATTTCTTGTGGAAATCTCTAAGTCCAGTTCATATTACTCTCGTTCTATGCCTATTGATGCAATCTCAATGCGTTAGGAGACTTGTTCACAATCTCTGTGGGAAAAATGTTGAAAACGTGTTTGAAAGTTACCTCCAAAGGGCGTCATTGCGGGATTGATAGCAAAGTGCCTAATTCTTGGGCACATACTTTGTTAACGATTTCATAGTGTTATTAATTTTGTATGGGATTGGCAAAAACGGACCGCGATCCTTGTTCAGAGAGGTCGGAAATCGAAAAAAGTGACACTTCCCGTGCCTTCTTCTGGCAGGCACTGGAAGCTTCACGTATGTGCTAAGGGCTTCACATACCTTCGTTTCCTCCTGCTACTTTTTTACCATTGACCGCTGCATTCTAATCCAGTAAGTTTAAGACAACAAGAGACGTATTGTGTTCACCTTGTGAAGAGATGAACCTCTCGACTCTCCGGTCAAAAGGTCGAGGCCTGCTCGAGGTTCACCCTGAGCCATACATTCCAACTCCGCGTTGGAAGGGGCGGCTTCGCAAGGTCGAACGGGTGAACGTGTTAAACTCTCATCCGCCTACGCATGAAGTTACGGCATTGGCCATGGAGGAATGCGTAACTCTGGTTGCAAAACCTTTCACCGTTCAGTCTACCCTGCTTCGGCGGACTTCGCTCACCGGCGGATGACCCACCGGAGCCTTGGCGCCTACGCACCGAAGTGCTTCGGCACCCAGGGGTGTAGGTGGGTATCGTTCATGGGGACCACGAGCTTGCTCGTGGCGCTCCATCAGTGGTCATTCTGAAATTCTCAACCATGGTGCGACGGGTCAGCTCGATTTCGAATGGTGATGAATGGGGCAGAGATCCATCCGTTCGGGTCATGCGCCAGGTGTTCCATCGCGCGGAGGTTGCGCAAGAAGAGTTATTGGCCGGCCTGAGCATCTCTCCTTTCAATCCTAAGCTCCGCGGTTGGCGTGAGACGGCTCTGGAACTCTTTGAGCGGGCATGGAGCACAGCTTCAAGGAAAGGGCTCTTCGTGGGTGAAGAAGAGGCGGCGGCCCTATACGTTCAGTGTCTTTTGCGGATTCTTGTGAAGGATGGAGTTCCAGGTGCCGCTAAAGTGATCTCAGAGAATGAGAAGATCATGAGGCTTCTCGAAGAGGTCATGCCATGATTCGCCTCAGACTGTTTGGCCGTTGTCGGATTTATCACGATCCAGTGACCCCAGTGCTTCGCGTTCCTGCCCAGATTGGATGGGAGGCCTGGTTTCGGAGTATCGACCTTGTTACCCCTCAGAAGCTAAAGGGGAAGGAACTCCTCCAACGGACTCGCGGTTGGTGGACCGTAGATCCGGATGATGTGGTCGAAATGGTCGAAAGACACGGTCGTTTGATGGTTGGCGAGGCTGGGGAACTGATGGTGGAGCTACCGGACGAAAAAGCTGCGAAAGCGCTGTCGGATGACTTGACTGAGCACTTTGGAGACCAGGTCCTTGTGGCTCCGTAAATGAAGAATGGAGGTAGTCAAATGAAATGGAAACGGTTGCGATGGATCCCGGTGGTCTTGAGTCTTGGAATGATCCTGGCAGTGGTCTTACCTGTGATGTCTCAAGAGGGTCCAAGAATCTCCAAAGAAGACCTTAAGGAGTTGCTGGGGAAACCTGACGTAGTCATCGTGGATGTCCGGACGGGTTCAGACTGGAATGACAGTCCGGTCAAAGTTAAGGGAGCTGTGAGGGAAGAGCCTGACAAGGTCGACTCTTGGATCGAAAAGTACTCCAGGGACAAGACACTTGTTCTTTACTGAGCCTGACCCAGCGAGGGAACCAGTGCCCGGGTGGCACGGAAACTCATGGAGAAAGGTTATACTAAAGTTTATGCCCTGAAGGGAGGATGGCACGAGTGGTCTCGATCCAAATTCCCGGTGGAAGAAAAGTAACACGGGCGGCCCGCCTGACCCAAAAGGACGGCGGGTTTTTTGATTCGTTAAGGGATGATTTGAGAGTATGAAACTGTCTGGATGGGACACCCTTATCATCGGTGCGGGCATCGGAGGACTGACCGCTGCGGCAAAACTGGTGAAGGCCGGTCTGCGTGTTCTGGTCCTGGAGAGGAATCCTCATCCCGGGGGGACGGCTTATGTCTATCAACGGAAAGGATTTTCTTTTCCAATGGGCCCCCTTGGGTTTAGCAACCCAGGAATCGTTAAGGAGGCCCTGAGAAGGTGCGGGGGAAGGGAGGAGCTGAGTTTTGATCGAATCCATTTCCATTTGAGAGCCTTTGATCTTGACCTCCCCCTTTCGTTGCCTTTTTCTGAGATCGTCGGCGCATTCACGAAACACTTCCCTCCCGACGGCTACGCTGTGAGTCAATTCTTCGAGGATGTCGGAAAGGTGAAGCTCACCCTGCACAGCGCGGGGCTTGCGGGGCACGCTCCGGCCACGGAGCCACAAGCATCCGTTGCGAATAGTGATTTTGCCAGACGGCAGAAGATGCTGGAGCAAATGGCGGCTGAGGATTATCTTCGGGCCTCCATCAAAGATTGGAGGCTTCGCCGGATCTTGGGAAGCCTCGGCACGCGAGAACCCACCAGTAGCTTTTCCCTTCAAGCAGCCATGTGGAAACTGATGTCTGAAGAAGGAATATGGTATCCCAGGGGAGGGATGAGATCGTTCTGTGAGCTGCTGACCCGGAGGGTGGAAGAAGTGGATGGGCGGGAAGAGAGCGTTGGAGACCTCGGGAACAAAGAACTCAAGAACGAATCCCTTGGGGTCCTTCAATTACGGAGGGAAGTGGATAAGATCCGGGTTACGAAAGGGAGTATTTCGGGTATTGTTCTCAAAGACGGGACAGAGATTGAATCGAACTCTGCCATATCGAATGCCGACTATAAGACCACGTTTCTCAAATTGATCAACCGGGATGTTCTGCCGGAGAAATGGTACCGTGCAGTCTCCGAGGCCAGGCAGACAGGGTCTGTCCTACAGGTGTGTCTCGGTGTCCATGAGAAGAACGTTGATCTCTCAGCATTCGCTCAAGCCAGCCGGTTGATCTACAGACGAAGTCGCGAGGCGAATGCCGGCACCGAAGAAATTGACTGGACTGTCAAGGAAGTCGACACCGGGGTTCTCGCAGGTCAAGAGCTTGAAGTAACTTGGTGGAGTCAGGATGACAGGTTGTTAGCCCCCCCCAACGGGGCGGTCATCGTGATTCGTACCGAAGTTCCGTATTCTCATTTTTCAAGATACCGTGAGGGGTTTCGAAAGAGATCATCGGAATATATGAATTACAAAACCCGATTAGGGCAAGCCCTGGTCAAGGAAGTCACCCATCTCTTGCCGGGACTCGACGGCGCGATTGTTGTCATGGATGTCGCAACACCTCTTACGTTCGAGGACCAAGGGGGGCGAAGCGAAGGGGCGGTGGCAGGATGGTCATGGGATTACAGTGATTTTAGAGATTCTCAGCCGAGGGAATTGATCCGAACTCCGATCCGCGGGCTGTTCATGGCGGGGTACCAGGCCTTTTCAGGTCTGTTCATGGGGGGTGTTCCAACAGCGATGGAGAGTGGACTCCGAGCAGCCCAAGCTGTGCTTGAGGGTGTGGGCCCCGCAGACGAGGTGTTGATTCCTTCGAAGTTATGAGTCCAGCTACCGGTGCTCAGTCCTGTTTTTCGGTCCTTTGTTATTCTGCAAAAAAAGAGTAAGATCGTTTCCAAGGAAGAAACCCTGTTGAGATGCTAAGGCAATCCGGGAATCATTGAGCAGGGGACGAAGAAAATGGGACCAAAGAAGGAAATCGCAGGGGTTCTTAAGGGAATCATTCCCGCAGTGATCACCCCCATGCGTAAAGATGGGACGGTTCATGAGGCGCTCCTCGAAAAACAGGTGACCTACCTCTCAAGAGCTGGTGTTCATGGTTTTCTGATTAATGGGACCACCGGAGAGGGGCCTTTCCTCAGTAGGGACGAGAAGAGAAGAACATTCGTGGCGACCAGGAGGGCTTCGAAAGGGAAGCAGTTTCTGTGTTTGACCTGCATTCAGCCCTCCACACAGCTTACGCTGGATGAGATCCTTGCTTTTGAATCGCTTCAACCGGATTTTGTTGTGGTGACTGCTCCATTCTACTTTACCGCCTCGCAGAGAGAGATCATTCGCCACTTCGAGAAGATCGCCAAACAATCTCCATTTCCAGTGATTGCCTACAATATCCCTCAATGCACTCACAATAAAATGGACTATAAAACGATGCTTGAGATCAGCTCAATGCAGAAGGTGGTGGGTTTGAAGGACAGCTCGGGGGATTTCGCCACCTTCTCACGTGTTGTTCGGAGGAAGGGGGAGAGAGCGTTTGCTTGGATTCAAGGGGAGGATTCCTTTGATGCAGAGTCGCTGATCCTCGGGGCCTCAGGAGTCGTGACCGGATTGGGCAACGTGTGGATCGAACCTTATGTGCGAATGTTTAGGGCTGCCCAAGAAGGCGATTTTCGAGGAGTTCAAAAGTTCCAGAAAAAGATCAATCGACTCTACAAAGTGCTTCAGGTGGCAGGGAATAAGACCATTCCTGCGATAAAAGCAGCCACGTTCCTTCTCGGGCGATGCGAAAAGTGGTTGAAGCCTCCTCTATTGCCACTGAGCGATGAAGAACTCTCACGGGTCAAAAAGGTTCTGGCCAATCTGAGGCTCAAGAAGTGAAGCTCCCCGCCCCCCGTTAAGACGGGGCAGGCACAGCGCGGGGCTCCCCGGCAATGATTTATTATTTACTATGGTGCCCCTTGACCCCGCCTATAAGACGGGGTCAAGGGGCACGCTCCGGTCACATCCGAGTTGATGCGAGGTTTCGGCATATCTCAAGCAGTTCATTCACGCGTATGTCAGGCGTCGTTGCCTGAATATCTGCCATCACCACATCACAAGGGGCCAGCTCCCGATAGACCCTCTCCATGTCGTTTTTCAGCTCTTCGTGTGATGCGTCCTGCAACTTGGTCGGCCAATACATCACCGCCCTACGAGTCTCGGGAAACAAGGCCTTCACTTTTACCAAATCGGACTCCATGCCCATGTCGAGATATCCGAGGTTGGGAAGCTCCTGAAATGCCTGGACATACGGATTAACATTCCAGTTACACGTGTGGACCCCGAAACGTTCAAAGCGGAGGGCAATTCTCCTGTCATAAGGAAAAACGAACGCTCGATACATCTGAGGTGAAATCATATTGACGACACAGTTGCTCACGCTAAACTGATTAATGGAGAAACCGGACTCTCTCTGTCTTCTCTGAACCATCATCGCGAGTCGAATCATCACCTCACAGATCTTTGAGAAGACAGCGTGGGCCCTTTCGGGTCGTTCCATCATATCCAGGAATAGATCCTGTCCTCGGAGATGAAATGCGTTATTGAGTACTCCCTGCCAGTTCAGGTAGCCATGGATTTTCCTCCACCTCGATTCGATCACGTCCATCTGCTTGAAAAGTTCTTCGATAAAAGGGCCCTGTAAGAGTTCCTCAACCTTAAGATCCTCGATCTTATCTAATGAGAGCTTAGTTTCGGGATTCAATTCAGGCCAACGATCCTTGGCATAAAGGAGACGCATCCCAAACACCAGCGGGACGACGTACGCGCCGTAGCAGCCGGAAAGAGTTGCCAGATCGTCTTTGTAGGAAAGGTCCCAGTAGGAGACGGTAGGAAAGGCCCTCGCCAATTCGGCTTTTATCTTCTTGAGGGTTCCATGTCGATACCTGGGGTCTTTGTGCCAGGGTTCAGAGAAATCGACTCCGCACCTCTGGTGATACCAAGCAGGCTCGAAGCCGAGAGAGACCCTTAGGTCTGATTCCGTGCCGTCGGCAGGTTCTCTATTCGCGGGTGCAGCGATGGGTATGTGATTTCGTAATTGCAGCAAGGTCATGATGGCAAAATCTTCGCTGTGTGAATGCGTTTGAGAACGTCTTCCTTCGGTGGGTGTATTGCTCAGTCTTAGACTGACAGTCTGCCGTTCCTGTAAATCCCGTATTCTTCACTCGCGGTTCGCAAGGCCTCGACATTTTCCCTCTTTGCCCCGCGAGGGACGACACAGCCTGAACCGAGAATGTACCCTCCTTTTCTCCCAGCCTGAAGGATACACTTCCTTGCCTCCTCGACGATTTCATCGGGAGTGTTATGGATGAAAGAGAGAGTATCTACTCCACCCATTAATGCAACGGAGTCTCCCACCCGTTGTCTAATCTCTGAGGGAGTAAATCCTCCCAAAGGATCGAGAGGGCCGATACAATCAAGACCCACTTCAACTAGATCCTCTGCAATGGGAAGGATGTTTCCGCAAATGTGGGAATACACTTTTACGCCTGGGCAATATCGGTGAAGCTCGGTACAGACATCCTTCATGTGAGGAAAAACAAAGGTTCGCCAATGATGCGGGGAGATGACGGACATATTGCCCACCGAGTCGTTCAGCCGAAGCATCCTCAGTCCAAGATCAATATTAAACTTCCCTTTCTCGATGGCGATGGCGACGCCCTTTTCCATAATGCGATGCACCAGCATGGGCTGCTCGATTAGATCAAGTAGAGCCTGATGCATTCCTCGCATACTCACGCAAAATGCCAATGTCGCCGAGCCGCAATCTCCGAGGATCGCAAGTTCATCACCGCTCCGTTTCATCACCTCTTTTTGTCTTTGACCGCATCCGATCTCTTCATAAAAGGTCTTCCCTGGGACAACGATCTGAGCGGCATCTTCCAGACTTCTTACAAAAGGCTCTTTCGATGACCAATACGGGGTGTGGGCCATGGTGTAAGGATCTTGTGGATGAAAGTCTCTCGGATTCTCCAAGTAAGTCATCAAGCCGCCGAGCATGTCTACCTCTCCGAGGCACCTGCCCTGATCATCGACCTCAAGAACCTTTCCTTCTTTTTCGATAATCCGGCGCTTTGGAAAATGGAACTGACGAACGCCATCCACGTGGCACTGAACGCCTGCTTCGACGATCACCCGTAACGCAGTGAGGGGGTCTGTAATGACCTCAGTCAACCGTGTTCCTGTCATTCGGGCAGCAAGGTCAACCCATATCTTCGGGACGACAGGAACTCGATCAGGAACTTTTCCTGACATCGCCGAATAGATTCTTTCCTCAGAGGTCATCATACGAAATGTTTGCGGGCAAGTCGGCTGGATGCCCCGCCTTCCTGCCGGTAGGCAGGGGCGGGGTGGGAAGCCGACCCTGTAATGATATTTACATTACCCGGAAGCCGCCCGGTAGGCAGGAAGCTTCACTCCTCTTACGACGCTCCTTTCAAGAAGCTTTCTTCACCCAAGGGAATTGCCAAGGGATTTGGGGTTCTTACTGTATGCTCCCTGCGTAATGCGACTTCTATTGGCTCCATAGGTTGGGTAGAAACATCACCAGGCCTTCCCAATAGGTTATGAGGAACAGCACACATATCAGCATTATGATATAGGGAAAAACCTCCCGTAATATGTCCTCAATGGACACTTTCGTCAGTCCGCTTAAGAGGAAGAGAAGCACCCCGAAGGGGGGTGTTAAAAGTCCTATCATGAGGTTCAATGTGACCACGACGCCGAAATGAACCAAGTCTATCCCCACCGATTTTACCACGGGGAGAACGATGGGGAGGAAGATCAGCATGATGGCATTGGTATCCATCAGCATTCCCAGGATAAGAAAAAGGACATTCATGATGAGTAGAACAAGAGGTTTGCTGGTGGTCCACGACAACATGAGGTCCGCGAGCTGCTGAGGGACCCTCTCCCTTGCGATAATCCAACTGAAGATTGCAGAGGTGGAAATGATAAATGTAATGAACCCACAACTGATCACAATTCTGCTGAAAATCTGGAAAATATCTCGAACCTTTAACTCCCGATAAACTACCGTCCCTAGAAACAAGGCATAGAAGGCCGCCACAGCGGCAGCTTCGGTAGGCGTAAATACTCCGCTGTAGATCCCTCCTAAGAGAATGACCACCGTTAGCAGGGCAAGGATTGCTCCCTTAAAGGCATCGAAAAATTCTTTAAGGGTTGCCCTCTTATCGCGGTAGAATCCTCTCTTTTTCGCTATGAAGTGGGTGATCACCATCATGGATAGGCCCATGAAGATCCCCGGGATGAACCCTCCCAGAAAGAGTTTTCCAACACTTGCCTCTGCAATGACGGCGTAAATCACCATGGGGATACTGGGCGGGATGATCGGCCCGATCGTGCTGGAGGCTGCCGAGACGGCTGTAGCATAAGACTTGGCGTACCCCTGCGAAACCATCGCCTCAATTTCCATGAGACCTGCACCCGAGGCATCAGCGATGGCTGATCCGGACATCCCTGCGAAGATCATGCTATCAACGATATTGACATGAGCCAATCCCCCTGGAAAGTGTCCAACAATGGTGGAGGCGAATCTGAAAATTCGCTTGGTCGTGCCGACAGTATTCATAATCTGAGCAGCCAGGATGAAAAAAGGGACGGCAAGCAACACAAAGCTGTCAGGTCCCATGACGATCTTTTGAATCACAATCCTTGGATCGATGCCTGCAAGCAAAAGGTAGATGAGGGAAGAGATCATGAGGCTGAAGACCACAGGGGTACCCAGACTGAAGAGGATGGCCAAGGAAAAAAGGAGGATGAAAAGCAGCATCGTTATCTCTCCGCAAGACTTTTATAAGAGTTACGGAAATCAGACCATTGAAGCTGACCGCCGAGAAATAAGGGACAAGTCTAAACTACCGATCCTTGACGAGCCGGATAAATGTGTGAATAGTCATCAAAGTGATGCTGAGAGGGGCAGCAAAAAACAAGAATCCCCATGAGATGTTCAACGTCGGGGCAGATACGTTCTTCATGAATGAAAAGAAGCTCCAGCTGACCGGCAGGAGATACATCAAGGAAATAAGGATGATCCCATTGATCATCACCGTGACGTATCTCTGGAGCGATTTTGGAAAACGGTCGAATAGTAAATTCATCGCGACATGTTCTTTTCTTCTTACGGCGAAGGCTGCACCGAGAAGGACAGTCCAGATGAAGCTGTACCGAGCTACCTCTTCTGTCCACGTCAATGGGGATTGCAGTACATACCTATAAAAGATCTGCAGAAGAACAGAGATGAACATGAGCAAGACGAAGAAAACCCCAAAACCCTGCTCAATGACGTCAAAAATGGTTTCAAGGACCTTCATTGATCTCCTCATCTTATTTCTTCACCCCATGTCGACGGATTGCGAGGTCTCAGAAATTATTTGGGGGCAGGAACGGGCACTGCCCCCAAGAACTGCATTGTGGCTCAAAACCTTAAGCACGCCATTTTATCTAACCGCCTGGATTTTCTCGATCATTCCCTCTTCCCAGAGGTTCTTGAAGCGGTCCGGAATCTGTCTGGCTCTTGCTCTGAAAGGCTCCAGATCGGGTTTAATTACAGTCATTCCACCCTTTTGTAACTCCTCAACCAGGCTTGCCTCACCATCGAGGATCAGCTTGTCGTTATACTTTCCACCTTCTCTGAAGGCCTCGATCACGATTTTCTGAAATTCTGGCTTCAAACTCTTCCAGGATCTCTCGTTGATCTGGGGAATGATGGAATCCACCATATGGCTTGTGAGAACGAGATATTTGGTCACCTCATAAAATTTAGAGGACTTGATCGTCGTCAAGGGGTTTTCCTGTCCATCGATGACTCCGGTCTTCAGGGCCATGTAAACCTCGCCAAATCCCATTGGGGTTGGATTGGCACCCAGAACACGGACAGCTTCGATGTAGGTAGGAGCACCCGGAGCTCTTAGCTTGATGCCCTTAAATTCTTCCGGCGTTGAGGCGGGTTTGTCACGGAGTGTGGTCTGTCTTGTTCCAAGATACCAGACATCGATAATCCTCACCCCGATCTTGGCGGGGAGTTCTTTGAATAGGTCTTCGCCAATCGGACCTCTCAAAACCTTATACATGTGATCAAGATCTCTGAAGAGGTACGCCGCGCCCAATATGCCGACCCTGGGAGAGTACTGTGCCAACCAGGCAGGATTTGACATCCACATCTCCTGGGTCCCCTGGATGGTGGCTAACATCTGTTCCTGCTGGGAACCGAGCTGACCTGATGGGAATATTTGTAGATTAACCTCGTTATTCGTTTTCTCCGCAATGATCTTGGCTGTGAGTTCCAACGCTGGGTGATAGGGTTGGGTTGGGGCGCCGTCATGGCCCATTCTAATGATGATGGGCGCACAGTGGGCTGGAGGCAACATCCAGGCAATAAAAACCGTGAGAATTAAAAGGATCAGGCTACATTTTTTCATCTTCTATTCCTCCTTTCCTAGGAGTATACGTTCGATCAACTCTCCGTATGTCTCCTTCGTAACTATTGGTATGTCGAGCCCCTTCAATCTTGATCTTATCTCCGTGAGGCGTTTTCCTCCTCACGAAGACCAAAATACACCAGTGTGAAGACGTTGTCAACCTTATTCCTCCCTCGTTTTCACTGTCTAAGGGTTTGCTCCGCCTCGATTTTTTGACTCCTCTTCTGCATTCTGATAAACTGAAAGCATTTGTAAGAATGAGAGAAAAGACCTTTTTCTGGGAAAGACAGGTTTCATGGCTGAGCTGAAAAACGAGTTCTCCTGGTCAAAAACAAGAGACGAGGTGTTTCAAACCTGTCCTCGACAGTACTGGTTCGCCTATTACGGCCATTGGAACGGTTGGCGTGAGGATGCTCCGGTAAGAACGAGGGAAATTTACGTTCTGAAAAATCTAAAGAACCGGCAGGTTTGGGCAGGTGGAATCGTCCATGAATGCATCGAGCGAAGCCTCAATAATATCCGGAGAGGGATTAAGGTGCTCTCGGTGGATGAAATCGTTTCGATGACCCTGCAGAGAATGAGAACGGACTTTCGCTCCTCACGGTCCAAGCACTATCTCAACTTCCCCAAGACCTGTGCCCTATTTGAACATGAGTACGAAATAAGCGTGACGGACGAACAATGGAAGGACATTGCCCGGGATGTGGAAACATGTCTGAGGAATTTCTATGCCTCGGACATTTATGATGCCCTCAAGCCCCACCGCAAAGACGGATGGCTGGAGATAGAGGAATTCTCGTCCTTTCAGCTGGACGAGTCAAGGGTTATTGTCGCCATTGACTGCGCCATCCAAGAAGGGGACGAAGTATTCATTTATGATTGGAAAACGGGGAGAAGCCTCCACGAGGACTTATCCATTCAACTGGGTTGCTATGCTCTCTACGCGACGAGAAAATGGAACGTTCCTCTGGATCGAATCCGAATCATTGAGTTCAACCTCCTTTACAACAAGGCCTCCTCCTTTGCGGTGACCCAGGAGGATATCGAAAATATTACAGGGTACATGCGAGGGAGCATGAAGGACATGCAATCGCTCCTCATCGATGTTCGAAACAACACCCCGCTCGATGAGGAGCATTTCAGGAAGGTCGAAGATGAGCGAGTGAGTCTCCGGTGTAATTTCAGAAAAGTGTGTCAGGGGGGAGTCTAGTGGCAACACCTCGGCTGGAATGGCCAATGGTAAAAATCTGGATCGGAGATGAAAGGAATGAGAAGCTGCCCGCGCATCCCGCTAAGGCGGGACGGGGCACGCTCCGGTCACAGGAGGGATCACGCCGCGTAACTCTGTCACGGCAAGCGTGCTCCGCTACTGGCAAAGAATGGATTGGATCTTTTTTCTCGACCGACGGTTGTCTTTGGCCCGTGCCCCGGATAGATGACGACGTCGTCTCCCAGAGGAAAAATCTTTTCCTTGACGCTTCGAATCAGTGTTTCGTAGTCTCCTCCAGGAAGATCGGTTCTGCCGATCGATCCTGCAAAAAGCGTGTCCCCGACAAAAACCATCTTATCACTCAGTAACGAAATACCTCCGGAAGAATGACCAGGGGTGTGAAGGACCTGGAGCGAGATGTCTCCGAAAGTAATAACAGACCTCTCCTCAACGTAAGAGTCAGGGGGAGGGGAATCCTCCACCTCCATTCCCCACAGGCTACCGTTCGATCCTTGATGCAGAATCATGGGCGCATCCGCTCGGTGAATCACCAGCTTGGCCCCGGTCACTTCCTTTAAACGTTTGTTATCTCCTGTGTGGTCAAAATGGCCGTGGGTATTGATGATGTACACACAACGAAGCTTGTCTTTTGTGAGGGTCATTAGAATCTTATCCACGTCGCCGCCCGGGTCGATCACAGCTGCTTCCCTTGTCCTTTCACAACCCAAAATATAGCAGTTCGCTTGGATGGGGCCCACCACCAACATTCGAAGTATCACGATAACCTCCCAGGTCTAAGGTTTGGAATTCTCGGTAAAACACGTAAAATTTAGTGATGCCCAAAGGTTCTGTCAAGAAAAGGTCTGATCCCGGGCACATTCGAAATTGGAGACAAATGATTCACCCGTTCGACCGTGTGAAGCCCCGCCTTTTAAGACGGGGTAGGGAAGCACGGCTCAGGGAGAATCCCGAGCACGCCCCAGCCTTTAGGCCGGGGGGTCGAGAGGTTCACTGAAGAAGCACAACCTTCTTCCTCATCGGCGAATCAGCCCGATGGATCGCTACACCTTGTAGGCGCGTTTGGCGAGACGGTACGCCATATCCAGAATCATCTCGTTCGCATCGGCCCTATCGACGATGCCCCTGACGACCAGACCGGCAATCCAGTTGGCGCTCACACGACGCCACAGATCATGTCGGGCTGGGATGGAAGGAAAAGCCCGGGTGTCATCGTTGAATCCGGCCGTGTTGTAAATCCCCGCGGTCTCTATGATCCGGTCGAAATAGCGTTTCATTCCGTTGATGCTGTCATGGAACCACCAAGGTGGACCCAGCTTCACCGCCGGATAATGTCCTGCAAGAGGGGCCAGTTCTCGAGCGTAAGTTGACTCATCCAACGTGAAAAGAACCAACGTCAACCGAGGGTCGTTGCCGTATTTGTTGAGCAGGGGCCGCATGTTTTGAGTGAATTCACATGGGCCCGGGATATCCGCGCCCATGTTAGGGCCGAACCGATGATAGATCAGATCGTTGTGATCACGGAGTGCCCCTGCATGAAACTGCATCACGAGGCCGTCCTCAATGCTCATCCGGGCACTCTCCATGATCATGTGGCCGGTGAAGAGCTTCGCATCCTTAGGGGTGACCTTCCCCTTAAGAGCACGCTGAAAGATGAGTTTGGCTTCGGAAGGCTTTAGTTCACCTGTGTAAGCGGTTTCGGCTGCGTGGTCGGTGGCCGCAGCGCCCATTTTCTTGAAAAAGACTCGACGATTCTCGAGGGCTTCGATATATCGCTTGTAGGAGCTTACAGGGATGCCACTCACTTTACTCAGTGTCTCGATGTTTTTCTTCCAGCCTGGAGTCAGGAGATTCGTGACGGCATCGGGCCGAAAGGTGGGTCGAACGTTGCCGCTCCATCCGGATTTCCGGAGGGTCTGGTGGTGAGCGAGGGTATCTGTGGCTGCATCGGTCGTACACATCACCTCAATGTTAAAGCGCTTGAACAGCGTTCGAGGTCTGAATTCGGGAGATCGGAGCTTGGCCTCGATCTGATCATAGATCTCTTGGGCTGTCTTTCCGCTGAGTTTCTCCTCAATACCAAACAGGCTGATCAATTCGTGAGACAGCCATGCGCCGGTGGGAGTTCCATGGAAGAGGTGAAAGTGGTTAGCAAAAACCTGCCAGATTTTGCGATGATCGCTTTCGATCGGGCCTCCGTCGATCCGAGGGACACCGAGATGCTCAAGAGGAATCCCCTGGGAGTAGAGCATGCGGAAGACATAGTGATCAGGGATGATGAACAAATCAGCAGGCGTGCCCAGAGAGGCGTTTTCATCGGCCAAAAGCCGAGGGTCCACGTGCCCATGGGGACAGATCAAGGGGAGATTGGCCACCGATGGGTAGAGTTCCATGGCGACCCGGCGTTGTGCTGGGTTAGGGTCAAAATAGCGATCCTCAGAAAGATGCCATTTCTCATGGGATGTCATCGAGAATCTCTCCTTGGGAACTTCACTCCGCAGACTCAAAAATGAGTGACCCAAAAAGTACAGGGGAAGCAATTACATGATAGAAGCGCGACTCGACCCTTTACCCTCCTACGCAGAAAGCCACGGTCTCTCGTACCGTGGATGAATGCGGAGAGGGTACCCTTCGAAGCTCTGAAGGAGCGTAGTAGGGTATGCTTCGGAGGGTTCCGCCTGCCTGCGCGAAGCCGCTTCGGCGAAGGCAGGCCCTCTGAAGCATGTGGAGGGGCCACGCCTGCGTGCCGTAACGCACTTCGGCGTGCAGGCACGGGCTTTACCCAGTGGGGCTCCACCTAATTTTCAATGACTTTTCTCGAGATCTCAAAGATCACCCTTGTTTCAGGATCAGGGCACTGCAGAGTATAGACGTCCTCTCTGCCAAAGTCTTTTGGGTCCTTGGCTTTGCCCATCATGAATAAGGAGTACTGGATAGCCCCCAAAGCCACAGCACATATACTATCTGTTTCTTTCAAGTTAACCATCGTCCCCTCGATGACAAATTTGTCTCCCTGTTTCACATGAGGACATTTACTGTCTTTCGCCCTGGCGATCACTTTGTACTTAGACATGCTCATTCTCCTCCATTCTTTATTAAAGTTTTCTCAGAGATGCTTAGATCATGCCCGCATATCTGAGGCAGTCCTTCATATGAGCCCGTTCTTCTTATGTTGGTTCTAAGAACGGGTTTCGAGCCTTTCCGACTTTCTTTCCTTGTGGATTAATGAGCTCCTTTCCTTGCTCATCCATACTCCCAACAGATTAGGTTAAGACAGATTGAAGACACGGGCAAGTCGGCTGGATGCCCCGCGGGAAGAAAAGCCGACCCTGTAATCATATCTACATTACCCGGAAGCCCCACCGTGTGCCTGCCCCGTCTTAACGAGAGGCATAAAACTTCACTATAACACAAATTTTTTTTGCGGGTCTACGAATTTTTCGCTCACGGTTATTTCGCTTTCTCTTGGTTTATGCTAAGAAATGAATGATGTTTGGCGCGATCTTGGGGTTACTGTCTGCAGCAGGATTTGGAGTGACTAACGTCATCACTCGTCGTGCAATGCTCCGGGTGAGTGCGAACTATATTGCCACCCTGACAGTCTTTACGGGTCCAATTTTTTTCTTAGCCGCGGCAGTGCTGACAGGAGAGATATGGAAACTCTTACATTTCCCCTGGCAGGCTCATGCGTTTTTGGCTCTCTCAGGAATAGTTCATTTTGCTCTGGGGCGCAGTTGGGGATACCGTTCTATCCGCCTGATCGGAGCAACACGGTCTAATATCGTGACCAGCTTGAATCCGATCGTCACGGTCCTCTTGGCCATCTTGATCCTCGGAGAGACAGTGTCGTTCACCATGCTCATTGGAATCCTCTGCACATTGATGAGCCCGCTCGTCCTCCTAAAAGAAACAGTTTCGTCAGGAGGCGCACTTTCGAGGGCAGGTGAGCATGGAAAGGGATTGGACCGTCGAACCCTTTATAAGGGAATTTTCTACGGAATTGGAGCAGCTCTCTTCTGGGGAAGCAGTGCCATCTTGATCAAACTGGGCTTGGAAAACGGGGGGACACCGGTCGCTGGAACCTTCATCGCGTATTCGTCAGCCTCTTTGGTGATTGCACCTTCGTCATTTCTGAACAGAGAACATCGAGAAGAAATACTGGGGGGAGACAAGACATCAATAAAGGACGCTCTTTACAGTGGATTGACCAGTAACATTGCTCAATTGCTGAGGTATATGGCCCTGGGATTTGGATCAGCCATCGTGGTGAGTCTGATGCTTCGTACGATGCCCCTCTGGAGCCTGCTGCTTTCCTTCCTCTTTATGCGGGAATACGAAAGCTTCAGTCGTTGGGTGCTCTTGGGGAATGCTCTCCTGGTCGTCGGTGCGATTCTGGTGGTCTTCTCCTGAGGCCACAGCATTGCATTAGCACCCAGTGCACAATGACTCCAGATCAAGGGCTGTTTTAAGAAGCATTACGATCAGAAGAACGAAGGAACCAGTTCCTGAAACGCGATGGCCAATGGCGAGGACTGCGCAGCCTGCACCAGGCGGTTTGAGTCAGGACCAACTGGTGCTCACTAAGGTTGATCTGTCCATAAACCACCTCATTGAAGGACTCCACAATCAATTCAATGTCCCTCGTCAAGATGGGAAACCGATGCTTCAGGCGCAAACCATACTCTTTGGGTGTCTCGCTTAGAGAATGAGCCAAGCCACTGTGTCGTCCCCAGATTAGAAGAGCGATATACAGTTGAATCACCCCCCTATGGCCCTTGACTCTTCGTAGCAACCAACTCCAGCAAGAACAAAGAAATCGTCTCAGCCGTTCAGTCCACAGCTCGATGAGATACCATGAACGTTGTCTTTCCTGGCTGACCGGAGTTTTCGAAAAGAGCCACCGGAATAACAAGAACACGGTTACGCCGACGATCATAAGCAAGACGATTCCCAGGAGTGCCCACATGCCATAGGCTAAGATTTTTCCTAGGAGTTCCATCCACTCGCTGCTCCTGGACTGGGAGGTCAGGTCTGGAAGCACGATCTCTTTTTGGGGTTGGGACCTTTCAGGTTGAGGGACATGGTAGCGGAAAATGAAAATCAAAATCTTCAATAGCGCGTAGCCAATGGGACCAGCGGCAATCTTAAGGATGTCATAACCCTTCTCGGCAACCAGCGTTAAGTAGGGGAGACAGAACAGAACTAGGCCTGTACCGACCAAGAGGATGATTGTCGTAAAACTCAAGATTACCCCCATACCTTGGTAGCCAGGAAGAAAGTCCTTTGGAATATCGCCCCGATTCCGAGCCAGCCCAATAGCAAGCAGGCCGAATATCAAGAATGAGAAGATCAAAAATTCGGACGTGGGATCCTTTATTTCAAAACTTCCCTTTGTCCGCAACAGGAATTTTGTCAGGAAGAGAAGAAAGAAAGCAAAAAGGCCCCGGTCAAAACGGGAGCAAATAGTCGAATAATCTGTTGCCCTCTTAGCGAGGCCAGTGCCTCCGTGCCAAAACCCATAGGTCCAAAGTACGAGAAGAAAGACGACGAACCAGCCGATGACACCCGTCGGGTTCTCGTAGTTTCTTGTAAACCAGGTTTGACTTAAGAAAGAGTCCGACCAAGCATTGAATACCTTGACCATTACCCAAAGAGCTGGAATAAAGCCAAGGGCCTGTATCCCAAGAACGTATATCACCCGCCATCCTCTTCCTTGAGTAAAACGGGTTAGGACCGCAGCAAGCACAAAGGAAGCTACCGCCTCTGGGAATGGGAACGTGTGATTGAAAACGGCAAGCGTAAGAAAATTGGCGCAGGCATAGAGGTAGCTCAATTCCATCCCCGTAGAGGCTAAGAAAAGAAATGTCTTACCTCGTTCCCTCATCCCCTGGCCCTCTACTCCTAATCTCATCGAGAGGATAGATGTCATGTCGTAAATCAAATCTTTCTCTCTCGGGTGAAGCAGGACGTTGGCAAACAAAAAACATTGCTGGAATTCTGCGCTGGTGAAGGTACTTTTTCATAGAGTGAACAGTTTCATCCTCTTCACAGGCGAAATGGATACAGCTTGCTCCCCATGAAGAAGCCAGCCTGCGACCCAACACCTCTATGATATTTCCATCATGTTTAATTTGAAGCCTGGCAAGGAGTTCCAGAATCGCAGGCATTTGCTGGTCGTTTCTTGCGATGGGTACGACGGCAGGACCTCCTCCCACGAGGCACCCGTTCGCTATCAACCCTAATGCGTGACCCTGCTGGTCTAACCGCACAGCCAAAGAGGCTACGACTTCGAGGGCGCGTTCGAAGTCCTTTTCAGCCTGGTGTCGCACAAATGAATTTACATCCACCACAAGGAGAATCTTTTCCTGGTGTGTAGACTCAAAAACTTTTTCCTGAAGTCGATTGTGACGGGCACTCGCTTTCCAGTGGATATATCTTGCCGGTTGCCCATGCTGATAATCTCTTGTCCCTAGGATGTAGATCGGATCTTGAACGGAGTGTTTTGCCTTGGGAACGCCGAAGAAATCAAGCCGTGGCAAAGGGAAGGATCTGAGCGAGATGAGTCTTGGGTAAACAATGATGGAGTGAGACTCCTCAGCCTTCTTCTGTCTAGAGGAAAAAGAAAAAAGATCACCCGCCTGCAGATAGAGGGGGCCCACCTGATACACCCCTCTTCGGTCCGTGGTTAAATCCCAATCGAAGTGTATCCTCTGATACCATAAAAGACTGCCTTCCTTCGTTAATGCAGTTTCTCCGGATGATGGTGGGATAAGACCCTTGGCAGGGATGTTCGTTCGAAGCCAAATCGGAAGGAGTTTGGCATTTTCTACGGTCACCTTCAGGGTGAGCTTTTCACCGGGAAAAGCCTTGAGTTTGTCGATCCTTAAATGGTGGTGGAGTCCTGCAAGGCTTCTATGGGTCCAGAGCCTTGCGCCGATCATTACGCCCAGGACAAGCACTGTCAGTACTATGAGATCCCGTTGACCGTTGAGCAATGCAATGAGGAGGAGAGCCCCGACGAAGAACTGCATCAGGGGGATAACGAAAAGAGAGGGTACTCCGGTCTCCTCTGTTTGCATCTTGATCCCTTATTCAGTAGGAGCAGGCACCGGTATTTGACGGATGATCTCATCCAGGAAACGCTCTTGGTTTTCTCCTCGAAGTCGTTCCTCTTCCCTCAGGATCAATCGGTGAGCAAGGACAGGTGCTGCCAGATACTTGATGTCATCGGGCAACACATATTCCCGCCCTCGAAGCGCAGCCAGTGCTTGACCGGTACGCATTAAACCAAGAGAGCCCCGGGGGCTTGCTCCAAGACGTAAGGAGGAGGCGCTGCGGGTGGCTCTCACAATGTCTGTTATGTATTCTTTCACCGGAGACGAAATACGGATCCTCCTTCGTGCATGCTGTAACTCAACAATCTGTTCGGGGTGTGCCACGGCCTCCAGTTTGAGCAGGGGATCTTCCGCCTGAAATCGTTCCAAGATGGCGATCTCTTCGTCTTTCTCAGGATATCCCAAACGCACTCTAAGGAGAAAACGGTCTAACTGTGCTTCAGGCAGAGGAAACGTTCCCTCCAGCTCGATGGGGTTCTGGGTGGCCATGACGAGAAAGGGATGAGGCAGTGGGTACGTTTTCCCATCAACAGTGACCTGGCGTTCTTCCATGCTTTCCAGAAGGCTCGATTGGGTTCGGGGGATCGTACGATTAATCTCATCGGCAAGAAGAACGTTGGTCATCACGGGGCCGGTTTGAAAGGTAAATTGCCCTGTTTGCTGGTTATAAACATTAAAGCCGGTGATATCAGCAGGTAATAAATCAGGCGTGAATTGAATTCTTCGAAAGGTTCCCCCCATGCTTTTCGCCAGACATTTGGCGATCAAAGTCTTTCCCAGTCCTGGAATGTCTTCTATTAAGACATGACCGTCCGCGAGAAGCGCCACCAAAAGAAGCTCGATGGACTGCTCCTTCCCCACGATGACATGAGAGATATTTTC
>Ga0209254_10000873_pt1 | contig 26405 bp, 24 predicted proteins | sample FrelakmetDIP11DI_FD_187148 | JGI IMG/M metagenome (GOLD analysis project Ga0209254, IMG submission 187148) | Freshwater lake sediment microbial communities from the University of Notre Dame, USA, for methane emissions studies - DIP11 DI (SPAdes)... | ecosystem: Environmental > Aquatic >...
CCGGATACGGGGAGCGCGAGGCCAAGGCCGGGCTTTCGGCCAAGCTGCCGGCTCTCGCTGTGTTTCCCAACATGTTTCCGGGCTACGAGATCCGGATGGAGGTCCCGGAGTTCACCTCGATCTGTCCCAAGACGGGCCTGCCCGACTTCGGCGTCATCACCATCACCTACGAGCCGCGCGGGGCCTGCATCGAGCTCAAGTCGCTCAAGGAATACATCCTGGCCTACCGGAACCTGGGCATCTTTTATGAGAACGCCGTGAACCGTATCCTGGAGGACGTGGCGGCCGCCTGCCGTCCGGTCCGGGCCTCGGTCCGGGGCGAGTTCAACCCCCGGGGCGGAATCCGGACCGTGGTCGAAGCCCGGTGGCCGCGTCCCAAAGGAGGCCGCCGCTAGTCCCCGAGCCCGCGGCCGCCCCAAAGGCGGGCCGAACGCCCCTCCAATGTAGGTTGGTTTTCCGGACAAAACGCGGAACATCCCCATGGCCGATACGAGAAAGCTGGGCACGGTCGACCTCCTCATGGTCCTGGCCACGGTGTTTTGGGGGCTCAACCTGACCGTGGTCAAGATCGGGCTGAGGCATCTCTCCCCCCACGCCTTCAACAGCATCCGGCTTTTTGCCGCGGCCCTGCTCCTGTTCCTGTTTCTTGTCGTGCGCAAAGAGCCCCTGCGTCTCAGCCGGGCCGACCTCATCCGGGTTGCCATCCTGGGCGTCCTGGGCAATTTCTGCTACCAGATGCTCTTCATCAGCGGCTTCTCCTTCACCTCGGCCTCCAACGCCTCGCTCATCCTGGCCACCTCCCCGATCTTCATCGCCCTGATCAGCTCTGCCTTCAAGATGGAGCGCATTACCTGGGCGGGCTGGCTGGGCATCGCCATCTCCTTCGCCGGGCTGTACCTGGTCATCAGCCAGCAGTCGGGAGGATTTCGCCTGTCCGGGTCCGGTCTGAAGGGTGACCTGATGATTCTCGTCGGCAACATCTTCTGGGCGGCCTACACCGTTTTTTCCAAGCCGCTGCTCGACCGCATGTCGCCCCTGAAGTTCTCGACCATGACCCTGGCCGCCGGCGCGGTCGTCTATCTCCTGTTCGGGATTCCCCACCTCGCCCGGACCGAGTGGCGGGCCGTCCCGGCGTCCTCCTGGCTGGCTCTGGCCTACTCGGGGCTGTTCGCCATCGTCCTGGGCTACGTGTTCTGGTATACTTCGGTCAAAGTCATGGGCAGCAGCAAGACGGCGGTCTACAACAACTTGACGCCCGTGCTGGCCGTGCTGTTCGCCGCCCTGTTCCTGGCCGAGCGGATCAAGCCCGGCCAGGTCGTGGGCGCGGCCGTCATCCTGGCCGGCGTGTATCTGACCCGAACCGGGGACCGCTTCTTCACCAGGAACAAGGTCGTTTCGCACTGTCCGGAATAGGCCGCCGCGGCCGGCCGGCCGAGTGGCACAGCAGGAGGAATCATGGAAGCATCCCTGAAGCTCCAGAAACCGACCCTTCACGAGAAGTCGTTCGTGGCCGAGGGCGTCTGCCTCATCGGGGCCGTAACCCTCAAGGAAGGGGCGAGCGTCTGGTACAACAGCGTGCTCCGAGCCGACCTCGAACCGATCGTCATCGGCGAGAATTCCAACATCCAGGACGGCTCGGTCATCCATGTCGACCAGGGCCAGCCGACGATCGTCGGCCGGAACGTCACGGTCGGGCACGGAGTCGTGCTCCACGCCTGCACCATCGAGGACGACTCGCTGGTGGGCACGGGGGCGATCGTGCTCGACGGCGCGGTCATCCGGCGGCGTTCGCTCCTCGGGGCGGGCTCGGTCGTTCCTCCCCGCAAGTCCTTTCCCGAGGGCTCGCTCATCCTGGGCTCACCGGCCAAGGTCGCGCGGATGCTCAGCGCGGAGGAGATCGAAAAGATTGCCGAGGCGGCCAGGCAATACCGGATGTTCTGGGAGGCCTACCTCGAAAAGGGGATCACGGCCTTCAGAAAATAGACTCAGTCCCGGCCGCCCTCCTGTCCGATCGTTCAGGGAAGCCTGAGGATCTTGTGGGCTTGGATGCCGAGCCGGATGTTGGGCAGGCCCGCCGCCAGGCTGCGCCGGACGAGAGCCCAGCCCCGGCGGACGCTCCAGTCGAGGTTCGATTGAGGCTGGAGCAGGAGCGGCGTTTTGTCGGGGAACGCGCGGCGGACGGCCTGGACGTTCCTCAGGGTCAGCCTGCGCGTCACGACGAGCTTCACTTCATCCGCGATCCTGAGATAAGCCGGGTCGACTCTGTAATCCGGCGGCTTGGGGGAAACCGAATACCAGTCCGCGGCCGGCGGCCGGGGAATGCTGCCGTTCGTTTCGATGTGGACCAGGAAGCCTTCGGCCCTCAGGCCGCGGATGAGCCTGTCCGTGTCCTGAAGGAGAGGCTCTCCGCCGGTGAGGCATGCCCAGCGGCAGGGAAACCGACGCCGGTGGCGGACCGCCTCGGCGACGAGACGCTCGGTCGAGACCGGCCGGCCGCCGCGCCGGGCAATCTTGGTGTCGCAGAACGCGCAGCGCTTGTTGCATCCCGCCAGCCGGATGAACAGGGCGGGCTCTCCCAGGCGGAGCCCCTCCCCCTTGATCGAGGGGAAGACTTCAGCGATCCTCAGAGTAGGTGGCGGCCGCATCATCGGATTCCCAGACCGTGACTTCCCGGACCGGATAGAATTCCCTCAGCCGCAAGTAGAGATGCCGGGCCAGGTTTTCGGCCGAGGGATTGAAGTCGAACACGTCGTTGAGCAGGGTGTGGTCGGGCAGGATCGAAGCCAGCTTGGCCTTGATCTCTGTGAAGTCGATGCCGATCCCGGTCGGTTCGAGCCGCTCGACCTCGACCTGGACTTCGACCTGGAAAGTGTGGCCGTGGAGCTTCTCGCACTTGCCCTTGTATTCCTTGAGAAAGTGGGCCGCCTGGAACTTGTCCCGGACTTTCAGTCTCCAGCTCATTTCGCTCGCTCCTTTTTAAGCCGGACGAGGAGGGGGTCGGGCCGCCCGACCTCCTCCCAGGCCTTTTGGCGCAGCAGACAGGCCGAGCATTTCCGGCAGGGGGCCTCGCGGCCTGCGTAGCAGGAAACCGCAAAACTGTAATCCGTGCCCAGGGACAAGCCCGTCCGGATGATCTCCGATTTCTTCATGCCGATGAAGGGCGCCAGGATGTGCCATCGCTTCCGGCCCGAGGCGGCCGTGGTCCCGGCGTTCAGGGCGTCTTCCATGGCCGCCGCGAATTTCGGCCGCGTGTCCGGGTAGTCCGGCGAATCGATGATGTTGAAGCCCGTGACCAAGTGCCGGATGCCCCTCGGCTCGGCCCAGGCCGCAGCCAAGCCCAGAAGGATCCCGTTGCGAAACGGCACGTAAGTGGCCGGCGTCCCGCGGCGGAGCGCGGCCGCGCTCCCCGGCCTGGGGAGGGGGATACGACGATCGGTGAGGGCCGAGCCGCCGATGGGGCGAAAGTCGACCTTGAGAATCGCGTGGTCGAGGCGGAGGCGCCGGGCCTGCCGCGCGGCCATCCGCACCTCGAGGCGATGGCGCTGGCCGTAGTCGAAGGTCAGGGGAAAGACGCGGTCGTAGCAGCCGAGCGCCCAGGCCAAGGCTGTCGTCGAATCCAGCCCGCCCGAGAACAGCACCACTGCGTCAGCCATGAACGAATCCCCGGCAGATGATAAAAGAACCGCAGGGCTTTTGCAAGGCGGAGGGCGGGGCGGCTGCTTGACTCAAAGGGGAGAGGCTGGCATAGTAACGAGTCGAGAACAAGCGAGATGGAAATCGAGCCGACCGTTCGGGAATTCGACCTGATCAGCCTGGCGGCCTCCTGCCCCGTCCTGACGACGCGGGACGACCAATACGACTTCGCCTGGCTTCTCGACGCGGCCCATATCAGCCGCCGGCGCGGGGGCCGATTCCGGCTCGTGGACTCGGGGACGAACGACTGCGTGTCGCTCGTTTGGCTGGCCGAGGCCGGAGCTTATATCTACACCTCGGACGAGGCCCGTCCCGACCCGAAAGACGTGATCGATATCCAGCGCGCCTGCCGGAAAGGCGGGTCTGTGGCTTCCTATTATATATATGGTCCCCTAAACCGGCCGCTGTTCCTGGACGAAGCGGTCGAGCTCGGCCGGGCGGGCGCCGACTTCCACTTGTCGAACCGGGAACACCGCCGGGAGGCCGGCGAGCTCCTGGACCTCGCCCGGGCCTGCGGCCGGGGCCGCGGGCGGCTGGTCTATTACCATCACGGCCGCCTGGAGCCGCTTCTCCAGAGCGCGGCCGAAGCCGGCGCCTGGATTCACTGGGCGAGCGCCGGCGCCGTCCCGGACCAAGACTATTTCCTGCTCAAGGATATCCTGGGCGCCGGCCGCTTCTCAGGCGCCGGGCTGGTCATCCATCTGGAAGAGCCCTGGCCCGCGAAGCTCCTCGGCGAGCTTCAGGCCGACGGCGCTTTCCTTCGATTCCACGGGCCGCTCGCCGAGGCGGACCCGGGCCTGGCTGCCCTTTGGGCACGGGCTGCGTGCCGCGCCCCTGATTTTCAGGCCGACTACCTTCATGGCGATTTCCTGCCCTGAGCGCGACCCTCGATCAAGCGGCCGCCGTCCTGCGTCGCTCCGCCGTGGCTGTCCCCAAGGAGAAAACACATGAGAATCACCCGCCCTGGAAATCGAACGCCCTTTCTGGTTTTCTTCGTCATCGCGCTGTCCGGCGCGGCTCTCGGCCTGGCCGGGCCCAAGGTCAAGCCCAAAGCGCCGCCGGCCATTCAGAGCTTTGATCCGGGGGATGTCCGGCTACTGCCGGGGCCGTTTTTCCGAAGCCAGGAGCTCGACCGCGCTTACCTATTAAAGATCGAACCCGACCGCCTTCTGGCCCGGTTTCGAAAGGAAGCGGGCCTCCCCCCGAAGGCTCCGGGCTACAACGGCTGGGAAGCCGATACGATCTCCGGTCACAGCCTCGGCCATTACCTCTCGGCCTGCGCCTGGATGTACCGCGCCACGGACGACCGGGGTCTGCTCGAAAAGGTCAAATACATCGTCGACGACCTGGCCGTCATTCAGACGGCCTTCGGCGACGGCTACCTGGCGGGCATCCCCAAAGGCCGCGAGATCCTGGGCCAGGTGGCCAAGGGCGACATCCGCTCCAGGGGTTTCGACCTCAACGGATTGTGGGTGCCGTTCTATGTATTGCACAAGGAGATGGCCGGCCTCAGAGACGCCTACCGCTTGTGCGGTCTCGCTTCGGCCTTGGAAATAGAGCGGAAGCTGGCGGACTGGGTTGAAACGACCGTTTCCGGATTGAGCCATGACCAGATGCAGCAGGTCCTGGCCTGCGAGCACGGCGGGATCAACGAGGTCCTGGCGGACCTGTACTCGGACACCGGCGAGGCGCGCTACCTGGCTTTGTCGCGCCGGTTCCACCACGAAGCGATCCTGAAGCCGCTGGCCCGGGGCGAGGACATCCTTCCCGGCAAGCATGGCAACACCAACATCCCCAAGCTCATCGGCCTGGCCCGCCGCTTCGAGCTGGCCGGCGACCCGGACGACCGGGCGGCCGCAGAATTCTTCTGGGACCGTGTCGTTCATCATCATTCCTACGTCACCGGCGGTCACGGGATGAGCGAGTACTTCGGCCCGCCCGACAAGCTCAGCGGCCGCCTCAGTCCGGCCACGACCGAGACCTGCAATGTCTACAACATGCTGAAGCTGACCCACGCTCTCTTCGGCTGGAAAGGCGAGCCGGACAAGGCCGACTTCTACGAGCGAGCCCTGTTCAACCACATCCTGGCCAGCCAGGACCCCGCCGACGGCCGGGTGGTCTACAACCTGTCCCTGGCCATGGGCGGCTATAAGCAGTTCCAGGACCCCTTTGAGGATTTCACCTGCTGCGTGGGGACGGGGATGGAAAATCACGCCCGGCACGGCGCGGCCATTTATTTCCACGACCGGGAGGTGATGTATGTCAACCTGTTCATCGCCTCGGAGGTCGCTTGGCGGGCGAAGGGCGTGACCCTGCGTCAGGAGACGGATTTTCCCGATGGCGATACGGTCAAGCTCCGGCTGACGTGTCGCCGGCCCGAGACCTTTGGGCTGAAGATCCATCGTCCCTACTGGGCCGGAACGGGCTGGACGGTCAAGGTCAACGGCCGGGAAGCCAAGGCCGAATCGAGCCCGTCGTCCTATGCCGGGCTGTGGCGGACCTGGAAGACCGGCGACGTGGTCGAGGTCAAGCTGCCGCTCGCCCTTCGCCTGGAGCCTATGCCGGACAATCCCAACCGGGCGGCGGTCATGCACGGGCCGCTGGTCCTGGCCGGCGTGTTGGGCGCTGTCGATGACCCGGCCGCCGGCGAGCCGGATTTCGTCCCGGCCCTGGTCACGGAGGGCCGTCCCCTCGAAAGCTGGCTGAAGCCGGTGTCGGGAAAATCCGGCGTGTTTCAAACCTCCGGTGTCGGCCGGCCGCGCGACGTCGAGCTTATGCCCCTCTACCGCGTCGCCCATCAACGCTACACCGTGTACTGGGACCTGTTCACGCCCGCGGAGTGGGACGCAAAGAAGGCCGAGTACCGGGCCGAGGTCGAGCGGCGCCGGGATCTGGAGAGCCGGACAGTCGACTTCTTCCAGCCCGGGGAGATGCAGCCCGAACGCGATCATGACTTCCAGGGCGAGAAAACCTATCCCGGCGACGACGGCGGCCGGAAGTTTCGGGACGCCCGCGACGGCGGCTGGTTCAGCTTCGACATCACGGTGAAGCCGGACGCGGCCCTCAGCCTGGCCTGCACGTACTGGGGAAGCGACGCCAACCGCACCTTCGACGTGCTGGTGGATGGGGAGAAGCTCGTCACCGTGGAGCTGCAGAACAAGAAGCCGGGGCAATACTATGATGAGATCTATCCGCTCCCTCCGGCGTTGACTCAAGGCAAGACGAAGATCACGATCAAGTTCGTTCCCTGGAAGGGCAAGACCGCCGGCGGATTGTATGGAGCGCGCGTGGTGCAGGACCGCGGCGAGAAGCGGTAGCTCATCGCTCGAGAAAAAAACATTTTACGCATCCGCAGTCTAGCGAGCCTTGCATACATGTTGGGACGCACGAATGTCAATGAGCGTTCCTTAGAGTTCCATTGAAATCCCCTTGAACTTTGCGTTCGCCACCACCCCTTGTGTCCCCGTTCAGAGACGCCCCCTAAAAAATGTGTGATTATTTCAAAAAAACTATTGACAAACGATAAAAATAGTTCATAATTTTGAATTAGAAGGAGATTAGAAGCCGTAATTGAGATGTCCGATTCGTGAGAACGAAGGGCTCGAGAGAAAAAAATCGAGAAAGAGAATAAAAACGAAATGAAGATCGCGCTGGTTTATAGCTCCAAGGCAGGAATGGCCGCTTCATTCCTGTCCAAGCGTCAGGACGATGTCCACGCTGAGGAGGACGATCCTCCACCCGATATGCTCGCGGAATGCGACTCGGATGAAACCATCCAAGCCATCCGCGAGGCGCTTGAAGAAAAGTATTCCGTTGTTCCCGTCGAATCCGACGACGAGGCCTTCAACCACCTGCGGCAGCTCCGTCCCGACCTCGTCTTCAACATCGCCGAACGGCTGGACGGCCCCAGCCGGGAGTCCCACATCCCCACGCTGTGCGAGATGCTGGACATCCCCTACACCGGGTCGGACCCGTTGACCCTGGGCGTCTGCCTGGACAAGTCCCGGGCCAAGGAGATCCTGTCCTATCACGGCATCCCCACGCCCGCCTTCTGGACCGTGGACGGCCCGTCCGAGATCCCGCCCGACGTCCTCTTGCCGGCCATCGTCAAGCCGCTCTACGAAGGGTCGAGCAAGGGCGTCAAGGACAATTCCGTCGTGGACAACCCGGCCCAGCTCTGGGAGCGCGTGGCCGAAGTCACGGCCCTCTACCGCCAGCCGGTCATCATCGAGCGGTTCCTGACCGGCCGGGAGTTCACCGTGGGGATCCTGGGCAATCCCCCCGACCGGGAGACCCTGCCCATCGTGGAAATCGATCACAGCCTCCTCCCCGGGGGGGCGAAACCGATCTACTCCTTCGAGGCCAAGTGGATCTGGGACACGCCGGAGAAGCCCCTGGCCATCTTCAAGTGCCCGGCGGACATCCCCCCGGACCTGGCCGGGCGGATCGAATCCCTGGTGAACCGGACCTGCGATGTCCTGCGCATCCGAGACTGGTGCCGGATCGACGTCCGGCTGGACGAAAGAGGCCAGCCCCAGATCCTCGAGGTCAATCCCTTGCCCGGCATCCTCCCCAACCCGGAGGAGAACTCCTGCCTGCCCAAGGCGGCCAGGACCGCGGGCTATTCCTATTCCGGACTCATCCACCGCGTGGTGGACGCGGCCGCTCAGCGGTACGGGCTGAACGGGGCGGACCAGAGTCAGGCCGTTCTTCAGCGCGGGCTGAGCGGCACGGGTCGGGTGAATGAACAGCAACGGTAAACCTCTGATAGGCATCGCCTATAACCTGTTCCTGCCCACCGCTCTCAAGCCCGAGGAGCTGGTCTCAGAGGAAACGGTCGAACAAATGGCTCAGGAGGCCTACGAGGCCGTGCTCTCCCTGGACTATCCCGCAGTCCTCATCCCGCTCAAGGAAAGCTTCTCGGGATTCCTCCGGCGGATCCAGGAGGTCAAGCCCCAGGTCATCGTCAACCTCTGCGAGAGCTTCGGCGACAAGTCCGAGTACGAGGCCAATATCGCCGCGGCCTATGAGCTGCTGGGGATCGCCTTCACCGGCAACGGGTCCCGGGCGCTGACGCTCTGCCAGGACAAGTTCCAGGCCAAGTCCATCCTGTCCGCGCACGGACTGCCCACGCCCAAGGCCCGGCTGGTCTCGGTCGTGGACCAGGTGGTGGGGCTGCGCTTCCCGCTCATCGTCAAGCCCAACGCCGAGGACGCCAGCCTGGGTGTCCGTCCCAACTCGGTGGTCCGCGACGGCAAGAGCCTCCGGGAGCGCATCCAGAAAATCCTGGACACCTACAAGGAGCCGGCCATCGTCGAGGAATACATCGAGGGCCGGGAGTTCAACGTGGCCGTTATGGATGGCGAAGAGCCCCAAGCCCTGCCGGTCTCGGAGATCGATTTTTCGGCCATGCCCCCCGGCCTGCCCAAGATCGTCAGCTACGAGGCCAAATGGTTCGAGGACAACGAGCTCTACCTCAAGACCCCGCCCGTCTGCCCGGCCCGCATCGACCACGGCCTGCGGACCCGGCTCCAGGACTGCGCGGTCCAGGCCTTTCGGGTCATGGGCTGCCGGGACTACGTCCGGGTGGACTTCCGGATGAACGAGCACGACGAGATCTTCATCCTGGAGGTCAACCCCAACCCCGACATCAGCCTGAACGCCGGCTATGTCCGGGCCCTGAACGCCTCCGGCCTGGATTATCCCGGCTTCTGGGGCCGGATGATCGACAACGCCTTACGGAGAAATACCAGCCATGGTGCGGCTTATGAAAAAGTCAGATAAGCCCGCCGTCATGGATATCCTCCACCGGACGAAGATGTTCAACGCGGAGGAGATCGCCGTGGCCGAGGAGCAGATCGACATCTTTTTCGACAAGCCCGACCAGAAGGATTATCGGGAGATGGTCGTGGAGGACGCCTCCGGCCGGACGGCCGGCTGGATGTCCTGGGGCCCCACGCCCATGACCGAAGGGACCTACGACATGTATTGGATCGTCGTGGACCCCGAGGTGCAGGGCCAGGGCCTGGGAAAGATCCTGGTCCGCTGGCTCGAGGACCGGGTGAGGGAGGACCTGGGGCGGCTGCTCCTGATCGAAACCGCTTCGCAGTCCGCCTACGAGCCCACCCGGCAGTTCTACCTGAAGCAGGACTACGTCGAGGCGGCGCGGATCGCCGACTACTATAAGCCCGGCGACGACCGGATCATATACGCCAAGTATTTTGGTTAAAGGAGCTTTGGGGAACGACGATGGAAGAATGGCAGCAAATCTTGAAAGACAGCTTGAAATCCCCGGAGGACATCGCCGAGTATTTTAGCCTGGACGTGGACGACGTCCGCAAAGTGGACGGATTTTTCCGGGCTCAGATCACGCCCTATTACGCCGGACTGATCAAGCACAAGAAGGACGCCCTGTGGCGCCAGCTCGTGCCGGATATCGCCGAAGTCAAGGACCTGAGCGGGGCGATGGACCCCCTGAGCGAGGACGAGGACTCGCCCGTGCCCAGCATCATCCACCGCTACCCCGACCGGCTCCTGTTCCTGGTCTCCCCCTGCTGCGCGTCCTACTGCCGGTTCTGCACCCGGAAGCGCAAGGTCGGACAGCCGGACAAGATCAGCCCCCGCTTCATCGAGGACGGGCTGCGCTACATCCGCGAGCACACCGAAATCCGGGACGTCATCATCTCCGGCGGCGACCCGCTGATGCTGGGCGACTTCAAGCTGGAGTACATCCTCAGCTCCCTGAGGGCCATTCCCCACCTGGAGATCCTGCGCATCGGCACGCGGATGCCGTGCTTCCTGCCCCAGCGGATCACGCCCAAGCTGGCGGCCATGCTCAAGAAATACCATCCGCTCTACATCAACGTGCACTTCAACCATCCGGACGAGATCACCCCGGAAGCGGCCAAGGCCCTGGGCCTGCTGGCCGACGCCGGGATCCCCCTGGGCAACCAGACCGTGCTGCTGAAGGGCGTCAACGACGACCCGGAGACGATGAGACGGCTGATGCAGAAGCTCCTCATTGTCCGGACCCGGCCGTACTACATCTACCAGGCCGACTACGTGCGCGGGACCGAGCATCTGCGGACCACGGTCAACAAAGGCCTGGAGGTCATGGAGTCGCTGCGCGGCTGGACCTCCGGCATGGCCGTGCCCTATTACGTCATCGACTCGCCCGGCGGCGGGGGCAAGATCCCCCTCCTGCCCAACTACGTCCAGTCGATCAACGAACGCGAAGTCGTCCTGAGGAACTACGCCGGCGAGATGTTCGTCTACCCCCAGACCAAGGAGCGCAGCCGGAAGAGGGCTCCGGTCCACGCTCCGGCCTGCGTCACCATGGTCAGCCCCGCCGTCTGATCGGGGCCGGGCGGCGCTTTTCCGAGTCTCAGGGACGGCGGATCGCCGTGCCCGGACCAGCGGCCTCCGCGAGATAGCGGTCCAGCCCTTTGCTCTTGAGCAGGGCCAGGGCCCGCTCGGGAGGCAGGCCGGACTTGGCCTTCAGCGACTCCAGCACCCGGATGATCGACAATCCCACTTCTGCCGTCCGTCCGGCCTCGCCGCTCCTGCCCTTGACAAAGCGGATCGCATCGAACAGGACGGCGTTGGCTTCGCCGTAGGTCACCGGCCTTCGAACGCCGTATCGCTGGACCCACTGCGGCCTGGCCAGGACGTCGTTGACGTGGGATTGAATGAGATAGGTCGCCCGGCCGATGAGCTTGAGGTTCGAGGGGCTGACGCTGGTCATGGTGTTGCCCACCACCCGGCCCAGCCGGGCCATGACCGCGGTGGAATGGGCGTTGAGCAGGACCTTGAGGGCGACCTGCGGATTGATTCCGAAAGCGTCACCCTTGGACGGGACCCGAAGGCTCAGGACGAGAGGCGGATTCGGCCCGGCCGCGGCTCGCCGCAGGAAACTGTCCAGGCCGCGCGGATTTCCGCGGGGGGAGTCGCTGCCGACGGAGATGATGACTCCCCGCCGGTCCTTCATCCCGGCGAGGTCCAGGAACCGGACGAAGGGCGAATCCTTTCGTCCGAGCGCCTCCTCGTCTTCGGAGAGGATGATCGTCGCGGCCAAGTCTCCGGCGGCCGGCCGGCGTCCCTGGCTGAACGTCCCCTCCAAGGAGAAATCATACAGAGCCTGCTGGTCGTCGCCTGCCTTTTTCAGGCTCTCCAGGGCGGCTGTTTTTAGGTAGGGGTCCTCGATCTCTTCTTCGAAAGGCCTCTGGTAGAGCTCCGGTTTCAGACCTCGGAAAGGCCGGCCCAGGAAGGCCCGCCAGGCGTCCCCCGGCCCCCGGGCGTCGGTCCAGACCTGGATCCAGCACTTCCGGGCGGGCTCCCTGACCGTGTCGAGGGGCAGCAGCCGGAACGTCGGGCTTCGCTCCGTGCTGTCGATGAAGACGGTGATCAGGCCGCGCCGGGCGAAGTAGGTCGAAAACCGGTTCCGTCCGTATGTTTCGGCCTCGAGCTCAGTGACGACCGCCAGTCCGGGCACCGCCTCCCTTACGGACTTGAGGATCCCTGAAAAGTCCGACAGCCGCCCGGCGATCGTCCGGTCCGGATCGAACCCCGCCCGGGCCATGTCCTTTTTGGACAGGGAGCCTTGCAGGGTTCGTTCGACCGCTTCCTGAAGGACATGCCCGATGACGAAGGTCTCGATGGTCGTCGCCTGCATCCGGGTCGACCCGGTGATGGCCTGGGGCCCGGTGGTCAGGTTGACCTTGGTGATGCCCGGCTCCTCCAGCACGGACCGGCTCCGCTCGAAGGGCATGAGCGTTGAGTCCGGGTTGTTGTAAACGAAATAAAGCCTTCTCCGGCTGTTCGCCGGCGAGTAGTCAGGCCGGCGTTTCCATTGGTCGAGGGCCGCCCGGATCGTCCCGATGACGGACGATGTCTCACCGCCCTCGGTGACAGCGATGACGACATCCCCGTGCTCGACCTTGCGGTCTTGGAGCTGCAGGCGGCCGATGAGCTGGAGGTCCTCGAAGCCCTCCAGGGAGCTGATCAAAGCCCGGTCTCCCCCGGTCATCTCCCCGATGAGCCGGTTTTCGATGTCCTCGCCCGCGACAGACCTGAGCCTGGCCCAAACCGAGGGCTCGGCCTTGAGCCGCCGCCAAAATGGCCGCCAAAACGAGCTTTCCATCTGCTTGGCCAGGCGGCCCGTCGCTCCGCAGCCGTAGATATAGATCTTGCGCTTCTCGCGGATGGCCGAGGCGATCTCTTCGGCCATCGTCTCGAGCACCGCCGGCTCCGCCGCCAGGCGGCCGAGCGCCGCGGACACGTCGTCGTCGACGCTGAGGAGCATCCTCAATCCTCCGGGGAGGTCGGTCCGGGCCTTCTCGCTGAGGCTCATGGTCTTGGCGTGCCGCTGCTCGGTGAGCAGGGTATGGAGCTGGAATTGGGTTTTCGTCATCACGTAGTCGAGGGACTCGGTCGAGGGAGAGATCTGGAGCAGGCGAAGAAGGTTGTCCTCGACCGGCTGGGCGGCGGGGGCTTCCTGCCCGGCCGGACGGGCGGCGGGCGACCCGGCTGTCAGAACGAGCAGGCAAAACGCCGGGACGAGGCCGGCTCCCGCGAGCCCGAGGCCCCGGCCCGGCCGGCGTTCACCGGCCATACTGGTGCCTGTCGTCGACGATGTCCCCGATCTGCCAATCCCGGACCCAGTCCTCTACTGTAAAGACGTCGAAGCCGCCCTCGGCTTTGGAGCAGACGATTCGCCTGAGTCCGGCGTTGATGAGCATCTTCTTGCAGATGAAGCAGGGCCAGGCGTTGACTTCCCGGCCGGTCTCGGGCGAGCTCCCGAAGATGTACATGTCCCCGCCGAGCAGGCTCACCCCGGACCGGGCGGCGTTGATGATGGCGTTCTGCTCGGCGTGGACGCTGCGGCAGAGCTCGTACCGCTCCCCGTGGGGGACGTTGAGCTTGTCCCGGAGGCAGCTGCCGTGCTCCAGGCTGTCCTTGGTCTTGCGCGGCGCGCCGGCGTAGCCCGTGGAGATGATCTGGTCGTCGCGCACGATCAGGGCGCCGATCGTCCTCCGGAAGCAGGTGCTGCGCCGGGACACCTCCCGGGCGATGCCCAGGTAATATTCGTCCTTGGAGACTCGCGTGGGAGCGGTGAAGGTCATAAAAATTCCTCCAATTGGCGGTGAAAAGCCGCCAGGGTCGAGTCGTTGACGAGAGTCCGGTCGGCCAGCTTGAGACAGCGATGGAGCTGCTGGCCCTCGGGACGGTCGGTCATCTCCTCCTGTTCCTTGCGGATGAACTCGTCCAAGGTGGCGACCGATTCGTCGCGGCCGCGACGCTGAACCCTCTCAAAGCGCAGGGCCGCCGGGGCGTCGATGGCCAGAAGGATGAACCCCTTCTGCCGCCGGAGACAGGCGATTTCCCGGGGATGGCGGATGCTGTCGATGACGGACTTGCCCCGGACGCTCTGGATGATCCGCCGGGCTAGGATGCCGGAGCCGTACCTTCGGCGCAGGGCGTTTCCCGTCCGGATGAGGTTGTCCCGGGTCGCGGCCAGGCCGCGTCGGGCGAGCTCCCGGCGGAGGACGTCGGACAGGCTGAGCCGGGCATAGCCGTTCCGTTCAAAGAAGGCCGCGGCCTCGCCCTTGCCCGCGCCGTTGGTCCCGGTCAAGCCGATTAGCCGTTTGGGAGCTGTCATGAACGGCCGGCCTCCTCAGCCGGACGGCTTCCGCTCGAGCCCCTCCTCCCGCGGCGCCCGTTTCTTGCCGAAGACGAGGGCGATCAGGATGCTGATCGAGTAGAGGGCGATCATGGGCACGGCCAGGATGAGCTGGTTGACCAGGTCCGGAGTCGGAGTGATCAAGGCGGAGATGACGAAGATGATCAGGACGGCGTACTTGAATTTCCGGACCATCCAGCCGGCGGTGACGACGCCCATCCGGGCCAGGAAGAAGATGAGGGTGGGCATCTCGAACACCAGGCCGATGCCCAGCAGGAGCTTGATGGTCAGGCTGAAGAACGTGTCCACGGTGATGACCGCCTGGAAGTCGGAGCCCAGGTTGAGGAAGAAGCGGCAGGCGAAGGGGAAGGCGACGTAGTAGCCGAACAGGGCGCCCCCCAGGAAAAAGGCCGTGGTGAAGAGGACGAAGGGGACGACGTATTTCTTCTCTTTCTGGTAGAGGCCGGGGGCGATGAACTTCCACAGCTGGTAGAAGATGAAGGGCGAGGTGAAGAACGCGGCGGCCAGGAAGGCCACCTTCATGTACAGGGTGAAGGGGGCGGTCAGGGAGGTGAAGGCCAGCTTGGTGCCCTCGGGCAGGTATTGGGTGATGGGCCGGGACAGGACGCGGTAGATCTCCGGGCTGAACACCCAGCAGGGGATGACCGCGACCAGCAGGGCGACGATCGCCGCGAGCAGCCTCTTGCGGAGGTCTTCCAGGTGCTCGAGGAAGGTCATCTCATCCGGAGATTTTCTTCCCTTCCGCATCCGTTTTGATGTCCTTATAGATCTCGTCCTTGAGGTCCCGGAACTCCTCGGCCTTGATCTCGTCCTCGATCTTGCTCTTGATGTCTTCCGTGGATTTCTTGAAGTCCCGGATGACCTTGCCCACGGACTTGCCCACTTCGGGGAGCTTCTTGGGCCCGAACACGAGCAGGGCCACGATGAAGATGATGATCAGTTCCGGGAGTCCGATGCTGCCGAACATGGCTGGCGCGACCTCGACGACGCTCCCTCACTATAGACCCTCTCCGGACCCAAGTCAACTTGGCCACAATCGCCCCGGGCCGCATTTACTTCGCCCCGGGACTCTGCTAGAATCAGCTGTCGCACGCCCATGAAGAAATGTGTCCTGCCGGTCCTCATCACGGCCGCGCTGGCCCTGCTCTACGGGTTCGCCTGGAACGAGGACGTCTGGAACCAATCCCTGGAAAAGCTGGGGACCATGGTCTCCCTGATCGAGCAGAACTACTACGAGGATGTCGAATCCCAGAAGCTGGCCTACGCCTCGATCCGGGGGATGCTCCTCACCCTGGACCCTCATTCCTACTTCCTGGACCCGGACAACTACCCCCGGCTGCGCGAGGACCAGGTCGGGCTGTATTCCGGGGTCGGCATCCAGATCCAGAAGCAGGAGGACCGGCTGGTGGTCATCGCCCCCATCGAGGGGTCCCCGGCCTACCGGCTGGGCATTCAAGCCGGGGACATCATCAGCCAGATCAACGGCGAGAGCACCAAGCCGATCTCCAGCTTCGAGGCCATGCAGAAGCTGCGCGGAGTGAAGGGGACCGAGGTCCGGGTGACGATCGAGCGTGAGGGCGTCGACAAGCCCTTCGACCTGACCATCGTCCGGGAGGAGATCCCCCTGTTCAGCGTCCCCTACGCCTTCATGCTGGACGACGGCCTGGGCTATATCTTCATCCGGAACTTTTCCGAGACGACGCCCCGGGAGCTCGAGGACAAGCTCAAGCTCCTCTCCGGGCGGGGGATGAAGAGCCTCATCCTCGACCTGCGGCTGAACGGCGGCGGCCCGCTCTTTCCCTCAGTCGAGGTGGCCGACTATTTTCTGCCAGCCGGGAGCATGATCGTCTCCATGCGTGGCCGCAACTCCAATTACAACCGGGAGTTCCGGGCCTTACGGGGCGGGCAATACGAGAAGGTCCCCCTGGTCGTGCTGGTCAACCAGGGCAGCGCTAGCGCCTCGGAAATCGTGGCCGGTGCGGTCATGGACAACGACCGGGGGTACATCGTCGGCGAGGATTCCTTCGGGAAGGGCCTGGTCCAGACGGTCTATCCCCTGGCCTCGAACATCGCCGTGGCCCTGACGACGGCCAAGTACCTCACCCCCAGCGGCCGGTCGATCCAGCGGGATTACGCCCACCTCGAGGACTACCTGATCACCCGGGACAAGGCTCCGGCCGAACGGGAGGTCCGCTACACGCTCAAGGGCCGGAAGGTGCTCGGCCAGGGCGGCATCACCCCGGACTTCGAGGTCAAGACGACCAACGAAGCCGTGACCATCGAGCTGTTCGCCAAGGGCACGTTCTTCGGCTACGCCCGCAAGTTCGCCGCCCATCAAACGCCCCTGTCCAAAAAGTTCATCCTTCCCGGCGACTCTCCGGGTCCGGCCGGGCAGGGTCTGATCCAAATAGGCCGTTCGATCGTCGTCGATCAGGCCATGATCGACGACTTTCAGAGCTATCTCCAGACGACCAAGGTCACTTACGATACCAAAAGCTTTGCCCAGGCTGTTCCGGAGATCCGGAGGGAGCTCGAGCGGGAGATGGCCAGCGCCCTATGGGGCCTGGAGGAGGGACAGCGCGCCTACCGGCTGTCCGACCCGGTCGTCCTCAAGGCCAGGGCGGTCATGGCCGACGCGGCCAAGCTCGCGGCCGGCGGCAAGTAGCTTCCCATCCCGAGGAGGTGCCGGATGAAGATCGCGCTAGCCTCTGATCAGGGCGGGTTCCGGCTCAAGCAGGACGTCATCCCGCTCCTGAAGGAGCTCGGGATGGAATTCCAGGATTTCGGGAGCGACTCCGAGGAGCCGGTCAATTACGTGGAATACGGGATCAAGGCCTGTCAGGCGCTCACGGCCGGGCAGTGCGACCGGGTCATCCTCTTCTGCGGCACCGGCCTGGGCATGGCCATCGTGGCCAACAAATTCAAGGGCATCCGGGCCACGCCCTGCTGGAGCGTCGAGACGGCCGCGGTCAGCCGCAAGCACAACAACGCCAACTGCCTCGCCCTGGGCGGACGCGTCCTCGACCCGGAAACGGCCCGGGCGATCGTCCGGACCTGGCTCTCCTCCGAGTTCGAGGGCGGCCGGCACAGCCTCCGGGTGGGAACGATCCTGGCCCTGGAGGACAAGCATTTCAAGCCCGGCGAAAGGAGTTCATGATGGCGGCCCTGTCCGATCAAATCCGGTCCCTGTCCGATAAGGTCGAGCGCAACAATATCTGGCGGCAGAGGGAATGCGTCAACCTGATCCCCTCCGAATCCACGCCCTCGATCCTGGTCAAGATGTTCGAGATCTCCGACCCGTCCGGCCGGTACGCCGAGCACCGGACGATGAAGGGCGAAGAAGTGTATTTCTACCAGGGGACGGATTTCATCCGCGACGTCGAGGTCGAGGCCCAGACGGAGCTCGGCCGGTATTTCGGCTGCACCGACGTCGAGCTGCGGCCGATCTCCGGTCAGATGGCCAACGAGGTGGTCTTCAAGGGCATGGTCAAGTTCGTCAACCGCGGCCGGGCCCAGGGCCAGCCGTCGCGCCGGATCCGCCTGGTCATGAACAACGAGCTGACCAACGGCGGCCACTTGAGCTCCCAGCCGATGGGCGCCTTGTTCAACTGCGTCGAGGAGGACCTCCGTACGGGCAAGGAGGCCGTGGTGAATTTTCCGGTGCTCGCCGGCAACCCCTACAAGCCCGACCTAGCGAAGCTCGCCGAGCTCGTCGACGCCTCCCGGCCGGAGCTCGTCATCTTCGGCAAGAGCATGTTCATCTACCGGGAGCCGGTGGCCTTCCTGGCGGACCGGGTCAAGGACTGGCCGGTCCGGCCGGTCATCATGTTCGACATGGCCCACGTCCTGGGCTTGTACGGGGCCTTCCAGGCGCCGTTCGCGGAGGGCGCGGACATCGTCACCGGCAGCACCCATAAGACGTTCTTCGGCCCCCAGCGGGGCCTCATCGCCGGAAATTTCCCGGTCGGCTCCCCGCTCCGCAACCTGTGGCTGGACATCAAAGGCCGGGCCTTTCCCGGCTCGACCAGCAACCATCATCTGGGCACGCTCCTGGCCCTGCTCCTCGCGGCCTACGAGATGAACGCCTTCAAGGACGAGTACCAGAGACAGGTCCAGGCCAACGCCCGGGCCCTGGCCTTGGCCCTCCACGAGCAGGGCGTGCCGGTGGAGGGGGACCCGAGCGACGGTTTCACCGAGACGCACCAGGTCCTCATTCGGGTCAAGAAGTTCGGACCCGGCATGGCCCTGGCCCGGCGGCTCGAGGACAACAACATCCTGAGCAACTACCAGGCCCTGCCGGACGACGCGACCTTCCTGGAGTCGAGCGGGATTCGGCTGGGAGTCCAGGAGATGACCCGCTTCGGGATGAAGGAAGGGGATTTCGCCGCGCTGGCCGGCTTCATCGCCGACGCGCTCATCAGGAACGCTCCGGTCAAGGACGAAGTCCGGAAATTCCGGCAGGGTTTCTTGGAGATGAAATACTGCCTGCCCGCGGCGGAGGCCCTGCCCCTGGCCGCCCGGGTCCTGCGGAGCGCCTTCCCCTCTCCGGGCGTCGCCGACCGCCTGGCGGACCGCCTGAAGTCTTCGTCTTAACGGCGCTCCGGGCCGCCGGTTGACGGCGCGAGTCCGATTCTGTCAGAATGAGCTCCTGATAATTCGCCGCCGGGGGAATGAATCATGAAGATCCTCATCGTGGGTTCCGGGGGGCGGGAGCATGCCCTGGCCTGGAAGATCCAGAAGAGTCCTCTGGTCAAGAAGATCTACTGCGCTCCGGGGAACGCCGGGACCGGCCGGCTGGCGGAGAACGTGCCCATCCCGGCCGACAGCGTCAAGGGCCTCCTGGAATTCGCCCTCAAGCAGAAGGTCGACCTGACCGTGGTCGGTCCGGAGCTGCCCCTGACCATGGGGATCGTGGACGAGTTCGAAAAGAACAGCCTGAAGATCTTCGGGCCGACGCGCAAGGCGGCCGAGCTCGAGGAGAGCAAGGTCTTCTCCAAGCAGTTCATGGAGCGCCACCGGATTCCGACCGCCCGCTACCGGATCGCCGCCGCGGCCGACAAGGCCTTGGAGATCCTGAAATCGGGCGAATTCGCCTTCCCCCTGGTGATCAAGGCCGATGGCCTGGCCGCGGGCAAGGGCGTCATCATCTGCCGCGACCCGGAGGAGGCCAAGGCGGCAGTGCACCTGATCATGGTCAAAAAGGAGTTCGGGGCCTCGGGCAACAAGGTCCTCATTGAAGAGCACCTGACCGGCAAGGAGGTATCGTTCATCGTCATCACCGACGGGGCGAAGATCCTCCCCTTGGTCACGACCATGGACCACAAGAAGGCCCTGGACGGCGAAGAGGGGCCGAACACGGGCGGTATGGGGGCCATTTCGCCCTCGCCTTTCATCTCCCAAAAGCTCTACTCGGAGATCGTGGAGACCATCGTTTTTCCGGGCGTAATGCGCATGCTCGAGGAGGGCCGGAAATACCGGGGGGCTTTGTATTTCGGCCTGATGCTGACCGATGCGGGCCCCAAGGTCCTGGAGTTCAATTGCCGCTTCGGGGATCCGGAGACCCAGCCCCAGATGCTCCGCCTGGAGAGCGACCTGGTCGAGATCCTCATGGACACGGTCGAGGACAATGTCCTGGCCCGGGAGGCCAAGTGGACCAATCGGCCGTCCGGCTGCGTCATCCTGACCTCCAGGGGCTACCCCGACAAGTACGAGAAGGGCAAGATCATCCTCGGCCTGGAGAAGGCCGAAAAGCGGCACGGGCTGACGGTGTTTCATTCGGGTACCGCTCTTGACGGGGCGAAGGTCGTCACGAGCGGAGGCCGGGTGCTGGGCGTGTGCGCCTCGGAACCGACCCTGGCCGCCACGATGAACAAGATCTATGAGACCATTCCCGATATCAATTTCGAGGGCATGAGCTTCCGCAAGGACATCGGCGCCCTGAGGGAGGAGTCCTGATGCAGGTCATGGTTTTCATCGGCAGCGAGTCGGACTCCGAAGTCGTGGCGGACGCCCGGGAGATCCTCCGCGAATTCGGGGTGGACCACGCCGTAGAGGTCACCTCGGCCCACCGCTCGCCGGAGAGGACCGTCCGGCTGGTCCGGCAGGCCGAGGCCGACGGCGCGGAGGTGTTCATCGCCGTGGCCGGCAAGGCCGCCCATCTGGCCGGCGTCGTCGCGGCCCACACCGCCCATCCGGTCATCGGCGTGCCCGTCGAGAGCGGAGGGTTGGGCGGCCTGGACGCCCTGCTCTCGACCGTGCAGATGCCCAAGGGCGTGCCGGTGGCGGCCATGGGGCTGGGGAAGACCGGCGCTTCGAACGCGGCCTATCTGGCCGTGCAGATACTCGGCCTGAAGGACAAGAACCTCCGGGCGAAGTTCCTTGAGCACAAGAAGAAAATGGCCGATAAGATCGAAAAGTCCTCGCCCAAGGTCAAGCCGGGCTCATGACTTCTGTCTCCCTCCAGAGCTTCGGCTGCCGAGTCAACCAGGCCGAAGCTTTTGACTGGGCCGAGGAGTTTCAGCGCCGGGGTTTTCGGCTGGAGCCCGACGCCGGCCGGTCCGACCTGGTCGTAGTCAACACCTGCACCCTGACCGGCCGGGCCGACCGGGACGTCCGGAAATTCCTGGCCAAGGTCGGCCGGGAGAATCCCGGCGCGCGGCTCGTCGTCACCGGCTGCTTTTCGGACCGGGCCCCGGCTGAGCTCGCCGGGATCCCGAACCTCATCCTCGTGGCCAACGCCGACAAGGCGCGTTTGGTGGGGATCACCCTCGGGCCGGAGACGGGTGCGGCCGCTCGGCCCCCGGTCCGATTCCGCTCCCGCGGGCTTCTCAAGGTCCAGGACGGCTGCGACAGCCGTTGCACGTTCTGCGTCATCCCCAGCGTCCGGGGCCGGAGCCGGAGCGTCCCGCCCCGGGAGGCCGGGGAACGGATGGAGAAGCTCGCTCGGCAGGGATTCAACGAGGTCGTTCTCACCGGGATCCATTTGAACTCCTACGGCCGGGACCTCCAGCCTGCGTCGAGCCTTCTCGGCCTTCTCCGAGGGATGGAGGGACGGATCGGACGGATGCGGCTCAGGCTGAGCTCGCTCGACCCGCGCGGGCTGGGGCCGGAGCTGGCCGAGTTCCTGGCCTGTTCCCCCTTCGTCCAGCCCCATTTCCATCTTTCCCTTCAGCACGGCTCGGACCGGGTCCTGGCCCGCATGGGACGGAAGAGCACGGTTGATGAATACTCGCGGATCCTGGACGGCTTGCGGCGCCTGGCGCCGGAGGCCTGTCTCGGAGCGGACATCATGTCCGGCTTCCCCGGCGAGTCCGAGGAGGACTTCCGGGCGACAGCGGATCTCATTCGGCGCTCGCCCCTGAATTATGTTCACGTTTTTTCCTACTCAGCCCGGCCGGGCACCGCGGCTTCGGCCTGGCCTGCAATCGACCCGGCCTCTGTTCGGCGCCGGACGACGCTTCTGCGGAGCCTGGCCGCGGTCAAATACATCGAGTTCCGGCGATCCTTCATCGGGAAGACCCTGGACGCCGTTGTCATCCGCACTGACGGCCGGCGGGCCGAGCTTCTCACGGCGAACGACATCAAAGCCCGGACCGATGACCCCGGCAGTCTCGTCCCGGGCGACGCGGCGCGCGTCGTCCTGGAGGCGGTCGAGGAGCGGCTGGCCCGGGGACGCATCGCAGCCTAAAACTCCAGTGCCCAAGATCGCCCTTCTCTCGCCCGAAGTTTCCCGGAAGATCGCCGCCGGGGAGGTTATCGAGCGGCCGTTTTCGGTCGTCAAAGAGCTCGTAGAAAACTCCCTGGATGCCGGCGCCTCTTCGGTCCGGGTCGAGCTTGCGGCCGGAGGGAAAGGCGTGATCAGGGTCCGGGACGACGGCTGCGGCATGAGCCGCGAGGACGCGCTCCTGGCCTTCGAGCGCCACTCGACGAGCAAGATCCGCGAGGAGGCCGACCTCGAGCGCATCGCCACGATGGGCTTCCGGGGAGAGGCCCTGGCCAGTATCGGCGCGGTCAGTCGGCTGACGCTCAGGACCTCCGAGGGCGGGGAGGGCGGAGTCGAAATCGAGCGCGAGGGCGACCGGCTCGCCGCGGTCCGGGATGCCGGCTTACCCCGGGGCACGACCGTCGAAGTCCGGGACCTTTTCTTCAACCTGCCCGCCCGGCTGAAATTCCTCAAGTCGGACTCGTCCGAGCTCAGCCAGTCGGCCAAGTGGCTGACCTCGATCGCCTGCGCTTTTTTCGAAGTCGCCTTTTCCCTGAGCCATGGGCCCCGGCAGCTGTTCAGCTGGCCCGGCGTCCGGACCCTCAAAGAACGCCTCTACCAGGTTTACGGAAAAGACCTCGTCGATCGGCTCATGGAAGCGGATTACGCCGAAGGCGGAAGCCGGGTGTTCGGATTCGCTTCCCGGCCTCCGTCCGGCCGAGCCGACAAGTCCCAGCAGTTCTTCTATGTCAACAGGAGGCCGGTCAAGGACCGGATCATGCAGGCGGCCCTGAACCAGGCCTTTCGGCCGCTTCTCGAGAAGAACCAGTGCGCCGAGGCTTTCCTCTTCCTCGAGCACCCTTTGGGCGAGGTGGATGTCAACGTCCATCCGGCCAAGTCCGAGGTCCGGTTCCGCGACTCGCAAGCGGTGTTCCGGGTCGTCCAGCGGAGCATTGACAAAGCGGTCCTGGATGAAGGAACAGTCAAGGTGGTCCCTTTCGGTCAGCCCCCGGAGACAGCCTCTCCCAGAGCCGCGGTCGAAGACGCGAGGCCGGGTCAGCTCATCGGCGACCCCTATGCGCGCCCGTTGGCCGGCCGCGGGCCTGCCCCCGCCGCGGGGGAGCGGCCGGGCGTTTCTCAGCCGGGAGGAGTCCGGGTGCTAGGCCAGTACCTCGCCATGTATATCGTCGCCTCCTCGGAGGACGGGATCTTCGTCATCGACCAACACAACGCCCACGAAAAGGTCCTGTTCGAGAAATACAAGGAGATCGGGCGGGACAAGCTCTGGCCCCGGAAGCTGGCCCTGATCCCGATCCTGTTCGACCTTCCGCCTTCGGACGTGCTGAGCCTCGAGGAGAACAGGGACCTCCTGGCCGCGAGCGGATTCCGGGTCGAGGAAGCAGGCGGCCGGACCTATGCCCTCAAGGAATACCCCGACATCCTCCGTGACGAGGAGGCTCAAAATATCTTTCTGTCCCTCCTGGCCGAGATCAAGCGGGAAAAGCTCGACGGCCGGCAGGACAAGCTCCTGGCCACCCTGGCCTGCAAGACGGCCGTCAAGGCGGGGGAGCCTCTCTCCCGGCCCCAGATGGAGCACCTGGTGGAGGAGTTGTTCCGGCTGCCCCGGCCCGGACTTTGCCCCCACGGCCGGCCGGTCCTGCTCAGGATGGACCGCGGCCAGATCGACAAAAGCCTGCGCCGGCCGTCAAATTGACAGCCCGGAATCCCTCTGCTAAGATGAACCCGCTCATCGCGCCGGGGTCATCCCCGAACAAAGACGGAGTGTGTGACGGGGAGTGGCGCAGCCTGGTTAGCGCGCCTGCCTTGGGAGCAGGAGGTCGACGGTTCAAATCCGTCCTCCCCGATGGATGCCCGGCAGGCCGGACAAGCCCGGCTCCCGGCCGGAGCCGAGCCGTGCGCGCCTGTAGCTCAGGTGGATAGAGCAGCTGCCTTCTAAGCAGCGGGTCGGGAGTTCGAGTCTCTCCAGGCGCGCCATCCTCTCCTTTTCCCTTTGGCCTTGCACGTCGAAGATCGTCGGCTCGCGCGCCGTGGGGAGCGATCGTCTACCGGCTCAAATCGGAGACTAGGCGGCGCAGCCCGCGAACGACCGAGCGGTAGAGGCTGGGCTTGAACACGAGGGACGCGTGGCGGAGGAGATAGCGCGGAGAGAAATAGAAGGAGACGAACGCCTTTTTGAACATGGCCTCGACCTGTTTTTCGGACGCCATGCCGGGCACCGTGTAGGGCATCTTCCCCAGCCGGGTCAGGAAATCCTCCCACTTCTGATAATGGATCCGGCCGCCCATCTGCCGGATCATCCGCTCCATCCGGGTTCCAGGGTAGGGAATGGCGATGCCGAGGTTGATCCCGTCCAGGTCGAGGGACTTGGCGAATCGGATCGTTCGGCGCATGGTCCGGACGGTGTCTCCGATGAGGCCCAGGATGAAGAACCCCGCGGTGAGAAGCCCGGCTCTTTTCGTCAGCCGGACAGCCCGGCGGATCTGGTCCAGGGTCTCGCCCTTGGGGATCCGGCGCAGGATCTCCGGGTCGCCGGATTCGATGCCGTAGGCCACAAAAGTGGTTCCCGCCCGCTTCATCTTGGCCATCAGGCGCTGGTTGACCTTGTCCGCCCGAAGCCCGTTGACGAAGCGCAGGCAGAGGCGGTAGTCCCGGCCGGCGATCAGGTCCAGAATCCTTTCCGCCCGAACCAGGTCGAAGTTGAACAGGTGATCGTAGAAGATCAACTCCTTGATCCCGTAGGTTTCGACGAGGAGGTCGATCTCCCGGAGGACGTTTTCCGGGCTGCGCGCCCGGAAGGCGTGGCCGTGGGCGTCCTTGGGACAGTAGTAGCAGGCGTACGGACAGCCCCGGCTGGTGAGAATGGGGGCCCAGGGGGTGAAGCGCGTCCCGTCGGATAGATAGGGCTTGTCGGTCCCTCCCCGGGCGATCAGGTGTCTGGCCGGAAGGGGCAGGCTGTCCGGGTCGAGGCGCGGCCGGTCGGTGGCGTGGACCGGACGGCCGTTCGCCTTGAACGAGATCCCCTCGATCTTTAACAGACTCGCCCTCCGGACGATTTCCGGGAGGGTCTCCTCACCCTCGCCCCGGACTACGATATCGAACCCCGACTTCAGGGCGTCCTCGGGCACGGCCGAGGCGTGCGGTCCCCCGGCGATCTTCGTCACCCCGCGCGGCAGGCGCCGCGCCGTCTCGGCACAGAGATCGGCCGCGGGCGTCATGAAGCCGAAGCCGGCGTGCGAGGGATTCGCGTCCATGATGGCGGCCACCGTCCCCTCCAGGGTCAGGTTATCCGCCAGGGCGTCGACGATCCTGACCGGAATGCGATTTTGCTCGAGCGTCGCCGCCAGATAGAGAAGTCCCAGGGGCGGGGAGATAGCCATCTGCCGCGCAGCCCGGATCAGCCGGTAGTTAGGCTGGACGAGAACTACCGACCTGGGGGATTTGTCAGGGCGGGGCGCGGAGTGCCTCATGAGGGCGGAACGGCTTCCGGCTGCTTTCGCTTTTTGTTTTCGTAGAGAGCGATATCAGACTCCCGCAGGCAGTCGTCGAGGGTCAGTCCTTCCCGGAATTCGGACAAACCCCAGGAGAGTTCGGTCCGAAGGCTCCGGCCGGTCAAGGCGAAGTCCGTCTCCGCGACCCGCTCCTGGATGGCCTCCATGATGGTTCGTCCCCCCGTTCGGCCTGTTTCGGGGAACAGGATCAGGAATTCGTCCCCGCCCCACCGGCCGACTTGGTCCTGGGCGCGGACCGACGACCGGAGAAGCGAAGCGACCGATTTGAGGAGGGCGTCCCCGCAGTCGTGGCCGTTCCGGTCGTTGACGGCCTTGAACCGGTCCAGGTCGATCATGGCCACCGTGAACGGCTGCCGGTTCCTCTCGAAACGAACCCGTTCCTGCTCGAGCTTGTCGAGCATGTCCCGGCGGTTGGGCAGTCCGGTCAGGGTGTCGGTCCGGGCCAGCTTCTCCATGATGATGTAGGCGTCGCTCAGCTCATCCCGCTTCTGGCGGATCTCCTCGTTGGCCGATTCGAGCTTGCGGTTGGCCCGGACCCGGAGGCGGTAGCGGCTGTAGACCAGGCCGACGAGCAGGAGGACCAGGCCGGTGATGGCGATGAGCGCGTTGCGCAGGTAGCGGGAGTTCCGGAGGGTCTGTTCCTTGAGGGCGTTCGCCTTCTTGAGCGCCGAGTTCTCCTGCTCCTTCTTGTTCGTCTCGAAGCGGGTCTGCATCTCGGCGATCTGCTTGGTCTTTTCCTCGTTGAGGATTTCCTCGCGGAGTCGGGACACCCGGTCGTAGG
>Ga0209254_10000874_pt1 | contig 26403 bp, 24 predicted proteins | sample FrelakmetDIP11DI_FD_187148 | JGI IMG/M metagenome (GOLD analysis project Ga0209254, IMG submission 187148) | Freshwater lake sediment microbial communities from the University of Notre Dame, USA, for methane emissions studies - DIP11 DI (SPAdes)... | ecosystem: Environmental > Aquatic >...
GATGGTGGCCGTCGCCACGCCGTGCTGGCCGGCGCCGGTTTCCGCGATGATGCGCGGCTTGCCCATGCGCCGGGCCAGCATGGCTTGGCCGATGGTGTTGTTGATCTTGTGCGCGCCGGTGTGGTTCAGATCCTCGCGCTTGAGGTAGATCTGCGCCCCGCCTTGTTCGCGGCTCATGCGCGCGGCGTGGTAAACGGGCGAGGGTCGGCCGACGAAATGGGCAAGCTCGTAATGGAACTCGGCCAGGAATTCGGGGTCGTGCTGGTATTTCGCGTAGGCTTCGCGCAGTTCGCTGATGGCGTGGGTCAGTGTTTCACTGACGAAGCTGCCGCCGTAGATTCCGAAATGGCCCGTCGGATCGGGTTGCTGGTATTCAAACATGGGGTGATTTCAGGCGAGGTGTCGGTCGGCCGCACGAACGGCGGCGACAAACTGGTCAATCTTTTCCGGGTCCTTGATGCCCTTCAGGACCTTGCCATCCGGGCCAAGGGCTTCGACCCCGGAACTTACGTCAACGGCCAGCGAAAGTCCGCGCGGCCGTACCTGCAAGATGCCTTCGGTCACGTTTGCAGGTGTGAGCCCACCACTCAAGACGAGGTGAGCGTTGACGCTTTGAGGCAGCAGTGACCAATTGAATTTTTTTCCGCCACCACCAAAACCTTCGACGTGGGCGTCGAGCAGGATGGCTTGGGCGTTAGAGTAATCGGAGGCAAATTTTACCAAGTCAAATGCGCCGACGTCATTCAGGGGAATGCGGGCGGCACGCAGCCAGTTCCGCTTGCAGGCCTGGGCGGCTGTTTCACACTCATCGGGGCTTTCATCCCCATGAAACTGGATCATTCCCAGCGTCAAGCTGTCACAAGCCGCTATGATTTTTGCAGGTTCCTCGTTGACGAACAGCAAGACCGGCGTGACAAAGGGCGGCAGGCGTCGCGCCAGTGCGGCGGCGCGTTGCGGCGATACGTAGCGCGGACTCTTCTCGTACAGCACAAATCCCACGGCATCGGCACCGGCGGCCACGACGGCGTCCACATCCTGCTCACGGGTCAGGCCGCAGATCTTGATGCGGGTTCGGGTCGGGGCCTTCATGGCAGCCAATCATACGCAGCCGTGCGCTCGGGCAGCCCCCAATGGGCTTCGTACACCGGCCCCATGAAATACAGGCCATCGGGGGAGAAGGTGGGCGCGGCTGCGTCGCGATTTCGCGCGTTCAGTACCGTGGCCATCCACTGGGGCGGGCTCGCGCCCTGGCCCACGCGGATCAGGCAGCCCATGATGTTGCGGATCATGTGGTGCAGGAAGGCACTGGCCTCGAATTCAAAGCGCCAATAGGGGCCGCGCCGTGAAATCTCGATGCGGTTCATGGTCTTGACGGGGGTCAGCGCCTGGCAACTGCTGGCGCGAAACGATGAAAAATCATGGCTGCCCAGCAACTGGGCGGCAGCCTGTTGCATGGCGGTGCCGTCCAGCGGCCGGAAGAACCAGCCAACCCGCCCGCTCTCCAGCGAGGGGCGTACCGGTGACTCCAGGATTACATAGACGTAGCGTCGCGCGATGGCACTCGCCCGGCAATGGAAGGCATCGGGCACGACCTGGGCCCATTGCACGGCAATATCCGGCGGCAGGTAGGTGTTGGTGCCACGGACCCACGAGACTGGTTTTCGGTCGACGGCGGTATCGAAATGCACCACCTGCATCAGGCCGTGCACCCCAGCATCGGTGCGACCGGCGCACAAGGTTCTTGTGGGCCGGCTGGCAAATCGGGAGAGCGCCTGCTCCAGCTTGTCCTGAACCGCGTTGCCCGAGAGCTGGCTCTGCCACCCCTGGTACCCCGTCCCCAGATAACTGACGCCCAGGGCCAGTCTCACGGCAGGGTTGGACGCGATCGTGGCGGCATGGCCGCCTCAGCCCAGTTCGGCGAGGAATCGCTGCGCCTTGGCCTTGAGTGGACCTGTGGATTTCGCGACGACCTCCTCAACCATGGCGCGTGCGCCTGTCGAGTCACCAATGGCGTGGAATTCCTGGGCCAATGCCAGTTTGGTTTCCAGGGGATCCTGGTCGCCCTCAGCGCTCGGGGTCATCGACGCGCTGGATTGCGCTTTCGAGACCAGCGGATCAAGCTCGAGAGACAAACCGCCAAGATCGAACTCGATCATTCCAGGCTTTTCTCCGTCGCCCTTGGGCGCGTCGGGGGCATTGGTGATGGCAAGTTCAGGCGCCTTGGGTTCAACCTTCGCGTCGATCAACGACGCGACGGGCAGGGCGCTGACTGCCATCCGCGGCATTGACTCGGGGCCCGGCTTCACGGCTGCTTCAAGCGGCACCGGACCAGACGTGATTGCCGACCTGTCTGGTTCAGCGGAAAGTGGCGCCGGATTGGTGTACGAGAGCTCAAGCTCACCGAGGTCAAGATCCACCGGCATGGACGACGAGGCGAATTCCGGGTGGGGCGTTTCTGCAATGGTGCTGGAGGAGAAACCGGGGCTTTCGGGCCCAGCGTCCGGGCTAGGCGCATCTTTGCCTTGCGGGTGGCCACCGGGTTGGTAGAGCGAATTCTCGGGCTCCAGTTCACGACCAAGCGCGCAGATTTCGTCCCATTCGGTGCCGACGCCGTCGGAGAGCTTGAATGCGTTGTTCGCAAGCGTTTCGAACGCCCGGACATCGCGGCGTTTGGCATAGATCTCAAGCAGCTTGCCATGAATGGCAATGCGCGAAGGATTCATCTTCAGCGCTTCCTTGAGAATCTCCTCTGCCTGCAGATCCCGCCCATAGGCCAGATACACATCGGCTTCCGCCACGGGATCAACGTCACCGGCGGCATCCAGCTGGCTGGGCGAGTAGGCCATTGAGGAGCCCGTCGCGGGTGCATCGGCAGTGTCCACACGTTGCCCGCCGCTGGATCCGAAGAAGGAGTCGGGCTGCAGGCGGCTTTCGAGGAATGAACTGTCGATTTGCGACGCCTTCTTGCGCTGTCTTGCCCTGTAGAACCCGAAACCGGCGAGCAGGGCAATCAAGCCTCCCGCGATGCCCGGTACAAGGGGATTCTCAAGGAGTTCGTCGACGAACGAGGCCTCCTTGGGCGGGGGAGATTTGGCGGCGGCCACTGGTTTTGGCTTTGACGCAGGCGCTGACGCGGTGGACGCGGTCACTGGTGCTGCAACGGAGGAAGCGCCCGTAGCGGCTGAAGCAGTCGCAGCCGGTGCACTGGCAACTGCCAGCGGGGACACCGCAGACGCGGTCGCTGTTGTGCTGCTGGCGGTTGTTGGGCTGGGTGTCACAGAAGCAGCCGGCGGGCTGTCGGGAACGGCTGTCGCAGGGGCTGACGCTTTGGCCACCGGAGTTGGCGTTGCTGACGCCGGTGCCATGGCCGCCCCGACCGGGGTGCCGGACGCACTGGCAGTTGCCGCAGAGCCCAGTGGCAATGCTGGCCCGCGTGCACCGCTGGCTGCCGGAGCCGACGCAGCGGCACCCGGTACGCCGCCGGACTTCTCCTGCAGGCGAGCCAGTTCGTCGATATTCTTCGAGAGCGCCGCAACGCGCTCGGTGGTCTCTTTGGCCTGCCGTGACTCTGCAATCTGCGCCTCAGCGGACTTGCCTTTCACTCCGCCCTTGGACAGGGTGAGCTTGTCGGGCGATGCGGCGACCGGTTTCTTGTCGTCAACGCTCGCCTGGAGAGTGCCGGAAGCCTTGCGGTCTGCCTCGGCGACTTGCCTTGCGGGCGCTGCGCCAGCGAGTTTCCTGCGGTAGTCATTGAAGCTGGCGCTTTGGGCCACAAGCGTCTTGCGGGCTTCGTCGGGTGTCGTGGACGATGCCTGCTCGGCTGTAGGCAAGTCAATCAGCGCTCCCGCCTTGATGCGATTGACGTTGCCGTCGATGAAGGCGTTGGGGTTGGTCCTCAACAGCGCGACCAGCATCTGATCCAGTGAAACTTCGGACGGTTTGTGGGATGCCGCAATACGTCCGGCCGTGTCACCTTGCTGTACCTTGATCTGCTTGCCGTCCTTTGGCTCGCGGGCCTGCACTGGCGCAGTTGCCTTGGCTTGGCTTGGGGTGGTCCCCCGGATGGCTTTGGCCGGCGCCCGGGCCGGAACCGGCTCCTGGGACGCCGCCGGCATCGGCACGTTGCGCGGTGCCATGGCGGGCCGAGGCTGCTGTACTTCGGCCGGCAAAGGCTGGGACGGGACTTGTGCTGCCACCGGCGCCACGGGCGCTGCTCGCCGGGAACTCGGGGGGTCAAACAACAGGGTGTAGTTCCGGACGATCTGCCCGGACGCCCATTTGGCCTCCAGAATCAGGTCAACGAAGGGTTCGTTGACAGGCTTGTCGCTGCTGACCCGCAGGAACGAGCGGCCATCCGGTCGCTGCTGAAGGGAGATGGATGCGCCTGTCAAGGCCGGGTTGTATTCAATGCCGGCACCGCGAAATTCCGCCGGGCCCGCAATGCTGGCCTTCAGCGTGGCAGCTTCCTCGGGCGTGACCTGGGGGACTTCGATTTCTGCGCGCAATGGCTCGCCCAATGCCGAGAGGACGGTAATACGTCCCAAGCCCAGCGCCTGCACATCCCCCGCGCCGTAGGCGCCCAGGACAAGCAGCGCGGCAGCAGCGACCATCCGCAGTGGCCAAAGAGGTGATGGATGTGGATGCGCCATTGGGAAGGTCAATCCTGCCCGATCGTCAAGCAATTTTTTTGTCATCATGCGAATGGATGTCTCGACACTGAATCGTGGGATTTCACATTAACAGCAATGCTTTAGGCTGACAAGCTAAGACGCCTTTTAACTTTGCTGATGCGCGTGCCTCCCTTTGTTGAGGCATTCCTTGTTGCCTTGTCACAACGGCTTGTAACGCGCAGTTACAGTCCGTTGTGGCTGCGATGCCTTGATTCAGGCGCCCAGCAAGATGCGCAACATCCGACGCAATGGCTCTGCGGCGCCCCAGAGCAACTGATCACCAATCGTGAACGCGCCGACGTATTCCGGACCCATCGCCAGCTTGCGGATGCGGCCCACCGGGATGGTCATCGTGCCTGTGACGGCCACCGGCGTCAGGTCCCGCATCGTGGCTTCCCGGGTGTTGGGGACCACCTTGGCCCAAGGGTTGTCGGCGGCGATCAACGCCTCGATGTCCGCGACCGGAACGTCCTTCTTCAGCTTGAAGGTCAGCGCCTGGCTGTGGCAGCGCATCGCGCCGACGCGCACGCAGAAGCCATCGACCGGGACGGCGGGCGCACTGAAGCCTTCACCGATGCCCAGGATCTTGTTGGTTTCTGCCATGCCTTTCCACTCTTCTTTCGACATGCCGTTGCCCAGATCCTTGTCGATCCAGGGGATCAGTGAGCCGCCCAGCGGCACGCCGAAGTTGGTGGTCTCGGCGGCGCTCAGGCTGCGCTGCTTCGCAATCACCTTGCGATCGATCTCCAGGATCGCGCTTTTCGGATCGTCCAGCAGAGCCTTGACCTCCGCGTTCAGCGTGCCGTACTGGGTCAGAAGCTCGCGCATGTGCTGGGCGCCGCCGCCGGACGCCGCCTGGTAGGTCTGCGTGCTCATCCACTCGACCAGTCCGGCCTTGTAGAGCGCACCCACGCCCATCAGCATGCAGCTGACGGTGCAGTTGCCGCCGATCCAGTTGCGTCCGCCCTTGGCGAGCGCATCCTGGATGACGTTCAGGTTGACCGGGTCGAGAATGATCACTGCGTCGTCCTTCATTCGCAGTGTGGAGGCGGCGTCGATCCAGTGGCCGTTCCAGCCCGCAGCGCGCAGCTTGGGGAAAACCTCGGTGGTGTAGTCGCCGCCCTGGGCCGTGATGATGATGTCGCAACGCTTGAGCGCTTCGATATTGAAGGCGTCCTGCAACGTGGACTCGTTCTTCGCCATTGCCGGCGCTTTGCCACCGGCATTCGAGGTCGAGAAGAACATGGGTTCGATCAAGCCGAAGTCGCCCTCGGCCTGCATCCGGTCCATCAGAACCGAGCCGACCATGCCGCGCCAGCCGACGAGGCCGACTAAATTACCTGACTTCATGATGTTGCCCCTTCAGAAAATTTCAAGTTTGAAAATTTGATCTGCCCGGCTCGTCTGGCCGGGAGGGGCACGACGAACCGGGCTGTCTCAGCCTTTGATGGTCGTCGTCTTGGTGATGGATGGACGGGCCATCGAATCACCGGCCCACGGCACGGCACGGCCGCAACAGGGCCGGGCAGATGGAGTGGGGCGACGGGTGCGCATGGAATTATTGTAAACGAGGCCCTTACAGGGCCTTGACGACTGCGTCGCCCATCTCGCGGGTGCTGACTCGGGTCGTGCCTTCACTGTAGATGTCGGCGGTGCGCAGGCCCTGGGCCAGCACCGCTTGCACGGCAACCTCGATGCGCTGCGCAGCGGCTTCCTGATTCAGGCTGAAACGCAGCATCATGGCCGCGCTCAGAATCGTGGCCAACGGATTTGCGATGCCCTTGCCGGCAATATCCGGGGCGCTGCCGTGGCTCGGTTCGTACAGGCCCTGGTTGCTGGCGTTCAGGCTGGCCGAGGGCAACATGCCGATCGAGCCGGTCAGCATGGCCGCTTCGTCGGAGAGAATGTCGCCGAACATGTTGCCCGTGACGACCACGTCGAACTTTTTAGGCGCGCGCACCAGTTGCATGGCGGCGTTGTCCACGTACATATGGTCAAGTTCGACGTCCGGGTACGCCTTGCTGACCTCGGTGACCACGTCTTTCCAGAACTGGAAGGTCTCCAGCACGTTGGCCTTGTCCACGCTGGTGACGCGCTTGCTTCGCTTGCGCGCGGCCTGGAAAGCAACGTGCGCGATGCGCTCGATCTCCGGGCGGCTGTAGCGCATGGTGTCGAAGGCTTCCTCGGCGCCGGGGAAGTGCCCGTCGCTGGCGATGCGCCGGCCGCGCGGCTGGCCGAAGTAGATGTCGCCGGTCAGTTCGCGGATGATCAGGATGTCCAGTCCGGCGATCAGTTCGGGCTTCAGGCTGGACGCGCCCACCAGTTGCTCGTAGCAGATCGCAGGACGGAAATTGGCGAACAGGCCGAGGTTTTTGCGCAGACCCAGGATGGCTTGCTCCGGGCGCAACGGACGGTCGAGTGTGTCGTATTTCCAGTCACCGACCGCACCGAACAGGATGGCATCGGCGGATTTGGCCAGCTTCAGCGTGGAGTCCGGCAGCGGGTGGCCGTGCGCCTCGTACGCGGCGCCGCCAACCAGGGCGGTTTCCATCTCGAATGGAAGGTCGAGCGCCTTCAGCACCTTGACGGCTTCCGCCACGATTTCGGTGCCGATGCCGTCACCTGGGAGAACTGCGATTTTCATTTTTACTACTTATTTGATAGCAAACAATGACCAGATTACGCTGGGATTGTGCCAATATTGATCAAGAAATACTCAGACAGAGGCCGTGTGGGCCAGCCAGGGCTTGGTGGCGAGGCGTTCCGCTTCAAACGCCTTGATCTTGTCGGCCTGGCGCAATGTCAGGCCGATATCGTCCAGGCCACCCTGCAGGCAGAGTTTGCGGAATGCCTGCACCTCGAACGGAATTTCCTCGCCCTGGGGTTTGACAATCACCTGACGCTCCAGATCGATGGTGAGCTGGTAGCCCGGGAAGGCATGGACCTCGTTGAACAATTGCGCCACGGTCGCCTCCGGCAGCACGATTGGCAACAGGCCGTTCTTGAAGCAGTTGTTGAAGAAGATGTCAGCGTAGCTGGGTGCGATGACGGCACGAAAGCCGTACTGATCGATGGCCCAAGGCGCATGTTCGCGCGAGGAACCGCAGCCAAAGTTCTTGCGGGTGAGCAGGATGGACGCGCCCGCATAACGCGGCTGGTTCAGCACGAAGTCGGGGTTGGGCGTGCGGCTGGCGGGATCCTGGCCGGGAAAGCCCGCGTCCAGATAGCGCCACTCATCGAACAGATTCGGGCCGAAACCAGTCTTGCGGATGGATTTCAGGAACTGCTTGGGGATGATCGCGTCGGTATCGACATTCTCGCGGTCCATGGGGGCTACCAGGCCGGTATGCACGTTGAACTTTTGCATGGCTTGGACCTATTTCATTGACTTTTCTATGGCGGAGCCGGCCTTTTGCACGTCCTGGCCGACGCCCTTGATGGTGTTGCAACCCGCCAGCCAGAACAACAAGCTGATGGAAAAGAGGATGTTGAGGTTTTTCATGACGGCTTTCGTTCAGGCGAATTGACGGACATCGACAAAGTGGCCGTGCACCGCGGCGGCGGCGGCCATGGCCGGACTGACCAGGTGCGTACGACCGCCGGCACCCTGGCGGCCTTCGAAGTTGCGGTTGCTGGTCGAGGCGCAGCGCTCGCCAGGTTCCAGCCGGTCGGCGTTCATGGCCAGGCACATCGAGCACCCCGGTTCGCGCCATTCGAAGCCGGCCGCCGTGAAGATTTCGTGCAGTCCTTCGCGCTCTGCCTGTTCTTTCACCAGGCCGGAGCCGGGCACCACCAGGGCGAGCTTGACGTTCCTGGCGACCTTGCGGCCGAGCTTTTTTACGATGCTGGCCGCTTCACGCATGTCCTCGATCCGGCTGTTGGTGCAGGAGCCGATGAACACCTTGTCGATGCTGATGTCGTTGATGGGCTTGCCGGGGGTCAGTCCCATGTAGGTGAGCGCGCGTTCGATCGCGCCGCGCTTGTTGGTATCGCGTTCCTTGTCAGGGTCGGGCACTCGGCCGTCAATGCCCAGCACCATTTCGGGCGAAGTGCCCCAGGTGACTTGCGGGATGATCTGTGCGGCATCGAGTTCGACGACGGCGTCGAACTGGGCATCGGCGTCCGAGTGCAGCGTCTCCCAGTAGGCCACCGCCTGGTCCCATTCCGGGCCGCCAACGAACTTGCCGGTCACGGCATCGGTTCCAGGGGCCAGCAGGCGGCCCTTGACGTACTCGACAGTCTTCTCATCGGCTGCCACCAGGCCGGCACGCGCCCCGGCTTCGATGGCCATGTTGCAGACCGTCATGCGGCCTTCCATCGACAGTGCCCGGATCGCCGAACCGCCGAATTCGATGGTGTAGCCGGTGCCGCCGGCAGTGCCGATTCTGCCGATGATGGCCAGCACGATGTCCTTGGCGGTGCAGCCCTTCTGCAGGGACCCTTCCACCCTGACCAGCATGTTCTTCGCTTTTTTCGCCAGCAGGGTCTGCGTGGCCAGCACGTGCTCGACTTCGCTGGTGCCGATGCCATGCGCCAATGCGCCGAATGCACCATGGGTGGAGGTGTGCGAGTCCCCGCAGACCACCGTCATGCCGGGCAGCGTGGCGCCGCTTTCCGGTCCGATCACATGGACGATGCCCTGGCGCTTCGACAGGAAGGGAAAGAAAGCGGCCGCGCCAAATTCATGGATGTTGCTGTCCAGCGTGGTGACCTGCTCGCGGCTGATTGGGTCGGTGATGCCGTCGTAGCCGCGCTCCCATCCCGTGGTCGGCGTGTTGTGGTCGGCCGTGGCCACGACCGAACTCACGCGCCACACCTTGCGACCGGCCTGGCGCAAGCCCTCATAGGCCTGCGGGCTGGTGACTTCATGAACCAGGTGGCGGTCGATGTAGAGGATCGCCGTGCCGTCCTCTTCGGTGTGGACGACGTGCTCGTCCCAGATTTTGTCGTACAGCGTACGTCCGCGCGCGGAGGTGTTCATGCTTTCTTTCGCTTTCCTTGGCAATACATTCATTTTATTCGGCTGCGGTCCGGGGCAGCGGTACGTTCATCACCCGTGCCGGGTCGAGCCGGCGCGAGCGAGGGTCGATGTCGTAGCCACCAAGCTCGGTGTAACCCAGCCAGTGCGCGTCGCGGCGGCCGCAGTGCCAGATGTCGCATCGGTTGAAAGGGAAGAAAAGCGGTGCGATCGGGGCGTCGGGCGAGTCGTATCGCGAGCCATCAGGGTGGAACTCCAGGAACGTAGGCTGCGTCCAGCAAGGGGTCGCGCAACGTGGCGACCGCCGTCATCTGGCTGGCGGGCCAATCGCCTTCGGACACATTGTCCCACGGGGCGCACTGGCGCAGCGCGCATTCGCAGGCGCGCCGCCTGGCGGCTTGCGGCAACGCCTTGAGTGACAAGGCACTGTCAATGTGGGGCAGGGACGGGCTCACGCGGATCTCGCAGAAGAATTCTGAGGAATTATTTGGCATCAAGCTACTGTCAAAGGGCGTCAAACGCCATTGAAAACATAGCAATCTTGAATGAAAAAACCCGCCGATGTTGCCATCTGGCGGGTTCGAAGCGCAATGCCGTCGATCAGCGCTGCGCCAGTGGTTTCACGTCGCGGCGCACGGAGCCCGTGAACAGCTGGCGTGGACGGCCGATCTTGTACTCGGGGTCACTGATCATTTCGTTCAGCTGCGCAATCCAGCCAACGGTGCGGGCCAGCGCAAAGATGCCGGTGAACAGATTGACCGGAATTCCAATGGCGCGCTGCACGATGCCGGAGTAGAAGTCGACGTTCGGGTAGAGCTTGCGCGAGACGAAGTATTCGTCTTCCAGCGCGATTTTTTCGAGCTCCTTGGCCAACTTGAACAGGGGGTCGTTTTCCAGGCCCAACTCGGCCAGCACCTCGTTGCAGGTTTCCTGCATGAGTTTGGCGCGGGGGTCGTAATTCTTGTAGACGCGGTGGCCAAAACCCATGAGCTTGACGCCGGAGTTCTTGTCCTTGACCTGTTCCATGAACTGGCCAACCTTGGCCACGCCACCTTGGCGCTGGATGTCTTCCAGCATGTTCAGGCAGGCTTCGTTTGCGCCGCCGTGAGCGGGGCCCCACAGGCAAGCCACGCCGGCGGCGATGGCTGCGAACGGGTTGGTGCCCGACGAGCCGCACAGGCGTACCGTGGAGGTGGAGGCGTTCTGCTCATGGTCGGCGTGCAGAATGAAGATGCGGTCCATCGCCCGTTCGATGACCGGGTTGACCACGTAGTCTTCGCAGGGCGTGCCGAACATCATGCGCAGGAAGTTGCCGGCGTAGGACAGATCGTTGCGCGGGTACATGTAAGGCTGGCCCACGCCGTATTTGTAGGCCATGGCCACCAGCGTGGGCATCTTGGCGATCAGGCGGATGGCCGCAACGTCGCGGTGCTCGGGATTGTTGATGTCTGTGCTGTCATGGTAGAAGGCCGACAGGGCGCCGACCAGTCCGGTCAGGACGGCCATCGGGTGGGCGTCCCGGCGGAAGCCGCGCAGGAAGAACTGCATCTGCTCGTTGACCATGGTGTGGTTGATCACGAGCTTGTGGAAGTCCTTGCGTTCCTTGTCGTTGGGCAATTCACCCTTGAGCAGCAAATAGCAGCTGTCCAGGTAGTCGCAACTGGTGGCCAGTTGCTCGATCGGGTAGCCGCGGTACAGCAACTCGCCCTTGTCACCATCGATATAGGTGATGGCGGACTGGCATGAGGCCGTGGACAGGAAGCCGGGGTCGTAGGTGAACATGCCGGTTTGCGCGTAAAGCTTGCGGATGTCGACGACGTCCGGGCCGATACTGCCCTGGTAGACGGGCAGGTCAACGCTCGGGCTGCCGTTGCTGAACGACAGGGTGGCTTTATTGTCAGAAAGTTTCATTTTGGTTTCCTAGTTTGTTTTGCCCATCATCCAGCGCATACGCGCGGCCACGCTGACGACCTTCGCGCAACATTGCCAGCACTTCGCCTACTTCCATTGTATTTATGTCAACCGCTGGTTCCTTGCGCCAGAGCAACAAGTCCAGCAGGTCGTTGTCTGCCAAATCCATCAAAGCATGCAAACCCCGTGCCTGACCTACGGTGAGGCGCGCGGCGTAGCGGGCGAAAAAGCGCTCGATCAGCAGATCGTTTTCCAGGAGGCCGCGGCGGCATCGCCAGCGCAGCTTGCTCAGGGCGCGTTCGCCAAGCAGTGCGTCGGCGGGGCCAGACTCAAGAAATGCTGCTTCTGCCATGGTGGCGCGTCAGACAGCCCGCAGAACCATCATTTCCTTGATCTTGCCAATGGCGCGCGTGGGATTCAGACCCTTGGGGCAGACATCGACGCAGTTCATGATGGTGTGGCAGCGGAACAGGCGGTAGGGGTCTTCAAGGTTGTCCAGCCGCTCGCCGGTGGCTTCGTCGCGGCTGTCGGCGAGGAACCGGTAGGCTTGCAGCAGGCCGGCCGGCCCGACGAACTTGTCGGGGTTCCACCAGAAGCTCGGGCAACTGGTAGAGCAGCTTGCGCAGAGAATGCACTCGTACAGGCCGTTGAGTTCGTCACGCTCCTCGGGGCTTTGCAGGCGCTCTTTCTCCGGCGGGACGTTGTCGTTGATCAGGTAAGGCTTGATCGAGTTGTACTGCTTGAAGAACTGCGTCATGTCCACGATCAGGTCGCGGATCACGGGCAGGCCGGGCAGGGGCTTCAGGACAATCGGGCCCTTGAGCGTGAGCATGTTGGTCAGGCAGGCCAGTCCATTCTTGCCGTTGATGTTCATTGCATCCGAACCGCACACGCCTTCGCGGCAGGAGCGCCGGAACGAGATGGTCGGATCCAATGCCTTCAGCTTCATCAGGGCATCCAGCAGCATGCGCTCGTGCCCATCGAGTTCGATGTCGATGGTCTGCATGTACGGCTTGGCGTCTTTGTCCGGGTCGTAGCGGTAGATCTGGAAAGTGCGAAGGGCCATTTTCTTGTCCTTGAATCAGTGAGGGCAGCTTGCCGGTGTGGGGTGCGAACGGGGACGCCAGGGATCAGAACGTCCGGACTTTCGGCGGAACCGATTCGACCGTCAGGGGCTTGAGGTTGACCGGCTTGTAGGTCAGGCTGTTGCTGGCGCTGTGCCACAGCGTGTGCTTCATCCAGTTGGCGTCGTCGCGTCCGAGTGGGGCGACGGCATCATCGGCCGGGCGTTCGTACTCGCTGACCGTGTGGGCGCCGCGGCATTCCCGGCGGGCGGCTGCCGACACCATGGTCGCCTGGGCTGCCTCGATCAGGTTCTCGACTTCCAGCGCCTCGATACGTGCGGTGTTGAAGACCCGGGACTTGTCCTTGAGGCCGATGGATTCGACCCGCTTGCGCAGTTCGGCGACCTTCACCACGCCCGCGTCCATGCTGGCCTGGGTGCGGAAAACGCCTGCGTGCAGTTGCATGCTGTCGCGAAGGTCGTTGGCCACATCCTGGGCATATTCTCCCGAGGTGGCGCTTTCCAGCCGGTTGAGGCGTTCGATCGAGCGGTCGGCCGCGTCGGCCGGCAGCGCCTTGTGCGACTTGGTCTTGCTGGCGAACTCGACGATGTGGTTGCCCGCCGCGCGGCCAAACACCAGCAGGTCCAGCAGGGAATTGGTGCCCAGGCGGTTGGCGCCATGCACGCTCACGCAGGAGCATTCACCGACGGCATACAGGCCATTGACAACCTCGCTCTTGTTGTCGGCGTTTTGCGTGACCACCTGGCCATGGATGTTGGTGGGAATGCCGCCCATCTGGTAGTGGATGGTGGGCACCACGGGAATCGGTTCGCGGGTGATGTCAACGTTGGCGAAGTTGACACCGATCTCGTAGACCGAGGGCAGGCGCTTGTGGATGGTGTCGGCGCCCAGGTGGTCGAGCTTGAGCAGGATGTGGTCCTTGTTCGGACCGCAGCCGCGGCCTTCCTTGATCTCCTGGTCCATGCAACGCGAGACGAAGTCGCGCGGGGCCAGATCCTTCAGGGTGGGCGCGTAACGCTCCATGAAGCGCTCGCCGTTGCTGTTGAGCAGGATCGCGCCTTCGCCCCGGCAGCCTTCGGTCAGCAGCACGCCGGCGCCGTGAACGCCGGTCGGGTGGAATTGCCAGAACTCCATGTCTTCAAGGGGGATGCCGGCACGTGCCGCCATGCCCAGGCCATCACCCGTGTTGATGAAGGCGTTGGTCGAGGCCGCAAAAATGCGCCCTGCGCCGCCTGTGGCCAACAGCACGGTCTTGGCTTCCAGAATGTGCAGGTCGCCGGTTTCCATTTCCAGCGCCGTGACGCCCACCACGTCGCCGTCGGCGTCGCGGATCAGGTCCAGCGCCATCCACTCGACGAAGAAACTGGTTTTTTCCTTCACGTTCTGCTGGTACAGCGTGTGCAGCATGGCGTGACCGGTACGGTCAGCCGCAGCACAGGCGCGCTGCACGGGCTTTTCACCGTAGTTCGCAGTATGGCCGCCGAATGGGCGCTGGTAGATCGTGCCGTCGGGGTTGCGGTCGAAGGGCATGCCCATGTGTTCCAGGTCATAGACGACCTTGGGCGCTTCGCGGCACATGAATTCGATCGCGTCCTGGTCGCCCAGCCAGTCGGAGCCCTTGATGGTGTCGTAGAAATGGTAGTGCCAGTTGTCTTCGGACATGTTGCCCAGCGAGGCGCCAATGCCGCCCTGTGCGGCGACCGTGTGCGAGCGCGTGGGAAACACCTTGGACAGCACCGCCACATTCAGGCCGGCGCGCGCGAGTTGTAGGGACGCCCGCATGCCAGAGCCGCCGGCACCGACGATGACGACATCAAACTTGCGCTTGGTGATCTCGTTCTTCGAATAAGTCATGAATTACAGCCTCGGGAATCGGAGCGGCTCAAAGGCGCCACAGAACTTGAATGGCCCAGCCCGCGCAACCCACGAGCCAGACGAGAGAAAAGGTGTTCAGGGCCAGGCGCAGGCCCACAGGCTTGACGTAGTCCATCCAGATCTCGCGCATGCCTACCCACACGTGGTAGAGCAAGGCGATGATGACGCAGAACGTCAGTATCTTCATCCATTGCGAGGCGAAGATGCCGGCCCATTTGTCATAGCCGATCGGGCCGGCGGTGAACAGCACCTGGGCCAGAACGATCAGGGTGAAAAGCGCCATCAGGGCGGCGGTGATGCGCTGGCCGAGCCAGTCGCGAAGGCCATAGTGCGCACCGACGACGATGCGTTTGGAACCGTAATTCACGGACATAGTCAGTTTCCCAATCAATGGGGCTCAGGCGGAGTGCTGAACCAGAGGGTTTAGTAAAGACCGAACAACTTGGCGCCCAGAACGAGCGTCAGGCCCAGGCTCAAGGCCAGCGTCACGGCGGCGGAAGACTTGCCGAATTCCTTGCTCACGGCGTGGTTCACGTCCATGTACAGATGACGAATCCCGGCAATGAAGTGCTGCAGGTACGCCCAGATCAGCGCCAGAGCGACCAGCTTCCAGATGAAACCCGGCAGACCCAGCATGCCCACGTTGAAGGCCAGCTTGAATTTGGCAAACGAAATCTCGGAGGACAGCGACTTGTCGAACATCCAGATGATGAAGGGCATCAGCAGGAACATGATCGCGCCGCTGATGCGGTGCATGCCCGACACCAGTGACGCCAGCGGCCAGCGGTAGCCCGGAAGGTCCTTGAAGGCATTGATATTGCGGAATTCAGGCCGCTTCTTTGCGAGTTCGGTCATGAGTGTGCTTTCTTGGAGGGTGCTGCTTGGTAATTTTTCGATGACGCAATCACAAATTCTATTGCAACGCAACAAACTGACATGAGGATTGCAGGGATGATGTCACGCCCTTGAAATGGACATTCAATTGAGGTTATTTCGGTAGTGGTGGCTGTCGGTGCGGTACAGGGCGCGGCGCAACTCCATCGGAACGTCGTTGTAGGTGAAGGCGATACGCTCCACGCTGAGCAGGGGCGTGCCTGGCGCCACCTGGAGCAAGGCGCACTGTGCGGCGTCCGGCGTGACGGCCCGGATGTCTTCCTGCGCGCGCACCATGCGCACGCCGAAGTCCACCTCGTACATGGCATAGGTCGGGCCCTGGTACTGGGCGATCTGGGTGGCGGTCAGCCCCTTGAACGCCTGCCCCGGCAGCCACAGGTCTTCCAGGATGGTCGGGACACCGCCCAGCGACAGGACACGACGGACCTGCATCACCGCATCGCCCGCGCGCAAGGCCAGGAGCCGGGCCACGTCGGCTGACGCCCGAACCCGTCGGCACTCCAGAATGTTCCGCTGGGCGGGCCCTTCGTCGTCGAGGTCCCCTGAATCGGGCATCAGTCGCAGAAAGCGGTACTGTACTTGCTGCTCGGAATGGGTTGCGACGAAGGTGCCCTTGCCCTGGCGACGAATCACCAGGTTTTCCGCAGCCAGTTCGTCGATCGCCTTGCGCACTGTTCCCTGGCTCACGCGAAAGCGCGCCGCCAGGTCCATTTCGCTCGGAATGGCCTCGCCTGGCTTCCATTCCCCCGCCTGCAGGCTTTGCAGGATCAGCCCCTTGATCTGCTGGTACAACGGGCTGAACGCGGGCGCCGGCTGGGCGGTCAGCACGGCGGTCGAGTCGACATTTTCAGCAGGATCGGAGATGTTCTGGGACATGGGGCGGGGTTTTGTCAAAGACCAGCGTAGACGGCAAATCATATCTTATATAAGACATAAGACAAATTGACGATGGCAGGAATCAAGGGTAAACTCTAGGTCTGTTTCATGGAGCTCATGCGACGCGTGGGCGCCTTTTGTCACCTGTTTCACAACAACGTCCTGGAGTACCTGTCATGAGCAAGAAGCCCGTCCGTGTCGCCGTTACCGGCGCAGCTGGTCAAATTGGTTACGCCCTTTTGTTCCGCATCGCCTCGGGCGAAATGCTGGGCAAGGACCAGCCCGTCATCCTTCAGCTGCTGGAAGTGCCGGTCGAGGGCCCGCAGAAGGCACTCAAGGGCGTGATGATGGAGCTCGAGGACTGCGCGTTCCCGCTGCTCGTCGGGATGCAAGCCCATGACGACCCCATGACCGCCTTCAAGGACGCTGATTACGCCCTGCTGGTGGGCTCGCGTCCCCGCGGCCCGGGCATGGAGCGTGCTGAACTGCTGTCCATCAATGGCGCGATTTTCACAGCCCAGGGCAAGGCCCTGAACGCCGTGGCCAGCCGCGACGTCAAGGTGCTGGTGGTTGGCAACCCCGCCAACACCAATGCCTACATTGCCATGAAGAGCGCGCCGGACCTGAAGCGCGGCAACTTCACAGCCATGCTGCGTCTGGACCACAACCGTGCCGCCAGCCAGATCGCCGCCAAGACCGGCAAGGCAGTGGCCGACATTGAAAAACTCTGCGTCTGGGGCAACCATTCGCCCACCATGTACGCTGACTACCGCTTCGCCACCATTGGCGGCGCATCGGTCAAGGACATGATCAATGACCAGGAATGGAACGCCAACACCTTCCTGCCGACCGTCGGCAAGCGCGGCGCGGCCATCATTGCCGCACGCGGCCTGTCGTCGGCGGCCTCGGCTGCCAACGCGGCCATCGACCACATGCGCGACTGGGCGCTGGGCACCAACGGTAAATGGGTCACCATGGGCATTCCGTCGGACGGCTGGTATGGCATCCCGAAAGACACCATGTTCGGCTTCCCGGTCACCTGCGAAGGCGGCCAGTACAAAGTGGTTGAAGGCCTGCCAATCGACGCGTTCAGCCAGGGCTGCATCGAAAAGACTCTGAAAGAGTTGCAGGAAGAGCAGGCTGGCGTGGTCCACCTGCTGTAATCCGGTACCCACTTGCAGATGAGCGACGCCGGGCCGCCCCAGGGCGTTCATGCCCCCTCGGGGCGCAGGCCAGTCTACGCCGTGACAAGCGTGGGGGTGCACCCCCTGCATCCGCGCGAGATCCTGCTGGGCGCTCAGGCATTGGGGGGGCAGCTCCCGGTCTGTGACCATTACAGCGGCGTCGAGGCACGGATGCGCAAAAGCCTGCAATTGCAGGCCGAGCTGACCGCTGAATTCGGCGCTTGCGTCTTTGACGTCACGCTGGATTGCGAGGACGGCGCACCGGTCGGCGGCGAGGCCGATCATGCGGCACTGGTCACCCAGCTTGCCCTGGATGCCGGCGAAGCCGCCCGCGTCGCGGTGCGCGTGCATCCGGTCCAGCATCCGTCCTTTGCAGCCGACATGGCCGTCATCGCCCGTCAGGCCGCTCATCGGCTCACGCACATCATGATTCCCAAGGTCGAATCGGTGGACGACGTGATTCGGGCAGAGCAAGCCCTCATTTCAGCGTCGGCCGGTCGTTTGCCGCTTCACGTCCTGATCGAATCTCCGGCCGCGGTGCATCGGGCCTTCGACATCGCGGCCCATCCGCGGGTGCAGAGCCTGAGTTTCGGACTGATGGACTTCGTGTCGGCGCACGGTGGCGCGATCCCGGTCGAGGCCATGTCGTCGGCGGGGCAGTTTGCGCATCCACTGGTAGTGCGTGCCAAGCTGGAGATCGCGTCGGCCTGCCATGCGCACGGCAAGGTGCCGTCGCATTGTGTCGTGACCGAATTCACCGATGGCGCGGCCTTGCACGCGGCTGCCAGGCGTGCATCGCGAGAACTGGGTTACACCCGCATGTGGAGCATCCATCCAGGCCAGATCCGCCCCATCATTGATGCGTTTGCACCGCAGGAGCGTGACATCGACCTGGCCTGCGGCATCATTGAGGCCGCGGCCCGGGCCGACTGGGCACCCATCCAGCTCGACGGCCAGCTGCACGACCGCGCGAGTTACCGCTACTACTGGCAGGTTATCGAACGGGCGCACCAGACAGGGCGCGCGCTGCCCGATACCATGCTGGCATATTTTCAAGTTCACTGACCCTCCCTGTAAATGAATGGAGTTCCCATGAAACGTCTGATCGCCTCTTCCCTGATCCTGCTGGCACCTGCTTTCGTTCTGGCCCAAGCCTCGACGGAGTCCGCCAAGCAGCCTGCCGCCAAGGCCGCGCCCAAGGCGGCCCCCAAGAAGGCCGAAACCTCCAGCCGAACCCAGCTCAACAGCGCTGCCAACCAGGCGGCTGCCGGGGTGCGTGCCGCTGATATGGCGCTGACGCCTGCCGAACTGGCCATTGCCGACCGCATTCAAACCGGCCAGATTCCGTGCGAACTCGGCGCTTCGGTATCGGTTGAAGCCGATGCCAAGTCACCGGGTTATTTCAATGTGCGTGGCAAGGGCTTCAGCTACCGCATGCATCCGGTGGTCACCAGCACCGGGGCGATCCGGCTGGAAGACCGGCACGATGGTGGTGCGGTCTGGTTGCAACTGGCCAACAAGTCGATGTTGATGGACCAGAAGGCGGGCAAGCGCCTGGCGGACGAGTGTTCAACCCCGGCCCAGGTGGCTGTGGCCGAGGCGCTCAAGAAGAACCCGGCCCCCAGCTTGATTGACATGTCGACCCCCGCGAATTGCGGGAAAGAAAAATGCTGATTTGATAGCGAAATATGACCATTTGGCGCTGGTCAAGGCCCCATTTTTGTCATATTTTTTTGAATTGATGTGATCTTTGGAGAAGAACCCATGTTGAAAGCCTACCGTGACCATGTCGCCGAGCGCGCCGCGCTCGGCATCCCGCCGCTGCCGCTGTCGGCGAAGCAGACCGGCGAACTGGTCGAACTGCTGAAAAACCCGCCTGCCGGTGAAGAGTCCACGCTGGTGGACCTGATTACCCACCGCGTGCCGGCCGGTGTGGACGATGCCGCCAAGGTCAAGGCCAGCTACCTGGCTGCCGTGGCCCACGGCACCGAGAAGTGCCCGCTGATCAACCGCGAGAAGGCCACCGAACTGCTGGGCACTATGCTGGGCGGCTACAACATCAGCCCGCTGGTGGATTTGCTCGACGACGCTGCGGTGGCCGGCGTGGCGGCGAACGGGCTCAAGAAAACCCTGCTGATGTTCGACCAGTTTCACGACGTCAAGGAAAAGGCCGACAAGGGCAACGCCCACGCGAAGGCCGTGCTGCAGAGCTGGGCCGACGCCGAATGGTTCACCTCGCGCCCCGAAGTGCCGCAAAGCATCACCGTCAGCATCTTCAAGGTGCCCGGCGAAATCAACACCGACGACCTGTCGCCCGCGCCCGACGCGTTCAGCCGGCCCGACATCCCGATGCATGCCCTGGCCATGCACAAGAACGCCCGCCCCGGCCTTGACCCCCGCGCCTTGCCCGAAGAAGACGGCAAACGCGGCCCGGTGAAGTTCATCGAGGACCTGCGCGCACGCGGCAACCTCGTGGCCTATGTGGGCGACGTGGTGGGCACGGGCTCATCGCGCAAGTCGGCGACCAACTCGGTGTTGTGGTTCACCGGCGAGGACATCCCCTTCGTGCCGAACAAGCGCTTTGGCGGCGTGTGCCTGGGCGGCAAGATCGCCCCGATCTTCTACAACACCATGGAAGACTCCGGCGCGCTGCCGATCGAACTCGACGTGAGCCAGATGGACATGGGCGACGTGGTCGAACTGCGCCCGTATGACGGCAAGGCACTGAAGAACGGCAAGGTGATTGCCGAGTTCAAGGTCAAGAGCGACGTGCTGTTTGACGAAGTGCGCGCCGGCGGCCGCATTCCGCTGATCATCGGCCGCGGCCTGACGGCCAAGGCGCGCGAGGCGCTGGGCCTGCCGGTGAGCACCCTGTTCCGCCTGCCCGCCGTCCCGAAGAGCCATGGCAAGGGCTTTACCCTGGCGCAGAAGATGGTTGGCCGCGCCTGCGGCCTGCCCGAAGGCCAGGGCGTGCTTCCGGGCACCTATTGCGAGCCGAAGATGACCAGCGTGGGCTCGCAGGACACCACCGGCCCGATGACCCGCGACGAGTTGAAAGATCTGGCCTGCCTGGGTTTCAGCGCCGACCTGGTGATGCAGTCGTTCTGCCACACCGCCGCCTACCCCAAGCCGGTGGACGTGAAGATGCACCACGAACTGCCCGAGTTCATGAGCACCCGCGGTGGCATTCCCCTGCGCCCGGGCGACGGCATCATCCACAGCTGGCTCAACCGCATGCTGCTGCCCGACACCGTGGGCACCGGCGGCGACAGCCACACCCGTTTCCCGATCGGCATCAGCTTCCCCGCCGGCTCCGGCCTGGTGGCCTTCGGCGCCGCCACCGGCGTGATGCCGCTGGACATGCCCGAGAGCGTGCTGGTGCGCTTCAAAGGCACCATGCAACCCGGCATCACCTTGCGCGACCTGGTCAACGCCATTCCGCTGTACGCCATCAAGGCTGGGTTGCTGACCGTGGCCAAACAAGGCAAGAAGAACATCTTCTCGGGCCGCATCCTGGAGATTGAAGGGCTGCCCGACCTGAAGGTCGAACAGGCCTTCGAGCTCAGCGACGCCTCGGCCGAGCGCAGCGCCGGCGGTTGCACCGTGCACCTGAACAAGGAGCCGATCATCGAGTACATCAACAGCAACATCACGATGCTGAAGTGGATGATCGCCGAAGGTTACTCCGACGTGCGCACCATCAACCGTCGCATCAAGGCGATGGAAGCCTGGCTGGCCGATCCGCAGTTGCTCAAGGCTGATGCCGACGCCGAGTACGCATCCGTCATCGAGATCGACCTGGCCGACATCCATGAGCCGATCGTGGCCTGCCCGAACGATCCGGACGACGTCAAGACGCTGTCCGACGTGGCCGGCGCCAAGATCGACGAAGTGTTCATCGGCTCGTGCATGACCAACATCGGGCACTTCCGCGCCGCCTCCAAGCTGCTGGAAAACAAGCGCGACATCCCGGTCAAGCTGTGGATGGCACCGCCCACCAAGATGGATGCCAAGCAGTTGAGCGACGAGGGCCACTACGGCGTGCTGGGCTCTGCCGGTGCACGCATGGAAATGCCGGGCTGCAGCCTGTGCATGGGCAACCAGGCGCAGGTCAAGGAAGGCGCCACCGTGTTTTCGACTTCCACGCGCAACTTCCCGAACCGCCTGGGCAAGAACAGCAACGTCTACCTCGGCAGCGCAGAACTGGCCGCCATCTGCTCGAAGCTCGGGCGCATTCCCACCAAGGCCGAGTACATGGCCGACATGGGCGTGTTGTCGGCCAACAGTGACAAGATCTACAAGTACCTGAACTTCGACCAGATCGAGACCTACGAGGCTTCGGCCCGGACTGTCGCGGCCTGAGTCACAGCGCAGGCTGGCGCCCGGGCGCCAGCCCCCCAAAAGCCCGTCTGGCGACAAGCCGGAGGGGCTTTTTTGCTTTCATAGTCATAGCACGCTATGACCATTCCACGCTGGGATAGGGCAGTTTTCAGGTCGAAACGAGCTGTTCCACCATGATGCGGGCGATCAGGGCCCCGTCCACCGGGCTTTCCAGCGGAATCCACACCCGCAGCGGGCTGCCCGGGGCCACGCTGAGCGGCTCACCCTCCAGGCTCATCATCTGCGTGAGCAGCACGGTGCGGTTGCCGGCCGGGTGGATGATCTCCAGCGTGTCGCCCACGGAAAAGCGGTTCTTGGTCTCCACCTCGGCCCATCCGTCGCGCCAGGATTTCACCTCGCCGACGAACTGGCTGCGGTGCGCCTCGGAGCTGCCGGTCTCGTAGTTCTGGTAGTCCTGCGCCGCTCGGCGCTCCAGGAAGCCCGCGGTGTAGCCCCGGTTGGCCAGGCCTTCGAGTTCGGTGATCAGCTTCGGGTTGAACGGCCGGCCCGCCACCGCGTCATCGATCGCACGGCGGTAGGTCTGCGCGGTGCGCGTCACGTAGTACTGGCTCTTGGTGCGGCCCTCGATCTTGAAGGAATCGACGCCGATCTTTACCAGCCGCTCCACGTGCTCCACCGCGCGCAGGTCCTTGCTGTTCATGATGTAGGTGCCGTGCTCGTCTTCCATGATCGGCATGAGCTGGCCCGGCCGCTCTTTTTCTTCCAGCAGGTAGACCTGGTCGGCCAGCGGATGCCGCTTGCCGCCGCCGCAGGCGGAAAACGACTGCTCGGCTTCCAGCTGCGCCTCGCCGAAATTGAAATCGCCCTCCAGCTTGACCGGCTGCACTTCGCCCGCATCGTTCTGATCACTGCCCGCCTGCGGCGCATAGTTCCAGCGGCAGGCGTTGGTGCAGGTGCCCTGGTTCGGGTCGCGGCGGTTGAAGTAGCCCGATAGCAGGCATCGGCCCGAATAGGCGATGCACAGCGCGCCATGCACGAAGACTTCGAGCTCGATGTCGGGGCATTCCTGGCGGATCTTCTCGATCTCGTCCAGGCTCAGCTCGCGCGACAAGATGATCCGCGCCACGCCCAAACGCTGCCAGAACTTCACCGCCATGAAGTTGACCGTGTTGGCCTGCACCGACAGGTGGATCGCCACCTCGGGCCACTTCTCGCGCACCATCATGATCAGGCCCGGATCGGCCATGATCAGCGCGTCCGGCCCCATCGCGATCACCGGCTCGATGTCGCGCATGTAGGTGCGGACCTTGTCGTTGTGCGGCAGCAGGTTGCTGGTCAGGAAGAACTTCTTTCCCCGCGCGTGGGCTTCCTGAATACCTTGGCCGATCTGCTCCAGCTTGAATTCGTTGTTGCGTGCGCGCAGGGAGTAGCGCGGCTGGCCGGCGTACACGGCGTCGGCGCCGAAGTCATACGCGGCACGCATCTTCGCCAGCGAGCCGGCGGGCAGGAGCAATTCAGGGGTTTTCATGATGGTGTCTGAATCAGCCCTGCGCGCAGGGCAGGCCGGGGGTGTTGCACCACTCGCTCCAGCTGCCCGCATACAGCGCGGTGCGGCCCAGGCCAGCGATTTCCATGGCCAGCAGGTTGGGCACGGCGCTGACACCGCTGCCGCAGTGGTGGACCACGGTCGCCGGGTTGCGGCCGGCCAGCAGGGCCTCAAATTCGGCCTTCAGTTCGTCCGGTGCCTTGAAGCGACCGTCGGGCCCCAGGTTCGAGCCGAACGGGCGGTTCAGCGCGCCGGGGATGTGGCCGGCGACCGGGTCCAGCGGCTCCATCTCGCCACGAAAGCGAGGGGTGGCGCGCGCATCGAGCAGCGTCTGGTTGGGTCGACCGACGTTGGCGGCCACGATTGTCGTGGTGGCCAGCGCGGCTTTTTCGGCAGACAGCGTGAAATGCCCGAGCTCGGGCGTGGCCGGCGCGCCGCTCTCCACAGCGCCGCCCGCCGCTTCCCATGCCTGCAGTCCGCCGTCGAGCACGGCAACCGCCTCATGCCCCGCCCATTTCAGCATCCACCACAGGCGCCCGCAGTAGTTGGCGCCATTGCGGTCATAGACCACCGCCTGCATCGTGTTGTCGAAGCCGGTGTCGCGCAGCCACTCGGCAAACACCTCACGCCGGGGCAGGGGATGCCGGCCGCCGTTGACGGCTTCAGCGGCGCTTTGCGCGCTGAGGTTGCGGTCCAGGTGCGCCTGCACCGCGCCGGCGATGTGGACTTCGGCGTACAGCCGGTCGGCCGCCTCGGGCTTCATCAGATCGAAGCTGCAGTCAAAAACCTTCAAGGGCGCGCCAGCGGCCTGCAGGGCCTGCAACTGTTCGACGGAAACCAGCGTGGTGTAAGGCGTGGACGGATTGGACATGGATCAGTGCTCCTCGGCAGGCGGGTTGGGCAGGGCGCGCGAACGCAAAAAGGTGGCGGCGACGCCGCTGGCGATGATCAGGGCCATGCCGGCCCAGCCGATCAGCGGAATCTGGTCGCCGAACAGCAGCATGCCAAACAGCGCGGCGAACACGATGCCCGAATACTGCAGGTTGGCCACCACCAGCGTGGCGCCCTGGCTGTAGGCGCGCGTCATGCAGAGCTGGCCCAGGGCGGCCAGCACGCCGATCGGCAGCAGCCACAAGGCCTGCGGCCAGAGCCAGGGACTGGCGCCCATGAACAGCATGCCAACGGCGCCGGCCACTGTCGCGCCGACCGAGAAATACAGCACGGTGCGGGCTTCGGGCTCGCCCACGCGGCCCAGCGCGGCGACTTGAAGGTAGGCAAATGCGGCGCCCAGGCCCGAGAGCAGGCCGATCAGGCCGGCGAACAGCTGGTTTTGCTCGATGGTGGGTCGCAGCGTCATGACCACGCCGGTGAAGCCGGCCATCACGGTCAGCACGATCGGTCCCTGGCGGCCGACGTCCTGCAAGCGGCCCATGATCATCGTGCCGCCGACCAGAAAAGCCGCCACCCAGATGCCGCTCATGTAGTTGAGCGTCATGGCCGTGGCCAGGGGCAACTTGGCGATGGCGTAGAACCAGGCCGTCAGGGACGCCACGCCGACGATGCTGCGCCACACATGCATCATCGGCACGGGGGACTTGAGTGACACGCCCCTGAAACGGCACCAGGTGGCCATGAACACAATGCCGATCGCACCGCGGTAACACACCAGTTCGACCAAATTGAAGTGCGCGGACGCGTACTTGATGCACACGCTCATGGTCGCGAAGAACAGCGAGGCCAGGATCATCCACGAGGCTTGCAAAACCGGTCCTTAGGGGTGAAATTGGCCGATTCCCAGCGTCTTTGGGTGATAGTTTGCTATCAAACCTGAGGCTTCTGCAAGCCCATCACGCCGCGGTACCACTCGTGAAAATGCTGCATGCCGTCTTCCATCGGGCTCTGGTAGGGCCCGACTTCGTTGTCGCCACGCTGCATCAGCGCGCGCCGCCCGGCGTCCATGCGCTCTGCGATCTCGTCGTCCTCCAGGCAGGTCTCCATGTAGGCGGCCTGCTGTGCCTCGACGAATTCGCGTTCGAAGGCGACGATCTCCTCGGGGTAGTAGAACTCCACCATGTTGAGTGTCTTGTTCGGCCCCATCGGGTGCAGCGTCGAGACCGTCAGCACGTGCGGGTACCACTCCACCATGATGTGCGGGTAGTAGGTGAGCCATATCGCGCCAAATTTGGGCGCCTGGCCCTGGCGGTATTGCAGCAGCTGCTGGTGCCAGCGCTCGTACACCGGGCTACCGGCCTTGCCGAGCCAGTTGGTCACGCCCACGGTCTGCACCGAATACTCCGGCTTGAACTCCCAGCGCAGGTCGTCGCAGGTGACCACGCTGCCCAGGCCGGGGTGAAACGGGCCGACGTGGTAGTCCTCCAGATAGACCTCTATGAAGGTTTTCCAGTTGTAGTTGCACTCGTGCAATTCCACGCGGTCCAGCGCGTAGCCAGTGAAATCGAGGTCGGCGCGCGGGCCCATGCCGGTCAGATCGGCAGCGATGTCGCGGCCGTTGTCTTCAAACAGCAGGCCGTTCCACTCCTGCAATCTGTAGTTGTTCAGGTCCAGGCAAGGGTCGTGGGCGAAATGCGGCGCCCCCAGCAGCTTTCCGTCCGGCGCGTAGGTCCAGCGGTGCAGCGGGCAGACGATGTTGCCGCCTGCGCTGCCCTTGGCCGACGCATGGAGCGAACCCCGTCCCTTGAGCATGACCGCCTGACGGTGTCTGCAGACGTTGGAAACCAGCTCCACCCCTTGGGCGGTGCGCACCAGCGCGCGGCCTTCTCCTTCATGGGGCAGGGCGTAATAGTCGCCCGCGTTGGGCACGGCGAGTTCATGCCCGACATAGCGGGGCCCTCGCTGGAAGATGTTGCGCAGCTCGTGCTGGTGCAACGCTTCGTCAAAGTAGCTTGAAACTGGTAGTTGGCTTGCGGCCTGCTGCAGTTGAAGACTTAAATCAGACATGGGTGACCTGACCTAGAGACTCCCCCTATGAAGGGGCAGGAAAGTGGGCGCCGGACCCCTGACACGGGCGCGAAAAAAAGCCGGC
>Ga0209254_10000875_pt1 | contig 26401 bp, 25 predicted proteins | sample FrelakmetDIP11DI_FD_187148 | JGI IMG/M metagenome (GOLD analysis project Ga0209254, IMG submission 187148) | Freshwater lake sediment microbial communities from the University of Notre Dame, USA, for methane emissions studies - DIP11 DI (SPAdes)... | ecosystem: Environmental > Aquatic >...
TTTTATGTTCTTACTAAGCTTTCTGGTTCAGTCTTTTCTTTATGGCGAAAAGTGCCTCCCGTCAATTTCCAGTAGATCAGGAATAATATCGATGGAACAGAAAAGATCAGAAAGACCGGAAAAGCACCAGCTCTCATTGAAGCCTCAGTATTGAATAAATTCAGAATATACATTAAAATAAAACATCCCAGAGAAATAACACCGCCGATACCTTCTTTCCAGATTGCTAAAATAAGGGCGGCCAGAGCGATGGCCCATATAATAAAAATAATGATAATCAGAGTACTCAAGGATGCCATTGGGGATCCATTGTTTCTATTCATGCTGTCGATAAAGCTAGCAATTACAAAAAACAATGTAAATGCCACAAGCAATGTACCGCTAATCCGGGCTGTCCATCTTATTCCATTGTAGGGTAGTTTCTTTTTCATTGAGAAGGATTTTATTTTGTTACCTAAACCAATCATGTCATCCAAAAATATAATGTGTTGCTGGAATTTACCTTATTATTTATATTGAAATTAAAGTATGTCAAAGGCGCAGCAAAGAAAAGTTATATGTATTTAATGCGGATTCATTTGATACGCATGGTTACTATTGTGTCAGCTTTTTAAAATCATCATCATCATAAAGGCTTTTAAAATCTTCATCCTTCCGTGCATTTTCCTTGAAAAAAGGATTCATGGATATTGCCTTTTTCAGATCGGCAAGCGCATTTGCTTTATCCCCTTTAAGACAGTAAATGCATGCGCGGTTGTATATGTTGACAGGTTCATTGGGAGCAAGTTCCACGCCTTTATTAATTGAAATGATGGCTTCGTCGAACTTGCCGGTTTTCGCAAAAGAACCTGCTTTCATTCCCCAGACATCCCACCTGCCGGGATCCAGAGAGGTTGCCCTGTCAAATGCCTGTAAGGCTTCATTATACTGTTCCATTGCATGCAGCACCTGTCCTTTCATAATGTAATTTAAAGCATCGTCCGGATTAACTTTGATAAGCCATTCGATATCTTTTAGTGCCTCTTCATTGTGTCCGTATTCACCCTCAATAAAGGCCCTGAAAAATATTATAGCCGTGTTCTCCGGGAACTTCTTATTCAGTTCATCCAACAATTTTATAGCATCCTCCTCTCCGGTCGGAGATCGTTTCATGTTTGCCATCAGCCATCCCTGTACTGCTTCCTTGTTATCAGGTTCTCTTTCCATTATACCTACATAAATCTTTGATGCCCCATCAGCATTTCCCTGTTGTAACAACACCTGAGCTTTCTCAAGGTGTGCCCTGACAGTATCTTGTCCAGCCGGATCTTCCTGACTGTTGCTTACCTGAGCCTCAATCTTCTGGTTGAACAAAATAACCGGAAGAAGAAAAAAAAGAAAAATTAGTTTTTTCATTTTGTCTGGTTTTAAAGTTCCTAATATTATTTTTATGATTCAACATTTTCAATCTTTAAATCATCAATCCAGAAAGTCCCTGGTTGAAGTATATTCATTTCAATTCTGATTGCCTTCATCTTTTCCGGGATTGTATAATAATATTCGAATAATTGCCAGTTATCAATTGTTTCCTGTGATTTAACAATAGTATCATATTCTCCCAGTGTAGCGCTTACACCGCCAATTTGTATGTGGAACTCACTTCCGTGATTTCTGACCCAGAAACTGATTCTGTATATCTCACCAGGCAAAGCCTGATATTCATTACAAAATCCGGGAGACCACCAACCACCGGCTGATGAACATTCCCGAACCACGAATTTCAAAGATTGTTTCCCGGCTTTGTATTCCGTTGTATCTGTAATTATATCAAAATCTCCTTTGGGGACTGTTTCTGGTGTATAAACGAGCCAGTTAACAGGCAAACCCGATTTTGTAATTTCAAAGCTGCCGTTCATCCCGGCATCTTTATCCCGGATTTCCTTACTCATCCGGGTGCAGCTGCATACTGCGACCATAGCTACTAATGTTACCAAAATGCTAAGGTTTCTGATTGTGTAAATTGTAGTTTTCATAATGTCAGTTTAAGTTTCACCCGGCCATTAAAGCTACCTTCCCGGGCCACGGATTTTGTATTGATGTGCCCCATAGTTTGTTAATGTAGTCTATGGAGAAAAAGTCTTCAAAAGCATGTATCCAGTATGCTCCTTTATCTGTCAGATTTATCTGATCGTTCGCATTTTTCAGATAGCCGATTTTGTAAAGGAATTCCATAAATGATCCGTATTTGTCATCGAAGCATAAATTGAATCTTTTAAAAAAATCACTTTTACTGAACGTCGTTTCATATATCCTCCAGTAGAGCCAACCGGCCATCTGCATCTGTTCTGAAAGGTTTATTGCCAGTGAAACAGGAGATTTACTCTCATTTACAGCTTTTATATATTCACTTACATTGAAAGTATTAACATAAAAAATGTCCCTCAGGTATGAACTTCCGCTGGCTCCTAATCCAAGATATACCGGAACCGTAACAGAGCAGTACTTATCAACACCTTTTTTTGTAAATGCCCAGACAGATGATCGGTAATACCCTGAGCCATACAGGATCTCTTCAAGAATTTGCAGTAATCTTCTGCGCCGAAACGCCGTAAGAATTTCATTTCTTCCTTTATTAAATTGTCTATCCAGCCGTGTATAAGGAAATCTGAATAAGGGATAGGTTGCTGCCTGCTGAACCCCAAGCTTTGCAATCAGAAGGCCGGCTTGTTCAATCTCAGATTCGGTCTGCCCTGGTAAATCAAAAATAAGATCCAGGTTTATGCAATCGAAGTTCCTGCTGAGGGCTCTTTCAATGTTATTCATTACCTCGCTTACAGAGTATTGTCGTTCCAGGATTTTAAGATGATGATCCTGAAAAGCTTCAACACCGATGCTCAGGTATTTCACTCCTAACGATTCTATAATCTTCAGGTTCTCAGCAGTAAGGTGATTCGGATGACTTTCCATGTGAACATGGCATTTTATATTAAGATGCCTGTAAATATGATTTATTATTGATTCAATACCTTTTGTGAGCATTGTTGTCGGAGTACCACCTCCAATGTAGAAACTTGTCACCGGTATATTTTTCAGTACAGGTATGTAGCTGTCTATTTCTTTTATCACTGCATTTACATAATTATGACAAGCTTCTTCCCTGAATATCTCTTTATTATAAGGGCAATATGGACAAATTCTGGTGCAAAACGGGATATGAAGGTAAATACCGATTACCCTTATATCCTCGAATTTTTGCTGCAATTCATTTACTGAAAGAGGAGTATTATTCATTACTATCTGATTTTCTCCTGTGAAATGCCTGTAAATTGTTCTCTGTAAGTATTCCTTCACCATACTATCCTACTTTAGCCGGAGTGATAATTGAATTTCCAGGACCCGAAGTATTTGATTGCATTTCGTATTGCAGATGGTTTCATTTTTAGCACCTGTTCAATTTCTGCATAGCTCAGATATCCGCAATCATTGCATAAATCTTTATTACCAGGAAACCTGCAGCATTTATAGGTTTTACTTCCTTCATAAATCTCACAGATATTCAAGGGTCTTTTCCAATCGTTCCTTATTGCAGATTTCAGACCTGCTCCTGAATTCAGGATCTTATATTTTCCTTTATTTTCCAGCAATGTTGTCAGGATCTCCTTCTTCTCATTTTTGTTAATAAACAGCTCATCGTATCCGTAATAAGGAGTGTGGAAATAGAAAAATATACCCTTGATATTTTTGATATCATTTATGAAATCACAAAAATCCGGGATCTCATTTTTATTGATATTATTTATTGTAAAGTTAATATAGAGTGAAGGATGATCCGATTCATTAATATTCTGCATAATTCTTTCGAATACATTTCCCCTTAACAGATCATTCGTTTTTTTAAGGCCATCCAGACTGATAAAAACTGTATCAGCTGATGTTTCCAGGGGGAAGGTTCCGTTTGTATAAACAACCGTAGCCAGAAATCCCTTCTTTTTTGCATACTTAACAGCATCTTCAAGCTTGTATTCCCTGTCCTGCCATAGGAATGGTTCTCCTCCTTCAAAATAGATTGTCCTGCCACCCTTATTATAGAAAGAATCGAGCATCTTTCTAAGCATTTCAAAGCTTAAACTTTCCTCCGGTCGTTCTGTTATCCTGCAATGAAGGCATTTTAAGTTACACCTGTTATGCACTACCAGCCCGCAGATCAGAGGTCTTCTTTCATTTAACAACCTGTAGGATAGAACGTATTTTAATCCGAATAACAAATGCTTCATTTCCAGAGATTTATTCCAAAATAATAATACAATTGCAGATCATCTCAAATAAGATTATTGTTATCATTTCTGCTTATGTTCAACCATTCTTCTCAAGCCTTCAAAATTGGAAATCACAGGATTATAGTTTAAGTATTTCCGCGATTTGCTGATATTAAACCAATGGGAACGGATCAATTCACTGACAATAAAAGGAGTTAATACTGATTCCTGATCCTTTATAAATACTCTGTGAAATGCCTGATTTATATGGGCAATCACTAACGCAATCCAGGCTGGGATTCTTTTTTTTACCGGTTCAAGACCTGATGCCTGCAGTATCATATCAATAAAATCCCATAGCAAAACAGGTTCTCCATTGGTGATAAGGAAAGCCTTCCCTGAAACTTCAGGATTTTCTATAATTGCCTGTGCGGCATTTATATGAGCTGCGACCACATTATCAATATATGAAACGTCAACAAGATTTTTGCATTTCCCGATTCTCCGGAGTGTGCCATTTGCAGCTTTGGATAATATTTCCGGGAGCAAATGATTGTCACCTGTACCATATACCAGATGAGGCCTCAATGAAAGTGTCCTTAGTAAGGTGGAGTTAGCTTTAAGTATGAGCTGTTCCGCCAGAGCTTTTGTAGCTGTGTAGTGTGATACAGGCCTGACGGGATATGGAGAGGATTCGTCAGATCCTTCAATATCCTTTCCGTTAAAAACGACACTTGCCGAACTGGTATATATCAGATATTTTATCTTATTGATTTTGCAGGCACTAATAATATTTTCAGTTCCTGTTACATTGGTTTTGTAATATTCCCTGTAAGCCCCATTTATCCCTGCTTTGGCTGCCACATGAAATATAATATCTGTTTTACACGTTGCCTGCAAAACTGAATCGAAGTCTGACAGATCGCCCCTCATGGTATTTACTCCGAGCATTCTGAGTTCAGGATAATCTCCGCGTGAGAAAGATGTTACATTAAAATTCCTCCTCATCAGGTTATGGACTAGTGCGGAACCTATAAAACCTCCTCCTCCTGTAACTAATGCATTCATTTAACCTTTTTTGCAGCCCACCGGGCCAGTTTTTCGCGAAATATCTTTGCATTATGTCTTGGATCAACAGGGAAATTTTTTCTGAAAAGGATAACAGATATTTTTTGGGTTATCTTAACAGAGTTCCCCAGTCCAAGAAGTTCGGATACAAGTTTCTTTGTCGGATGAAATCCGGTTTTAAGCTGGATACAGATAACCGGTTTTTTTAATCCTGCTTCATCTGTTGGTACCCCAACAAGTGCAGAGCGGTCCACACCCGGGTGACGGTTAAATACAGCTTCACATGGTATGGTAAACAAGGTTCCGTCAGAAGTAATTACCCTTTGAGATTTCCGGCCATAAAACCATAGCCTTCCATGTGTATCAATTTTCCCCAGATCTCCCATCCGGTGCCAGATTTCATTTGTAACCAGATCCGGGATCTTTGAAAGATTGTCTGCATCATGTCTTTTAAAATAACTGGTTGATACCCATGGTCCTTTAACAACTATTTCTCCAACCTCATTAACGGGCATCAGTCTGTTATTATCCCACGATGCTATCTTTTTGTCTGTAATATCAAGTATTTTAACATCCAGTGGTTTAACAGGATAGCCTATACATACCGGTGTTTCATTTTCAGATTCAGCAGAATAGATCCGGGAAAGCTCATTAGCAGTGATATCAGTGACAGGCAATGCCTCGGTTGCACCATAAGGGGTATGTATCTCTGCATTTTCGGAGATAAGTTTGCTGAATGATTCCATTACCTGCCTGTGAACAGGAGCACCTGCGGAAATAATATTCCGCAGGGACGGTAGCTTTATGTTCTCTGGCATACAATAATCGGCCAGCTTATTTAGTATCATTGGAGAACCGAACATCTGCGTACATTGGAAATCCCCGATGTTCTTAATTATTTTAACCGGATCCAGTTTTGCCGGATGAATCATATCCATATCTGCCAAAACTGAAGAATTGCCATGGCAGATAGCAAACAATCCAAGCAAAGGGAAAGTACATAAGTCTGTTTCGTCAGAGCCGATATTGAATTGCGATTTTGTTATCTCAATCTGGTTTTTAAGCATGCCTGTTGTATAAACTACACCCTTAGCCGGACCGGTACTGCCGCTTGTAAAAAAAATTGCGGCCATATCATCCGGATCACATGAATGCAGAGGGTACTGACCAGGGGTGCCTTTACCCATATTTTCAAGTTTCTTAGCTCCAAATAAAGAAACAGCCCCGGTTGTAAATTTGATCTTTGCTGTTTTAAAGACATTCGGATATGCTAACCTTAACAAATGTGCTTTAGGTATGCCGATAAAAGCTTCAGGTTCCAGGTCAGCCAGAACGGATGACATTGCCTTAATTCCCATTCCGGGGTCTATCATAACCGGAACAGCACCAATTCTTAAAAGAGCAAATGTCAGTACAAAAAAATCAGTTCCTGCCGGTACCATTACCAAAGTTCTGGTGCCTGCCCTGATGCCTTCATGATCAAGTCCAAATGAATATCTGTTAACCCTTTCCTCCAAATCGCCGTAAGTGATCTTTTCGGGATAAAGAAGTGCCGGCTTAACAGGTTTGAGTTCAGCATATAGTTTCAGGTATTCTGAAATATTGTTGATTTTAATGGGAGTAATATGCTGATCTGATTGTGGCATATGATTTTATTTAATTCTGATAAAGTGCAAGAGATACATTTATTCCTGAACCAATTGTGAGGAAAATAATATTCTTTGAACTTCTGAACCGATTATCATCCCAGACCTTCTTCAATGCAAATGCAGGTCCCGCAGTATGGAATACCATATTCCCTGTTTTTTCTATTTCAATGAAATTTCCATTCATACCTACCCTTTTTTTCAATTTGTCTGTAAATCCCAGCGGGCTTTGTGACGGGACGATAAGGTCTATATCATCCAACTTCATTCCTGATTCATCCAGAAAGCCAAATAATGATTTCTCGGCACAATCAACACAAATATCTGGATAGGATTCTTTTTGAAGCACATTCAATATATTCCTGCCTTTCCCGTGCCACCCTTCATTGCTATAAAATGTAGTGCTCACAAACTCATCACTGTACTCAGGATAAGTGTATGTTCTGAACAACGAGAAGCCATTTGAGTTTTTAGATCCGGCAAGAATTATCGCAGCAGCAGCTGACTTAAAAGTGAACTCTTTTGATAAATGATAAAAAGGTTCAGAGTCACCGGTAACAACCATCCCATATGCTATTTCGCCACTGCTAATTAATCCGTGGACAATCTCGATTGCTGTAAGCAGGCCGCATCCGCCATTGTTTAAATCAAATGAGAAAGTGTTTTTATGATTGCCGGTATCTTCTGCACAAGTTCTGTTGACGCCTATTGCCTCCTGAATTAATGCAGCTATAGCCGGTTCTCCGGTATTTTTATAACGATATATTCCTGTGTTTACCAGAAGACCTATATCGCAGGGATCTATCCGTGCACCATCGAGGCATTGGATGGCAGCCCTGGTCGATAACCTGATTGAATTCACGTGGTGAAAACCAAACCTGGGTTGTGCCACTGAGACCATTTTAATTTGTGCTCCCATATCTGTAAACCATTTCATTCATTTTAAAAATCACCACTCCTATTATGAGACCTGATGCGAAACAGAGTAACATCACATTATCGTCCTCACTGAATCGTCTCTCATTAAGGTATCTGTAAAGTGCCAGGAAATGTGTGGTTGATGCAGTATTCCCGGTCTCTTTTAGAGTTATTACTATTTGCCCAGGCTTTTCCCCGAAGCAATTCAGATAATGATTAGCTCCTGAGATAATTGAGCTTCGCGATGTCTGATGCGGGATGAGCCACTTAATATCATTTAAAGATAAACGGCATTTTTTAAGAGCTTCCTGCACAATAGGAGCTGATTCTGAAATTGCTGCCTGATGGATTTTTTTTGCTTTGGTCTTCATTTTTCCTCCCGGGGTATTACGATTCTGTCTTCCGGTACACAGGTCACTATATTTGCTTAAAGTTGTAAAACCGGAAATGATAAGGCCCTTCTTTTCATCTGCCGTTCTCTCAATTATTGCTGCCGCACCGCAATCGCCCAATGTAAGGGAGGATATTTCCGAGCTAAAGGATGTCGTGATATTATTAATTGCATGATCGCATAAGTTTGAAATATATTCTCCGCTCACTATCATGCAGGTTTTTATTATGCCCTGCCTTATAAATTTCTCAGCTATATACACACCTGTGAGCATTCCGGCGCATGCATTTGAAATATCGAATGTTATCGCCTTGCTGGCGCCGATATTTTTCCTGATTAATGCTGAAAAGGAAGGCTCATAAAGATGTGATAATCCATCTTTGTATTTTGTAATTGAGCAATTAATTATCATGTCAAGTTCGTCAGCCCGGTATTTTGAATGAGAAAGACAGTTTTTTGCTGCCTCTGTTGCCAATGAAAATGAATCCTCACCTGTTGAGCATATTTTCCTTTCACTGATCCCCGTCAGCAGTCCGAACTTTTTTATGCATGGGATCTTAAATTTCCCCATTAATTCTGAGGTAGTCAGCCTTTTTCCTGGAATTTTTACTCCAATGCTTTCAATCTGACATTTCCAGTCCATAAAAATGATAAGTTAATAGTTATGGTTCGGTTACTGTTTTCTTATGAAATCTGTTAATGATCTCTGCAAGTTCTTTACGACTGTCTTCCTGTATAAAGTGTCCGGCGTCAAGCTTTATATGATCCTGCCCTGCTGCCCCTGGAATTCTCTTTTGCATGTATATATCACCGCCGGAGGTTATTGGATCCTTATTACTGAAGACAGTTAAAAAGGGTTTTTCCCACTTTTCAAGCGATTCCCATAATTTTCTGTTAAAAACAGATTCCGGATCATTTTTGAATATTGGTACTCTTGAAGGAAGGGCACGAATTGCTGCCTTGTATTCAGATGATGGGAAGGGAGCCCGGTATGCCCTTTTCTCCTCTTTATCAAGCCCGTGAATAACTCCGGATTCAATAACATAATCTACCGGAATGAACGGGCTATATCTGGCAAAAAATTTCCATAATTTAAAAGTAGGATTGATCCTGTACTCACCTGTTGGCAGCATTCCGTTGCTGACTATGATGCCGGTAAACAAGTCCGGATGCATTGCAGCAATTCTTAATCCGATCAATGAACCCCAATCATGGCAGAACAAAGTGATTTCCTTGAGGTTAAGTATGTTTATGAACTCTGTGATCCACTCTACATGTGACTGATATGTGTGAAATTTTGCTTCCCCTGGCTTGTCTGATTTCCCAAAGCCTATAAGATCAGGTGCAACCACCCGGGTACCGGTTTTCGAAATATTCCTGATCAGATGACGGTATAAGTATGACCATGCCGGCACTCCATGAAGCAACAGGACTGGTCTGGCATCAAAAGGACCCTCATCAACATAGTGAATCTGAAGATTATCAGTCGTAACAAAATGAGGTTGAAACGGATAATCTTTTAAATCTTCAAAACATGATTCCGGGGTACTTAATATTTTCCCTGTTTGCATTGATTTTAAGGGGTGCTACATTTTAATTATGTCAAAGGTCTAAAAAAGGAAATTGGACTATCAGGAAAATTAATCTTCTGCTTTAGTAAAAATAGCGCCAGCCATCGGAAAATATGCCAGGCCCTGAGTATACCGAAGTTCTCCATCAATGGTTCCTTTAATTATGGGACCTAACCAAAGTTCGACCTCTTTTAAATCCAGTGGGTCATTTTTGAAAATTTTTCCGATCTTACCGCATTTGATGTTGAATGCAATCCCTGTCATTTTGGTTGGAAGGAGCCAGTTTAGCTCTATTTTTTCATTTTCGAATTTTGCAGATCCGATGGAACCATCAACCGTATAATCATTATTAATTTTAAAGATGATATCTGCGGAGTCCGAAGTAAATTTCCATTCACCCTCGGGTTTAGTGCGTACGGTGATAAGATGCTTTTGAGTCGTCCAATATCCAACCAGCTCCGGAGGAATACTTGTTTGTCCGCATGAACAGAGGAACAATATTAGTAGTAATAAAATTTTCACTTTTGATCTGTGATAAATGTAAGAATAGTGTTTCATATTTATTTCTGTTTGGGTTTTAAATAGGGGTTACTTATAATTAATAGCTTTTATTTAGATTATGTTGATTTATTTATATGCTCATTTAAAACCCGATGGTAAATGAAAAACAAGGGAAAAAATTACCAGATGAACCAGCAAATACTTGTTCTGCCGGGGAATTGATTAATACAATTTTCATCTCCATATTAATAATGAATCTTTCAATTTCTGATTTGCGTAATCTGTTCTTTTTTAAAAGGCTCAATCCTATTACTTCGGGTGGAATAGAAACCAGAGCAAGTATTATCCCTTGAGATTTCTTCCCTATTTCCGCCTGATCCGGATACTTTTCATCCGGATAATCCTTTATAAACAAATAAGCACCGGTTATTATTCCGATAGAACCAATTGCCGTAAGAATTATGCCTGTTGTAACTCCATCTTTTGATTTTTTCAAAGCCAGATTGACCTGTTCCTGTGATAAGAGGGAAGGATCATTTACCCCAAAGTATTTTTGATACCACTGACAATAAGAACCTTCAGAAATCAGTAGAATGGCACAAATAATAATAATTGCCCTTTTCATTGTCTCTATGTTTATAGATTGTAATAAGAATCATCAACAGGAAATTCTAAAAAGAGGTTAGACGAAATTACTTACCATCTGCCGGATTTATGTTGTAATTCTTTCGTAAATTAGTTGTAAAGTAATTTACAACGATTTTACATACTTACTTATTAATCCTTGACCAATTTTGCATCAGGAAGAAAAAATACTGTTCAGCCTTCTTAAAAAGGAAATAGCAAAAACCATGATGCAGGTATATCCGGGTATTGATCCTGAAATATCAAAATGGAAGGGACAGGAGATTACTGATTTTCAGGAGGAGTTGCTGAAAAAAGTAAACGGCCAGTTAAGTGAAAAGTGGTTCTATACTCATATGAAGGGAGAAAGCGGATCACTTCCCAGGATTGATGTTCTGAATATACTTAGTCAATTTGCCGGGTACTCTAACTGGCAGGACTTCAGGCACAGAAAATCAGGAATACTTACAGATCCGGGAAAACCAGGAAGGCCGGTAAGCACCCTGTTAAAAATCCCTCTGTTGGTGATATCTGTTGCAGTCCTTCTATTCATCATTATAAGAATGATCTATATTCAGAATTACCGGTTCACTTTCGTTGATTCAGATACCGGGGAGCCTATTCCTGATAATAATCTCCGGGTGGAACTCCTTATGGGTAATGATTATCCTCTTAATATTCTGCCTGATGAGAAAGGTACTGTAATAGTCAGAACCAATAAAAGCCGCGTAACCATGATTGTAAAAGCTCCTTACTACCTCACTGATACAATAGAAAGGACTCTGAGAAAATATAAGCACACGGAACAGGTTCGCTTAAATGCTGATTATTACGCTCTTATGATCAATTATTTTTCCCGGTCGGATGTTAACTCCTGGGAGAAAAGACGCGAACAGCTTGACCGGATAATTAGTGAGGATGCAATAATATATCAGTTTCCTGAGGAAAGTTCAGGGAGCTCAATGGCAATTTTTAATAAATGGGAGTTTATCGATAAGATTACAATACCGTCATCAGGTCTGAGGCAGATTGAAATACTTGATTGCAGGTATCTCGACGGGAAGATAGTTATTCTTCGTTTCAGAATCAAAAAAGAAAAGGAATGAGGTGGATAAAATATATATGGATTCTGATCATCATTTATATTGTCTGCTCAGCCAGGACATGCACGGAAAGTGAAGAACCCAGCGAAGAGCAAAAAGAGCAGTATACCATGAATTTGATAAACAGTGTAAAACATGTTTTTACATCTGATTCTTTATCAGATCATTTTCTCAGGGCTTATGAGATTACCGCAATGGAGAAGCTGACTGATTTTGCCGATTATATGAAAATTATTTCAGATACAACCCTTGATCTGAAATTCAGACAACATTCTGCAGAACTGGTCAGGAATTTGTTTATTTCTGATGAAATTGAATTATCCGGCTGGAGCAGGTCTTATCATGCACCAGATCTTATTATTCTTGAACATTTGATTTCATATGGCCTCTCGGAGGGTGTTTCCCGATGGAATAAACCCATACAGATCAATATCATGAAACCATTTAATAATATAAATGATTCAACTTTCACCGGCAGACTTTCATTTAATTACATTTCTCTTTCATTCAATAATCAGGATACTTCAGTAACCCCATCCGCGAAACTGGCAATTGATATTTACCTTATGAAAAAAACAAGATCATTTGGAAATGACCGGTTCAGAGTGTGGGAGGTATATCTTGGGGATATGAATTAGCTGTTGTTTCACAGCAAGGAAGAGCATCAAAAAGAATTCGGGAGGAAAACTACTCTTCTTCAGGAGCATCTTCAGGAGTCTCCAGGTGCGTATCAATCTCCCGGACAACATCATCGATATCGACGTTCTCCTGAGCACCATCATCCGATGAACCCTTATCCTTTTCCGGGTCATTCTTTGGCGCCATATCCTGTTTCTGTCTGAAACGGCGTCTCATAATATTCCTGATTTCAGTGTAACGGTCTTTTCCATGCCGGCAGCCTCAATACCTTCATTCTCGATAAACTCACTCAAAGGTTCCTCATGATCCAAACCAATATTTTGCCTGAACACCATATCAATGGCATCAGTCAGATCCTTCTCCTTTACACCTGCAGGATTCTCCCCGGGATGATCAGAATCGCGGCGGATGGCAAAGGTAGTCGCCTTATCAACAATACCGGCAATCAAAGCACCATTGACGATATGCCTGAGCAAAAAGTGCTTCGGCGTCTTGGGATCCTTGCGATCAAATACTGCATAATATTTATACTCATCAGAGAACAACCGGTTCGCAGCTGTAACGGCAACCTCTTCCTTCTTCAAACCATCTGCGAGCGGCACTCCTTTCAGATGGATATTGAATATCTCCCCGGCACTCTCTAATGTCGGCCTGGAGATGTACACTTTAACATCAACTCTTCCGTCACGAACGACAGCAGGATCGAGAATATCTGCCCTGTTCGTTGCGAGCAGAACAAGGGCGCTGGATTCCTCCATACCACCCATCTCCGACAGAAACGTCGGTACAGTGGTACTCTCGATATCTGAACTGATGCCGGAACCGCGCTTCCGGAGCAGAGCTTCTGCCTCATCAATGAAAATAATAGCAGGAAAGCCATACTTCTTCTTGTGTGTTTTTGCTCTGGCAAACAGGCTTCTTATTGCCTCCTCTGACTTTCCGAGCCACATTTCCAGAAGTTCCGGACCCTTGACATAGATGAATCCCGACTGCATAGCTTCCCTGGCATCTATCCCATACATCCTGGCTTCTGCTGTTACTATGGCCATTGCCAGTAGTGTCTTGCCGCATCCGGGAGGGCCGAAAAGCAATGCACCTTTTACCGGCTTCTTGCGATAGAACTCATATAACTTCTTCAACTGGTGGGGCCCTTCGATGATTTCACGCATGATACGCTTTGCCTCTGACAAACCGCCGACATCATCCCACGAAACCTCTTTCCAGTCGTTCAAAGTATAGCTTGTCTCAAGATTCCCAAGGTTCCTGATGATAATCGTATTAAAGAGATCCAGCACAACGCGGTCGCCTTTCTTCACCTCAGCAAAGCGACCCTTGTATGTGACCGATTTACCGCTGCCGATGGCAACTTCGCAACTCTCATCATCGACGATTTCAGTTATGATACCAATATTCCCGGCTACGATTCCATCAGTCTTGTCCACTATCTGTTTAGTAGAAGGAGACAGCCTGACCATGTCGCCCGGGAACAATTTACCATGCAGGTGTTTTGGGAAAATTACTTCTACCAGTCTTCCTTCAAAGTGCAGCACCGCTGTACCATAACGGTCGCGGTCCATCGCATCGCGGTCTTTCAGGAGCAGATCATCAGTGCTGTAGTCTCCTTTTTTACCATCAGCAAACTCAACCGTCACCCAGCCACGTTTCGTTTTAGCTTTTATCTCACCTTCAGTTATGGATTCATGAGCGCGTTCGCTCTCAGGCTTAATACGCACTATAAGGCCAACTTTGTACTCATTATGACCTGCTTTATTCCTGAAATAATTGCCGTGATCGGCCCATACACCGGGATCATTCATATAGGTCTTAATAACCGTGGCCAATGGGAGCGGTTCCCTGGTGAGCGCTTCGAGCATATCGCGCTGTTCAAACAGTTTTTCTTTGGCCCTGGCCAGGGTGCCCGTCATCTCGTCAACTTTCGACTGCAGAGGAGCGATTTGTTTTTCCAGTTCATCTGACTTAGCCTGAAGCTTTATGGAAGCGGTAGTTTTCTGTTGAAGAAGCTTCCTGGTATTTTCAAGCTCCAGGCTCAATTTTTGTACTGTTTCCTGAAGTGAAAGATTATTGGTTTCTTCCATAATTATGATGATGTAAAAGGCGAATTACTATTCTCCAAACTTTCTCACTGGGCACAACGCATCCTCATGCTGGATATTAAACTCGTTAATATCTTTCAGGTAGGTAGGATCAAGTCCTGAGTGCCGTATGCCTTCCATGATATCATTGAATTGTTTGGTGTGCTTTATAGTTGTAGGGCGGGGTTGGGGCCATGGAATCTTTATATCCTCGACAATCTTCGACCCGCTATTTCCTCCATCTTTGTAGTACTGAGACAGTACGATGAGCCTCGTCCCCATAAAGATGGCCTCTTCCAGGTCATGGGTAATGAACAGGATGGTCTGCTCAGTCTGACCCCAAAGTTCCTGGATGAAAATCTGCATGGCTTCGCGGGTGCCTACGTCCAGAGCACCCAAAGGCTCATCCATAAGAAGGATTTGCGGTTTCATGATCATCGCCTGTGCAATAGCCGCCCGTTGACGTTGTCCTCCTGATAGCTGGTGAGGATATTTGTTTGCGTGTTCCAGTAATCCGACCTTCTCCAGAAAATGATCCGCCTCTTCCCGGAACTTCTTTACTTTTTTCCGGTAGATGAAAGGAAATATCTTTCTGAGGTAATTATCAGCAAGGCTGAACTGTTCCAATTCCAGGCCAAACATCACATTATCGCGGACACTCATGAAATCGAATAATGAGTACTTCTGGAATACAATGCCGCGACGCCGGTCAGGACGCTTTATGAGGTTCTCATCCATAGCAGCAATGCCCTTGCTGGGCTTCTCAGATCCCAGGACCATCCGCAGCATTGTTGACTTGCCGCACCCTGTCGGACCCACGATGGTGACAAACTCTCCCTTACGAATACGAAGGCTGATGTCATTAAGGATGACCCGGCCGTCATATTCCTGGTACGTGTTGAACAATTCTATAACATACTTCCTGTCAATGAATTTTTCCATTCAATACAATTATTACTTGTTCAACCATTGATATTGTCTGCTTATCCAGGAACGGAATGCCATGTCGACCATGAAAGCCAACAGGCTGATCCAGACAACATAAGGAAAGATAGTCGCCATATCCATGTATCTGCGGACGACGAAGATACGATAACCAATACCTGCTTCTGCTGCCAATGCCTCACCGGCTATAAGAAACAGTATGACTGACTTGAAGTTCAGTCGCACGGTATCCAGCACTTTAGGGATAATCTGGGGAAAGATAATCCTGAAGACAATCTCCGGCTGGCTTGCACCCAGAGTCATACCCTTTACGATCTGCTCATCATGTACCTCTTTCACCTTGAGATAGGTGTCAAGAATGACAGTAGGGGCAACGCCAATAACGATTAACGCGATCTTTGAAGTCTCTCCAAGACCGAATAAAATAAAGAGTATTGGCAAAACCGCTATGGCAGGAATCTTATCAAAGAACAGTACGAACCTGTACAACACTTTTTCCGCATATGGAAAGGCTCCCATGAATAATCCTATGTAGATTCCGGCGAAAATGAATACCATCGATATCAGAATACGTTTACCGCTTGCCCAGGTATCCTGCCAGAGAAGCGATTCTCCCTGCTTCAGATACTCACGGGCAGATCCGTTTATCCAGGCTTCCCGCCTGTTTCTGAACTTTCCTTCGGCAATTGCTTGTTTGTCAAGCTTACGAGCCTCACGGAATGTTTTTGGCAGGTCATTTTTGATGGCTTCGCCATTCACATCGTACTCCTCTTTGATATTCACCTCAAAGATGGTTTTCCTGAAACCGTTCCACAACTGTTCCCCGGTTGGAACAAGCTTATCCTGTGAGTTCTCTGCATGCCTCTCAACCGATGTGTTATAATACAGCTTAATGAAGACCAGGAATAGAATTAATGAGAGCAGGAGTGAGATACGCTTACCGGGAGTGGTCCTGAGCCTGTAGAAGTTTTTAATCATTTCCAGGAACTCCTTGCCGATACCGGAAAGTTCTTCAACAACTAAACGGGGTAATCGCCTGAGAGTTTCAAGTGTTTTTCGCGGTAACCTCCTCACCCACAACACCGCGTTCATAAGCTTATTTTTGGGATCCATCGAAAATATATTTCGTTTTGTTGGTATATTTCAGCCGGGCTTTCCCGGCTTAAAGCTGAGTTGATTACTTGGATGCCCCTTGCATATAGCTGGCATCGTAGATGAATAAGATGTTGTTACTGTTCCCGATTATTGTGCCGTCGGAGAACTTGATTCCCAGGTCATCAGCCTTGACACCTGTGCCGAGCAATTCGTACTTTGAGCAGAAATTGCGTACCCGGCGCATATTTGTTTTTATATCCTCGCCGTTGGTATAGGCAATTGCGTCGGAGGCTTTATAAAACATTGCGGTGGTCTTCAGCTGGTTCTGATACTCTATCAGGCTCGAACCGCCAACCTTAGCCATCTCTTCCAGGGCACCTTTCCCTTTGTCAGTCCTTGAGGACATGACATTCATTACTTCGAACCAGGCGCCTGCAAGGGCTTTGCCAAGCTCTGGATTAGCTTGCAACACTTTGGTTTTTACAATCATCAGGTCGAGGATTTCACCAGGAATCTGAGAGGAATCAAAAATCTTTTTTACACCGGGGGTTTTCATTATTTCCATCACCAACGGATTCCATGTAACGACAGCTTCCTGGTCCTTATTTGCTATGAAAGCGGGACCGATGTCGCTGTCGCTGACGTTGACGATCTTTATGTCGTCATCAGTCATACCATTCATATCCAATGCACGTGAAAGCATATAATGAGATACAGAGAACTGAACAAGGTTTACCTTCTTCCCTTTGAGCTGTGGTATGGACAGGTTGTTCCTGACGATCAGGGCATCGTTACCGTTGGAATAGTCTCCCACAATTATTGCGGAGCACGAGATGCCTCCTGCGACCGGAATAGTCAGGCAGTCCATGTTGGTCATTACGCAGGCATCTACAGAGGGTGTGGTGAATGCCTCGATGGAAGGCATGTAATCCATCCGGACCAGCTTAATCTTAATACCATATTGGGCTGCCCATTTGTCAAGGATGCCTGAAGTGCTGGCGTATGACCAGGGATTCCATCCGGCATAGATCGACCAGACAACTGTGAACTCTTTCGGTGCTGAAACAGATCCTTCCTTCACTGTAGTATAGGAGGTAAAGGAAGTTATGGCCAATCCGATAATAATCATCGATCCTGCCATTATTAGTGCGTGTTTTATTCTTTTCATGTTATTGCTGGATTAAATTATAGTTTGTAATTAACAGATTTTATTTCCTGTCAGATCTCATCGTCAGCGGTGATGTCCACGAACGCTTTCTTCCTGACTGCTTCCCCTTTCTCCATCCTTTCGATGGTATCACGGCCTTTCTTTGTCAGGTCCTCGAGCTTACCGATAGATTCCTTCATGCCAGCCAGGGCATTGATTCTGAAGTTGGAAAGATCGTCGACAGCTTCATTAAGTTTTGTGAATGCGCTGGCCAGTACTTCCACGGCAATTGTTGGCTCAGTGGCACTTTTCTGGATCTCAACACCTTGAGTCTTAAGGGTCTCCGCGTTACCAACCAATATCTTCTCGGTGATCTCCTTGGTTCCTTTAACTGCCTCTAGTACAATGCGCTGCTTGTTCAGGGCAAACTGTGCGGTCACACCGACGCTTAAAGCTACGGTAGTAATGGTAACACTGCGTTCGACACCCTTGATGAGCTCGTCGTTATTTCTCATAAGCAGGTCGTAGGTAATGACGCCCTGCTGGTTAACATTCAGAGCTGTCTGAAGGTCGATGATTCGCTGCCGCAAAGGGAAGAGAACTTCCTCCTGGAGGAACCTGTACTCCTCAGGCTGTTCCTGCTGGTTCATCTCACGGAGCTTGGCCTCGAACTTCTGGTCAAGAACCTGGCCGACTCTTACGGCGTGGGCAAGGCCATCGAGTGTTTCCCGTAGAGACTTCTTGTCCATCCCGAGGATATTATTGTCGTCTTTCAGTCCTTCCTTGCCTGCAAGCAGACTCTGAGTAATGTCTTTCAGCACAACGCTTCCTTTTTCATACCTTTCAAGGTACCTGCTTACCGGATTTTTCTTTCCCATGATTGTTCTGAAGAATTTGGCGGCAGCGCTGGTGGGCGCGGTGAGATTATACTGATGAGGGTTTAATGCCTCTACCTCATTCCTCAGCAGGAGCAGATCTTTTGCTACGGTGCCTCCGTCCTGCGTTTTGGCCAGCATCTGCATCGACTGGTCAAGGATGGCGTTATGACTACTCAATCTTGCCTGATGCTTCATCCCCAGGTCAGTGATAGTCCTCTTCTTCTGTTCTTCGTTATATGTTCCATTGAAGAAGTTGTCGATGATAGTATCGGTAAGCTTATCAATTTTTGGATCGATGTATTCCTTTTTCTCTTTGGTAAGGCCAAGCTGTTCTTCGAGTTCCACTTTTAGTTCGGCCTCAGTGGGAACATTATACTCAGTTTTCCCGATGTTTTTTATATCCTGGGCGTGCTTCTGCAACTTTTGTTTGAGTTGCGGGTCTACTGTTTGTTGTTGTTTGTTACTCATTTTACCTGTGGATTTTATTATTGTTAATGTGAGAATTTGTATGATTGCTGTGACATCCGGTGCAGTTGTTCCATAGATCCTTCCATGTCGAGCTGGCTTTCATTATTCCCCGACCGTTTAATATCCTGTACCTGTACGATAGCTTCATCCAGCTTGCTCAGGGCTTCTTCGTTCTGCGCCATCAGGTCCTTAATGTCTTGTTGCTGATCCAGGTACTGTTGTTTGCTTTGCAGCAATGAGCTCAGTTCCCTTTTTGTCACAGCGTCCTGCTCCCTGTTCTCAAGCCTCAGCAGGCTCCGCTCGATATAATCCATATCGATGGCATCGAGGGTTTTGTGGATCAGCAGTACCTCATTAAGATTATCTATGCCCGAGAGGAAGACCTCCTGTGCAATCGTGTAGTACCTGTTGTATGTCAACTGGCTCTTATCGGTGAATTTCAAACCGAGGATCTCGATGAACACTTCTATTTTTGTCTGGAATTGCTCAAGCTGCTCACAGGCATGTTTGTTGCCGTAGGCTTCGAGCGATCGTTGTAAGTCGTCACGGCGGCGTTCAGTATCCTCATCAAGGAGCTGGCGCAGGTGGTCCCTGTATTGGTCGAAGAACCTATCACCCTGAAAGAATCGTTTCCATGCCCATGTCCCTCCGCCAAGCAGCAGTGCACCCCCGATAATAGGGATACCTACTCCGGTGCCGAGGAGAATGGAAGTCAGAATTCCGACGGGGATAGCTCCTATGCTGGCACCAACGAACCAATTGTCCATGATGGACCTGTTGAGAGCCTTGATAATTGCCTGCTCTTCGAAGTCCTCCGGCCGGGGGGTAAAGAGTGCTTTCTCCTCATGTTGTTTATTGTTTCTCGGGTGTCTCATCTGCGAAGCTCCCTCTCATTTCAACAGGATGAACTCAACCCGCTGCATTCTCAACCGGTAAGCCCGTTCCGACTCCCCGTTCTTGCGTTTGGGAGGTCTTTCGGCACCGAAGCCTTTTGCCAGGATACGATCCTCATCGATGTTATAAACGGCAATCAGTTGTTGTCGTACTATATCAGCTCTTTCCTGCGACAGTATCAGATTTGCTTCAGCGTCGCCGTACCCGGTGTGGCCGGCAACAAGGACGCGATAGTCAGGATAATTGTGGATGAGCTTCTGTGCGACATTATCAACGGTCGCTTCACCATCATCGTCCAACCGGCCGATACCGCTCTGGAAAGTAATATTCTCCACCCGCATGGTCCCTGATTCCTGTAACTTCTCCCATTGCTCCCTGCTCAACGTCCCGAAGTCCCTGGTATTGTCAACCTTTGTGCCAACAGGAACAACAGCTGTTGAGACCAATCCTTCGATGAAAGTCTTGTTCAGGATCTCGTACGGGTTATCCACTTTTATGTCTTTTTTCATCAGGCGGTTGACGTCGTTCCAGGCATAGATAGTCTTCACCAGGCCTTCATCAGCGTATGATCCTGCACCTGAGGCTCCTTGGATGCCGAACATGAGGTGAGCGTTCTCCTGTAAGGTATACCACTTGATATTATCCATGAAAGAAGGCACCATAGTTCTCCTGGCGCCTGTTACTGATCTTAGTTCGTCGAACATCTCTTCTTTCCTGGCCATGTAATAATCCACTACTTCGAAATAGGTGCGGATTATCTCCCTGACCTCCTCTTCCCTGTTGTTCACATATTTCCTGCTGAATACGAATACGTCAATGATATAGTTGCGGAAGTTATCCGAACCCCAAATCTTTTTCATACCGAGATTATCGATGGCGTTTGATACATCCGGTTCCCACATGGGATAAAGGTGCTTGCTCTTCGCTGGATCGTTCTGGTCGGCTTTTGCCTGCTTGTATACAGCTTCCGAGCCGCCTGCCTCGATCATCCAGTCCTGGCTGTCCTGCAGTTCGTCAAGGTCGAAATTGGTGATGGTAAGGTTGACAAGATCCTCACTCGGCGAGTCAGGTGTCACTACTATCTTTATCTCGCTGTCGTTGAGGTCGTTGACCTTTGTGAACGGGAAATCCTTGAACGCAAGTATGGCATCAGCTCCCCTGGATTCAGAGATAGCTCCTGTGATCACCCCAGGATAATTATACTTGTAACCGTGCTCCATGTAGGAGCTGATGGGCAGTACTATGAAATCATACCCGCCATCATTCAGTTTTTTCAGACGGTCAGCATATGCCGCACCGTCGTCGGTGAAATCGAGAACGATGCCTTTTCTGGCCAGCCGTTTCCTCATCTCTGTCGATTTAACAAACGCATAGCCGGCGTAGCCATCACCGGCCCAATGTACTGTGTGTGTGGCACCTCCTGAATCAGAGCTCCTGGTTCTTTTTATCCCATCAAGCCATGTTGTGCCAAAGTAGATACCGAGTACGACAGTGGTTCCGAGGAGCATAAAAACGATTATGCCTTTTGATCTGTTATTCATAGTTTAAACCTACAAATTTTTGTTTTAAAAAACATTACTCAAATGGTCGAAATCCTTTTCCCTTGCTCAGCGTGCAGTGCTGTCAGCTTTGTACAGGTTCTCATCAAAGAGGTTCGCGTCGAATACATCCGATTCGGCAGTGGCTTCAACCAATGCCTGCTCCAGTTCCTCGTAGTTATTGGCATCGCGGTATGAGAGGGAGTACTTCTTCAAAGTATGTGAACTTTTCATGCATAAGCCTATCGAATATAGTCCGATGAATCCATGCCGGGCAAGGTAGTTACAGGGCTGCCTCAGATCAATGCCTGTCTGCTCTCCGTCTGTAATTATGATAATGCGGTAGGTACCGTATCCCAGCTGCTTCTTGTATTGCCCGACAATCTTGTCGACACTCGCCAGGAGCGCCTCTCCCAGCGGGGTTCCTCCGCTTGGCTGCAAACTGTCGATGATTCTAAGGAACTCCTCCTTGTTGTCAGAACCAATCGGTAGTGCTTCAGCATAATCGTCGCCGCTCCGTGTGCCGAAAAGCATCAGTCCGATGTTCACATCATCAGGTATGTTCTTCATAAACCTTGTGACAGCTTCTTTCGCGCCATCAATCTTCCTTTTCCCGGAGCAGTTTTCATCCATGCTGCCGCTCATGTCGAATAAGAAGTAAAAGTTGGATGCGTTTGAAGCGACTCCTTCCGATTCATCGAAAAGAATGTCAATCTGGGTTGTTTCTGACTCCCGGGTCTCCTCCTCAGTCAGGGCAGGTTGCCTGTCTCCTGGTGTTGACTGGAGGCAGGAGTTGGAAAGGAGTGCAAGAACACATAAGGTTTTTATGAGCGTACTTGCTTTGCATATATTTAGTTTCATCATATTATAATTTTTTTCAGTGGTATGATAGCCTGCCCCGCTAAAGCGGGGGAACCTCCATGCAGATGATTATTACACTATTGTGCTTGCTATTATAATACATGGAGGTTTCATGATGGTTAAAACATAAGGAATAATTACTTGTATATTGACGGATCAAACTGGATGGATTCCGATTCGAGTTGCTTGACTCTGAAAACGACGCGGAAGTTCTGCTTCCACTCTTCCTGAGTTCGTGGCTGCATAAATTTCGGTGACTCGATGCCTCTGCCAACAACAGTAATCTGAGAAGCGTCGAAGGCGATTCCCGATTGTTTGCAGTAGGCGAGGAAGCTTTTCTTAACGTTTTCAGCTCTGTCCCTGGAAAGGTTTTTTGCCACCTGCTCGATCTGCGCGACCTCCTGGCTGCTGGCCCCGCTTTGCCTTGCTTTCAGAACTCCACCCCTGTCTGAGTGTCCTTCAATAACGACGATGGCACCTCCATAGGTCTGCGCAAGTTTTAGCGCTTCCTTGAAATCTGCCGAGTAGTTGGAGACGGCGAAATCTTCCTGGTTAGGCTGGAAATATATCTCAACGTTGAAAAGAGTGCCTTCCGCTTCCCAGGTTGTGGATTCAGCCTTGATTTTGTTCTCAACCACCTGTGAGACTTTCTTCTCGTCAAACCGTGGCGTAGTTGTGCTGGCTCCGGCTTTGGCATACTTCAGATTCGGAACGAATGCATTATAGTCCCAGTTAGCATTTAAGACGTTGGTTGGTGATGTGATCACACCCATGGTCATAAATGCTTTCTGGATCTCAGCATCGATGGTTTTTTGATTCCTTGTGGTCCCCTGTCCGACAAAGAACGAGACGTTGCCGGCATGACCCACGAATTCACAACCTCCTTCAAGCATAGGCTCGACATCTTTGGTAGCTGTGGGTGTGCCAAAGAATAGCTCTGATGCCCTGCTGATAACTCTGTTGTACTCGCCCATTTTTGAGGCTTTGGTCTTTAGGAGGTCGCGTAGTCCTTCTTCTGCCTGCATCAGTGAGAGGGTAAGCTTCTGTATCTCGTCCCTGTGTGCGTCAAAGTAGTCTTTCCTTACTGCATAGACGTCTGCAATAATACGGTTAGCTGATTTGGTAGTAAGTCCTATAGTGGCCCCTTTGACTGATCCTTCGCTGCCAGTGCCGGTTTTGCCGCCAGAGGTCAGGTTGAGGGCGTCAGGGATGATGCAGAAAACTGCGTCGAGGGTCGGGTCTGCCACGAAAGCTTCAACAGGGTTGTTGTTTGTGCCATTGTCGTTCAATGTAAGTTCCTCAAGGTACTTAAAGTTGATATCCTCAAGTTTTCTCCTGGCGCTTGTGAACAGGTTTGCGGCGTAGTCCATATGGGGTCCATAAAGCTGAAGCGCAACGTTCTTTGAATTGTTGATGTTTTTACCCGGGCGGAAAACGACTGCATCATCGCCGTTCGAGAAACTGATCTGGTAGATCTCTACCAGTTCTGTACCAGCAGCTTTGAATGCATCACTGGCCATTTTTATCATGCCTTTTGTTCCTCTCAGGTAAGGTGTTTCACCGTTAATGCATCGTTGTACCTGATCTTTGAAATTATCCTCATTCCTGAGGGTGAAGCCGAGACCGTTTTGCTTGAAAATGCCGTTTATCTCAGCATAGACCGTTGCGATGTCGCCTCCCCAGGTAATAGTGGGTAAGGAAACCGTTTCAGAGGCTCGCACAGGTTTCAGGGAAGTCGGGACTACCTGTGACATCGGTTTTAAATTAACATATTTAACCTGTGCGTGGAGTGCAAGCGTGAGGAATAATAGCGCTGCCACCACTACTGATCTGTTGAAAAAAAGGGAATTTTTCATCATAAAATTATTTTGATTTTAATGGTATGAGGGAATTGACATATTGAATAAATCTTTATTGTAAAGTTAAGGTATTTCAAAATATGAAGCTCTTTATTAAAAAGCTACTTCTTTATTTTTTAATATCTCACGCTCCTTAGGAGCCTGCATTCTCTTTGAGTGACATACCCCCGGTTTGCACATTGGGTTATTAACATCCTTCTCTTTCAGAGAAGCCAACAGGGGTCCGATGCTCCTTTGGAGCAGGTAATAATCAGACAGCTCTTCTGTTAGATTTCCTTCAATAAAAACAAATTAACTACAAGCTCTTAAATTCTTAAAGTGATAGTAAAATTTATCCGGCTAAAGATGGTCAGAGGCTATGGTTTTTCCAAATACCTTATGAGTTTCTAATTTTAAAGGTACCTGATGCTATCAGATAATTGTTATAAAGCAGAGGCAACTTTTGCCTTTATTTCGCTGGGTACTGCACTCTTATTTACCATTACTGATATAGTCTTAACCAGAAAGTATTCCATTGACACATATAAATACCCGCCACAATCCATATAATCGCTTGAATTTTTAACAATATAAAATCTCTTTCCAGTGCTATTCTCTGCGATACCTATAATATGCATGTTATGTTGATCTATTGTTGTATAGTTATCAAAAGCGAACTGCCTTATTTCTTGTGTTATGGTTTTAATAGAATCCTCCAGTACAGCAAAACCATTATTATAGCCGTCTCTAATATCCCCGTCCCAGCATACTGAATAATTGTTTATCAAAGCAGAATCCACAACATTGCTCAGATCATTTAATGGAAGGTTTAAATAGTAGTTATTATTCCAGTTTGATTCAATCTCCAAAATGAACTTTGAATAAAAAGGATGATGACTGTACGAGGTTATTTCCATATAATCATCAGGGTTGATACCAATCATTTCTTTAGCAAACGATTTTGGTGTATATTCCTTTTGCCGGTACATAAAAGTGTCCGGGGTTTTTCCCATTGAACCCGATAAGATTTCTTTTATATCGTTTCTGTACCCCTCCGTTGTCATATTGCCACGACCCGAATTGACATAATATTTAACCTTTTCGAGCAGGGCATGGTCCATTTTTCTATAGTCATATCTGGAAGCTGAGTCTTTTTTCCCTGAATAGACTAATTGGGGTATTGCACCGTACTTCTTGTAGGCATTCATCACACTGAATGTTAAATCGCCGGGGCCAAAATAACTTTTCCCATTCATCCTTATATATTTCTCAGCTTTGTCAATATATGTCGGAGTTACAAAAAACATTGGTGAAAGGATAACAGAACTTTTCCCAAGCCTTATGGCTTCTGTTTCAATAAAAGATGTAGTTGCAAAGCTCCAGCAAAGACCAGTTTCCTGTTGATCTTTTATTGGAGTGCTTTTGATCAGCTTAATTATTTTGTAACCTTCAAATTCCGGATTTAGTTTGCTCTGTTTTGGGACAGGAATATAGACGTATGTAGTAGGTCGTAACTTTAAGGGAAATGAACCTCCGCCCTGAAACCATTTTCCATCAAGAACAGAATCACCCGGAAGTATTAATCCTTTATAAATAGTTCCAGGTCCCAGTGTTGATGCATAGTCCGTAAAAACACTGTCCTGAGAAACCCATACTGAATCGATATATAAATCTTTGACCGACTGTGCGGGAACATCTGTCTTACCGGATATTAGATTATCCTTAACATCAAAATTCATTACAATAAGTATTGATGAATTGTCTGGCAGGATTATATTGCCTAACCATGAACCCTGCAACCTGTCCGGTTTATTATTTTGACCATAAAGAAGGCTGCAGATAATTAAAAGGATAGTTGAAATAAAAGTTTTCGTCTTCATAATCAATAGTTTTAAGAATAAGCAACATGGTATTATAATGGATAGACTGGCATTATTATGATACGATG
>Ga0209254_10000876_pt1 | contig 26393 bp, 22 predicted proteins | sample FrelakmetDIP11DI_FD_187148 | JGI IMG/M metagenome (GOLD analysis project Ga0209254, IMG submission 187148) | Freshwater lake sediment microbial communities from the University of Notre Dame, USA, for methane emissions studies - DIP11 DI (SPAdes)... | ecosystem: Environmental > Aquatic >...
TAATAAGGTCATAATAAATGAAATTTGACAAGACAATCCAAAGTTATATCATATATTATTATCAGTCAAAGATTCAGGAGTTAAAAAACAGTGAAACTCCGTGCAAACCCCGTGGAACCCCGTGTTTAAATAATGATTAAAAGATGTGTATAAAAGGTAGTACTTCGTAAAGAGGGGGAATCTAAATAATTTATAAATCATTAACAAAAATTTAACTTTCAGATATTTTATTTTTTAACTCATTAAAATAATTTCGCTGTTTGAAAAACCAAGTAACTATTTAACCGTTCCCGATATGGATATTGTTATTGAGAACCTTGTAAAGAGGTTCGGAAATCAGAAGGCTGTTGATAATATTTCACTGAAGGTGGCCACCGGTGAAATATTGGGTTTTCTCGGACCCAATGGTGCCGGGAAGACAACAACAATGAAGATAATCACCAGCTATATTTCAGCTGATGAGGGAAGTGTGACTATAGGAGGTAAATCAGTTTTTGATGATCCTCTTGAAATCAAGAAACACATTGGATATCTTCCCGAAAATAATCCTTTGTATCAGGAAATGCCAGTTATTGATTATCTGGAGTTTTGCGCAAAAATCCATAATATAGGAAGGGATAAGATCGGACGACGTGTGGTTGAGATGATCAGAATGACAGGGCTCAATAAGGAAAAGCATAAAAAGATAGGGGAGCTCTCAAAAGGATTCAGGCAAAGGGTAGGCCTTGCCCAGGCTATGATCCATGATCCGCAGATTCTTCTTCTCGATGAACCAACCTCAGGACTTGATCCTAATCAGATTGCTGAAATCCGAAGGCTGATCCGTGAACTGGGCCGTGAAAAGACAGTTATTCTCAGCACTCATATTCTTCCTGAAGTTGAAGCTACATGCGACAGGATTTTCATTATCAATAAAGGAAAACTTGTTGCTGACGGTACCGCCGAATCACTGAGGAAACAGGCTCAGGGATCTGATATTGTCAGGGTGAGGATTGAAGATGGTGATCCAAACCAGATCTTCAGATCGTTGCAATCTTTGCGATCTGTTTCAATGGTTGATTTTACCGACAGAATGTTTAACAGGTTTGATGTACACTGCAAGGGTGTGGATGTAAAACGTGAAATATTCCGTCTCTGTGTCGATAAAAAATGGGTGCTTACTGAAATGACACCCTTCGAAACAAAACTTGAGGATATCTTCAGGGAATTAACAATGAATTAAATAATAGATTATGAATACTATATGGACTATTACCAAAAGAGAGCTGAATTCTTTCTTCGATTCACTGGTTGCTATAATAATGATAGTTTTGTTCCTTGGTTTCAGTGGATTTTTTACCTGGATATCAGGTTCTGATATCTTTCTTGTTGGACAGGCAAGTCTCCGGACATTCTTTGGTATTGCTTACTGGACACTTTTCTTTTTTATACCAGCCCTCACCATGAGAATGCTTGCAGAAGAGAAAAAGAGCGGCACAATCGAAATGCTGCTGACAAAACCCGTAACCGACAGGCAGGTGATTCTCGGAAAATACCTGGCTACAATTATCCTTATAGCAATTGCCCTCGCCTTTACACTGCCTTATGTGATTACCATTTCGAAAATAGGTAACCTTGATGCCGGAGGGATGATCTGCGGCTATCTGGCACTTCTTTTCATCAGTGCTGCCTATGCAAGTATTGGTCTCTTTACTAGTAGCCTTACAGCCAACCAGATTGTTGCCTTTCTTTCAGCTTTGTTCATCGGATTGTTCTTTCACATTATCTTCCAGATAATTGCAGGAGGGATGAAAGGAGTTGTGGGTCAGATAGTCAACAAGCTTAGTATGACGGTCCACTTTGAAAGCCTCTCAAGGGGTGTCCTCGATTCGAAGGACCTTATTTATTTCGGATCCATAATTTTCATGGGTCTCTTCCTTACAGAAGTCTCGCTGGCAAAGCGGAATGTTTTTAACTGATTCCATAAGAAATGATAATCGTTATAATTTATTAAGGAAAATGAGGAAAAGAGCAAAAATATCTTCAACAGTTATCCTTGTAACAGTGATCCTGATTGTTGTAAATTTTCTTTCAGAAAACTACAGTTTCAGACTCGATTTAACAGAGGGTAAAGAATATACTTTAAGTGAAGCAACACGGAATATTCTGAAGACACTTGACAAACCAGTGACTGTAACAGTATACTTTTCAAGGGATCTTCCTCCGAATATTGGGAATATTACCGAAAACCTGAAGGATATGCTTATTGAATACAGTAACAGGTCAAAAGGGATGGTTGTTTATAAGTTTGTAAATCCGAACGAAAAGGAGGAGCTCGAAAATGAAGCTGTTAAGAATGGAATCCGTCCGGTTATGATCAACGTGAGGGAAAAGGACCAGGTGAAACAGCAGAAAGCATATCTGGGAGCAGTGGTTGCTGTAGGAGAAGAAAAGGAGACAATACCATTTATCCAGCCGGGAGCGGCAATGGAATATGCCTTTTCAACGGCAATCAAGAAGCTTTCTGTGGTGGATAAGCCCTCAATTGCTTTGATCCAGGGTCACGGAGAACCTATGATGAACGAAATTTCCCAGGTTTTTATGGACCTGAGTGTGTTATACAGTGTCGATCCCTTGAAAATGAACGATACAACTGTTATTCCGGATAAGTATAAAACCATTGCCATTATCAGACCATCAGATACAATCCCTCCTGCTCAGCTTGCTGTCCTTGACGCTTTTCTTTCGCGCGGCGGAAATATTTTCATTGCCCTTAACAGGGTTGAGGGAGACTTCTCCACAGCAACCGGCAAAGCTGTCAGCTCCGGATTGGAAGAATGGCTCGGGCTTAAAGGTTTAACTGTGTCGGATAATTTTGTTATCGATCAAAACTGCAACAGTGTTACAGTTCAGCAACAGCAGGGCAATTTTATAATGTCCTCTCAGGTATCATTTCCCTACCTTCCTGTGATTTCAAAATTTGCAGATAATCCGGTTACTAAAGGGCTGGAAGCGGTAGCTCTTCAGTTTGCGAGCCCGATAGCTTATTCCGGCGATACTACAAAAAGATTCATACCCATTGCTTTTTCCTCAGCGAAGTCAGGTACAATAAGGGCTCCGCTATATTTTGACATACAAAAGGAATGGACACAGAATGATTTTCCTATGTCGGGTATTGCGGTGGCCGGTATCTTTGAAGGCAAACTCGCGGGTAGCGTGAATTCAAAAATAGTGATTGTTTCCGATGGCGATTTTGCAGTAAACGGAACTCAGCAGGGCAACCAGCTCCCTCCTGATAATATTAGCCTCCTCGTCAATTCGGTCGACTGGCTTTCAGACGATACGGGACTGATAGGACTGCGGACAAAAGTTGTCACATCACGTCCGGTTAAGGAGTTATCGGATGGTACCAAAACATTTCTGAAATGGCTGAACTTTATTCTTCCTATAGTACTTGTAATAGCTTACGGATTGATAAAAATGCAGATAAACCGAAATAAAAGGATTAACAGAATGGAGGTTGATTATGAGTAACAGATTTAATAACAGGAACCTTTTAATTATCCTGGGTGGATTGCTGACGCTTCTTCTTGTGACTGTTGTTGTTAAGATCCCAAAGGAAAAGTCAACCTTAAAGGAAAGAATTGTGGATTTGGATACTGCTGATGTTTACCGTATCAACATCTCTCCGAAAGGTACCGTAGGAAAATCTTTCGAGTTTGTCAGGGAAAATAACAGATGGTCAGTGAAACAGGAGAATATTGTTGCTCTGCCCAGAACAGATGCAGTGCAGAATATTTTTTCCGAAATTCTTTCAGTTAAGCCTCAAAGGCTGGTATCAGTCGATAAGACAAAGTGGAGGGAGTATGAGCTTACCGATAGTCTGGTCACGCGGATAAGTTTCCTCAGTAAAAAAGGTAAAAATCTGGCCGATCTGATGATAGGTAAATTTACCTATAAGCAGGTTTCCAATCCTTATTCTGATGATGGAAATAATATAGAAGGGACCTCCTTTGTCAGACTTCCCGGCAAAAAAGAGATTTATGCGGTTGATGGCTTCCTGGCATTTTCATTTGGCGGAAATTTCAATGACTGGAGGGATAAATCTTTTCTGAAATGTAATAAAGAAGATATCACCAGGATTACTTTCTCATTTCCTTCCGACAGCAGTTATGTTCTTCAGAAGAAAGATTCTTTATGGAAAGCCGGGGAACTTGCAGCTGATTCACTTGCCACTGTGGACTATCTTAATTCGATCGGATTTATTGAAGGTGAAGATTTTCAGGATGGATTTCAACCGGCCGGCTCACCTTTATATACAATGACCATTGAGGGGAATAATCTTCTTAATATCTCAGTAAAGTGCTATCCTGAAACAGGGAAGGATAAATACATTTTTAATTCAAGTTTGAATCCTGATATCTATTTTTTCAGCAAAAAAAGCGGAATGTTCGATAAACTTTTTAAGTCGTCAGGATATTTTACAAAAAAAAGCAGGTAGTGCGTCTGAAATGATTTCAGGAACAGTCCGCCTTTTTCAGACAAATTTATTATTATGTTGCTTTATGTACCCTGTGATGATAAGATACTGCGCTGCAATATAGGTCGTCATAATGATCCATTCTGATGATTTAATGGCATAACTGAACCTGTTGACTGCAATTGCTGAATCTGAAAACACAAAAAGAGCTGCACCTGTAAGAACAATCCAGAAACTTAATCTGTTTACCTTATTCATCCTGTTTATTGCTGCAGTAAGCATAGTAAGAATGGTTATGGCATAAATAATAACCGGAATACGCATCCCGTTGAGATCCTTATTGAGGTACAAGAAGAGTACCAAACCATAAATACAAACAGGTATCACCAGGTAAACCCGCTTACCTGAAATCACATTTTCGCCCGGAGTGGAAAAAAAGGCAATAAGGTACAATATCTGCGTTGCAAGGAAGCATATGAGACCAGCAATAAACGACAGTTCAATAAAAATATCTCCTGCCAGGGAGAAAAGCAGACCAACAAACATTACCACAAAAGGCATACTTGTATTACGTTTCTGATTAATCAGAAAAATGAAAATCAGGATTGGAATTATCAGTGATTTCAGTATGAGCCGGGGGTAGAATTCGAGATATGGCTGAAGAGCAATATAGAGTATTCCCGTAAGGAAGTAAAGCAATGATAAAATAATTGTTTTCATGATTTTATGACATCCTGCATGTAAATTTAAGACGATTTTGCCTTGCTGAGGTCAAATAATTGAAAATCTTGTCATATTTAAATCAACATTTGTCAAAATCACCTGTTTCGGATTAAATGATCCTTCCGGTCATATAAATAGTTGATATTAAATGCTATAATAAGGAAGGCTGGCTAAAGAAATGGAATCATATCCTGTTTGCTATAAATTTGCAGCCACTTTTGACGAACAGCCTTATTTCGTTTATCAGGTGAGATAACCTGTAACCAATCATCATTTTTTCATTGACCAACCATTGCTGGTTTAGTCTCATTTGTCCACTAATTGGGCTTGTGAGTATTGACACGTATTGGTTAAGATCCTATTTTTACATCAATAAACTTTATAAGAAAAAAATGAAAACATTTTACAGGATATCATCAAATGAAACTGGAACCGTTTTTATCAAAAGAAGAAAAATCGCAAAAGCTTTACGATGGTGGTTACGTGAAAATGGTTTCGTTTACAAGTATATGTATTTTGTCAGTTAGCTAATTCAGATAAGGTTAGTTTTAGGTTTGTTTAGGTTAGTTTTAAGTTTGTTTAGGTTTGTTTAGGTTTGTTTAGGTGTTAATCTTTGCCGGATAATGATCCGGGTCTGAGAAAAGAGAAGGATCGAACGTAAATCCTTCTCTTTCTTTATATATCCATCCTGAACTGGACACGGAATCCAAATCCTGAAGTGCCGGGATGATCAAGATATGTGAACCTTTTTATCAGGTCAATCCTGAAAATCCTTAAAATATTGGAAAGTCCGACTCCTGCCTCTATATAGGGTCTATTATCAAATGTATAAGTAATAGGTGAATTATCCGGACCCATCGGAAATTTGAAAAGATCATCATTGTTATCAGGATTGTTGTGCATGTCGAGTCCTCCATAAAGCACCTTGCAGGTGATGATTTCTCTGAATTTCAGTTTTTTCAGCAGAGGGATCTTGTTAAAGATGAATCCGTTAAAGGAATGATCAATATTCAGGGAAGCATATTTATCGCTAACGAATTCAAGGTAATTCATCAGGTTATAGGAATTCTTCTGATATGCATATGTCTGGTTCGCTGTATGTATAAATAACAATGGGTATGAAACCGTACCCAGGATCCTTCCTGCTTCCAGCATAACGTCGGTATAGCCGACTATTGATATATAATACCTCCTGCTGATATTCATCTGAACCCGGAAATAATCGTAATCATTATTAATTATTTCCGATCCTGCGGCAGTTCTGAGCTGTATAACCGGATACTTATTGGCGTAGCGTTGACGATACTGTTTACCCTGATAGAAAGTCTCATTGGGAGCATAACGGAGGTTAAGATAAACCTCAGAAATATTAATATGATTGTCAGATTCAGGAGTTGTTATATCGCCGTCATAATCAAAATAGAGGCTTCCAAGCGGTTGCTGATGTGTATAGTTATATCCAAGAAGATATGAGAAGTGATTTTCATATTCATTCAGAAACTCAAACCTGAAAGTATTATTTAGCAGGAATTTATCATTAACCCCACGGGTAAAGGAAAGGAAGAAATTATCTCTGTATACAAACTGTGATTCCTGTCCGGGGAGTTTTACATCCTTCTGGTAACTTAACCTTACTGATTTTACGGGGAACTGGTATATTGTTCTTGGTGTAAGTGAGTAAGTTATTCCTGCATTATATTTGAAATCTTTATCTTTGGTTCCGTATGCCAGATAACCGTCGAAATTTATTTTCCTGCTGAAGTCGGGGGTTGTTCTTCCTCCGAACCTGAAGCGTGATCCCTCCACACTGTTAAAACTGTAGAAGTTTCCGACAGGTCCGATTTCGAACTTGCCCAGATCATAGAACTCGGTAGTGAGGAGCATCAAAAACCCCATCTGTCTTTTGAAAGCCGGTATCCTGTTTATACTGTCCACCATTGCATAGATGGCATTTTCTGACCTTGTAAGGGGAAGATGTCTCCTTGTCTGCCAGTAATCGGGATTTTCAGCCATAGGATCAGTTCTTTCAATTAAGAGGGGTCCTCTGAAAGTCCTGTCAGAAATTGGTTCATTTATGTCATATTTCTGATATGAGACAGTACGTTGTATATAAACACCTGGTGAGTTCTTAACAATTCCGGCATCAATTGAGATTTCTTCCTTTGACAGCAGCCATAAATCCTGACCGAACCTGTCAAAATCCTGTTTGATGCTCATATCATTAATCCAGTCGATATTGATATTCCTGTTTACACCCATATCAATTCCCCTTACGGCATAAGCGCTGTCGAGGGTGATATAGAGGTCGCCATGAAAGAGAAAATCAGATTTATTCCTTGGCTCAAAGAATAACCTTATACACCTGGTGTCCTTAACAAGCATAGTATCAGTTATATAATATCTGTAAAAGGCTGGTGCACTTCCTGCAATAGGGCTTAAAAACTTGTTGGTCATGAACAGGATTTCATTATCATAGATATTCATGTTCTGAAACCAGTAGTTCATGTTTGCCGTAATACCTTTGTTATCAAGATATTCTTCGAGATTTACAGTCTTACTTGCACGGATAATCTCCTTGGTGGCTTCAGGTGTCTTCCTGTAGTAGTGATCTGAAACGGTTTCTTTGATAAAAACTGGAAGAACATTATTCCCAATGCGTTTGGTTGTATCTGTATTATCAAATATGAAGCTATACTTTTGAAACGATCTGGCTTTTCTCAGACTTTCATTGATGTTGCTGATCGCTATCTGTATTTTCTCATACTTCTCATATTTAAGATAATCATACGCTTCCTTCCTGTTCAGATTTTTATGATTAATGACACTCTTAATGATCTCAACTGCAGGATTGTTTTTATTCCTGTAGTCAATTCTGCCCGGTCGGACTGTAACCTCATCGAGTGAAATTGAAGAGAGCTTAAGTCGGATATCTATTGTCTGACTGGTGCCCGGATGAATAATCCTGGACTCCGCTTCATAACCAATAAATGAGAACTTTATTTCAGAAGCCGCGACATTCGTTTCTATTATGTATTTCCCCTCAGCATCGGTAATTGTACCAACTACTGTGCCTTTGAGGACAACAGAGACATAAGGGACAGGCTCTCCGGTATTTGCATCGGTTACTGTACCGCTAATTATTGTCTTATCGGCAACCTGTGAATATACATTTTGACTGATCAGGCAAAAAAGAAATATCCTGAAGCAGGTAAAGCAGGTTCTTATAGATTCCTTTAAAAGCAAATTAGAATAAATATATTAAAAAGGCTCAAATTTAGCCAAATATGGGAAGTTATGAACATACACTTTTATAAAATCTGTTGTAATGGGTATGCTTGTCATAATATGCAGATCTCACTTCTCTTTTTTCTAATGTTTTTATTAGATTTGCATTTGTTTTTACATAATAGTCCTATGAAAAAATACTTTCTGACAATTATTTTATCGTTATTGATTGCTTCTCTTGCATCATCCCAGGATTATAAAACGGGAGTTGGACTCAGGTTAGGTACATCAATCGGAGGTACTATCAAACATTTTGTCGGAGAGAAATCAGCATTTGAAGGATTACTGACAACCCGATGGCAGGGTGTTGAATTAACCGGATTATTTGAAATACACAATAATGCATTCGATGTTGAGAAGCTGAACTGGTATTTCGGATTTGGCACACATCTTGGTTTTTATAATGGCGATAATACCCCATGGGGTGAGGAAGGAGTTAACTATACGTTATTTGGCATTGACGGAATAATCGGGATTGAGTACACATTCAATGATATTCCGGTTAATCTGGGTCTCGACTGGAAGCCGGTATTCAATCTTACCGGCTATGCCACCTTCTGGGGTGATGCCCTGGCTTTCTCGGTCAGATATACTTTCTAAAATCCGCTTAACTTCATCATAACTGTCGGGATCAATAACAAAAATCCCAGTAATACCAATATACCCAGGACAGGCAATATCCATTTCAGCCATTTGACATATGGAATCCTTGCCATTCCGAGTACACCGATAAGTACACCTGAGGTTGGTGCAATCATATCTGTGAATCCTGCTCCGAATTGAAATGCCATTATTGTGGCCTGCCTTGTCAGCCCGACAATATCAGAGAATTCAGCCATTATTGGTATTGTCAGTGCTGCTTTCGCCGATCCCGAAGTAATTATCAGGTTGAGAAGCGACTGAAAAATATACATGATTGTTATCGCAGTTATTTTTCCTGTACCCTCCAGGGCTCCAGACAGGGAATTTAAGACTGTGTCAATTATCTGACCATCAGTTAGTATAGCGATTATTCCTCCGGCAAATCCAACAACAAGCGAAGCTGAAACAATATCCTTGACTCCTTCAACAAATAACTTTGTAATTTCGCCCGGCTTTTTCCCTGAAGCAAATCCGGTTACAATTCCCATAGCCAGGAACAGAGCCGCAATCTCTTTGATATACCATTCATATCCCAGAACACCTGCAACAAGATAGATCATTGTGAATGCCAGTACATTAAGAACAAAAAAGTGAATCGACTTCTTAAGGGTTATATAGCTTGATAGTACGAACAAACCGGCAAGAACTGGCAACAGAGGGGCAGAAACAGTTGATAATCCAACGGTGAGCCTGGTAACCGGGTATTTAACTGCAAAAATAATAAGGACTATACCGGTAAGTACGCCAACTATCCATGCTGAAACAGGTGTGTGGTATTTTATCTCCTGCATATGGGAATTCCCTTTTTGTCTCCAGTACTCATCGGCTTCATACATGGGAGATTTATGCGGATCCCTCCTTATCTTTGCTGCATACCATAAAACAAAGAGGATCCCGGCTAAGGTTATTAAGATCCAGCAAAATGTGCGGTATTCAATGCCGGTAAACAGCGGAACACTTGCCAGCCCCTGCGCGATACCCACAGTGAATGGATTCAGTATTGCCCCGGCAAATCCTATATGAGCGGCAAAATAACAGAGCGCAATTCCAATAATTGAATCATAACCCATCGATATCGAAAGAGGTACAAATATCACTGCAAAGGCAATGGTCTCTTCACTCATTCCAAATATGGCACCGAACAGACTAAACAAAATCATTATCGAAGAAATAATAATATTGTTCACCCCAAGCAGTCTGACCACACTGTATCTCTCCATCCTTCGGGTAAAGCCAAGGAATGAGAATATGCCTACATCAATAGCCTTTGTTTCATTCATTATCCAGAAGGCACCGCCGATCATCAGAATAAAGACTATTATGTGCGACATATTAATGAATCCCTTATAAAATGCAGAGAAAATCTGCCATGTCTGGGGCTGGCTTTCAACATAATGAAAAGATCCGTTAACAACAACACTCCTTTCTATCCCGTTTACATCAACTGTCTGACGGTCAAATTTACCTCCGGGGATTATCCAGGTCATAACGGCTGCTATTATTATGATGCTGAATACGATTACGAGATTATGCGGAATAGTGAGTTTCAGACGCATTTTTGTTATATGTTATGATTTAAAACATTTTTCATCACTGAAAACAGGATCAGGCATTAAGTAAAAATAATCAAAAAATGGTCTCTCTTAATTTTTAATACTCCGGAATGTCTAATTTTACATTTATGCAAAAGTTAAAAATTGTAAAAAATGCTTCTTATAAGAAATGCCAGACTTTATAATCCTGAATTCTCCGGCAAAATGGATATCCTGATCGGGGGCAGTACCATACTTGAAATCTCAGAAAAGATACAATTGCCACCTGGATTCGATGCAGAGGACTTTGATGCTGATGGATTAATAGTTGTACCAGGACTAATTGATAATCATGTGCATATTGCAGGAGCAGGTGGCGAGGGAGGCCCTGCAACCCGGACTCCCGAACTGAACCTGTCGGATATGTACAAAGCTGGAGTGACTACTGTTGTTGGCTGTCTGGGGACAGATGGCTTCACAAGGTCGGTTGAATCAGTTTTGATGAAGGCAAAATCGATAAAACATAATGGCGCTTCAGCATGGATATGGACAGGGGCCTACCAGGTCCCGTCACCTACCATTACAGGAGATATCGGCAGGGACCTTGCCCTTATTGAAGAGGTTATAGGCGTTGGGGAACTTGCTGTTTCTGACCACCGGAGTTCATGTCCATCTGCTGATGAGCTTATAAGGATTGCTGCACATGCCAGGGTAGGCGGAATGCTTGGTAAAAAAGCAGGTATTGTAAATATTCATATGGGTGATGCCCTGAATCCGTTCAATCCGATCTGTGAAGCAGTAAAAAGGAGTATGCTGAAATTCAGTCAGTTTCTTCCAACTCATTGTAACAGAAATGCATATATTTTTGAAGACTCAAAGATTTATGGACGGGAAGGATACATTGACATCACCACAAGTTCCTGGCCATATTTTCCTGAGGAAGAGATTAAGCCTTCTCTTGCTCTGAAGGTTTTGCTTGAATCGGGAGTGCCAGTTGCAAATATTACCTTTTCTTCAGATTCATGCGGATCGTTGCCGGGCTTTGATGATCATGGAAACCTTGTAAAACTTGAGATGGGATTACCAGCTTCAAATCTTAGAGAATTGTCGGATGCAGTGACAATAGAAAAGCTACCGGTTGAAATAGCATTAAAAACTCTGACTTCAAATGTTGCAACTATTCTGAAGCTTCACGGCAAAGGATTTATTCTTAAAGGCATGGATGCCGATATCCTTTTTCTGAGCCCGGGTATGGAGATGGTGGATCTTATTGCTATGGGGAAATGGGTAGTTAAAGATGGCGCACTTCTCCGAAAAGGTTCCTATGAATGACATGTTGTACTCCGGATGGAAAGGAAAAACCTGTCGCCGGCGTATTTAATCTGATTTACCTTATTTTGAATTTCTGACCGGGCAGAAATACACTTATCTGCAGACCTTCAGTTCCTAATAATCCATTCAGAAGGCTTTTTTCTTTCTTTATATTTTTTATCACGACAACCTGGCTGTTCCCTGTCACGACAGCTCTGTTGCCGGTGATAATTATTGCTGTCGATTCGTCAATTCCGACGCATAACTGATCAGGATTCTCTATTGAAGCAGTAACAAGCCTGTTAAGTCGTTGACGTTTAATAAAATGCTGGTCAATGATAACATCGGGCAGCAAACCCAGGCCCTCTGTAATTTCAATATTATCACCCTCCATAGTTGCAAACACTCCCTCCTCCTCAGTATGCTTTTTCTGGTTCCCGGTTATCATCTTTTTGCTCATTACTGCTGCCCCTGCACTCGTTCCCGCAACCACTGCACCCTTCTCATATGCCAGGCGAATTGCTTCCATGACAGGAGTGTTAAGCACTTCCGCCATAAACCTTGACTGGTCCCCGCCGCAAATATAAATGAGATTTGCATTTTTTAATGAATCAAGCTGCGACTGTGGAGGAATCACATTTTTTCTGAAGCAATATCCAGTGATATTACTTGTTCCGGTACTGCTGAAATCTTCTCTTGCCCACATAATTGAGCTATCGGGAACTGAACTTGCCATTGGCAGGATAAAGACATATCCGTTATGTCGAACCCCCGATATGTCCGCAAGTTCGTTCATCATTGCTTCAGTCTTTGTCCCGCCTCCAATAATGAATAGTGTGCCCCTGGCATTTTTGTTACTTTCTTTGCATGAATCCAATAAAATGCAGCTAATAAATGCAATAAGTATTATGATCTTTTTTGTCATGACGTATATGTTGGCATCTATTTTTCAATGACGGAAATTTTCCGGTAAAATGGTTGTAAAGATATCCTGATTTTTTATCCCATGAATGTATATATTTTTTAATTTTAAACAATTCTCATGACACTTGATCAAACCTTATTCCAGGAGCATAACCATTAAAAAAGGATAATATGAAAAAGAATCTCATTCTTTCTTTGCTGTTTTTACTGATGCCTTTCCTCGTTTTCTCCCAATCCCGTTTTAACGGTCTTGAATTGAATATGGGGAATCTTTACAGACTGTCTGATGCCAAAACACGCTCAATAAGCCCTGAAAACTTCAGCGGAGAAAAGGGTAAGGCAGGAATGGCAAGTCTTGAAGACAGGGATAAACCTAATGCTGCAAATGCTGCAAATGCCGCACGCGATCTCGGACAGGGATGGAAAGTGAATCCCTATGTACGTATAAAACCCGGAGAAACCTTTACTCTTGCAGTTATCGATGGTCCGGGAGCCATTCAGCATATATGGATGACGCCTGCCGGGAAATGGCGCTTTAATATTTTACGGATTTTCTGGGATGATGAAACTGAACCATCGGTTGAATGCCCTGTTGGTGATTTTTTTGGAATGGGATGGGGACAGTATGCCCCGCTTGTTTCCTCAGCAATCTGCGTGAATCCAGGTAGTGCCTTTAACAGCTATTGGGTGATGCCCTTCCGGAAGAAATGCCGCATAACGATGGAAAATGTTGGTGATGCAGATGTTATGACTTTATACTATCAGATTGATTATACGCTTACTGAAGTTCCGGAAGATGCAGCATATTTCCATGCACAGTACCGCCGTCTCAATCCGGATATAACATCTGATTATACGATTATTGATGGTATAAAGGGAAAAGGACATTACGTTGGCGTATACCTGGCCTATGGAGTAAATAATAATGGCTGGTGGGGCGAAGGAGAGATTAAATTCTTTATCGATGGAGATACAAAGTTTCCGACAATTTGTGGTACCGGTACTGAAGACTATATCTGTGGCTCTTATGATTTCGACACACGCAGGAAAAATGAGGCAGGAGTCGAAGAAGTTAACTATACTGAGTTTTGCACTCCATATACAGGATTACACCAGGTAATAAGGGGAGACGGACATTATAACGTCATGCAGCGTTTTGGAATGTATCGCTGGCATATACTGGATCCTGTAAGGTTTGAAAAAGATCTCAGAATAACCATACAGGATCTGGGATGGAGATCGGGAGGCAGATATCTTGCACAGAAATCCGATATTGCATCGGTGTGTTACTGGTATCAGTCAGATCCGCATGCAAAATTCCCAAAAATACCGGGATGGAAAGAACTGGAAGTAAATTGATAAATGAATAGCCATATGGAAAAGGATAACGGAAAGATCCAAACTCAGAATGCCGGTATTGACCGTCGCAGTTTTATTTCAAAATCGACTCTGGCCGCTCTGGGTACACTGGGGGCATCAGGAATAATAACATCATGCTCCGGCGGGGTTGCAAAGAAAAAGCTGGAACTGCCTGAGCTTCTGACCAAAGCACCTGATGGGAAGGTCCTTAAAGCCGGCCTGATAGGTTGCGGTGGAAGGGGTACAGGAGCAGCTGTCAATTTCCTTGATGCAGGTCCAAACCTTAAAATTACTGCTCTTGGTGACGTTTTTAAAGACAAGCTTGATCAGTGCAGGGCGCAGCTAAAGACCGAAAGGAATGTTGAAGTTCCTGATGAAAACTGCTTCATAGGATTCGATAACTACGAGAAAGTTATTGATTCCGGAGTTGACGTGGTATTACTATGCACCCCGCCTGTATTTCGTCCGTTACATATTGAAGCGGCTGTGAATGCTGGTAAACATATCTTTATGGAGAAACCGATTGCCGTTGATCCTGTGGGCGCACGAAAAGTTATGGTTGCATCAAGGAGAGCACAGGAAAAAGGCCTCTGTATAATCAGCGGAACAATAAGAAGGGTACAAAAAGATTTTATGGAGACCTGGCGCAGAGTCGCCAATGGTGAAATAGGGGACATTGTCAGCGCCCATATAACCAGAAACGGTGGTTCTCTTTGGGTTATTCAAAGGCAACCCGGATGGACTGATATGGAATATATGCTAAGGAACTGGGCCAATTTTTGCTGGACTTCAGGTGATTGCATTGTGGAACAGTTTATTCACGAAATTGATGTAATGAACTGGTATACAGGAAAAATACCTGTAAAAGCAATAGGCTGGGGCGGCCGTCAGAGAAGAGTAACAGGCGATCAGTACGACTTTTTCAGTGTCGAATATGTTTATGATAATGGCATGCACACCCATTGCGCAACACGACAGATTACAGGATGCAGCAATATTACAGAGCAGATTATTGTCGGAACAAAAGGATTCGCAAATGCCAATGGAACCCTATACAACCTTAAAGGGGAAGAAATTTGGAAATATCCTTATCCCGAGGAAAACGCAGCTGACGAAACATGGAAAATAACCGATCCGTATGTTCAGGAACATATTAATCTTATCACAGGTATTCGCACAGGAAAAACTGTCAGTGATGCTGAAGCACAGATAAATTCAACACTAATTTCAATTATGGGAAGAATATCGGCTTATACGGGGAAAGATGTTACCTGGGAGGAGGTGATGAATTCAGATATGTCGCTGGGACCAAAGACCTATGAGTTCGGCCCGGTTCCCGGAATCCCTGAAGTACCTCCGGTAATTGGCGCTGAACCTAATTTAACATAGAAAATGGTTCTTTAATACTTTGTGTTGATCTTTGTGCACCATCATAGTAATTGAATTTTAACTACAATGTATCACTAAGGTCTTCCAAAGATTCTTGAAGAAGATAAATGTGAGTTTTACTTAAGAATTAAGATATAATATCAATATGAACAGACGTCAGTTCACAAAAAAAACAGCTATTGCATCTGCATTGCTTTCTGCATCCCCGCTTTCACTACTTGCTGTTCCGGAACAGACAAAGAGACCACTTAGAAAAGGAATAATGTGGGGCAGTATTGAGACAGGAAAATCAATACTTGAAAAATTCCAGGCTGCAAAAGTGGCCGGATTTGACGGTGTGGAAGTTGACAGCCATCTGAACAGAAATGAAGTCCTTAAAGCGAGCGAGTCGACAGGCCTTAAAATTCATAGTGTTTGCGATTCCAAGCACTGGGATCTCCCTCTTTCGAGCCCTGATAAAAAAGTCAGGGATGATGGTGTTGAAGCCCTTAAAGTATCTCTCGAGGATGCAAAAATATTCGGAGCTGATACCGTTTTGCTTGTTCCTGGAAGGGTTACTGATGAAATAAGTTATGATGAATGCTGGAACCGGTCGGTGGAAGAGATTAAAAAAGCAATTCCGGTGGCTGAGAGATTAAGGGTGAAAATAGCTGTCGAGAATGTCTGGAACAGTTTTCTTCTGAGCCCGCTGGAAGCTGCACAATATATTGATCAGTTCCGGAGTCAATGGGTCGGAGCATATTTCGATGTCGGCAATATTCTTGCCTATGGATGGCCGGAACAGTGGATAAAAATCCTTGGTAAGCGGATAGCCAGGGTTCATATTAAGGAATTCAGCCGCAAGCTTGCTGATACAGAGGGTAGATGGGCTGGATTCAATGTGAAGTTAAGGGAAGGCGATATAAACTGGAGTGCCGTCATGGCCGCTCTTGATGAAATCGGATACCAGGGCTGGGCAAGCATCGAAATGTCCGGAGGGGACTCCCCGGAAGGTTTGAAAGACCTGTGCAACAGGCTGAAGCTGATTCTGGAAAGCTGATATTCTACCGGATTAATTTCCAGTAACATATTCTCCATCCGTTTTCCTTTGCAGCTTTATGAAGCTTCCTGTCGGGATTGACACAAACCGGAACTCCGACTATTTTAAGTGCAGGCAGATCGGAAATTGAATCACCATAATACCATGATTCAGTGACTTTACTGTTATTTAATTCACAATACTCCTTTAGCCTTATAAGCTTTTCTTCGCCGAAACAAAGATTCCCTTCCGGACGGCCCGTAAAGTATCCGTCGCGGATCTCCAGCCTTGAACAGATAAAATCATCCATATTCAGGAAGCCGGCTATCTCTCTGCAAACAGGTACAAGAGACGAAGACAGGATAACCGTCTTTCCATTTTTCGATCTGTGCATTTTAAGTTCATCGAATACCTCATGATAAATGGATGAGAGCATTACTTCATTAACAACTTCCAGGCAGAGATCCTCTAAAGACTTCTCACTCTGACCTTTCACCCAGGCCGTCATTTTTGTCATTATTTTCACAGGATCGGAGACACCCAACCTGTAAGAGGCACCAAGAAATACCGCTTTTGCAAAATCGGTCCAGTTCATCATACCTCTCCTGATTGCCCTTTGTACAATAGCCCTGCCACTTATTGCTCTGGTTATTGTCCTGTCGAGATCGAAAAAAGCAATATAATTGAAAGGATCATTGTCTGCTGAAGTAGTGATCTCCATCAGGATTATAAATTAAATTAAGTCCCCCGGGATGAATGCCGATTTTAAAATATTTGGCAAAATTCAGCTCACCATCTACATGGAAGGGTACATTATCAGGAAATTCAAGTTCGATTGAGGAAGTATTAAAATAATTCACTCTCTTATCTGTAATATGTGTCCCTTTTGCAACTTTCAGCAATAATCTGAAACGGTGAAAGAGATTCAGTTTTTTTATTGAACAGACATCCAGGAGCCCGTCGTTTGCAACAGCTTGGGGAGTAAGAAAAAATCCCCCGGCAAATCTTCTGCCATTGGCAACAGTGTTGATAAAGCAATCTGTCTCTTGTCTCCATTTATCTGATATAACTATCATTCTTTTCTCCCTGAAAAACAGAAGAGTCTTTACTATGTGCCAGATATATTTATGAGCTCCGCCCTTTTTTACTTTGCCATCGGGAGTATAATTCTGTGCAGCAACCTCTGCATCAAAACCCAGACCCATGCCATTCAGAAAAATCATATTGTTCACAACTCCGACATCAAGCGGAATCACATTTTTTCTGAAAAATATTTCCCATTCCTTTTCTTTAAATTGGCCAGGGAACCCTGTAATCTGGTCAAAATCGTTTCCTGTTCCTGCAGGAATGATTCCTGTTATAACATCCCTGTTATACAACAGGGGTCTTGCAATCTCGTTTATAGTCCCGTCACCTCCGACTGCAATAATATACCTGGTGCCTTTTCCGGCTATGGAAGCGGAGAGTTCAGAAGCATGGCCCGGCCGTTCGGTTAAAAATATCTCTCCGTCTATTTTGTATTCCTTTATTTTCTGTTCAATCTCCGGAACAAGTGTTTTTGCCCGACCATTTCCGGCAACAGGATTTACTATGAAAGCCCATTTTTCTTTTTTAGTTTCAGTCATGTGTATCTGTTTTCTGGTTTTATGGATTATGTACCTGGTGCCCTGACGTCCTGTTGGCAAATTTCCCTTATGCTGAGGTTAAAAGGCCAAATGGATTCAAACCGAAATCCTCAAATCGGTTTATTATTTCTTTTAATGATATGCAGATTCGATTACACTTTTTACCATGTCGATAATTACACTGTCACTTTTATCCACAAGCTCTTCCCTTGATATTGGTTTATGGATTATTACTTCAAGCTTTGATCCGAAATCAATATAGAACCTGTTTTTTGGTTTCAGATCGTAAAAACCATTTAATGTTAAAGGCAGAATATCAATTTCCCGGGTCCTGAACAGATAAATAAAGCCCCTGAAAAAGGGATTTATTCTCCCGTTGAGTGTTCTTGTACCTTCAGGGAACAGGGCGACCGACTGGTTTTTTGCTTTTTCCATCAGCTGGTTGAGCATGTGTCTTGTATTGCGGACTGTGGGCTCTTTAAACGGAACATAATCTGTAAGCTTCAGAAAACGGCCGAAGACAGGAACCTTTAATAGCCGTTCATGTCCAAACCAGGAAACTCTTGGATAAAAAGATGTTATGGCAACAATATCAAAAAGACTTGCATGATTTGCCACGAGAATATATTTCCTGCTTTTATCAATATTTTCCCTGCCGATCACTTTAAGTTTTTTTCCCATGATTGGAAAAACTGATTTTGCCCATATCCTGCAAAGGAATTGCACTGCTTTCTTTGCTCTGATCCACGACAGGATAACAACTATAAACACCCCGACAGCAGTATATGTATACAAAACTGCAAATACAATAATTGAGATGAAGGTATTAATACCTGACTTCATTATGAGTAAAAGCCTTTAATAGGTCTGAAATGAAAATTAATTTTTGGAATAAAATGTAATTCACTGATTATTATGATTCCTGAAAATTATTTACCCGAGTTGCTTACAAATGCAATTTGCCGGCTGTCGGGCGACCATGAGGGCACATTGATAGTTCCCTGGCCCCCGTACAGGTAGGCAATTACTTTTGGAGCGCCGCCGGCGGCCGGCATTAGTCTAAGCATCACCCTTTTATAGGATGGGTGACTATTTTTTTCAATATCAGAGGGGAATGAAATAAAAGCTATCCATTTCCCGTCAGGAGAAATATGCGGAAACCAGTTATTATACTCATCAAAAGTCAGCTGTTCCCTTCCTGATCCATCCGGTTTCATTCGCCATAACTGCATGCTCCCGGTATGACTTCCGTTATAATAAATAAATTTCCCGTCGGGTGAGTATTCACAGCCGTCTACATGTTCCCCCTCCCCGATATCGGTGAGGGCTACCTCTTTGCCACCATTTATTGAATTACGGTAGATATTGTAGATATTCTTTCCTCCCCGCTGTCCGACATATACCACCTCTTTATTGTTTGGAGCCCATCCATGCCAGTATGATGGAGTATCATCAGTTACGATCTGAGGTTTGCCTCCCTCCAGCGGAAGAATATAAACTGTTGATCCTCCCCCTGGTAATCCTTCACGATGATGGCTGATTGCCAATAGTTTACCATTGAATGAGATTCCATGGTCGTTGTTATTCCTGACTGCAAAATCTGTATTCAGGCGGACGAGTTCTCCTCCTGTCACAGGAATTTTATACAGCAATCCATCCATATTGAAAAGGAGCTGTTTGCCATCGGGCATCCAGTTTGGTGCCTCAAACCTCTCCTGCTTTTCGTAGATAATCATCCTTTTGCCATCAAACACATTTAGAGTCTCCAGACGACTTCCCGGATAACCTTCTTTATCGGGATCATAATTATCACCCACAGGTTTGTCGATCCGTACATTCCATACTCTGACCTTCTCGGTTATTTCAGGGTTATGGGAGCATATAAACAAACCTGCAAGGATCTCGTCGGGCAGGTTGACCATCTCGCAGGATCCGATAGTGGTAAGTGGTTCTCCGGGATGAGCTGCTCTCATGAAAATGACTCTGCCTGAACGTTCAATCTGTATTATTTCATAACCTGATCCCTTGGCAAATATTTCATCTTCAGGGTCTTTCATCTCGGTTCCCATAGTATCCCTCCACTGCATTACTGTCAGTCCATCGCCATGGAGCACAGCGGAAATATGCTGTGAGGATTCCTCAGGAGACGCTCTGAGCATCCAGCCTGTCTTTCTGTGAGCTTCGGTTCCGGTACCTTCAAATTTAAAATTTGCAGTAAGGATAAAGTCCCCTTTTACTTTGTTGTACAGATAATGGAATTCATCTCTTGCAAACCAGATATTATAACCGGAACCTTCTAATGAATAGGATTGATCGGTGCTGGTATACAAGGCCTTACCGGAATGTTTTGGATTTCCGATATCCTCACTGTTCTGAAATATCCCTGTTGAATTTTGTTGGCCCATGGCATAATTAAATAAAAGACAGCAAATAAATAAATTTAAAGGTTTCATCATAATATAATTTTGATTTTAAAGGTATGATAGCCTGCCCTGCTAACGTAAGGGAACCCAGATGTTTGGAGGAGTATTTTCAGATGTGCGTAATTTAAGAAACATGTGGGTTTCATAAACTGATTTGTTTTATTGTATTGGAACCAGTCAAGTTAGAAATATTTTCGATTGGTCAAGGTATCTGCCCTTATTTTCGTCGGAAAGAGATTTCACCCCCGCATTATTTTAATAAAATTCATATTTGAAAGTTACAAAACTTTGTTAATTTTAGGATTAAGAAAAAAATTATTCTACTAACCGATTTAACTATGAATGATATTCTCGATAAAATTGCCCGTTGTGTGGAGACCGGGAAAATAGACAAGGCATCTCCATACCCGCCCGACATGAAAGGGCAGGAAGGAGCTGATGAACTTACCCGAACAGCTCTGGATGAAGGAATAAAGCCTGATGAGATTCTTGAAAATGCGCTGATACCGGCAATGGCTGTAGTAGGTGACAGGTTCAGCAGAAAAGAGATCTATGTGCCCCAAATGCTTATGTCGGCAAAAGCCATGAACAGTGCCATGAAGCATCTCAAGCCATATTTCCAATCGGGTGAAACAAAACGAAAGGGTAAATTTATTATCGGAACAGTAGCAGGCGATCTGCACGACATTGGTAAAAACCTTGTATCGATGATGATTGAAGGAGGCGGCTGGGAAGTTATAGATCTTGGTGTTGATGTAGGCACTGAAAAGTTCCTTAAGGCTATTGATGATAATCCGGGCGCTGTTGTAGGATTATCAGCTCTTCTCACTACAACAATGGAAAACATGAAAAAAACCGTCGCCTCCATAAAAGAGAAATATTCCGGACTGAAGATACTCGTGGGAGGGGCTCCGGTTACACAGGAATATTGCAATAAAATAGGAGCTGATTTCTATTCCCCTGATCCCCAGGGAGCTGTGAATTATCTTAAACAGCTCGTGTAGTATGTTGAAATTCTTTTCAGATGAAAACAACTCTTTCGGGTAAGACAAATGAGGTAGTTATTGATACTGAAGGTCCTGTTGTAATTATCGGGGAATCAATCAATCCGACAAGGAGGAGAAAGCTTGTAACCACCCTCCAGGAGAATAATTTTGATTTTGTCCTCGAACTGGCCGGGATTCAGATAAATGCGGGAGCTGATATCCTTGATGTCAATGTGGGTTTTCCAGGTGTTGACGATATCAGACTTCTTCCTGAGGCGGTATTGGCTATTCAGGATAAATTTGACATTCCTCTTTGTCTCGATTCACCGAATCCCAAAGCTATTGAAGCAGCCTTAAAAGTAGCTGCCGGGAAGTGTCTTGTTAATTCTGTAAATGGAAAGGAAGAATCGATGCAGTCACTTCTTCCGGTTGCCAGAGAATATGGCGCCGCGATTATCGGATTGTGTATGGATGACGATGGCATTACTAATGATCCGGAAAAGAGGGTAACAATAGCTGAAAAAATAATCGAAAGAGCTTTGAAATATGGTATCAGCGAAGAGGATGTCATAATCGATCCACTCGCCATGGCAGTCAGTGCTGAACCCAATGCATGCATAATAACTCTGGATACAATCAGGCTGGTCCGTCAGCGACTTGGGCATAATATTACCATGGGCGCAAGCAACATATCATTCGGATTGCCCGGAAGGGAATCACTTAATGAGGCATTCCTGGTTTTGTCGATATACTGCGGATTGACCTGTCCTATTGCAAATCCTGAAAAGATAACACCTGTTGTAAGAGCATCAGACCTTGTGCTTTGCCGGGATGACTTTGCGGTACGATTTGTTGAATACTTTCAAAGTCGTATATAAATAAGTACTTTCATCCGTAAATTTTTTTTTTAAAAGGTCCCCGTTAAAGCGGGGGAACCTCACATGATTGACTTCGTCAGGCTCGCTTCGCTCGGTTGAAAATGAATTATTTTTATTGATGTTTGTGATTGGTATCAATCAGGTGGGTTTCAACGGATAAAAAATTTGCACGAAACAGATGTCAGGCATTAAACCAGCCCGTAGATGGCAACCAGCTTTTTCCCCTTTCAGGAAGGAAAAATTCGGCAGACGTTTGCTTGCAAGAACAGAGCTGCTCATAAAGGGTCCTCTTTTCGGATGTCGTATGTGCGGAAATTGTCTGTTGCAGAAAACTGCTTTTATTTGCCCCATGGAATGCCCTAAAGGTATGCGCAATGGTCCTTGCGGCGGTGTAACGCCTGAAAAGAATTGCTATGTTGATGAAACCAGGAAATGTATCTGGTATGCAATATATAAAAGAGCTCAAAAGACCGGAAGGGAAGAGACTTTGCTGGAGGTTCTGCCACCGCTCGACTGGCAAAAAGTTGGTACTGAGACGTGGGGGGATGTTGCAAAAGAGATTAAAAAAATCGGAACAGTCAGATTCCTTGGTACCTTGATGTCAGGTAAAAGTTCTGAGAAAAAACAGTTATGGGATTCGGTTTTTAAAACTGTCCGTCAGCCTGAATGGTGGAATGGAGATTCCGGATATCATCCTCCCTTATACAGTGCCCCGTTTTCTGACCTTGAAAAGTCCTTACGGGATGGTGAGTTTGTGGTTTGTACAGAAGTAACACCACCTCTCGGTTCTGATTCAGGCAGGCTGATCATGGATATTGAACTTGTAAAGCCTTTCGTCAGAGCAGTCAACTTTACCGATGCTTCGTCATCCATACCAAAGATGTCATCCATTGCATGCTGTAAAGTAGCCTCGGACCTGAAAACTGAACCCGTGTTTCAGATAGCTGCCCGCGATACTACCAGGACCGGACTTCAATCAAACATACTTGGTGCGGGTCAGTTCGGAATACGGAATGTTCTTTGTGTTACAGGTGATAATCCAAATGTCGGCCCATCTCCTGTAAGCGATATGAATTTTGTCGACATCGACTCAGTTCAGATGCTGTGGATTCTGAGAAGGATGAGGGACGAGGGAATATATCTGGATGGAAGAAAAATGAAAAATCCACCCGGATTTTTTCTTGGTGCAGCCACATCACCTTTTGCTTCCGATCCTGAATTACAGGCAATAAAGGATCATAAGAAGGTCAATGCAGGTGCTCAGTTTTTCCAGACAAACCTGGTTTTTGAGCCCGACAGACTGGATCTCTGGCTGGAGCAGCTTTATAAAAGAGATGTGCTCGATAAGGTATATATTCTTGTGGGGCTGGTCCCTCTTAAAAGTCTCAAAGCGGCTCTCTATCTTCATAATAAGATACCGGGTGTTTTTCTCCCTGCGAATATCCTGGAAAGGATGGAAAAAGCAGGTGAGGGAGCCTCTGAAGAGGGAGTTCAGATTGTCCTTGAGCTGATAGATAAAATAAAGAAGAAAAAAGGGGTAAACGGCATTCATCTGATGACTCTTGGCTGGGAGGCGGTTGTCGGAAGGATTGTTACCGAAGCCGGACTTGTTCCAAAGCCCCCCGCTAAAAGGGGGCTATAAAAGGAACAAGTGCTGGTACCAGGAAGCGCTGGCGCGGATTTACAATCCGTGCCTTAAATTTCATAAGCACGGATCACAGATCCGCGCTCAAATGCTGGCGCGGATTTCTAATCCGTGCCATAAATATTATTAAATCATATTTATGTTAAGAGCCGCTTTTCAAATTGATTTTTCTGATCTGAAACTCAATGTCTCACAGATTGAGAAGGCAATTGGTTATAAAGACGGTGAGTCGCACGAAACAATTTCGGAACTGATCCATAAGGTCCTGCAGAAAGCAAAATCGGAGTGTCAGGTAAAAGCAGAATATGCAGTATTTCCGGTTGATGGATTCAATAATGATGAAAAATCTGTTCAAATTAGTGGTTTGGTATTCAACGTTAAAAAGATAGTTTACGGACAAATAAAAAAATCTGACTCAGTAGCACTCTTTCTTGCTACAGCCGGCGAGGAGATAGGTATAAGGAGCAGGGAAGCAACGAAAGATGGGGACATCCTTACAGCATATATTTATGACGTTGTTGGTAGTGAGATTGTGGAAACTGCCGCAGATATAATGCAGAACAAACTGAAGGAAGTGATAGTTTCAGGCGGAAAAAAAATCACAAACAGGTACAGTCCTGGATATTGCGGATGGGATGTTGCAGAGCAGCACAAGCTTTTCCGGCTGATGCCTGATAACTTTTGCAAGATAAGGCTGACTCCTTCTGCTTTAATGGATCCTGTAAAATCAATAAGTGGATTTATTGGTATTGGTGAGCATATAAGATATAACCCGTATACCTGCAGGTTATGCGATATGAAGGATTGTATCTACAGGAAAGTAAGGAGTCAGACATAAACCATAAAAAATATTAATATGTTACTACTGGGTATTGATCTGGGAAGCTCTTCGGTTAAAGCTTCGGTTATAGACGGAGAATCGGGTATCTGTCGGGCATCAGCCTTTTACCCGAAAGATGAGATGAAAATTATTGCACCAAAACCAGGGTGGGCCGAGCAGGAACCCGGTATCTGGTGGTTAAACCTGGTATCCGCCATTCTTGACTGCACAAATCAGATCGGACCGGAAAAGAGTAAAATAGGTGCAATTGGTATATCATACCAGATGCATGGTCTTGTTCTTATTGATAAAAATTGCAAAATCCTTCGTCCTTCAATAATCTGGTGCGACAGCCGTGCTGTCAGGTATGGGGAAAAAGCGTTTAATGCCCTGGGCAGTGAATTCTGCCTTTCTCACCTGCTTAATTCGCCGGGGAATTTTACGGCAGCAAAGCTTGCCTGGGTAAAGGAGAATGAACCTGAACTTTATAACAGGATTCATAAGATCATGCTTCCGGGCGATTATATAGCAATGTTGATGACCGGAGAAATTAAAACCTCATTCACCGGCCTTTCGGAAGGAATATTCTGGGACTTTAAAGCCAACAGGCTCTCAGATGATATAATGAACTATTTTGGGTACAGCCATGATATTATACCGGATCAGGCTGCCTCATTTTCAATTCAGGGAAATCTGCTGAAAGATGTAGCATCTGAACTTGGTTTACCTGAAGGGATTCCGGTTTCGTACCGTGCCGGTGATCAGCCGAATAACGCACTATCTCTTAATGTCCTTAATCCGGGTGAAGTTGCTGCAACTGCGGGAACTTCAGGAGTTATTTATGGGGTTACAGATCAGACAAAGTACGATCCCCGGTCAAGAGTGAATACATTTTTACATGTCAATCATTCTCCCGATCATCAGAGATTAGGAGTACTGTTATGTATAAACGGATCAGGGATACTTAATTCCTGGTTAAAAAGAAACACAGGAAACATTTTATCCTACGATGAAATGAATGGACTGGCCTCAAAGGTTTCTCCGGGAGCCGAAGGAGTTACCATACTTCCTTTTGGGAATGGGGCTGAGAGAATGTTATTGAATAAAGACATAGGATGTTCTGTGTACGGGCTGAACTTCAATACTAATTCCGTTGCGCATCTTTTCAGGGCATGCCAGGAGGGCATTGCATTTTCATTCAGGTATGGACTCGATATTATGAAAGAGACTGGAATAGACCCGGGAATTATAAGAGCCGGAAATGCAAATATGTTTCAGAGCAATGTTTTCAGAGAGGCTTTATCATGTGTTACCGGTGTCGCTATTCATCTTTACAATACAGATGGTTCTGTCGGAGCAGCGAGGGGTGCAGGG
>Ga0209254_10000877_pt1 | contig 26365 bp, 25 predicted proteins | sample FrelakmetDIP11DI_FD_187148 | JGI IMG/M metagenome (GOLD analysis project Ga0209254, IMG submission 187148) | Freshwater lake sediment microbial communities from the University of Notre Dame, USA, for methane emissions studies - DIP11 DI (SPAdes)... | ecosystem: Environmental > Aquatic >...
AGGACGGAGCCGGAAGGACGGAGCCGGAAGGCGACTTGTCACGGCGTAGCTGATAGCGAAGCCGGAAGCCGGATGCCTTTACCCGTGCCCAACCCTACGCGCTCAGCGGATCAGCGCCAGCGATAGCCACGGCCAGTAGGTGATCAGCAGCACGCAGACGAGCAGGATGGCGAGGAACGGCAGCGCCGCCCGGTAGAGCAGGACTACCGGCTTGTCGAAGCGGTAGCTGGCGATGAACAGGCTCATCCCGACCGGGGGCGTGCAGTAGCCGATCTGCATGTTGGCGAGGAAGATGATGCCGAGATGGATCGGATCCACGCCGTAGCCGGCGGCGAGCGGCAGCAGCAGCGGCACCACGATGACCAGCGCCGAGAACACATCGAGCAAGGTGCCGAGGATCAGCAGGAAGACGTTGAGCAGGATCAGGAAGGTGAGCTTGCTGGAGACGTGGGCGGTGACAGCGTCGAAGAGCTTGGTCGGCACCTGGGCATCGATCATGGAGTTGGTGGATGCCAGCGAGGCGCCGAGGATGATCAGGATTCCACCCACGAGGACCATCGAGTCGCGCATGATCACCGGCAGGCGGCGCAGCGGAATCTCGCGGTAGATCAACACCTCGACGACGAGCACGTAGACCGCGGTCACGGCCGCCGCCTCGGACACCGCGAACAGGCCGCTGTACACGCCACCGAGGACGATGACCGGCAGTGGCAACTCCCAGATCGCCGCGCGCAGCGAAGCGGCGGTCTCGCGGAGGCCGAAGGCCTTGCCCTCCCGGCGCCCGGCGGCCGAGCGATGGCCGACCCGGATGCACCACAGCGACAGCAGCAGGAGCATCACGATCCCCGGCAGCAGGCCGGCCAGGAACAGCTGGTCGATCGGCTGGGAGGCGACGATGCCGTAGAGGATCAGCGGCAGCGAGGGCGCGAACAGCAGCCCGAGGCTTCCCGAGGTCGTGATCAACCCCAGGTTGAATTTCTCGGGGTAGCCGACCTGGTTGAGGGCCGGCAGCAGCAGCGCTCCCAGCGCCACGATCGTCACTCCGGAGGCGCCGGTAAAGGCCGTGAACAGCGCGCACGCGATCAGGGCGACCACCGCCAGCCCGCCCGGGAGCCAGCCGAAGAGGGCGTTGGAGGCCCTCACCAGGCGCTGGGACGCGTTGCTCTCGCCGAGCAGGTAACCGGCGAAGGTGAAGAGCGGGATCGCGAGCAGGACCGGCGTCTCGGCGATCCGGTAGATCTCCATCGGCACGATCATCGGATCGACGCCGGAGCGCACGAAGCCGAGCAGCGCGGCGGCGGCGATGACCGCGAACAGCGGCGCGCCGAGCACCGCGAGGATGACCAGCAGAAGGCCGGCCAGGATCATTCGGCGGCCCCTGCGGCGATGGCGTTGCGCCCGTGCGCCACGGCGTAGGCGAGGTACCTGAGCCCGATCACCCCGAAGGCCACGGGCAGCACCAGCTCGCAGGCCCACAGCGGCAGCCAGGGCAGGACCATGGTGCCCCCCGCCCGGTCTTCGAGCAGCAGGCGCGCGGAGTGGTAGGCCAGCGCCAGCGACACGGCGGCGGTGAACAGGTCGGTGGCGACGCGGGCGGCGGCCCTCCAGCGCCCGGGAAGGAAGCGGGACACCGCGTCCACCGAGATCTGCTTGTCGAACCGGGTCGCCACCACTGCGCCGATCATGCCGACCCACAGCACCATCACCCGCACCACCGGGTCGGCCCACAGCAGGCTGGTGTCAAACAGGTTGCGGAGCGCGATCTGCGCCGCCGCCAGCGCGACCAGCGCGGCCAGCAACGCGACCAGCAGGCCGTCCTCAGCGAGCGCGAGCGCGCGCAGCAGGCGTGCCACGGCCGGCGGGTGGTCGGGCGCCACGGCTCAGCCGCCGCCGGCCGCCGGGCCGCGACCCGCGCGGTGCTCCTCGAGGACCTTCCGGATCTCGCCGAGGAGGGCGCGGTCGTAGTGCTGCCGGCCGACGAGCGTCTGCGTCGCCTCGGCCGCGACGCTGCTCCAGCGGCTCCGCGTTTCCTCGTTCGGCTGGATGAAGGTCACGCCCTGCTGGATCAACGCCCGCCGGGCCTGGTCGGTGTCCTCGCGCGCGCTGCGGTCAAGCTCGCCCATGGCCCCCGTGAGCACCTCGCGCACCACCTCGCGGTCGGCCGGGGTCAGGCGTTCCATCGCCTCCTCGGCGATCACCAGCGTGCCATAGACGTAGGTGACCGGCAGGTCGGTCACGTAGGTGGCCTTGGTGAACCACTGCAGCGCCACCGCCCCGACTGGCGGTGCGCCGACCGTGTCGATGAGCCCGGTCTGGAGGCCGGTAAGGACGTCGGCGATCGCCAGCGGCACCGGCGACAGACCGGCCGCATCGGCGATCGCCTGGCTGATCCCATCGCCCTCCGGCATCCAGATCTTGCGGCCTTCCAGATCGGCGAAGCTGCCGACGGCCCGGGTCGACATCAGGTACACGAAGCCGGTCTCGACGAAGCCGAACGCCTCGAATCCCTTGTCTGCCAACATGCCGAGCAGTCGCTTGTCGAACACCGCCCTGACCGCGTCCACCTCCGCATAGTTGTGAAACAGCAGCGGCAGGTTGTAGAGCTCGACGTTGGGCTCGACGTCGGTCAGGCAGCCGATGAGGATGGCGCCGCCGTGAAGCTGGCCGATCCGCATCTTGCGCAGCACCGCCTGATCGGTCCCCATCGTGCCGCCGGGGTAGAAGCGGATGGCGACCCGGCCGCCGGTACGGGTCGAGATCTCGTCGGCGGCGCGGCGAGCCGCGGTCATCCACTTCGAGCCGTCCGGCGCGAGGGTCGCAACCTTGAGCTGGACCTGCTGCGCGGTGGCCGCAGTCGCGGCGAGGAGGCAGGTCGCAAAGACAACAGGCCGCAAAAGTCGCATCACTTCACTCCCCGAAGTACTCGCCGGAGGTCGCCAGCAACCGCCGCGCCCGCTCCTGGGCGAGGGCGTTGCTCAGGGTCAGCCCGGGCGCCTCCGGCGACGCCTCGAGAACCTCCCGGCACAGGCGATCGTGCAGCTCGCGGTCGAAGGTCAGCCGCGCATAGTCGCTCGCCAGCAGCACCTTGGCCATCAGGTCGCGCCCCCCGGACAGCTCGATCGCGCGCTCGAAGTGCCGCCTCCCCTCCTCCGGTCGCCCACCGAGCGCCGCGGGCAGCAGCGACTCGAGGACGCCGAGGTAGACGTAGGGGGCGCCCGTGCGGTAGGAGTGGTCGAGCTCGATGACGCGCCGGATCAGGGCGTCGACGCGTGCCTTGTCGGCCACCGCCGTCCAGTCGCCACGGTTGGCGGAGATCCAGGTCGCCCAGGCCCCGGCGCAGGCGAACGCGGCCGGCACGTCCCGCATCTCGATCGTCCGGACCGCGGCCTCGAACTCGCCGTACGGGGCGGTCCAGGTGTCGCAGATCGGGCGGTGCTGACGGCACAGCGCTCGCCACCCGTATTCTCTGCCCGTGCGGGCCAGCCGTGCGGCGCGCTCCGGGTCGTCGACGAACGCGCTCGCATAGGTGGAGTACAGTTCGGCTCCCGCGCCCAGCAGCTCGGCGTTGTCGGCATCCTCCGCGATCATGCCGTCCAGCAGCACCAGGTACGCCGGGGCGGCCTGGCGCACCGTCTCGGGGTCGTTGTGGTCAGCCAGCGCGCCCGCGACGCTGTCCGCCATGCGGCCCGTCGAGGACGAGACGAGCGCCGAGCAGCCCCCGAGGGCGAGCAGTGCCGCCAACTCGGCGGCGCCACGCACCGCCCGCTTCAAGGCCCTGCCTCCTGCCATGTCGAACGTCACGACGCACCTCGAACGCGGGATCCCTTCAGTCTCGCGCGATGGCCACCTCTTGCATGGTCGGTGGTCAGCGGCTCCCGAAGCCCCCACGCAGCGCTCCCGCCGAGCCGCCGGTCCTGGCGATGGCCAGCGAGCGACCATCGCCACCCGACGTGTTGGTGATCACGGCCCGGCCCTCCGCGTCGCGCAGGATGCGAACCGGCGAGATCAGCCGCCCGTCGGACAGCCGGAACGACTCTCCGGTGTACAACGACATCACCCGGGCAACATAATCCCTGGTCTCCTCGAACGGCGGGATGCCCCGGTGGCGCTCCACCGCACCCTCGCCGGCGTTGTACGCCGCCAGCGCCAGTTGCAGGTTGCCCGAGTAGCGCTCGATGAGCCGGTCCAGCTCGCGGACGCCGCCGCGGACGTTCTGCTCGGGGTCGAACGGATCGTCGACGTCCAGCCGCCGGGCGGTGTCCGGCATCAGCTGCATCAGGCCGAGCGCTCCCTTGTGGCTGACCGCGCTCGGGTTGTAGCCCGACTCGACCCTGACGACCGAGTCCACCAGCTTGGGGTCGAGCCCCTCCTCCGCGCTCAGGCGATGCACCAGCTCGCGGAGGTCTCCCGAGCGTGCGTGGGCCTGCTCGGGCTGCCGTGACGCCTCGGCCGGAGCCGCTGCTGCCGCAACGACAGCGGACACGGCCAAGGCCACAAAAGCCGCCGGAATGACGACGAAGCGGACAACCATCCCTTGTATTATGCCAAATCGTACCGTGGAGGTGTAGATGGACCCGGTGACAGCCGACACCCGCTGCCAGCCCTTCGCCTCCAGAATGCGCGCCGCCAGGCTGCCGGAGGCCGCGGTCGCCGGCTTCTGCCTCCACCTGAGCCGCTACCTCGGCGGGAGCCAGGCCACCCTGCGCAGCGACGCCATCCAGCCGCTTTCCGGTCTCCCGGACGCCAATACTCTCGACGGCTTCGCGGCGGCCGGCCGGGCCGCGTTCCGGCGCGTGGCAATGATCAAGCTCAACGGCGGCCTCGGCACCAGCATGGGCCTCGAGGGCGCCAAGTCGCTGCTCGAGGTCCGCGAGGGCTTGAGCTTCCTCGACCTCATCGCGCGCCAGGTCCTGAGCCTGCGCGAGCGCTCCGGCGCCACGGTCCCGCTGCTCCTGATGAACAGCTTCCGCACCGCCGCCGACTGCAACGCCCACCTCGGGCGGTACCCCGAGCTCGCGATCGACGGGCTGCCGCTCTCCTTCCTCCAGCACCGGATCCCCAAGGTCATGGCAGCGGACGCACAGCCGGCCAGCTGGCCCGCCGACCCGGAGCTCGAGTGGTGCCCGCCGGGGCACGGCGACCTCTATCCGGCGATCGCCACCTCGGGCGCCCTCGACCTGCTGCTCGGGCGCGGCTTCGAGTGGGCCTTCGTGTCCAACGCCGACAACCTCGGCGCGGTCCTCGACCCCGCGATCCTCGGCTACGTCGCCGAGCGGCGCCTCGCGTTCCTCATGGAGGCCGCGGACCGCACCCTCGCCGACCGCAAGGGCGGCCACCTGTGCCGCCTCCTCGACGGCCGGCTCGCGCTGCGCGAGGCCGCTCAGTGCCCGCCGGACGAGGCCGCCGACTTCCAGGACATCAAACGCCACCGCTACTTCAACTCCAACAACCTCTGGCTCCACCTCCCGTCGCTGCGCCGGACGCTCGATGAAAACGGCGGCGTCATCCCGCTGCCCACCATCATCAACCGCAAGACCCTCGACCCGCGCGACCCCTCGTCGCCCGCCGTCGTGCAGCTCGAGTCCGCCATGGGCTCGGCAATCTCGCTGTTCTCGCCGAGCGAGGCGATCCGCGTTCCGCGGCGGCGCTTCTCCCCGGTGAAGAACACCAACGACCTGCTGGCGGTCCGCTCGGACGCCTACCGCCTCCTTGCCGACGGGCGGATCGTGCTCGACGAAGCGCGCAGTCTGCCGCCGGTGCTGTCCCTCGACGCCCGCTTCTACAGCAGGATCGACGACTTCGAACGGCGCTTCCCCGGCGGGCCGCCGTCGCTGATCGACTGCGACGCCCTGACCGTGGAGGGCGACGTCAGCTTCGGCCGCGGCGTGGCGCTGCGCGGCACCGTCCACATCCTCGCCGCCGGCGGACCCGCGACCATCGCGGACCATCGCCAGCTCGAAGGCAGCGTCCGATTGTGACGGCGTCGACTCGGGGAGATTACGTAGAATGGGATCCGCCCGACGGCAAGGAGCACCCATGACCGATGAGCGCAAGTCCCTGCCCGAGAACGCCTACCGCGAGCTGAAGCCGGGCGAGACCTACACCCCGGTGTTTCCCGAGGAGCGCGGGGTGCTCGAGGTCACCCTCCGCTCGGTGCTGTTCGGTCTCGCCATGGGCGTGCTGTTCTCTGCGGCCGCGGCCTACATCGCCCTCAAGCTCGGCCAGGGCATCGAGTCCGCGATCCCGATCTCGATCCTCGCGATCGGCTTCTCGGCAGTGCTCGCGCGCCGGTCGACGCTGCTCGAAAACGTCAACATCCTGTCGATCGGCGCCACCTCGGGCATCCTGGTCGGCGGCTCGGTCTTCACCATGCCGGCGATCTTCGTGCTCGGGCTGGACGACCGCACCTCGTTCTTCCAGATCTTCATCGTGCCCTTCCTGGGCGCCTGCCTCGGCGTGCTCTTCCTGATCCCGTTCCGCCGCTACTTCGTCGCCGAGATGCACGGCAAGCTGCCCTACCCGGAGGGCACTGCCATCACCGAGATCCTGATGACCGGGGAGCGCGGCGGCCAGCAGGCCAAGGTCCTGGTGTCGGCCATGGGGCTCGGTTTCGCGTTCGACTTCGTCGCGCTGACCTTCACGGCCTGGCGAGACATCTTCACGACCTCGCTGATCCGGGCCCTCGATCCGCTCACCCTCAAGGTCAAGGCGGTATTCGCCCTCAATACCTCGGCCGCGGTGCTCGGGCTCGGCTACATCATCGGCGTCCGCTACTCCTCGATCATCTGCGCCGGCTCGTTCCTCTCCTACTTCGTGCTGGTGCCGCTGGTCGGCTGGCTCGGGGCCAACGTGCCCGGGGTCGTGGCCGGCGGCTCGGCGCCGATCGCCCAGCTTGGCGCGGAGGACCTGTTCTTCGAGTACGTGCGCTTCATCGGGATCGGCGGCATCTTCATGGCTGGCATCCTGTCGATCCTGAAGATGTCGCCGGTGATCGTGCAGGCCATGGGCAAGGCCTTCACCGAGATCCGCAAGTTGGTGTCGGGCGGCCTCAAGACCGAGGCGCGGCGCACCGACTCCGACATCCCGATGGGGCTGGTCGCCGTGCTGCTCGCGGTCGTCGCCGTGTTCACCTGGCTCTACTTCCGGTTCTCGGTCCTCGCGTCGCACCCGGATGCCGCGCGGATCGCGACCTTCGCCCTGATTCTGACTCTGGTGGTCTCCTTCCTGTTCGCCGCCGTCTCGGCATGGGCGATCGCCATGATCTCGGTGACGCCGATCTCCGGGATGACCCTGACCACCCTCATCCTGTCGGCCATCATCCTGGCCAAGCTCGGCCTGACCGGGCCGGACGGCATGCTGGCCACCCTGCTGATCGGCGGCGTCGTCTGCACCGCGCTGTCGATGACCGGCTCGCTGGTCACCGAGTTCAAGGTCAGCTACTGGCTCGGGGCCACGCCGCGCCGCGTCCAGTGGTCGAACCTCCTCGCCGCCGCCGTGGCGTCGATCACGGTGACCGCGGCGATCATGCTCTTCGCCTCGACCAAGGGCTACCTGCCGTCGGCCGCCCATCCCAACCCGATGCCGGCGCCCCAGGCCAACGCGATGGCCGCGGTCATCCAGAGCGTGATGGCCTCGGCCGAGGCGCCGTGGCTGCTCTACGGGGTCGGCGCGGTCATCGCCCTGATCGTCGAAATGCTGGGCGTTTCGGCGCTGGCCTTCGCGCTCGGCATGTACCTGCCGATCGAGCTGAACACCCCGATCCTGTTCGGCGCGCTGGTGGCCGAGTACGTGCGTCGGCGGGCGCCCTCGGAGGAGGCACGCCGCGCGCGCAACAACCGCGGCACCCTGATCGCATCGGGGCTGATCGCCGGCGGCGCGCTCGCCGGGGTCGCCGACGGCATCTTGAGCTGGATCGCCGACGCCCGCGGCGCCGAGATCCCGGCCTTCGGCAACCTGGCCGGCTTCGGCAACTGGCTCGGCCTGCTCATGTTCTGCGCCCTCGCCGGGTACGTCATCTGGGACGCAGGCCGGGCACGCGAGGAGGAGGGCGCGGGCCCCGCGATCTCGATCTAGGGAGCGTGTCGGGCATGGGCCCCTGTTCGCGCTCCTGATCTTGTGTTTGTCGCCGGCCTCTGCCCGACACGCTCCCAGGGATGCGCTGCGCGCATCCTGGAGTTGACACTGCGGCGGGCCGTTGGTAGATTGTCGCTCCCGCTGAGCGGGAGTAACTCAGTGGTAGAGTGCAACCTTGCCAAGGTTGACGTCGCGGGTTCAAATCCCGTCTCCCGCTCCAGCCCCCCCACCCAGCCACCCCTCAGCTCTCTCGGGTCGGCCTTCATCGAGCTCGCGAGGACAGGGTACGAGAATGTCCCTAGCTTCGGGTATCTTCAATACGGCCGACCCGAGACAGCTGAGATTGAAGAAAACAAACGAACCAGTGAGCGGCTGACCCGAGACAGCTGAGATTGACGAAAAGGAGCATCGAACCGGGCGGTGGCCGGAGGATCTGCGAGAATCGCAGGCGATGAACCGCAGGATCGTGCCCATCCTGGTGCTCCTCGCCGGGCTTGCCATGGCCTTCCATCCCACGCTCTTGTCAGGCTTCTCTCGCCTGCAGACCGACCTCGGCGACACCCGCCTCAACAACTACCTCCTCGAGCACGGCTGGCGCTGGCTGTCCGGCGACGCGGACGTCCGGCTCTGGAATCCCGACTTCTTTTACCCTGCCCCCAACACGCTCGCCTACAGCGACCTCCTGCTGTCGTTCGGGCCGCTCTACTGGCCGTGGCGCGCCCTGGGGCTCGGCGAGGTGCTGAGCTTCCAGCTGTGGATGATCGGGATCGCGATCTGCAACTTCGCGGTCTGCTACCTGTTCCTCGGCCAAGCGCTGGGCTTCGACCGCCTCGGGGCGGCGCTGGGCGCGTTCGTGATCAGCTTCGCCGCCTCCCGGGTCGGGCAGCTCGACCACCAGCAGATGTTCCCGGTTTTCTTCGTCATCGGCGCGCTGTGGGCAGCCTGCTCGATGGTGAGGTCGGCGACTGCCGGCGAGGCTCGGGGAGGTCACCGTTGGGCCGCCGTCGTGCTTGCCGGGTGCCTCCTTGCCCAGCTCTACGGCAGCTACTACAACCTCGCGTTCATGCTCGCGCTCCTGTCCGCGGCCGCGCTCGTGGCGGCCGCAGTGCCAAACTGGAGACGCGCGCTTCTCGACGTGGCCAGGGTCCACTGGCGGCCGATCACTGCCGCCGGATCCCTCGCGGTGGTCCTGGCGCTCCCCGCGGCGGTCCACTACCTCGAGGCAGCCGGCACCGTCCGACCGCGACCGCCGGGCGCCGCGCTCGATGTGCTGCCGCGGCTCGCGTCGTACCTGTTCGTCCACGAACGCTCCTGGTGCTACGGCTGGATGACTAGCCTGGATGTGATCCGCTCACTGCCGGTCCGCCATGAGCACGCGATCGGTCTCGGGTTCATCACCACGGGGTGCCTGCTCTGGGTCGTCTGGCGGACGCGCACGCGACCAGCGGTTCGGTTCGCGGTCACCGCCGTTGCCGTGGTCGGCCTCCTGGTCACCATGTTTCCCGGCAGGGTACGCCTGTTCATGATCCTGTATCACGCGTTCCCTCCATTCCAGGGTGTCCGCGCGGTCAGTCGCATCGGGATGCTGCTCGCGATCCCGGCCGGGATCGCCATCGCCTGGATGATCAGCCACCGCGCCCGTGGCACGCGCGGCCGGCTCGTCGCTGCCCTCGCCGTGCTGGCCTGCCTGGAGCAGGGCATGACCTCGCGCTCGGTCGAGGTTGCTCTCGTCGAGGCCCGGGCCAACGAGATCGCCGCGCAGGTTGATCGCACGGCCGAGGCCTTTCTGGTCGTTCCCCGCGGCCCCGCGCGGCGCGGGCTCAACTGGCACCACCTCGACGCGATGTGGGCCGCCCGCCGCACTAGCGTTCCGACCGTCAACGGCTACAGCGGCAACCGCCCGCCGGGGTGGGACTTCGGGGACCTGCGGTTGGGCCGTGAGGACGGCCTCGACGAGGTCCGACGGCGCCTCGGCAGCTGGGCGGGCACCATGGGCCTCGACCCTGCCCGGATCCAGGTGCTGGTCGTGGACGCGGCGGCGAACCTTCCGCCCGAGCAGCCGCTCAAGGGCTCGCGGCGCGCCCCCGCTTCCTTGACCCTCTCGGGTCGGTGATCTAGAATCCTCATCCCTGGCGGCGACGTGGCCAAGTGGTAAGGCAGGGGCCTGCAAAGCCCTTATCCCCGGTTCGAATCCGGGCGTCGCCTCCATCCTTCCCCGCCCGCGCCCGTCTCCGTGCCCGCTTCCGAGCCCGAGGAGCCTGCCCTGAGCGAGCGGCGCCCCTTCGACTCGGAGCCCTGCCGGACTCCTCGCTCAGGGCAGGCTCCAGCGCCGCGAGTCGAAGGGTCCCCTGAAGTACGCTTGCCGTCGCAATCGAAGCGCCACGCCGGCGCCCTGAGGGGGTCCCTCAACTCGGCCCGCCGCGCCTCGCTCGGGATGACGGTTTGCGGTGACGGTGGAGGCAGCTCCGCGCTACTCGTCCTTCGCGGCCTTCTTGGCTACCTTCTTGGACGTCTTCTTGGGCTTCTTGGTTGTCCCGAGAGCGCTCATCAGAGCCGCGCCGAAACCGGTTATCGCCGGCTCCGCCGCCGCGGACTGCAAGTGGTCGGAGTACTCGGCCCGCTCCTGGTCCCGCGCATGCGCCTTCACCGACAGGCTCATGCGCTGGCGGCTCGGGTCGATCGACAGGATCTTGGCGCTGACCGCCTCGCCCGGCTTGAACACGGCACCCGGGTCCTGCTCGCGGCTGATGCCGAGCTCCGACATCGGAATCAACGCGCTGAGGCCCGGCTCGAGCTCGACGAAGACGCCAAAATCCGCCACCTTCTCGACCTTGCCCTGCACCACCTGGCCCTCTTGGTACCGCATCTCGATCCGCTGCCAGGGATCGCGGTCGGGGAGCTGGCGCAGGGTCAGGCTGATGCGCCGGGCGGCAGTGTCGACCTCGCGCACCCAGCCCCGGACCGTCTCACCGACGGCGAGCTCGGGGGAGCCGAGCTCCATGCCGGGCGGCAGCTGGCTGCTGTGCAGCAGGCCGTCGATGCCGGGCTCGAGCTCGATGAAGATCCCGAAGTCGGCCTTGCGGACGGCCCGGCCCTCGAAGGCGCCCCGCGCCGGGAAGCGCTGGCTGACGTCCTCCCACGGGTCCTTGAGCAGCTGCTTCATGCTCAGTGAGATCCGGTTCTTCTCGCGATCGAGCTCGAGGACCTTGACCCGCACCAGATCACCCACCGCCAGCGCCTCCCTGGGGTGGCCGACCCGGCCGTGCGCGATCTCGGTGACGTGAACCAGCCCGTCGACGCCGCCGAGGTCGACGAAGGCCCCGAAATCCGTCAGCGAGCGGACCCGGCCCTCGACGACGGCTCCCTCGCCGAGCCGCGCCCACGCCTCCGTGCGCCGCCGCTCCTTGTCCTCTCGCAGCACCGCCGCCCGCGACACCACCAGCTTGCGGTCGTCGGCGCTGTACTCGAGCACTTTGAACTTGTAGGTCTGGCCCAGGTAGACGTCGAGCTCGTCGGTCCGGTGGTCCTCGATCTGCGAAACCGGGCAGAACCCCCGCACCCCGGCCACCGTCACGTCGAAGCCGCCCTTGCGCCGGCCGACGACCTTGCCCTCGAGCGGCTCGCCGCTGGCCACCGCTTCGGAGAGCTTCTCCTTGAGACGACGCTCGATGGCGAGGTGGCGCGACACGCGCACCTCGTCTCCGATCGAGATCACGATCACCTCGACCGGGTCACCGGTGCCGAGATCGTCGAGCTCCTCGCGGGCCAGCACCGCCTCGGACTTGCCGCTGATGTCGACCAGCGCGACGTCGCCGTGGACCGCGGCGATGGTCCCCTCGATGACGTCGCCGACCTGCACGTCATCGGCGGCGAAGCTGTCGAGCAGGGCTTCCTGGAACTCATTGGTCTTCTTGGGTTTTTCGTTCATGGCAGGCCTCACACCTCGGGCAGCGCGCATGCGCACGCGGACGGAAAGGATAGCACAGGGAGGAGGGGCTAGGGGTTAGGAGTTCGTACCGCATTGGCCTTTTCGGTGGACGTGGTTGACCGAAGTGCCGTCAGACGGCCACTGCGGCACGAACTCCTCCGGATGCGCGCACCGCATCCGGAGGAGCGGGTGGGCAGAGGCCAACAACAATGACCACGTCAGGAACGCATCCAGGGGCCTATGACCTACCCGCTCCTAGCCGTCGGCGCGCCAGACGATGCGGCCGCCGACGATGGTCACGACCGGGGCGCCCCGCAGCTTGAGACCCGCGAACGGCGTGTTCCGCGACTTCGACCGGAAGGTCTTCGGGTCGACCGTGACCCGACGCCGCAGGTCGAGGATCGTGACATCGGCTGGCGACCCCGGCCGCAGCGATCCGCCCGGCAGCCGGAACGCCTGCGCCGGGCCGATCGAGAACAGGCGCACCAGCCGCCCGATGCCGATCACCTTGCCGTGCACCAGCCGGTCCACCGCCAGGCTGACGGCGGTCTCCAGCCCGACGGCCCCGGACGGCGCCTCCGAGAAGTCGAGCTCCTTTTCGTCGCGGTGCTGGGGGGTGTGGTCAGAGGCGATCGCGTCCACGGTTCCGTCGTAGAGCGCCTGCTTGACGGCATCGACGTGATCCGACGAGCGCAGCGGCGGGTTGATCTTCCAGTCGGCGTTGTAAGTCGCGCCGGCGAGGTCCTCGTCGGTCAGCGTGAAGTGGTGCGGCGCCACCTCGCAGGTCACCGCGAGGCCCTCGGCCTTTGCGGACCGCACCAGCTCGAGGGAGCCCGCGGTCGAGAGGTGGCGAAGGTGGAGCCGGCCCGAGGTGAGCCGGACGAGTATGAGGTCGCGCGCGACCACGGCCTCCTCGGACGCCGCCGGCATCCCCCGCAGGCCGATCCGGGTCGACACCACGCCCTCGTGCATCAACCCGCCGTCGGACAGGCTCGCGCTCTCGGCGTGGGAGGTCACCGGGATGTCGAAGCTGCGGGCGTACTCGAGGGCGCGGCGCATCAGCTGCGCGTTGGCCACCGGTCCGGGGTCGCCGACCGCCACCGCTCCTGCCCGCACCATCTCGCCGATCTCGGCGAGCTCGGCGCCGGCGAGGCCATGCGACACCGCGCCCACCGGATAAACGCGCGCGAGGTTGACGTCCCTGGCCCGCTCGAGAATGAACGCGGTCACCGACGGCTCGTCGTTGACCGGCTTGGTGTCGGCGGAGCAGCACACGGCCGTGAACCCGCCGGCGACGGCTGCCCGGCAGCCGCTCGCGATCGTCTCTCGCTGCTCGTGGCCCGGCTCGCAGAGGTGCGCATTGAGGTCGATGAAGCCCGGCGCGACGACCAGCCCGGCGGCGTCCAGGACCGGCGTCTCGGCCTTGACCCGGATCCGCTCGCCGATGCGCGCGACGTGCCCGTCCTCGAGCAGGACGTCCATACCCTGGTCGAGGCTCTGAGAGGGATCGATCACCCGCCCGTTACGAATCAGCAGTCGCTGCACCGCGACCTCCGGCAAGCAAGTAGAGGATCGCCATCCGCACGGCGACCCCGTTGGTGACCTGGTCGAGGATGAGGGAGCGCTCGCCGTCCGCCACCGCCGAGTCGATCTCGACGCCGCGGTTCATCGGCCCGGGGTGCATCACGACCGCGTGCGGCGCGGCCAGGGCCAGCCGCTCCTCGGTCAGCGCGAAGAAGTCGTAGTACTCGCGCGCCGACGGAAAGTTGACCGCCGCCTGCCGCTCGCGCTGGATCCTGAGCATCATCACGACGTCGGCGCCCTCGAGCGCGGGCTCAAGGCGGAGGAAGGTCGTCGCCCCCAGCTCCTCGACCCCGGCGGGCAGCAGCGAAGCTGGCGCGGCGAACCGCAGCTTCGCACCCATCTTGTTGAGGAGGAACGCGTTGGAGCGCGCCACCCGGGAGTGCCGGATGTCGCCTGCAATCACCACGTTCAGCCCCTCGAGGCGGCCGAAGTGCTGGCGCATGGTGAAGGCGTCGAGCAGCGCCTGGGTGGGGTGCTCGTTGATGCCGTCGCCGGCGTTGATGATCGAGGCCGGCACCACCTCGGCGAGCCGGTGCGGCGCGCCGACGTTGGGGTGGCGGATCACGATGTAGTCGGGCGCCATCGCCATCAGGTTGCGGGCGGTGTCGACCAGGGTCTCGCCCTTGGACACCGACGACGTCGAGGCCGAGAAGTTCAGGGTGTCGGCCGACAGCCGCTTCTCCGCCATCTCGAACGAGAAGCGGGTGCGGGTGGATGGCTCCATGAACAGGTTGACCACAGTCGCGCCGCGCAGCACCGGGACCTTCTTGATCGGCCGCCGGGCCACCTCGAGCAGCTCCTCCGCGGTGTCGAGGATGAGCTGGATCTCGGCAGGCTCGAGCGATGCGATGCCCACCACGTCCTTGCGCTTCAGCTCGGAGGCCGACTCAACCGCCATGACCCGCCTCCTTCCCGACCCACACCCCGTCGTCGCCGTCGACCTCGGCGAGGTGCACCTGGACGTCCTCCGTGCTGGTTGTCTCGAGCACCTTCCCGACGACGTCGGCGGCGATCGGCAGCTCGCGGTGGCCGCGGTCCACCAGCACCGCCAGCCGCACCGCTCGCGGGCGCCCGTAGTCGACCAGGCTGCCGAGGGCGGCGCGGATGGTGCGGCCCGTGAAAAGCACGTCGTCGACCAGGAACACGACCAGGTCGTTGATCGGCACCGGCAGGACCGTCTCCTTGAGCAGCGGCTGCTGGTGGGCCGGCCGCCACGGGCCGACGTCGTCCCGGTAGAGCGTGATGTCGAGCCTTCCCACCGGGACCTCGGCCCCGGTGAGAACGGAGATCCGCTCTGCGAGCCGGCGGGCGAGCGGGATGCCCCGGGTGTGGATCCCGACCAGCAGCAGGTCGCTGCCGTTGCTCTCCACGATCTCGCTCGCCATCCGGGCGATCGTCCGTTCGATCTCCTCCGCGTCCATGATCTGGATCCGGCGTGCGCCGCCGGCGCGCTTTCCTGTCATGTCTCCCCCGACTGTGTGCCCGTCTGCAAAAAGCACCTTCCCGGCGGGAAGGCGCTCCCTAGGTCCATGGGAATGCCACGAGCATCGGGCGCATGCTAGCACAGACCGGATTCCCCGAGTGGTCGGGCGCGGCGGATCGGCGTCATGCCGTATGATGCTGGCTCCGCCATGGCGCACGCCGCCGACTCCGCGAGAACCGCCGATCGCCTGCAGGTGCTGGCGGCCGCGTTCCTGTTCTCGACCGGCGGCGCCGCGATCAAGGCCTGTACGCTGACCAGCTGGCAGATCGTGGCGAGCCGTGCCGGCATCGCTGCCGTCGCCTTGCTAATCATGCTGCCCGCCGCCCGCCGCGGCTGGTCGCTGCGCCTGCTCCCGGTCGCCGCCGCCTTCGCCGCCACCACACTGCTGTTTGTGCTCTGCAACAAGCTCACGACCGCCGCCAGCACGATCTTTCTGCAGGCCACCGCGCCGCTCTACATCGTGCTCCTCGGCCCGTTGCTGCTCCGCGAGCCGATCCGCCGCCGCGACCTCGCCTACATGGCGGCGCTGGCCACCGGCATGGTGCTGTTCTTCGTCGGCGAGCAGCCGGCGTCGGACACCGCGCCGCACCCGGCGCTGGGCAACGTCCTGGCGGCCGGCGCCGGCCTCTGCTGGGGGCTTACCATCATCGGCCTGCGCTGGCTCGGCCGGCACGCCGGGCCCGGGGAGGACCCGTCGGCGGCGGCCGTGGTGTCCGGCAACCTGCTCGCCTGCCTGATCGCGCTGCCGTTCGCCCTGCCGGTGGTCTCGTCCCACCCGACCGACTGGCTCCTGGTGTCTTTCCTCGGGGTGTTCCAGATCGCCGTCGCCTACGTCTTCCTGACCCGCGGCGTACGCCGGGTGGACGCCCTGGAGGCCTCGCTCCTGCTGCTGCTGGAGCCGATGCTCAACCCGCTGTGGGCGCTGCTGGTGCACGGCGAGCGGCCGGGCCCGTGGGCCGCGCTCGGCGGCGCGATCATCATCCTCGCGACCGCAGCCAACACCGTCGCCAGAGGACGGCGCAGAGCGTAGCCCACTCCCGATATGTGGTTTTCGGCGGGATGGTACCCAGCGAGGAGTTCGTACCGCATTGGCCTTTTCGGCGAACGTGGTTGACCGAGTTGTTGACGGACGGCCACTGCGGCACGAACTCGTCAGGATGCGCGCAGCGCATCCGGCTCGGCGCGCGCGGGGCGCAGGCCAGCCAGGAACCGCGACGCGTCACACACCCAGAGGCCTGCGACCCGCGTGCGCCGAGGGGCCTCTGCCCACACGCTCCTAGCGGCGGCCGTGGCTCACGGTGACGACCGTGTGGATGCCGCCGCGCAGGCGGTAGTCGAGCACCACCTCGATCCAGCGCGGCGCGCAGCAGGCCACCAGGTCGTCGAGGATGCGGTGGGCGGCGTGCTCCTGGTAGATGCCGACGCTGCGGAAGCTCGTCAGGTAGTACTTGAAGGACTTCAGCTCGATGCAGGCTTCCGCCGGCAGGTAGCGGACGGTCAGGGTCCCGAAGTCGGGCAGGCCAGAGTACGGGCAGACGGCGGTGAACTCGTCGGTCGTGATCTCGACCAGGGCCTCCCGGCCGGCGTACTCGAACCGGAAGGTCTCCAGGACCTCCGGCGTCAGCGCCTCGACGCCCGCGAACGGATAGCGACGTCCCTCAGCCTCGATCATGCGGAGTGGATGGTAGCAGACGCACCGGGGAGCGGGTGACTCCAGTCGGGATTGCGGCGCGCGCCGGGCTCGGAGCGGACAGCTACGACGGAGAGGAACGAAACTCGCCGGCCCGCCGGTCCTTGAAGACCCCGGGGAAGCTGAGGATCCGGTTGTGGATGACCGCGTAGACCCCGGGATGGAGGAGCCGCGCCGCGAGCAGCGCCTCGGTCACGTTCTGCTGCGCATCGGAGTCGCGAAACTCATACGGCCGCATCGCACCGGTCAGGACGACGGGGATCGACAGCTGCTCGAGCCCGGCGTGAAGGTAGTCACCGGTCTGGCTGAGGGTATCGGTCCCGTGGACCACGATCACCGCATCCGAGGCCGGCAGCGCGTTCTGCACCGCGCGCAGGATCGTGTCGCGGTCCTCGTCCGTCAGCTCAAGCGAGTCCTTCTGCATCACCGAGATGTGCCGGATGAACAGATCCGGCAGCCGCAGCGAGCCCAGAATCTCGTCGAGGTTGGTGCCCTCGATCTCGAGGTGCCCGCCGTACTCGTCGTAGGTCTTGTCGATGGTCCCACCGGTCGTCAGAATCGTGAGCTTCACGTTCACCTCATGACGGGGCTTCCGCTGCCCCCCCAAGCGACGCTGCCCGTGGGGAGTGACACAGAAGGCCCAAATTCATCCAACACGGACCGGAATCAAAAGAGTCCCACGCCCCAGAGGTCATGGAGGTGGAGCACGCCCTCGAGCCTGCCGTCGGCGCCGCACACCATCAGCGACGTAATCCGGCGCTCCTCGAGCAGGCGCAGCGCCGCCGACGCCAGCTCGCCGGCGCCGATGCAAACGCCGCCCGGGTGCATCACGTCGGCCGCCGAGCGAGCCAACGGGGCCGCATCGCGCTCCATCAGCCGCCGCAGATCGCCGTCGGTGATCACCCCGAGCAGGCGACCGTCGCCGTCCTGCACCGTGGCGACCCCGAGACCCTTGCGGCTCATCTCGTAGATCACGTCTTTCATCGGGGTGTCGGCCGCCACCCGGGGGACGTCCTCGCCGCGGTGCATGAGGTCACCCACCTTGAGGAAGCGCTTGCCCAGCTTGCCGCCCGGGTGCAGCGCCGCGAAGTCCTCCTCGCGAAATCCCTTGCGCACCGACACCGCCATCGCCAGCGCGTCGCCGAGCGCCAGACTCGCCGTGGTCGACGCCGTGGGCGCAAGGTTGAGGGGGCACGCCTCGCGGCGGACGCCGAGGTCGAGGTGGAGATCCGCCGCCTGAGCGAGCGGCGAGTCCGGGTGCGACGTGAACGCGATGAGCGGGATCGCCTGGCGCTTCAGGACCTCGACCAGGCGCAGGATCTCCTCGGTGGTGCCGGAGTGGGAGATCGCGATCACCAGGTCGCCCGCGACCACCATGCCGAGGTCGCCGTGGATGGCGTCGGCCGGGTGCAGGTGGAGCGCCGGCGTGCCCGTCGAGCGCATGGTCGCGGCCAGCTTGTGGCAGATGATCCCCGACTTGCCCATGCCGGTCCACACGACGCGGCCGGTGCAGGCAATGACCATGTCGACGGCCCGCTCGAAGTCGTCTCCGAGCAGGTCGACGAGTCGGCGAATGGCCGCGGCCTCGGTCTCGAGCACCTGACGGGCGACGTCCAGCGTCACGGCGCTCCCTCCCGGACCGCGGCCGACACCGCCTCGAGCTGCCCGACCAGGAGGTCGAACTCCTCGACCGCGAGCTGGGTCGAGGGGTCGGACAGGGCATCGCGCGGGCTCAAATGGACCTCGACGAAGAAGCCGTCGACCCCGGCCGCGGCCGCGGCCCTCGCGAGGTGGGCATGGAACTCGCGGGCGCCGCCGGTCGAGTGCCCGAGGCCGCCCGGCAGCTGCAGGGAGTGGGTGACGTCGAACACGACCGGCGCGAAGCGGCGGATCATCGGGAACGCGCGCATGTCGACCACCAGGTTGTGGTAGCCGAAGCTCGTGCCGCGCTCGGTGACGGTCACCCGCTCGTTGCCGGTGGAGCGGACCTTGTCGACCGCGTTGGCCATGTCGTCCGGGGCCATGAACTGGCCCTTCTTGATGTTCACGGCGGCGCCGGTGCGACCGCACGCGAGCAGGAGGTCGGTCTGCCGGCACAGGAACGCGGGGACCTGGAGGACGTCGGCGACCGCAGCCGCGCGGTCGACCTGGCCGGGCTCGTGCACGTCGGTGAGCAGCGGCAGCCCGGTCTCCTCCTTGACCCGCCGCAGGGTGGCGAGGCCGGACTCGATCCCGGGGCCCCGGAACGAGCTCAGCGAGGACCGGTTGGCCTTGTCGTATGAGCTCTTGAAGAGCAGCGGCACCGCCCGCCGGGCCGCGATCTCGGCGAGCCGCCGCGCGACCTCCAGGGTGCTCGCATCGGACTCGATGACACAGGGCCCGGCGATGTAGACCAAGCGGCCGCCGCCCCCGATCGGGATGCCGGGCGCGATCTCAAAGGGTGTCGCCACCATCACGGCCAAGTGTAGCAAGAAGCCGGGGCACGAGGCCTCTGCGTCCGGAACACCAGGCCCGTCGTTCCCGTTCCCGTGCCCGTCCCCGTTCCCGGAATGCGATGGCGCCCGCCGCCGGCGCAGAGCCGGAAGCGGTTGCGGAAGCGGGTCGCTGCCGCATCGAAAGACCTCGGTGACGGGAAGGGGAACGGGGACGGGAACGGGCGGGGAGCCATCCCCCAGATCCTGGATTCTAGCCCCTGGTCGGGAGGGGGCGCCTCACGCCTGGACGGCCGACTCCTCCTCCACCGGCGCGGTCACGGCGATCGCCACCGGCTCCTCCGCCTCGTCGACGACCCGCGTCTTGCGGTACTCGATGGCGGCCGCGACGAACGACCGGAAGATCGGGTGCGGGAGGTAGGGCCGGGACTTGAACTCGGGGTGGAACTGGCAGGCCAGGAACCATGGGTGGCCGGGCAGCTCGACGACCTCGACGAACATCCGGTCCGGCGACTTGCCGCTGATCAGCAGCCCCTTTTCCTCGAACAGCGGGACGTACTCCGGGTTGACCTCGTAGCGGTGGCGGTGCCGCTCCCAGACCTCGTCGGCGCCGTACGTCTTCCAGGCCAGCGATCCCGGCTTGAGACGGCACGGGTACTTGCCGAGCCGCATCGTGCCGCCCATCTGGTCGACGCCGACCAGCTCGCGCATCTTGTAGATGACCTTGTAGGGCGGCTGCGCGACGAACTCGGTCGAGTGCGCGCCGGCGAGCCCGCACACGTTACGCGCGAACTCGATCATCGCGGTCTGCAGGCCGAGGCAGATGCCGAAGTACGGGATCTTGCGGCCGCGCGCGTACTCGATCGCCCGGATCATGCCCTCGATGCCACGCTTGCCGAAGCCTCCCGGCACCAGGATGGCGTCAACCTCGAACAGCTGCTCCGGGTAGCCGGAGCCCTCGAGCGACTCGGAGTCGATGAACACCAGGTTGACCTTGACGCCGTTGGCGAGGCCGCCGTGGCCGAGCGCCTCGTTCAGCGACTTGTAGGAGTCGGCGAGATCGACGTACTTGCCGACGATCCCAATCGACACCTCGTCCTTGGCGCTGCGGATCGCGTCCACCACCTCGCGCCAGCGGCTGAGGTCCTTCTGGCCCTTGGGGAGGCCGAGCATCTCGAGCACGATCTCGTCGAGGCCCTCGGCCGCGAGCTTGAGCGGCACCTCGTAGATGGTCTCGGCGTCCTGCGCCGGGATCACGGCCCGCGACTCGACGTTGCAGAACAGCGCGATCTTGTCGCGCAGGTCCTGGGGCAGCGGACGATCGACCCTGGCGAGCAGGATGTCGGGCTGGATGCCGATCTGCAGCAGCTCCTTCACCGAGTGCTGGGTCGGCTTGGTCTTGAGCTCGTCGGAGCCCTTGATGTACGGCACCAGGGTGAGGTGAATGTTGAGCACGTTGCCGCGGCCGGTGTCGGACCGGAACTGGCGGATCGCCTCGAGGAACGGCAGCGACTCGATATCCCCCACCGTGCCGCCGATCTCGACGATCACGAGGTCGACGTCGCCGCCGACCGCCCGGATGTTGGCCTTGATCTCGTCGGTGATGTGGGGGATCACCTGAACCGTCTTGCCGAGGTAGTCGCCGCGGCGCTCCTTCTCGATGACCGACGCGTAGATCTTGCCGGTGGTGAAGTTGTTGATCTTGCCCATCGAGGTGGTCGTGAAGCGCTCGTAGTGGCCGAGGTCGAGATCAGTCTCGGCGCCGTCGTCGGTCACGAACACCTCGCCGTGCTGGAAGGGTGACATGGTGCCGGGGTCGACGTTGACGTAGGGGTCGATCTTGAGCATGGTGATCGAGTAGCCGTGGGCCTCCATGAGCGCCGCCAGCGAGGCGGACGAGATGCCCTTGCCGAGGCCCGACACCACACCGCCGGTGACGAACACGTACTTGGTTGCCATGTCAGCCCGCCCTTCCTATGGGTCGCTTCGACCGAGGACCCGCTCGAGCTCGGCGAGATCCTCAGGGGTGTCGACGCCGAACGCCGGCTGCGGCGCATCGAGCACCAGGATCTCCATGCCGTTCTCCAGGGCGCGCAGTTGCTCCAGCGCCTCTGCCCGCTCGAGCGGCGACGGCGGCAGCGCCACAAACGACGCCAGCGCGCCGCGCCGGAAGCCGTAGATCCCGAGGTGCAGGCGATACTGGTCTTGCGCGACCTCGACGTTGCGGGGGTACGGCAGCGGCGAGCGCGAGAAGTACAGCGCCCGCCCAGTCGCGCTGCGCACCACCTTGACCGCATTCGGGTCACTGACCCGCTGCGGATCGAGCGGCCGGCACAGCGTGGCGATCCCGACCTCGGGCGCCGCCCGCATCCCGGCCACCAGCGCGTCGATGTTCTCGGCTGCGATCCGCGGCTCGTCGCCCTGCAGGTTGACCACGATCTCCCAGCCGGCGCGCCCGAGCACTGCTTCGGCGACCCGGTCGGTTCCGGAGGCGCACTCACCGGTCATCACGACCTCGGCGCCAGCCGCCGCGGCAACCGCTGCCACCCGCTCGTCGTCGGTCGCCACGATCACGGCGTCGACGGTCCGCGCCTCGGCTGCCCGCCGCACCACGTGCACGATCATCGGGTCGCCCGCGAGCAGCGCCAGCGGCTTGCCTGGAAACCGCGTCGACCCCCAGCGGGCGGGGATCGCCGCAATCACGAGTCGATCACCCTGTTCCATCCTGTGGGTGGATGCTATGGACTCGTCGAAGCGAAGTCAAGGGCAGACGACAAATCCATACAATCGTTTGATTCTCATTCAAGCAACCGTCCGCGAACTCCCACCAGCTCTCATCCCAAGTCCTGCCGATGCCTCCTTGACTCGTGCTGCTCTGGCGCTCATGCCACGCCTGTCGCTGCTGATTCCAAACCTTCCCTTGATTGAGCATTCGAGATCTGGTACAAACGCTCGTATGAATTTGACGACTCGACAGCGGCTGATCGACGCGGCGTCGACCCTCTTCGCCGAACGCGGCTACGGCGGCGCCTCGGTGCGCGACATCTGCGACCTCGCCCGCGTCAACCCCGGGGCGGTGTCCTATCACTTCGGCGGCAAGCGCCAGCTCTACCGGACCGCGCTGCGCCAGGCCGCCCAGCGCCTCGCCCACGTCGAGGTGCAAACATCGCCCGAGACCCCGGCGGGAGCGCCCGACCTCAAGGCGGTCGTCCACCGGGTGTTCCGCAGCCTCGGCGAGGACCCGATCGCGACCCGGCTGCTGCTGCGCGACCTCACCGAGGGCGGCACCCTCGCGGTCGAGGCGCTCGAGCCGACCCTGCGCGGCGCGCTCGACGGCCTGCGGGCAGCCACCGGCCACACCGACGCGCCGCGCGCCTCCGCGGAGGTGCGAGTGCTGTTCCTCGAGCTGGCGGCCCCGGTGTTCCTGCTCGCGGCGGCGTGGCCGGCGATCGCGCGCACGCTCGAGCTCAGCGACCCCGAGCGCGAGCAGCTGCTCGACGACCTGACGCGGCGCGTCCTCCTGCGTTCGGCCTACGAGGCCTCCTCGACGCTGTGACGCAGCACCACGCCGCGCGCGGCGAGGTAGGCGATCACGGCATCGAAGCAGGCCTGGTTCCTCCCCAGGTCCTCCGGCGGCACCACCCCGGGCCGGCGGTGCAGCCCGGCCGCGAGCGCGTGGACCGCCGCCGTGCAGGTGTAGCCGGTGGTCCTCGCCATCGACGACACGCCGCGGCCGCGGTCGTAGTGGTCGACCAGGTCCCAGCGATGGCGGACCGCGGCGCCGCCCACCGTGCCCTCGACCTCGACCCGCATCACGGTGATGTCCTCCTCCCCCTCGGACGGCTGCCACGCGTCGGACAGCAACCGTGCGGTGAGGTCGAGCGGCCGCAACCGGACGCCGGCGACCTCGAGCGGCTGCTCGCCGAAGAAGCCGCTGTCGCGGAGCATGCGCATCATCTCGGCGTGGCCGGGGTAGCGCATGGTCTTCTCCTTCATCGTCGGCACCGTGCTGGTGCGCAGCAGCGTCCGCAGGCCGTCGGTGTTGAAGGCTTCCAGGGTGCCGACGCCCGGCAGGTCGAGCAGCTCGACCTCGGACAGCGCGGGCCGCGTCACCACGCGCCCGTTGGCCACCAGCCGCGCCGGACGGTTGTACTCGGCGATCACGTCGATCGGCGAGAACACCGACCGGTACTCGTACGGCCAGTGGCGCACGACCGGCAGACCACCGACCCAGCACGAGAAGCTCTCCACCGCCTCCCAGGTCGCCTCGCAGTGGCCGAGGATCACGTTGGACAGCCCGGGAGCGACGCCGCAGTCGACGACCGCGACCACGCCCCGCGACGCCGCGAGCTTGTGCAGCTCGAACGGATCCTCCTCGAAGAACGAGATATCGACGGTGTTCACGCCGGCCTCGATGACCGACCGCAGGGTCGCGAACCCCATCGGGCCGGGGACGGCCCCTACCACCAGGTCGCGGCCGGCGACCGTCTCCGCGACGACCTCCGGCCGCGACAGGTCGGCCTCAACCACCCGCAGCGCGGCCACCCCGGACAGCCGCCCGAGCGCTTCCCGCGAACGGTCGGCGACCGTCACCTCCCATCCCAGATGCTCCGCGAGGTCCCTCGCGATGGCGTTCCCGACCCGACCGGCACCGAGCACGACGATTCTCATGTCCGCCTCCCCCACCGACGATCGCCCGCCAGGATACCAGCCCGGGGCACGGCTTTGGCCGCCCGCCGCGCCCGCCGGCACGGATCGAGGCAGTCGACAGTCGTGAGCTCTCGCACCACCTGAGTGCTGCAATTTCGACGACCGGGTCTCTGCACCCATCAGCTCGGCTCACCGGGCACGCCGCACGTCACCTGGAAGCGCAGGGGCCACTGGGCGGCTTCGCCGGCGCAGCGGATGCCGACGCGAGGTCCTCGACGGATGGCGCGCGCCTCGAACCGCACCCCGTCGTCGCACAGCCAGAGCCCGCTGCGCGGATCGCAGAGGTCGCGCCCGTCGTCAGCCAACGATATGGCGAGGGCCTGGCCCAGCTTGCCCGGGCCGTCGGTCAGTGACCGCTCCGCAATTCCCGGCCCGCGACGGCGGCGCACGAGATCGTGGCCAAGGGCGACGGCGGCGCCGCGCACCAGGACCGCCTCCCCTGCCCCGCCTCCGACCGTCACCAGGTTGAGGCAGTGGTGCACGCCGTAGATCAGGTAGACGTAGGCATGGCCCGCCTCTCCCCACATGGTCGCGACCCGCCGGGTGCGCCGACCACCGTAGGTGTGGCAGGCCGGGTCGGCCGGCCCCAGGTAGGCCTCGACCTCGAGCAGCCGCACCGCAACCGTCCCCTCCCGGCAGCGCCGCACCAGCAGCTTGCCCAGCAGATCGTGCGCCACCTCGACCGTGGGGCGCTGGTAGAATTCCCGCCTCAGCACCGGTGCTGCGGCCAGCGTTCGTCGATCGAGGAGGTCGCCAGGCATGAGCTCAAATATCTGCGTCACCGGCGGTGCGGGCTTCATCGGCAGCCACGTCGCTGAGGCCCTGGTCAGCCGGGGACATCGGGTGATCATACTCGACGACCTGTCGAGCGGGCGTCGCGCCAACGTGCCGGCCGGCGCCGAGCTCGTGGTGCTCGACGTGCGCAGCCGCGATGCCGCAGCGCTGCTCGTTGACCGCGGCGTCGAGATCCTCGTCCACCACGCGGCCCAAATGGACGTCCGGCGCTCGGTCGAGGACCCCCGCTTCGACGCCGACGTCAACATCCTCGGCCTGCTCAACCTGCTCGAGGCGGCGCGCCGCGGCCGGGTCCGCCAGGTCGTGCTCGCCTCGACCGGCGGCGCCATCTACGGCGAGCAGGATGTCTTCCCGGCTGGCGAGGACCACCCGGTGCGCCCGCTGTCGCCCTACGGCGTGGCCAAGCTGGCCAGCGAGCGCTACCTGTACTTCTACCACTGCCAGTACGGGCTCGACGTCACCTGCCTGCGCTACGCCAACGTCTACGGCCCACGCCAGAACCCGCACGGCGAGGCCGGGGTAGTGGCGATCTTCCTCCACCGGCTGCTCGCCGGCCAGCAGCCGGTGATCAACGGCGATGGCCTGCAGACCCGGGACTACGTCTTCGTCGGTGACATCGTCAGCGCGAACCTGGCCGCGCTCGGCCGGCCCGGTTTCAACATCTACAACGTCGGCACCGGTATCGAGACCGACGTCAACACCGTGTTCGGCCACCTGCACCGCGCGGTCGGAAGCGGTCCGGCGGCGACCCACGGCCCGGGCAAGGCAGGCGAGCAGCTGCGCTCGTCGATCAGCTCGGCGCTTCTCGAGCGCGAGCTCGGCGTCACGATCGCGACCCCGCTCGCCGACGGCCTCGCCCGCACCGCGGCGTGGTTCCGCGACCGGGCGGCCCGGGGGTAGGCCCGCGCCCGCTCTTGTCACGGCAGAGCCCGCAGGACGGAGCCGGATCCGCGCCCGCTCTTGTCACGGCGGCTTGTCACGGCGAAGTGCGGAGCACGAAGCCGGAAGCCAAACGGCGAAGCCGGATCCGAGTCTGTGCCCTCAGGTGTGGCTCCCAGCGCATCCGCGGAGAATTCCGAGTGGTCGCGCCTCTTGTGTCTTCACACTGCATCAATTAGTATCATTCTGCATCAGAGGTGACGGATGGCCAGGACGCTGACCCTGAGAGTGGACGACGAAACGTACAACAAGCTCGCTGCGGCCGCCGAGGCGGAGGGCCGCTCGATCGCCAACCTGGTCGAGACCGCCGCACTCGAACGCCTGCGGGAGCGGCAGTTCGTCGACGACGCCGAGCTGGCGGAGATCGAGGCGAACGAGAGGCTCGTGGCGCGCATCAAACAGGGATCGCGCGACGCACGCGCGCGGCGGGGTCGATTCGTTGGCTGAGTATCGGATCTTCGAGACCGACCGCTTCGCCAAGGACCTGCGAGCGATCGCCAGGGGCGGGCACGAGCGAATCGAACGGAAGCTCCGCGAGGTCGTGTATCCGGAGCTTTCCAGGCGCCCTCACTTCGGTCCCAACATCAAGAAGCTGAGGGGGTCGCAGCCGGAAACCTGGCGCTATCGCATCGGCTCCTGGCGCTTCTTCTACGAGATCGATGACGACGAGCGCATCGTCTTCATGCTGGCTGCATCCCACCGCAGCTCGGCCTACTGAGGAACCCGCAACG
>Ga0209254_10000878_pt1 | contig 26363 bp, 20 predicted proteins | sample FrelakmetDIP11DI_FD_187148 | JGI IMG/M metagenome (GOLD analysis project Ga0209254, IMG submission 187148) | Freshwater lake sediment microbial communities from the University of Notre Dame, USA, for methane emissions studies - DIP11 DI (SPAdes)... | ecosystem: Environmental > Aquatic >...
CGCGGACTCGATTCTCGCGGGACGGGGGTCGCGCCTTAAGGCGCTCCTACAGGTCAGTCGTCGATCAGGAAGCTGCGCAGCTGATCGCTACGGGACGGGTGACGAAGCTTGCGCAGCGCCTTGGCCTCGATCTGCCGGATGCGTTCGCGGGTCACGTCGAACTGCTTGCCCACTTCTTCCAGCGTGTGATCGGTGTTCATGTCGATGCCGAAGCGCATGCGCAGCACCTTGGCTTCGCGCGGCGTGAGCCCGGCCAGCACGTTGTGCGTGGTTTCCTTGAGGCTTTCCATGGTGGCCGCCTCGATCGGCGACGACACCGTGGTGTCCTCGATGAAATCGCCAAGGTGTGAGTCTTCGTCATCACCGATTGGCGTCTCCATGGAGATGGGCTCCTTGGCGATCTTGAGGACCTTGCGCACCTTGTCTTCCGGCATGTCCATGCGGAGCGCCAGCTCGTCAGGAGTGGGCTCCCGGCCCATCTCCTGCAGCATCTGGCGGGAAATGCGATTGAGTTTGTTGATGGTCTCGATCATGTGCACCGGGATGCGGATCGTGCGGGCCTGGTCCGCGATGGACCGGGTGATGGCCTGCCGGATCCACCAGGTTGCATAGGTGGAGAACTTGTAGCCCCGGCGGTATTCGAACTTGTCCACGGCCTTCATCAGGCCGATGTTGCCTTCCTGGATGAGATCCAGGAACTGCAGGCCGCGGTTGGTGTACTTCTTGGCAATGGAGATCACGAGGCGCAGGTTGGCCTCGACCATCTCCTTCTTCGCCCGGCGAGCCTTCGCTTCGCCGATCGACATCTCCCGATTGATCTCCTTGATCTCGGGGATGGACAGATGAGCCTCGTCGCCGATCGCCTGCAGACGCTTCTGGGTCTTCTGGATCTCGTCCTGCATCTTGAGCAGCGCTGACGAGTGCTTGCGCTTCGACTTGATGTGCTTGTCGACCCACTTCAGATTGGTCTCATTGGCCGGGAAGGTGGCCAGGAAGTCCTTGCGCGGCATGCCGCAGTCACGAACGCAGATCTGCATGATCTTGCGCTCCTGGTTGCGAATATCGGTCACCGTGTCCCGCAGGGAGTTCGCCAGCTGGTCGAAGAGCCGCGGCGCGAGCTTCAGCTCCATGATCTCGTCCACCAGCTTCTGGCGGGACTTCATCACCTTCTTGTCATCGGCGCCGATCTTGTCCATATCGGCCACGACGCGTTTGTGGCGGCGGAAGATGGACTGCAGGCGCTTGTCGGCTTCCACCGGATCCGGCCCGAGATCTTCCTCCTCGGCTTCCGGGGCTTCCCCGTCGCCCTCCCGGTCAGCTTCTTCAGCCGCCGCGACGATGACTTCCCGCGGCATTGGCGGTGCGATTTCGTCGGGCGCATTCGGGTCGATGAAGCCGGTAAGCACGTCCTGTAAACGCGCCTCGCCCGCCTGCACCGGGGCATAAGCTTTCGCCAGAACATCAACGGCAGGAGGGAACATGGACACGGACTGCTTGACCTGATTCAGGCCCTGCTCGATGCGCTTCGCAATGCGGATTTCGCCCTCGCGGGTGAGCAACTCGACCGTACCCATCTCGCGCATGTACATGCGGACCGGGTCGGTGGTCCGGCCGAATTCGCTATCGACCGTGGCGATGGCCTGGGCAGCTTCCTCAGCGGCTTCATCGTCGGTGGCCACCGGTGCATCAGACAGCAGGATCGACTCGGCATCCGGTGCCTTCTCGTACACCGTGATGCCCATGTCGTTGATCATGTTGACGATGTCTTCGATCTGTTCAGGATCGACGATGTCGTTTGGCAGGTGATCGTTGACCTCAGCGTAGGTGAGGTAGCCCTGCTCCTTGCCGCGGGCAATGAGCAGTTTCAGCTGGGATTGCTGTTCGGTGGTCGTATTCGGCTCACTCACTCGTCAGCCCTCAGCAGTGACTAAATAAAAGCCGTTCATTGTACAGGAGGCCCCGCAGCCGTCCCAAGGAGATTGGGGGATAGGGCCGGAGGCCGTGGCCGTTACTCGCGGCTTTTATCGGCAGACCCGGCCCTGAACTTCAGGCTGGCGGTCCTGTTCGCGGGGCAGCGGTGGCTGCCACCACGGTTCGTTGCAGCGTCGCGAGGCGTTCCCGTTCCGCGGCAGAGAGGCCCTCCAGGCCCGCCTTTTGCAGGAGTCGGGCCAGTTCCTGTTGCGTCGCAGCCGAGAGCAGTCGGCCGAGGCATCCCCGGAATTCGGTGGCCGCGCCCTCGGGGCCAACGAGGGACTCTTCAGCCAGTAACTGGGCCAGATGAGGGAGCTCGGGCCGGTCCCTGAAGCGCTCCAGCAGCAATGACGGTGACACGTCCGGCCGGCTGCGGGCCAGCGCGTGCAGCTCGCGCAGGAGTTCCACGCCGCGCTGTCCGGAGGCTTCGAGGTTCTCGGGCAGGGGTATTTCGTGGGCCACCGCCGGGTAGTGCAGGAGCAGGGCGATGGCTTGCCGGCTGAGAGATCCCCGGACGCTACGTGACGGTGCCTGCCCGCGCGACGGCGCCTGCCTGGTGGGTCGTGGCGGCGTGGTGGGCGTGGTTGGGGCTCCTGGACCCGCAATGGAAGATCCCGTGGCAGGGTGCCCCAGCAGAGCGTCGAGGCGGTCCCGCGGGAGTCCGACCCGCCTGGCGAGTTCCGTCGTGAGCAGTTCCCGGTAAATGCCCTCCGGCAACTGCAGGAGCAGGGGCTTGGCCAGAGCCGCCAGACGAGCCTTGCCGTCAAGGCTGCGAAGGTCGACGTCGGCGCTCAGGGAGTCCAGCAGGAACTCGGACAGGGGAATACTTTGCGCCAGGCGCTCCCCGAACGCCGCGGCACCTTCCCGTCGCACGAGCGAGTCCGGGTCCTCGCCGTCGGGAAGCAGCAGAAAACGGATCTGGCGGCCGTCATGCAGGGCCGGCAGGCTGACCTGGAGCGCACGCCAGGCCGCGTCCCGTCCCGCCCGGTCGCCGTCGAAACAAAAGATCACCTCGGGGACCACGCTGAAGATCCTCCGCAGGTGTTCGCTGGTCGTTGCGGTGCCCAGCGTGCCAACGGCGTTGCGGATCCCGTGGGCGGCCAGCATGACGACGTCCATGTAGCCTTCGACGACCAGTAACCGCTCTAGTTTGCGTTCCGCCCGGCGTGCTTCGTACAGGCCGTAGAGCTCCCGGCCCTTGTGAAACACCGGAGTTTCCGGCGAATTGAGGTACTTGGGTTCGCCGGTGGCAAGAACGCGCCCGCCGAAGGCCATGGTGCGCCCGCGCGAATCCCGGATCGGGAACATGATCCGGTCGCGAAAGCGATCGTAAAAGCCGCCGGTATCCCTGGGAATAGTCAGGCCTGCACCGAGCAATTGCGCTCGATCATCCTCACTGGAGCCGAAGGCTGCGAGTAGCGTGTCCCACGCCGGTGGCGCGTAGCCGATGCCGAACTCGCGGGCGGTTTCTCCGTCAAGTCCACGGTTCTTGAGGTACTCGACTGCGGCTGCGCAGTCCCGCAGCGCCTGCCGGTAAAGGGTTACCGCCTTCTCGAGCACTGCATAGAGCGGCTCCACGGACACCCGCGGAACTGTGTCCGTGCGGGGCACCTCGAGACCGACACTCCGGGCCAGCTCCTCGACGGCAACCGGGAACTCGAGGCGCTCGTACTCCATGAGGAAGCTGAGCGCCGTGCCATGCGCGCCGCAGCCGAAGCAGTGGTAGAAGCCCTTCTGCGGGCTGACCCAGAATGACGGGGTTTTTTCGGAATGGAACGGGCAGCGCGCCTTGTATTCGCGGCCTGCCTTGGTGAGCGGCACCCGCGAGCCTACAACCTCGACGATATCCGCGCGCTGGACCAGGTCGTCGATGAAGTCCTGGGGTATGAGACCACTCACGATCGAGGGCCTGCTTCCTGAAATGAGGGTTGCGAGGCTACTGGTAGGTTACTGGCCCGACAGGCGAGCCTTCACGCGCTCGCCGATAGTAGCGAAGTCTGCACGACCTTGCGCCTTTTCGCGCAGCGCGGCCATCACCTTGCCCATGTCTTTCATCGAGGTGGCACCGGTTGAGGTCATGGCCTCGGCGATCAGGGCGTCGAGTTCCGCCGGCGACAGCGCCGTGGGCAGATAGGCCTGCAGGAGGGCGATCTCCGCCAGTTCCTTGGCTTCGAGATCCGGCCGGTTGCCCGCCGCGAACTGGGTGGCAGATTCCCGTCGCTGTTTCACCAGCTTTTCGAGAATCTGGAGGACCGCTGTGTCCGTGGTTGCCGTACGCTCGTCCACCTCTCGCTGGGTGATGGCTGCCAGCAACATCCGAATGGTAACGAGCTGGACCTTCTCGCCCGCCCGCATGGCGGACTTCATGTCGGCCTGAATGCGTGCCTTGAGAGCGGATACCGGCGGGGCTGATTCAGTTGGAGGTGGCACAGGCGAAGTGGGGTTCGGCGGTGTGCCGGTCAATAGAGCCGGGTTCGCCGGTTGGTTTCCCGGGCGACCCGCTTCTGCTGGCGTTTGACGGCGGCGGCCTTCTTGCGCTTCCGCTCCTGCGTGGGTTTTTCGTAGAACTCGCGGCTACGAAGCTCGGTAAGCACCCCCGCCTTTTCGCAGGCTCGCTTGAAACGCCGGAGTGCGGCGTCAAAATGTTCGTTTTCTCGTACTCGTACGCCGGGCAAGGTCCTGATCCTTAAGCTAATGGCCCTATTCTCAGTCCGGTCTGGGCCAGTTTGGTACTGGTTCAATCCGGCCTGGCGGGCGAAAAAAACCGGCTCTGGAGGCCGGGTGGGCCGCAAAATATAGCCAGTCAGCAAGCGATTTGCAAAGAGCTCGTATCAAAATGATTGTTCTGGGCATCGAAACCAGTTGCGACGAAACCGCCGCTGCCGTGTATGACACGGCCCGGGGCCTTCTTAGCCATTGCCTGTACAGCCAGGTGACTACTCACGCGCCTTTCGGGGGAGTGGTCCCTGAATTGGCCTCCCGGGACCATATCCGGAAGCTGCTCCCGCTCATCGACGAGGCGCTGGCCAGCGCCGCCGTGGTCCCATCCGACCTGGCCGGGGTGGCCTACACCGCGGGTCCTGGCCTGGTGGGCGCCCTGCTGGTGGGTGCCACCGTGGGCGTTGGCCTGGCCGTGGGCTGGGGCCTGCCGGCCGTGCCGGTCCATCACATGGAGGCGCACCTGCTGGCCGCCCTGCTCGAGGACGAGCAGCCGGCGTTCCCGTTCATCGCGCTGCTCGTGTCCGGTGGCCACACACTACTCGTGGAGGTGGCGGGCCTGGGCCGCTACCGGATCCTGGGCGAGACCCTAGACGATGCGGCAGGAGAGGCCTTCGACAAGGGCGCCAAGCTCCTGGGGCTTCCTTACCCGGGAGGTCCGGAGCTCGCCCGGCTGGCGGCGCTGGGACGGGTGGGCCAGTACCGTTTTCCGCGACCAATGCTGAAGGTTCCCGGCCTGGACTTCAGCTTCAGCGGCCTCAAGACAGCGCTCGCACTTCGGGTTCGGGACCTCGAGGCGCGCGGTCCACTGAGTGAGGCTCTGCGCGCTGACCTGGCGGCCGACTACCAGCAGGCCATTGTCGATACGCTCGTTGGCAAGTCGGTGCGCGCCCTGAGTGTTACCGGCCATCAACGTCTCGTGGTGGCCGGCGGCGTTGGCGCCAACCGCGCACTAAGGGAGCAGCTGCGCGCGGAGCTGTCGCGGACCGGGGCCACTGTCTATTATCCGCGCACGGAATTTTGCACTGACAATGGCGCCATGATCGCATTCACTGGTTGCCAGCGCCTGGCACTTGCGCCGGGGGCCTACTCGAGCGTCCGCGTGGAAGCGCGACCGCGGTGGCCGCTGGAAGAACTCACGGGACCCTGAATGGACACAATCTTTCTGCGGGACCTCCGCATTCGCACCATCGTCGGCATCTGGGAGTGGGAGCGGCGCATGCCCCAGATGGTGAGCATCGATCTCGACATGGGGACCGATATCCGCCGCGCCGCCGACAGTGACCAGATCGGCGACACCCTCGATTACAAGGCGGTCACCCGCCGCATCAAGGCGTTCGTGGCCGAATCGCGCTTCAATCTCATTGAGACCATGGCCGAGCAGATCGCCGGCATCATCATCAGTGAGTTCGATGTGCCCTGGGTGCGGGTGGCGGTGCACAAGCCCTGGGCGATCCGGGGGTCCCGGGATGTGGGCGTGGCCATCGAACGGGGCTCACGAACCTGATGGCGGAAACGCCGGGCTCTGACCACAAGGCGGACCCGATCCGGGCTCTGGTGGACGTGTACGTCAGCGCCGGCAGCAATGTGGCACCCGAAGAGAATCTGCGCCTGGCGTGCCGCGAACTTACCCGCCGTTTCGGACCTCTCAAACTGTCCGGCGTGTACCGCAATCCGCCAGTGGGTTTTGCTGGCGATGACTTTCTCAATCTCGTGCTGCGCTTTCGCACGGCAGAGCCACCGGCCGCAATCGTCGCCGAGTTGGAACGCCTGCACACGCTGGCGGGGCGGGTGCGGGGCCTGGAGCGCTTTGCCCCGCGAACGCTGGACCTGGATCTTCTGCTGTACGGTTCCGCCGTGATTTCCGGAGCGGGGATACGGGTGCCTCGCGAGGACATCCTGAAGTACGGTTTCGTGCTGGGCCCACTCGCGGAGCTCGCACCAGAGTTGAGGCACCCCGTGACGGGGCAAACCATGACCGAGCTATGGGCGAATTTCGATCAGGCCCGGTATCCGCTGGAACGAGTGAGCGATCTGCTGCTGTAAACGGGTTTCGATTTGGCCGTCTACCAGCCGACACTGCGGCCGCCATCCACGGCGATGATCTGGCCCGTGACGTAGGGGGCGTCCCGCACCAGGTAGAGCACACAGGTCGCAATGTCGGTGGGGTCGCCGAGCCGCTTCATCGGAATCTGCTGCAGTACCGTGTCGCGCATCTGGTCGGAGACACCACCTTCCGGCCACAGGATCGCCCCGGGAGCCACCCCGTTCACCCGGACGTCCGGTGCCAGGTCCCGGGCCAGCGCCCGGGTGAGAAATGCGAGACCGGCCTTCGCCGCCCCATACATCGAGTGATCCCGCAGTGGCCGCATGGCGTGAATATCGGCGATATTGATGATGACGCCCCGGGCCGCCTTCAGGTGCGGCAGCGCGGCCTGGGCAAGGAACAACGGGGCTTTGAGATTTGTGCCAAGCAGATCCGTCCACTGCTGCTCCGTGATGTCGGTCAGGGGTGTGGGGTAGAAGCTGGACGCATTGTTCACGAGGATATCCAGCCGCCCGGCGTGGCCTATGACCTTGTCGACGAGAGTACTGAGCGCCCCTGTGTCGAGCAGATCGGCCTCAAGGGTTAGCGCCGAGTCCGGTCGCAGATCGTTCAGTTCCCCGGCCAGTGCATTAGCCTCAGTGGCGGAGCGTCGGTAGTGGATTGCGACGCCCGTACCCTCCCGGTGCAGGGTTCGGGCGATAGCGGCACCCACCCGCCGACCGGCGCCGGTTATCAGTGCCCACTTGCCTGTCAGGGGTAGTGCTTCGGTCATGCAGTTGGCCTTCTCGCGGCGTGGGTTGCCGGCATTCAAGAATCAGCAGTTAAGATTACACCACGATGCAAACGGGATTTGATCTGCCTGCGCCCGCGGCCGACGCGCTCGCGCACAGTGAACGGGTCCGGACGGAGGTGGAAGACCGCATCGCCAGGGGTGGCGGATTTCTGAGCTTCGCCGAGTATATGGACACGGTCCTCTATGCGCCCGGACTCGGCTACTACAGCGCCGGTGCGCAAAAGTTTGGTGCTGCGGGTGATTTCGTCACCGCACCAGAGCTTGGCCCCGTCTTCGCACGGAGCCTTGCGCGCTTCGCCGGCCCGACGCTGCGGCAGCTCGGTGGCGGGGTGATCCTTGAGGCCGGTGGCGGCTCCGGCACGCTGGCCGCTGATCTGTTGCTGGCGCTCCGCGATGAGCCGCCCGACCGATATCTTCTGCTTGATGTCAGTGGCGACCTGCGCGACCGGCAGCGCCGGACCCTCGCGGCCCGCGTTCCAGAGCTGCTGGACCGGGTGACCTGGCTCGATGCATTACCCGCGGCGCCGCTTAATGGTTTCTTGCTCGCTAACGAAGTGCTCGATGCGCTGCCCGTGGAGCGGTTCCGGATGCGCCATGGTCATCCGTCCCAGCTCGGTGTCCAGATAGCGAGTGGCCGTCTGGTGTGGGCGGAGCAGCCTGCGAAGGAGCCACTCGGCGCCGCGGTAGAAGACCTGCAAGCGGCGCTCGGGCAGCCGCTGCCGGATGGTTACACGACCGAGATCGGTCTGCGGCACCCGGCGTGGCTCCGCTCATTGCTTGCCGTTCTGGGGCGGGGCCTTGCACTCTGTATTGACTATGGCGGCACCCGTCGCGAGATCTACCACACCGCGCGCAGCCACGGGACTCTCGTCTGCCACTATCGTCATCGACAGCACACGGATCCATTCTTTCTCCCCGGACTTCAGGACCTCACCGCCTGGGTGGATTTTTCCGCCGCTGCCGACGCGGCGACGAACGCGGGTCTGGACGTGGCAGCCTATGCGACGCAAGCTCACGCACTGCTGGCCTCCGGTGTGCTTGAGGGTCTTCAGGCCAATGCCGGGGCGACGGATCCTGCCCGGCTGCGCGAATTGCAGGAGACCCAGCGTCTGTTGCTGCCAGGTGAGATGGGCGAGCGCTTCAAGGTGCTGGCTCTGACCCGTGCGTTCACACCGGATTTTCCACTGACCGTGCGCGATTTTCGGGAGCGCCTCTAGATCGTCGCTGCGCGGGGTCATTGCGTTTACCTGAGACTGAACTGTTCCCGTGCAGACGTCACCGCCGCGAGCCGGGCTTGCCGGATGGCCTCGCCGAGTGCTTCACCATCGCGGCCCTCACCCGCGCCACCCGGGCCTGCAACGGCCCGGGTATTCACCGCAAGGGCAGCCTGCCAGGCTGAGAAGACCAGCTCCCGCTGCGGGTAATTCCGCTCTTCAAGCCCGGTGCGGCCACGTGCATCTGCCTCGCAGGCGTCAAGAAATTCAGTCACCCGCCCACCGCGCCGGAAGGCATCGAGGCTCTCCAGCAGGCCCAGGATGGTCAAGGGTCGAAGCTCCAGGGCGCGATGACACAGCCCGTGGTTCCGGGCCACGGCTACCGCCAGATCGCGGAACCGGTTGGGTACTGCCAGCCGCTGGCTCAGTGCCGCCACGAGGTCGACACTGCGCTGCTCATGCCCCACATGTCTGGGCAGCTCCGCCTTGGGCGTCGTGCCCTTTCCCAGGTCGTGAACGAGCACGGCAAAGCGCACCTCCGTGCTGAACGATAGCCGCGCAGCCTCCCTCAGGCAGAGCAGCACGTGCACTCCCGTGTCGATCTCCGGGTGCCACTGGGGCGGTTGCGGTACGCCAAACAGGGCATCGACCTCCGGAAACACGACCTTCAGTGCTCCGCAGTCGCGCAACACCTGGACGTAAACATCCGGACGCGGCTCTGCGAGTGCAGAAACTGTTTCCTGCCACACCCTCTCGGCCACGAGTGCTGCGACCTCGCCGTCAGCAACCATCGCGCGCATGAGCTCAAGCGTGGCGGGCGCCACGCGAAAGCCAAGGTGGTGAAACCGCGCCGCGAAACGGGCTACCCGGAGAATACGGACCGGGTCTTCACGAAAGGCGTCGGAAACGTGGTGCAGAAGACGTGCCTGCAGATGCGCCCGGCCACCGGCCGGGTCCACCAGCTCGCCGGCGGTAGTCTGAGCCATGGCATTGATTGTCAGGTCCCTGCGCTGCAAATCCTCTTCCAGTGTGACGGCTGGATCGGCATGCACCTCGAAGCCCCGGTAGCCGGGCCCCGTCTTGCGCTCTGTGCGCGCCAGGGCGTACTCCTCATGGGTCTCGGGGTGCAGATAGACGGGGAAATCGCGGCCCACCCGCCGGTAGCCGAGACCCTCCAGTTCGGCCGGCGTGGCGCCCACGACCACCCAGTCCCGCTCCCGCACTGGCAGCCCCAGAAGCTGGTCACGCACCGCGCCGCCGACGAGGTAGATCTGCATGGCGGAATTGTAGCCGCTATCCTCAGAAGCCCGTGCCAGCACCCCACTCAGTGTCGAACCTTGCAAGCGCGCTGCGCATCAGCGTTGTGCTGTTGTTCGCGGTAGCTTTTCTCGCGGGCTGCGCTGGCTACTACCTGCAGGCTGCCGCTGGCCAGGCTTCGCTAATGCGAGCGAGCGTGCCCGTGGGAAAGGTGCTGGCGGATCCGGCCACGCCGGAGACGTTGAGGCAACAGCTGCTCCTTGTGGACACTGCACTGCTCTTTGCCCACCGTGAACTCGCCTTGCCACCCACCAGGAGCTATCGCCAGTACGCCGATCTGGGCAGGCCCTACGTGGTCTGGAACGTCTTTGCGGCACCGGAGTTCTCGCTGGAGCCGCGCGAGTGGTGCTACCCGATTGCCGGCTGTACCACCTATCGCGGGTGGTTCAGTGAGGAGCGAGCCCGTGCCTCGGCTGCCCGGCTTGAGGGCAGGGGTGATGACGTCTTTGTCGGAGGCGTTGCCGCCTACTCGACGCTCGGATGGTTCGCGGACCCGGTTCTGAACACCATGCTGGGCGACAACGACGCGGACCTGGCCGGGCTCCTCTTCCACGAGCTGGCCCACCAGCGGGTCTATGTGCAGGGCGACACATTGTTCAACGAAGGGTTCGCGACCCTCGTTGAGGAGGAGGGCACACGCCGTTGGCTCGAATCGCGCAATGACACGACAGGCTTGTGCCGGTTACAGCTACGCCAGTTCCGCCGTGAGGCGGTCCTGACCCTCATGGCCGACCTACGGACCCAGCTCGCAGTCGTTTACGCCTCGGAGGACTCCATCGAGTGGCGCCGGCAGCAGCGTGACGCGCTGTTCGAGCAGGCCCGGTCGAGCTACGCCCGTCTCCGCGGCGACTGGGTTGAGCCGCCCTGGTTCGATCGCTGGTTCGAGCCGGGGCTGAACAACGCCCGCCTTGCTGCCCTGGCGTCGTACGAGGACTACGTGCCCGCATTTCGGGTGCTCCTTGCCCGGGAGGGCGGCGAGCTGGCGCGCTTCTACGCCAGCGTGGAGGCGCTCGGCAAGCGCGAACCGGAGGCCCGTGAGCTCGCCGTCAAGGAGCTTCTCCTGCAGGTTCCGGCGAGTCTCAGCGGCGCGCCGACTTCCGGTAACTGTCCATGATGCCGGTCAGACCGGATCCCCCGAGGGCTTCCTCCAGATTCGGGCGCAGCGAGCGCGGAATAATACCGAGTTCCCGGAAGCCATCCGCGCTACCTACGCTATCGGTCAGCAGCGAGCGGAAGTTGTCTGTGGAAAAGGGCTTGCCGGGCACGAAATCCATGATCGCCGCCTGCAACCGCGAGATGAAGCGGGGCAGGCCGACCACACGGCGCCGGAGGCCGAGGGTGTCGGACACCATCTGCACCAGCTCCCTCAACGTAAAAATGTCGGGACCGCAGAGCTGTAAGGTGCGGCCCGCAGTCGCTGGCTCATTCAGTACCCTGGCGATGGCCTCCACCACGTCGTCCACGTGGACCGGTGCGAAGCGTGCTCCTGGCATTGCCAGTGGCAATACCAGCGGCACGACACGTAACAGTCCGGCAAAGCGGTTCAGGAACGAGTCGCCGGGGCCGAAGATCACCGAGGGCTGCAGGATGGTCCAGTGGAGCGTTGAAGCCCGGAGTAGCGCCTCTGCCTCGCCCTTGGAGCGCAGGTAGTGACTGGTGGCGGGATCTGGCGTTTCCGGCCTGGACGCATTCAAGGCGCTGACCTGGACGAGTCGCTCGACGCCAGCGTTGCTGCAGGCACTGATCAGTTTTCGCGTGAGCTCGACATGGGCGTGGCGGAAACCCGCGCCGTCACGGCCCGGCTCGTTGAGAATGCCGACCAGGTTGATTGCGGCGTCGGCGCCGTCAAGCAGCGCTGTCAGGGCCTGTGGGGCATGTATGTCCGCGTGGACTACGCGAACCGTGGGCAGGACTCGCAGGTACCTGCATCGCTGCGGGTCCCGCGTTGGTACGGTCACCTGGCAGCCGGAATTCGCCAGCCGGGCTACGAGCCGCGAGCCGACAAATCCGCTACCACCAAGAACGCAGAAAGATGCCATGGCCGCTTACCGGTTGCGCAGCCTTGCGCTGGATTCCGAACTCACTCAGCGGATCTGCAGCAGGAGATTTCGGTTACCCCGGCGGATACTGAGGATGAGGAGGCTTTGCTGACCTGCTGCCTGCTGCAATTCCCGCACGTTGCGCACCCGGATCCGGTTCACCGACACGATGATGTCATTGGCAAGCAGGCCTGTCAGTGCGGCCGGACTTTCCGGCTCCACCGACTCGATCAGCACGCCGGGGCCAGCGAACTGGTCCGCCTTCCCCTCGTGGTTGCCGAGTTCCGCACCCGCGAGACCGGGATGGATGTCTTCGCCGGCGATCTTCGCCGTGCTGCTCGCCTCACTGAGCAGCGCCGAGATCTGGCGACGTTTCCCGTCGCGAATGACGTCAACGCGCACGCTGTCACCACTGCGCATCAGCCCCACTGTATTGCGCAGGTCGGACGCGCTCTTGATGCTTTGCCCATTGATAGAGATGATCACGTCGCCCACTTCGATCCCCGCCTTCTCCGCGGCGGAGCCGTCAGCGACTTCCTGGACCAGAGCACCCTCGGCAGTGCCTTCGACACCGTAGGCCTTGGCGCTCTCCGCATTGAAGTCGGAGATGCTGACGCCGAGCAGTCCGCGCTTTACTTCGCCGAACTGCAGGATCTGATTCATGATGGATTTCGCGATGTTCACGGGGATCGCGAAGCCGATGCCGATATTGCCACCGCTGTTGCTGAAGATTGCTGAATTGATCCCCACCAGCTCGCCCTTGAGATTGACCAGCGCGCCGCCGGAATTGCCAGGGTTGATTGAGGCGTCGGTCTGGATGAAGTCCTCGTAGCCGTCCGGGTTGATGCCGCTGCGGCCCAGTGCGCTGACGATACCGGATGTCACGGTGTGCTGGAGACCAAAGGGATTACCGATGGCCAGGACGAAATCACCGACCTGGACCTGGTCGGAATTGCCGAGCTTCATCTGGACCAGCCCCTTGCCGTTCTCCACCTGCAGTAGCGCGATGTCTGTCCCGGAATCGGAGCCGATCACCTTGGCCTTGAGGTTGCGGTTGTCCGTCAGGACCACCTCGATTTCTTCAGCGTTTTCGACAACGTGGTGATTGGTAAGGATGTAGCCCTTGGCTGCATCCACAATTACTCCCGATCCCGCACTCTGGACCTGGCGGCGCCGCTGCTGCTGTTGCTGATCGGGAAAGCCGAAGAAGCGGCGGAAGAAGGGATCCTCCATCAGTGGATTGGCAGGCGCGCTCACCGTGCCCTTGGTGGCGATGCTTACCACTGCGGGTGCGACCTGCTTGACGAGCGGCGCAAGCGTCGGGGAATCCTGCCCACCGACTTTTGCTGGGAGCTGCGCCAGTGCGGGGTCGCCAATTATTATTGCGGTAGCCAGAGCTGCAACCAGAATCAGGGCAAAACCCGCCCGGGCGGTGACTCCTGTCATGCGCGAAAACCTTCCTGAATCGGGTGCGAAGAGGCCGGAATCATAGCGGGTTTCCCCTCATCAGAAGCCGTGTGAAAGCTGTGGAAAACCGGTGCAGGGGCTGGGGATGGCAGGACCCAACATCTTGTGTTGCAAGAGGCTCTGCGGATGCCTGGAGGGGAACCAGGAATTTCCCGTGACCAGTTTGGCTAAGTTTTGAGCAAACTCTTGATTTAATTGAATAATAAGCTATCGATATCGGGTGACAAAATTCTTGACACCGTCCGGCACGATGCCTAATGTACGGCCAACGCCGGCACAACATCTTGTGCTGGCGTTTTCATCAGAGCGGCGGGCCGGCCAAGGCACCGGACGGGCATTTGGCGCGACCAGTCGAGGCGACCGCTACCAGGGACCGGCGCAGGGGGCAGAGTCCATCATGAAATCGGCAGTGCAATTGGAAATCACCCGGGGAGTCACTATTGGCTTCCAGGAAGCCTCGATCGATATCTGGGACAAAAAGTACCGGTTGAAATCGAAGACGGGGGACGTGGTCGACGAGACCATGGACGACACCTACCAGCGGGTTGCCCGGGCGCTGGCGGACGTGGAGGCGGAGGGCGACCGGGACCGCTGGTTCGAGCAGTTTCTCTGGGCGCTCCGGCGCGGCGCCATTCCGGCCGGCCGCATCATTTCCAATGCCGGAGCCCGTGAGCACAAGCCCGCCACGTCCACGATCAACTGCACGGTTTCCGGGACCATCGGCGACTCGATGCAGGACATCCTGACGAAAGTGCACGAGGCCGGGCTGACGCTGAAAGCCGGTTGCGGCATTGGCTACGAATTCTCCACGTTGCGGCCCAAGGGAGCCTATGTGTCCGGGGCCGGCGCGCACACCTCCGGTCCGATGTCCTTCATGGATATCTACGACAAGATGTGCTTCACGGTGTCGTCCGCCGGTGGCCGCCGTGGCGCCCAGATGGGCACCTTCGATGTGGGCCATCCCGATGTCCTCGACTTCATCCGTGCCAAGCGGGAAGACGGCCGCCTCCGCCAGTTCAACCTCTCCCTGCTGGTCACCGACGAGTTCATGCAGTCAGTCAAGCACAATCGGGACTGGGTGCTGGCCTTTCCTCTCGATGAGCGCGAGGTTCGGCAGCTTGGCCTCGATCTGAGCGATCGGGACCAGGTGCTTTGGCGCGAGTGGCCGACCACGGGGGGCTACGTCACCAACGACAAGGGGCAGGTGGCCTGTCGCGTCTACAAGAAGCTGCCGGCCCGACGCCTGTGGGACATGATCATGGCCTCGACCTATGATTTCGCCGAACCCGGCTTCGTACTCGTTGACCGGGTCAACGAGATGAACAACAACTGGTTCGACGAGAATATCCGGGCCACCAATCCCTGTGGCGAACAGCCGCTACCGCCTTACGGTTCCTGCCTGCTGGGCTCAATTAATCTAACCAAGTTCGTGCTCGAGCCCTTCGCCGATACCGCCCGGTTCGACTGGGATGAGTTCCACCGGGTAGTAAAGGTCTTCACCCGGATGCTCGACAACGTGGTCGAGGTGAACGGCTTGCCCCTGCAGCGGCAGCGGGAGGAAATCCAGCGTAAACGGCGGCACGGCATGGGCTTTCTCGGTCTCGGCTCCGCGCTCACGATGCTCCGGATGCGCTACGGCTCCAGGGAGTCCGTGAAGTTTACGGACGACGTTTCCCGGGAGATGGCGCTGGCAGGCTGGGAGACAGCCCTGGATCTGGCGCGCGAGAAAGGTCCTGCGCCGATTCTGCTGGAAGACTTTACGGTTACTGGTGAGATGCTGCGCAAGCGCCCGGAGATGACCCGGGACGGCTGGAAAGTCGGTGACCAGATTCCGGGCCGCGTGCTGCATGCGCGCTACAGTCGCTACATGCAGCGCGTGGCGGAGGTGGCTCCCGAACTGGTCAAGGATCTGGAGCGGGTCGGTGCGCGCTTCACCCATCACAGCTCGATTGCCCCGACGGGCACCATCTCGCTGTCGCTGGCCAACAACGCCAGCAACGGTATCGAGCCGAGTTTTGCCCACCAGTACTCCCGCAATGTGATCCGGGAAGGCAAGAAGTCCAAGGAGAAGGTCGACGTCCTGTCCTTCGAGTTGCTGGCCTACCGTCAGCTGGTTAATCCGGCTGCGATGCCAGGCGGCACCAAGGCCGATGAGCAGCTGCCTGATTACTTTGTGACGGCTGAAGATATCAAGCCGAAGGAGCACGTGGACATCCAGGCCGCGGCCCAGCGCTGGGTAGACTCCTCAATCTCCAAGACTGCCAATGTGCCGACGGACTTCAACTACGAGGAGTTCAAGGACATCTACATGTACGCCTATGACATGGGGCTGAAGGGCTGTACCACCTTCCGCTTCAATCCAGAAGCATTCCAGGGCGTGCTCGTGAAGGAGAAGGATCTGCAGAACACGAAGTACACCTTCGTGCTCGACGACGGCTCCGAGGTCACAGTGCGTGGCGATGAGGAGGTTGAGTACGACGGTGAAATGCACACGGCCGCCAATCTCTTCGACGCCCTCAAGGAAGGCTACTACGGCAAGTTTTAAGTACGGCCAGTTTTTAGTGCGGCCAGTTTTTAGCGCAGGAAGTACCGCCATGGCAAAGATCAGGATAGACAAGAAGATTGTCAGCTACCGCGTTGAGTCCGCCGACGACAAGTCGGCCGCGAAGAAGGCCGCTCAAAAGGACAGTCAGAAGGCCAGTCAGAAGGCTGACCCCAAGGCTGAAGAAGGACCGGCTGGCAGGCGGCTGTCGGTAGAGGGCAATGTGGTCCGGATGCACGAGAAGCTCGAGCGCCCGGAAATGCTGCAGGGCTCGACCTACAAGGTGAAGACCCCCGTTTCTGATCACGCGATGTACGTCACCATCAACGACGTCATCCTGAATCCGGGTACCGAGCATGAACAACGACGGCCCTTCGAGATTTTTATCAACTCGAAGAACCTGGACCACTACCAGTGGATCGTGGCGCTCACCCGGCTAATGTCTGCGGTGTTTCGTAAGGGCGGCGACGTGGCTTTCATGGTCGATGAGCTCAAGGCCGTGTTTGATCCCCGTGGTGGCTATTGGCAGCCGGGCGGCAAGTTCATGCCATCGATCATTGCCGAGCTTGGCCATATCGTTGAGAAGCACCTCCGGTTCATCGGCCTGCTGCCGCCGGACTCCATGGACGAGCACAAGCGGAAGCTGGTCGAGCAGAAGCGGCGGGAATTCGAGGACCAGAAGCGCCAGCAGGACGCCTTCGCGCGCAGTGAGTACCCGGCGGGTGCCCAGATCTGTGGCGCGTGCAGCGCTGCGGCGGTGGTCTGCATGGATGGGTGCATGACTTGTCTGGCCTGCGGCGATTCGAAGTGTGGCTAGGCCAGCCGCCGGTCTCATGACCGTCTGCTAATGACCCAGAGCGTTCCCGATTTCAGCCGCGTTGGGGTACTCGTTGCCGGCGACGTGATGCTCGATGAATACTGGTTTGGCCCGACCGCTCGCATTTCTCCCGAAGCACCCGTTCCGGTCGTTCAGGTCACCGGCTCCGAAGCCCGGGCGGGTGGTGCGGCCAATGTGGCCGTCAATCTCGCGAGTCTGGGAGCGCGGACCTCCCTCACGGGCATCGTGGGCCGGGATGGCAATGGCGCCACACTGGGCAACTTGCTCCGGAACCTGGGCATTGCCGTGGACTTCGTGGAGTCTGCCGACCGACCCACGATCACCAAGCTCCGCGTCCTGAGCCGCAATCAGCAACTCATCCGGCTCGACACTGAAGAAGCCTTCACGTCTGCCGATGCAACACCCCTGGCCGGTGCCCTGGAGCGGCTGCTGCCGCCTGCTTCCGTCTGCATCCTTTCGGATTACGGCAAGGGCACTCTGAGCCAGGTCTCTGCGCTGATCGGCATCTGCCGGCGGCGCGGTGTGCCCGTGCTGGTGGACCCGAAGGGCACTGACTTCGCCCGTTACCGGGGCGCCACGGTGCTGACGCCGAATCTTGCCGAGTTTGAGGCGGTGGTGGGCAAGGCGCGGAACTCTGCTGAACTTGCGGAGCAGGGCGAGGCCCTGCGGGAGGCGCTCGAGCTGCAGGCGCTCGTGATTACTCTTGGCGAACGGGGCATGGCAGTGATTGCTGCCGACGGTGAGCCGGTGTTCCTTCCGGCCCGTGCCCGCCAGGTGTTCGATGTGACGGGGGCCGGCGATACGGTGATTGCGACCCTGGCGGCGGGCCTTGGTGCCGGCCTGACCCTGCAGGATGCGGCGGGGCTTGCCAACCTGGCGGCCGGGCTGGTCGTTGGCAAGATCGGCGTGGCCAGCGTGACCCCCTCCGAGCTGCGGCTGGCGCTCCATGAACATGGCCAGGGCGGGCGTGGACTGCTCCGGCGGTCCGAGGCCCGGCAGGTGGCGGCGGAGTCCCGCAGCCGCGGCGAGCGCCTGGTGATGACGAACGGCTGCTTCGACATCCTGCACGCCGGTCACGTGGCCTATCTGGAGGAGGCAAAGCAGCGTGGCGACCGGCTCCTCGTGGCCGTCAACGACGATGCGTCGGTTGCCCGTTTGAAAGGCGCCGGCCGGCCCATCAATTCGCTCGCCGACCGGATGGCGGTGCTGGCGGGTCTGGCGTCTGTGGACTGGGTCGTGCCCTTTGGTGAGGACACGCCGGAAATGCTGGTGGCCGAGGTCCGGCCGGATGTACTGGTGAAGGGTGGCGACTACCGGCCCGAGAATATTGCGGGTGGCCGCACGGTGCTCGAAAACGGGGGCACTGTCGAAGTCCTAAGTTTCCGGCAGGGCCGCTCCACATCCGCCATCGTCGAGGCCGTGCAGCGGCTCGCTCCGAAGTAGATCCGCCATCGTGCCCCGGCCCCTGTCTGACCCCAGTCAGCCCGACGCCGGTCAGCCGCCGGCGGCCGGACCCTCATCCTGGCTGCGGGTGGTCTACGTTGTCCTCACGTATATCGCCGTGCCGTTCTTGCTGCTGCATCTGTTGTGGCGCGGTTTCAGCGTGCCCGGATACCGGCACCGCATCGGTGAGCGGTTTGGGCTCGGCATGCCTCGACTGGCCCGCCCCTCCATCTGGGTCCACGCGGTATCGGTCGGGGAAGTCCAGGCGGCTGCGCCGCTGGTGCGTGCACTCCTGAAAAGCCACCCGGAAGTGCCTATCGTGCTCACCACGATGACTCCGACGGGCTCCGAGCGCGTGCGGGCGCTGTTTGGCGAGTCGGTACTGCACAGCTACGTGCCCTACGATCTGGCCGGCGCCTTAAAGCGCTTCTTCAACTGGGCGCGGCCGTCGCTTGCCATCGTCATGGAAACGGAACTCTGGCCAAATCTCTACCACGAGTGCGGACTGCGACGGGTACCGCTGGTGCTGGCCAGCGCGCGGGTTTCACTCCGTTCCGTCGGGCGCTACCGTCGCGTGATTCCGCTTTTTCGTGACACGCTGTCCCACGGGATACTGATCGCCGCCCAGACAGCCGCGGACGCAGAGCGTTTCCGTTCGCTTGGCGCCAATCCCTCCCGCACGCACATCACGGGCAATATCAAGTTCGATTTTGAGCTGCCGGCGGAGATTGCCATACGCGGCAGACTCCTGCGGGAACAACAGGCGCGTGATCGGCCCGTGTGGGTGGCGGCGAGTACCCACGAGGGCGAGGAAGCAGCGGTCCTCGACGCGCATGCCAGGATTCTCGAACACCAACCGGCAGCACTGCTGGTGCTGGTGCCACGTCATCCGGAACGCTTCGGGCAGGTGGCTGCGCTGCTGACCAGCCGCGGTATCGCCTACGTGACCCGGAGCAGCGGGGCATTGGCCGGGCCTGCAACGCAGGTTCTGCTCGGCGACACCATGGGCGAGCTCACGACCTTTTATGCTGCCGCCGACGTGGCTTTCGTCGGCGGGAGTCTCGTGCGCATCGGCGGGCACAATCTTCTTGAACCTCTGGCACTGGCCGTGCCGGTGGTCACGGGACCGCACAACGAGAATGCAACCGACATCGCCGAACTTCTGATGAACTGTGGCGCAGCGCGGTTGGTGCCCGACTGGGCTGGTCTTGCCGCGGAAGTTAGCTCGTTACTGGCTGACGAGGCTGAGCGCCGCAAGCGCGGTGCCGCAGGCAGGCAGGCGATACTTGCCAACCGCGGTGCCCTCGACCGTCTCCTGGAGCTCGTCAATCCGCTGATCGACTGAGGCCCTGGTTGGCAGCTAGTTCGCTGCCGGAGGAGGCGCCCCCACGGTGGGCAATTGCGCGTCGGTTGAGGTTGCGGTCAGGATGCCGTCGATCTGGGCGATGTCGTCTGTGGTCAGTGTGCCGGCCGCCTGCTTCAGGCGCAGTCCGTTGATCAGGTAGTCGTAGCGGCTGCGCAGGTAGTTGGTCTCTGCAATAAACACCGTGCGCCGCGCGGCAAGGACGTCTACCGTGGTCCGGGTGCCCACGTCAAAGCCGGCTTCAGTGGCTTTCAGTGCTGTCTTGGCCGACTCGAACGCCTGTTTCAAGGCCTGCACCCGCGAGATCTCCGAGATAACCCCGAGGTAGGCGTCCCGGGTCTGACGCTCGGTCTCGCGAGCCGTTCGCTCCAGTCGCTCCCGCGACGCCCGATGCTGATATACGGCCTGCTGGACCCGGGCTGACGTGCTGCCGCCGCTGAAGAAAGGCATGGCGAACTGGAGGGAGACTGCGTCGTTTGCAAGGTCCGTCCCGGTGTCACTCCGTACAACGGTGCCAATATCAGCACCGTTACAGTTGAGCACTGCACGACAGGGAGCACGGGAAAAGCCATCGTTATTCGTGTTGTTGCGGCTGGCCACGAGGTCCACCGTGGGGTAATGACCAGTCCGCGCCAGGCTCACATTATCCTTGGCGATCTCCGTGCCAATCTGACTGGAGATCAGGCTGCGGTTCTGTTGCATGGCCAGGTCGACCCACTGGTTCTCGTCAGCCGGGTCGGGACTGAGAAGCGGCAGGTTGCTGGCAGGCTTCGCCAGAGGCGGGGCAGGCTCGTCGATGATTGATCGAAGCAACTCCTGCCGGTTGGCAACGTTCCGCTTGGCCAGGATCTCAGCAGCCAGTGCCTGGTCATAGGCGGCCTGTGCCTCCTGCACGTCGGTGATCGCAATCAGGCCCACCTCAAAGCGCTTCTGTGCCTGCTCCAGCTGGCGACCGATCGCATCCTTCGCGGCCTGCTCGGATGCAAGGGTATCTTCAGCAGCCAGCACGTTGAAGTACGTCTCGGCGACGCGGATCACGAGATCCTGCTGGGCAGCCTCGTAGTCCACGTCCGCCTGCGCTGACTCCTTGCCGGCCTGGGACAGCTGGACCCACTGATCCCACCGGAATACCGACTGGCGAATCTGCACATTCCAGTTTCTCGCGTAGTAATTGCGGGAATCAATCGGGCTGGCCGCGATGACGTCACCAATCTGGTTCGTCGTAGAGCCGTTGGCGGCGGCATTGCCGTAAGCGGCCGTGCCGCTGACTTGTGGCAGCAGCGCACCCCGGGCAATGGGCCTGCCCTCCTGCGTGGCCAGCTTGTTCGCGTCTGCCTCGCGCACCAGGGGATCGCTACGTACCGCCTTCTCATAGATCTGCATGAGGGTGTCGCCTGAGGCCAGGCTGGAAACCAGTAACGTGGCCAGGGGCAGCAGCAATATTTTTCTCATGATATCCCTTCCGAGAATTTCAAAAAATGAACTTCGATCGCGTCGATGCATTAAGCAGCGCCGGCAGCGAAGTCTCGAATAGCGTAGTGGTCGACCACTGCGCCGGACCCTGGCGCGTGAGGAGACGGGCTTCCATCAACGGCCCTTCTCCAGTCACCTGAAACAGGCGGCCGCCATCGGCCAGCCAGTGTTGAAAGCGGTCGTCGGGCTCAGGCACGGAGCCCGTCACGGCGATGACGTCGTAGGTTCCGCCTGGAAGGAAGCTGAATACGTCCTCAGTGCGTACTTCGGCATTCCAGGTGGACACGCCCCGGAGATTCCGTCGGGCGGAGTCGGCCAACTCCGGCAGTATCTCAAGGCTGGTCACCTGGCCGGTCAGCCGGGCCAGGCAAGCCGTAAGGAACCCGCTTCCGGTGCCGACTTCCAGCACCCGGTCGGTCGCTCGAAGGGTCAGAGCCTGGAGCAGGCGGCCCTCGACCTGGGGCGTCATCATCGACTGGCCGCAGTTGCCGCTGCCGAGGGGGATCTCGGTGTCGGCAAAGGCGAGGTTGCGGAAACGGGCCGGGACGAACTGTTCCCGCGGGATCTCCGTAAGGACACCAAGCACCGCCGGGTCCAGAACGTCCCAGGCGCGCACCTGCTGGTTCACCATCTGGGCGCGGGCGACTTCGACGTTGATGCTCATTGGGGCGCTTAGGGTAAGTAGATTGCAGGGTACAGACAAGATTATGGCCCAAAGCAGTGCCCGGAGGATTATGGTCAACGGCGCCGACCCGGGAATGGACCATCGGCTATGCTTCAAGTCGTCCGCGAGGCCGGACCGCGCCAGTGTTCAGCGCAGAACTACGAGAGGAGCAGGGCCCGGCTGACTCCTCCATAGCAACATCTTAATGACCGAGACCTGGTTGATCCTGGCCCTTGCCGTGGCCTGCCTTGGGCTCGTTGGTGCCTGTCTCTATCTGTGGCGAGCCCGCAGCGACTATGCCCGCGGCGTGGCGACCCTGAACCGCGAGATCCTTGAGGCCGCTGAGGCCGCCGCCTTTGGCAAGCGCGTCTCGCTGCCTGCCAGCGACGTTCCCGAGATTGGGCAGCTGGGTGACAACGTCAATCGGTTGTTTGACTCCCTGAACACCAAGGACCGCCAGATGCGGCAGCGCGAAGCGCTGTTTCAGGACCTGGCCAACACCATGCCCGAGGTGGTCCTGGTGCACCGGGATCGGGTGATTTTTGCCAACAACGCGGCTGGAGCCCTCATGGGACTGACCGCGGACCAGCTCGCCGGCCGCCCCGTCACCGACCTCGTTCGGCCGGCCTACCGGGCCATGACGCGCAAGAACATCGCCGGGCGCCTGGCCGGGGAGGCCGTTCCCGATCGCTACGAGATCCAGCTGATCTCAGGCGTTGAGGGCGGACTGTGGGTCGAGGCGGCCGGGACGATGATCGACTACCGGGGACAGAAGGCGATCCTGTCGATCGCCCGGGACGTGAGCTACCGGAAGAGCATCGAAGCGAACCTCGGTCGGGGCAAGCAGCAGGCCCAGATCACGCTCGAATCCATTGGCGAGGGTGTGATCACAGCTGATACCGAGGGCATCATCGACTACCTGAATGGCGCCGCAGAGAAGCTGACGGGCATGACCAGGGAAAATGCCATCGGCAAGCGCATGACTGACCTGATGACGCTGGTTGATGAGAACGACCGCAAGGACCTCGGCGATCCTGTGGCGCGCTGTCTGTCCGAGCGGCGCCAGGTCGGCCTGGGCCGCAGAGCCCTGATGATCTCCGCAGATGGCAGCCGCGAGCTGTCAGTAGAGCTGACAGCCTCGCCGATTGTCGGTGCCGGTGACGCAGTAGCGGGAGCCGTGGTCATCATGCATGACGTTACGGAAATACGGGGCATGACGCGCCGGATTTCCTATCAGGCTGCGCACGATGCACTGACGGGCCTGATCAACCGCACGGAGTTCGAGCGGCAACTGGCCGAGGCCCTGGCGGGTGGCCAGGGCGACTCCGTGAAATCGGTCCTGTGCTACATGGATCTGGACCGCTTCAAGGCCGTGAACGACACCTGCGGGCACCTGGCTGGCGACAATATGCTCCGGGAAATCGCCAAGCTCATCCGCGACCAGGTCCGCGACTCGGACTTCGTCGCGCGCCTCGGCGGCGACGAGTTCGGCATGCTGCTGATCCGCTGTCCGCTCGACAAGGCGCGCCAGATTGCTGACGACGTGTGCAATGCGATCAGGGATTATCGCTTCGTCTGGCAGGACCGGATCTTCACCGTGGGCATCAGCATTGGACTCGTGGAGGTGGCACCGGAGACGGGTACGCTGAAGGACCTGCTGAGCGCCGCGGACTCAGCCTGTTACATCGCGAAGCAGCAGGGGCGCGGCCGGGTGCACGTCTACTCCGCGAGGGACGAAGTTTCTGCCCGGCAGCGGGGCGACATCCACTGGCTGCGGCAGTTGCAGGTTGCTTTACGGGAGAATCGCTTCGAAATCCATGCCCAGCCGATTATCTCGACCGTCGGCCGGGTGACGCGCGGTCCCGCGCTTGAGGTGTTGCTGCGGATGACGGATGAAGAGGGCAAGCTGGTGCAGCCCCGGCAGTTCATTCCGGCCGCGGAGCGCTACCAGCTGATGGCCAGCATTGACCGCTGGGTGGTCCAGGCCACGCTGTCTGCCATCGCACACGGCGCGATCCGTCTTCCCGACGAGCGGAGTTGCAGCATCAACCTCTCGGCCCAGGCACTGGCGGAGGATGGCTTTCTCGACTTCGTCGTCAACTGCCTCGATCACAGCCAGGTACCACCCTACCGGATCTGCTTTGAGGTCGCCGAATCCGCCGTGATGGAACGCTTTGATCAGGCACGGCGCTTTGTGGCGGTGGTGCATGGGATTGGCTGCCAGTTTGCGCTCGATGACTTCGGCAGCGGGCTCGGGTCCTTCACCACGCTGCGCGACCTGTCCATCGACTACCTCAAAATCGACGGTACCTACACCCGAGACCTGCGACCGGAGACCCTCAACCACCAGGTCGTGACCGCCATAACTGGCGTGTCCCGAATCCTCGGTTTCAAGGTCATCGCGGAACAGGTGGAGACCCAGGCGGATTTCGAGGCCCTGCGGTCCATTGGCGTGGACTTCATCCAGGGTCACTTCATCGATCGGCCGCACCGGCTCGGCGAGCCGGGGACTACGCTCTCAGTCGAGTAGGAGCCCTGTAGGAGCGGCTTCAGCCGCGACAACTTGCCACCGTAGCAGCGGCAGCGTGGGCGGGTGTCCCTTCCGGCGCGCAGCAATGGGGACATGCCTCATTTCCTGAGGACGCCCAATGTCTGGGGGAAATGAGGCATGTCCCCATTGCTGCAGAAGGGATCCCGACCGGGATGCCGCGAACTACGGAGTGCGGGTCGCGCCTGAAGGCGCTCCTACAGCCGCTCCTACAGGAGCGGCACCAGCAGCAGCGCGACGATGTTGATGATCTTGATCAGCGGGTTGATGGCGGGGCCAGCGGTGTCCTTGTAGGGGTCGCCGACGGTGTCGCCCGTTACAGCCGCCTTGTGCGTTTCGGAGCCCTTGCCGCCGAAGTTGCCTTCCTCGATGTACTTCTTGGCGTTGTCCCAGGCACCGCCGCCGGTGCACATCGAGATGGCCAGGAAGATGCCGGTGACGATGGTGCCGATCAGCAGGCCGCCCAGCGCACGGACGCCGGCTCCGGGACCCATCAGCACGTTCATGCCGAAGCCGACCACGACGGGGACGAGGATCGGGAGCAGGGAGGGGACGATCATCTCCTTGATCGCGGCCTTGGTTAGCAGGTCGACGGCCTTGGAGTAGTCGGGCTTCCCCGTGCCCTCCATGATGCCCTTGATTTCCCTGAACTGACGACGGACTTCCACCACCACCGAACTCGCGGCCCGGCCCACGGCTTCCATGGCCATGGCGGCGAACAGGTAGGGCACCAGGCCGCCAATGAACAGGCCGATGATCACGGCCGGGTCGGACAGGCTGAAGTTCTGCAGTTTGCCGACGGATTCCAGGTTGTGGGTGTAGTCAGCGAAGAGCACGAGAGCCGCCAGACCAGCGGACCCGATGGCGTAGCCCTTGGTGACAGCCTTCGTGGTGTTGCCGACCGCGTCCAGCGCGTCAGTGATCGTGCGCACGTTCTTCGGCAGGCCGGACATTTCAGCGATACCGCCACCGTTGTCCGTGATCGGACCGTAGGCATCGAGGGCGACGACCATGCCCGTCATGGACAGCATGGAGGTCGCAGCGATGGCGATGCCGTAGAGCCCGTCCAGCTGGAATGAGGCCCAGATTGCGGCGCAGACCGCCAGTACCGGCAGCGCCGTGGACTTCATGGAGACCGCGAGGCCGGCGATGACATTGGTGCCGTGACCGGTCTGGGATGCAGCGGCCACGTAGCGCACCGGCCCGTATTCCGTCGCGGTGTAGTACTCGGTAATCCAGATCAGGGCAGCGGTGAGCACCAGCCCGATGATGGCGCACAGGAACAGGTTATTTGCGGCATCACCCATGACGATCTGCGTCACCGGGTAAAAGGCCACGAGCGCCAGAATGCCCGACACCGCCAAGCCCCGATACAGGGCATTCATGATCTTGCCGCCCTCCCGTGCGTTCACGAAGAACGTGCCGACAATCGAGGCAACGATGGACACGGCGCCGAGCACGAGCGGGTAGAGGATGTAGCGGAGATCAAGCCCGCCGTCGGCGCCCTTGAAGAGCAGGCCGCCAAGCACCATCGTGGCAACTACCGTCACCGCGTAGGTTTCGAACAGATCGGCAGCCATGCCGGCGCAGTCACCCACGTTATCGCCCACGTTATCGGCGATGACGGCCGGGTTGCGGGGGTCATCTTCCGGAATGCCGGCTTCGACCTTGCCGACCAGGTCCGCGCCCACGTCGGCGCCCTTGGTGAAGATACCGCCGCCCAGTCGGGCGAAGATGGAGATCAGGGAGCCACCGAAGGCGAGGCCGATGAGCGAGTGGAGTGCCGCATCATCACCGATGAAGCCGCGCATTACGGCGAAGTAGCCAGCGACGCCGAGCAGTCCCAGGCCCACCACCAGCATGCCGGTAATGGCGCCACCGCGGAACGCGACCTGCAGCGCGGGGTTCAGGCCAATGCTGGCCGCG